>QMCD01000181.1_pt1 | contig 106373 bp, 60 predicted proteins | sample 1821841 | NCBI WGS metagenome assembly QMCD01 (sample SAMN01991225, study PRJNA193472) | Termite gut metagenome, whole genome shotgun sequencing project. | isolation source: worker | host: Macrotermes natalensis
ACTAACTTAGATGTAGCCACATCACACTGATAAGTGTATCCGCTCTCATAGAATGTCTTAGTAGTGGTATAATAATTCGTCTGTGCATGCAAATATGTTACACAGAACAACATATTGATAATAATTAAAGCTCTCATGGGCAATTTACTGTTAAAGTTCTTAAATTTGCAAAGTTCTCCAATCCCGGTCTGTCATAATCAAAAGGAAAATCATTGGCTGGATAACCGTTTTGGTGGAAAGTGGGTACAACTCCATTTAAGATATTATCCTCAAAACTGGAACGATTAACGCCAGCCCTTAAGTTTCCTTTGTTATCAATGAATTTTGCAATATCTTTTATCACACTACGCCTCGGGTCATTATTATCCCTATCCTCCCACTCGCTCCCCGGATATTCCGGTAAGCTACTTGTATAAAGATACTGTGCATAGTGCGCTTCTATCTCCCCGTTCATATTAGAGGCATTATAAGAAGAGGGTGTCTCTTGATATGCCTTGTAAGCATGCATCATTTCATGAAAAAGCTGATTACTTTCCATCTGCATACCAAGAGAAATACCTCCAGTTGAGCCATTTCCACTGAATAATCCATCTGTCCCTGCATTAAACTGAATAGTTAGAGTTTTACCACCAAGAAGAGCCTCCAATCCATTATATAGTGCTGCTCCCATACAGTTTGCCATAATCTTATTAAGCATTCTCTCTAAAGCTGCCCAGTTAGCTTGCGTCATATTTGAATTGCGGAATATTTTTTTAGCTTTCGGAGTATTATTTGAAGGGGGATTACCGGTACTTGGGGGAGGAGTAGCACCTCCCGGTGGATAATCATTCTCCCACCAATTGTCTTCGTCATCATCATAGTCATCACTACCATCATCTTCCTCGTAGCAGTCTTGTGTACATTCATCACCTACGTATCGGATACCGCAATCTTCTACTATATCAAGGACTATGCCGGATTCTAAATCACCGGTTTCAACATACGAGTAATCACAATAGTCCTCAAAAACAGGATAACATCTATCTCTACAGACCTCTACCATAGCCCGCGTCTCCGCACCGGATGCATCTACCGCTTGTTCATCATTTCTCATTTTTGACAAGGTCGCTACAATTTTCCCGTCCGAGTATCTCCATCCATTCAGAAAGGTTCCGTCCAATTCATGGAAGAGTACGGCTCCACTAAAATCCGGTTCCCTGTACAAATAGCTGTTCTTGCCTATTGTACGGGTTTTCTTCAAATAATCCAAAGTACCGACAAAAGTCATGATGAAACTCCTTGTCGTACCCTTTTTCTTGTCACGTAGAACTACCATCCTAATTGTATTCCTGATAAAATCAGACTTTTTTCCTGATTCCCAATGTTCGGCGGTCTCATTATCCATTACAATATGGATACCTTTGGCGAGTATAGGGGTTTCTACCACTTCATACCGCTTTCGGTTGTACTCCTTCGCCTTTTCCCAATAAGGTTTTTGAAGCCGTTCCCCTCCGTCTACAGATCGCGTTGCCACCACCGGAGTGTAATTGCTTTCAAACCATTGCTTTGCGGCAGAAACTGTCAACTTGCTGTCTTTTGTCTGTTCTGCCGCAGGATTTACATCATCCCGCAGTTGGTCGACACAAGCGAACAGCATGCCTAACACACTTACGTATGCTAAGATACGCCATTTCTTACATTTTACAATGTCTTTCATGTTTTTTCTTTTTAATTAAACAATTATTTTAATTCATCTTCGAAGATTCTTTTTAATTCGCGATGCAGTTTAAATGTTTCAAAGCCATATACTTTCACATGCTCATCCAGTATTTCACGAGCAATTTCGACCGCTTCCTTCCTGCGTCCAATCTCATTATACATGAAAGCTAATTTACCGCGAGGCATTTGTAATGCAGGAACCATATCCGCAGCTAACTTATACGCTGCTTCAGCCTCTTTCCACAAGCTCTTTTCTTTCAAATAATCGCCCTTCATCAGCAATAATTCCGGGGAAGGAAATTTTTCTTCCAGATAATGAACGGTATGAATGAATTCCCTATCCTGATTTTCCATTTTTGTAAGTTTGCAATAAAGGTAAGAGAAGCTGATATCGTTCCTCATCTCTTTCCTGAAATCAGCAAAGTAGTCTGTCTGCTTAAATACTTCCCGGAAGTCATGGGCATTCAGACAGGCATATAATTCGTGATAAGATTTCCATTTTATCCAAACCTTTGTGCTTAAGAAAAGGCTTGCACAATATACAACCGCTATCAACGTAATTGAAAAGGTCCTGTTAACCGATAAGGAGCTTTTCCCGCTTCCCGATCTTTTATTCAAATAGCAAGCTATACAAATGACCCACAGTGTAAGAACGGGAAATACTTGATCGGGATAAGCAAATATGCCCCATGTTATGATACCGATCAGAAGTGATTTCAATATAATGGCAATGTGGTTTTTATCTCTATACAAGAGGAAGATTCCGATAATGAATGCCAAATAGGCAAACAACCCTATTAATCCATGTTCAACTACTATACGTAGCGGCTCATTAAAAGCAAGATGCGTACTTCCTGCCAAGACTTTCTCTGCTGGAGAAGCCGACGTTTTCATGTAGTTTGCCTGATAATATAAATAGTTTGCAGCAAAGCCTCCTTTCCCATGTCCCATCAAGGGCTTGTCCTGTATCATTTCCCAACTAACTTTCCATATTAACAAACGCCCGTTTGCTGATTCAGGCTTTAGAATATATGTTCCTCCAATAGTAGTAAAAATAAAAAATAAAATTCCGATTAAATAAAGCAATTGATTTCTCTTTTGCTTATTGACTATAAATTTCTGATATAAACTATATAAAACAGAAAGCAACAAAGCTACATAAGAGGCACGAGCATAGGTTAAAATCAACAAAGAAGTACCAAATAACAGGATGGTAATTGAGAGCATTAAAAGGATACGATACTTTCTGAAGTAGCCACAAAATAATATAACACTGTTTAAAACTACGCTTAATAGTAAACTAAGCATAACTGCAAGGATTGCCGGATTATGGAACGGGCCTGTCAAAAGAAAAAAGTTACTATTGGAAGATATGTATCCGAAATACTGTAAATATCCCCAACACGCAAGCAGTGTTATGGCGCAAAGACAACTTTTAAACAATATAGCATAATGTATTCTCCGCATAAAACGGATAATAACAAACAGCAACAGCAAGCATAGACAGCCTATATTCCACAAACCCTTTAAATCAGAAAAATTGATTAGATAGAATACTAAGAAGCCAAAACTAAATATATCCAGTTTAGATATTCCGGCATCCTTTTTGACAATAATAAAAAAGAATATACTTATTATAAAGGATACTCCGGAAACACCAAAGATTGCAAACATTTTCGTATTGCTTAATATCTCAGAAGGTAAACCGGATACAGATGCTATGACCACCAATCCCAATAATATCGAGACTATATAATCTATCGTAATTTTCATTTTAAGGCCAATTTATAATAACACTTCGTTCACATGCAAGAAATATTGTTTCCCATTAATATAAAAGAAAGGAAGCTCTTCTTTACCTTCCGTTAAGTTCTTCAGCCAATACAGGGTAGCGAGAGGAACATTCTCAAAATCCAGAAAATGATGCTCCGCATATAATATCTTATGTTCTTTCCATTCTCCGTCATAATAGAGCAGCATGTAGCTATTGCCGGGAACAATCATATTGTTGGCATTACGGGGAATAAAACGGATACCCGTGATTTGTACCGGTGACTTAAAATCCATACCAATCTTTGAAGATCCCACATAAGTATTGAAATCATTGTCAAAAGCATATTCCGATTTACTGCCTGTACGAACAGGTGTACCATGTATCCGATATAGCGAACAGGATTTTTGCAATGCTACTTCCGTTTCCGAGAAATTTGGAAGAGGTGTAGGCGATGTACAATTATGATTGGAAGAATAGTCTCCGAGAAATTCCATGTGCGCGATGTTAACCGGTTCGCCATTGGGCGCGGAAAAGCGGTAATAACGGTATTGCTTATGGTTTTCAAAAGTTATCTCCTGCAAATAGGGAACAGGTATTTCCTTTACAATGCATAGTGTATCATAATGCCCTTCTTCCTGATTGCCACCTAACAGACAAGCTCCGTTCAATTTTTCGTAAAAGGCTTTCAATCTCCTTTTTTCCGGATATTTACGCAGTAAATGCAATTGGACTTTTTGAGATGTATCGCAAGTTAAAGTTATGTATTTCAGGTTTGGCGCTTCCTTATTCTTTTTATGTGTCAACAATAGTTTTCCATTTATTGCGGATACATCCACTATATCCTTAGGCTGTTTATTAACAGTCAAGGGTTGAGGTATATTTTCAGGGGCATGGGACGAGTGAATGATGAAAGGCTCGGAAATATCCAACATCTTATTGTCATCATAGCAAACGGGGAAGAATAATGTATTCAATGGAACCTGTTCAAAGACTATTTCGCTTTTGGAATGTTCTACATTTCCCCACCCCACAAGAACCAACTTATTGTCGACGGTGAACATGGCCAAATAAGCCAATTTATTACCGGTTTTCATTTTAAGTGGCAACCGCAAGGTTACAGTCTGATGATATCTGAAGGTTTGGTCACTAAGTAATGGGGTATTGAATTCTTCGGGAATGAATTCGTCTTCACCTGCCATAAAATAAGGGGTGTTTTTCTGTGCGCCGAACGTGCTACGATATACTTTCCCTGCATACTTGATATCAGTTTCCCAATCTTCCCTAAGATTATTGTCCGGCGCTGTATAAGGTTGCAGAATGCCGGCGAAATCGGGAGAAACGCACCAAAAATGCCGGTTGTCGCGATCGGTCCATTTGGGAGTATATTCATACATGGTTGGTATTCCACAGGCACGGAACACATTACAACTCCAATTGGTCATGTTGTGGCAATCCATCTTAAACTTTGGCACAAACAAGTCATAGATTCCCAAATGCTCTTTGGGACTTGTATGCTGGTTTATCCACCTGCATTTGTTTACATAGACTTTATAACGCTCAAGCTTGGTGCGAATAGAAACCGTATCTATCAGAAGCGCTTCATACATTTTCCGGATTTCGCTACGTTTATGTACAGGGAACTCATTAGTAGTACGATAGGGAAGAATGAATTCTTTAAAAAAATCAAAATCCTTCTTATAAGTATAGCCATTGGCTTCCCAAATTTGGAGCGCTTCTTCAATGTTATCAATCAGAAAATCCGCACGAATTGTTTCCAAGTCCGAAAGATAAGCCTTAGAAGTTATTTCAGGAACAGATATTGTATTAAAAGAATCCCCTAAATCCCTGCGCAATGAGTCATACTTCTGCCCGTTATACCGTAACTGTTCGGAAAGGGGTACATCATTGAATATTGCTTTATAAAGAGAATCGGTACGAATAAAGTAATCATGATACAGGTTGTCTATAAGAATCTTATCCTTACTTTCATGATACTTCATGTTGGTTATTAAAAAGCAGGCTGATTTATAAGGTACTTTGCCTCGATCTTTAAAATGATTGAGTACTGCTTCAAGTTCCGGACGGTTATCACCTGCCAATTTCAGGGCTTCTTCCAATTCAGGCGAACGGGAAGTGCAGGAAACCAGAACCAATAATATTATAATCCATAAATATGTAGCCTTCATTAATAAAATATTAAAGATTACCTAAATAGAGAGATTGTTTTTCATATTCTTTCATCCATTTTTCGGCATAAAGTTAAGAATTTAATTCAATAAAAAAACAATAAAATAGATTGCCCATATAGCATACTTTTCAATAACACACTAATTATCAAATAATTACATATTTCAACCCAACAATTAATCCACATTTTCCAACGATTAATCCACATTTTTTTATCTCATATCATTCTATTAATTTCGTACAATATGGATACACGCATTTTTTGTCGAATAAAGAAATAGGGAAAAAGATAATGTTATATGGTTTTCCCCATTTATATTTGTAACAACAAGAACTCAAATCAATATTAAGTATGAAAGCGATAAAACAAACATTGGTATTATTGGCGCTTGTAATCGGGATGAGCGGTTGCGCCAGCTTATTTGTCAATAAAGACATCATGATGCAGATACAAAAGGGAATGACTCAGGAGGAAGTATCTTCTATATTGGGAAAACCGGATTACAGACGTTTCGACCATGAATTGGAGGAGTGGGAATTCGTGAAGTATGTTGCAAACACTTCCGGGCCAACTACAATTATTGTGGGTTTCATTGACGGACGGGTAGTGAGTATGGACTCTTTCCAGAGATATTTGAATCCTCCCGTAGCCGTCTATCCATCCGCAGAAGTTGGCGGAGGAAGCATTTCTCACCCGCATGTCACTATAGGCCGGGGGATGAACGAAAGGGATTTCCAAGCATTTTATCGCAAGGTAAAAAGCAAACCTTTCAAAGACGATCAGTTGGAACTCATAGCAATAGATATGGAAAACAAAGAGCTTACATGTAGTCAATGCGTACGGCTGATGTCAATATATACGTTTGATGATGAGAAGCTCAAAGTATTGGATATTGTCGCTTCACAAATTGCGGATAAGGAGAATTATGACAAAATAATAGACGCACTTAGTTTTATCAGTAGCCAGGAAAAGGCGAGAGTCGCTTTGGGTATAAAGAAGTAAACTCGCAAACACCTCCATAAAGTTGAAAATCGATTTTTATCTGCCATCTGCCACCTTTTTGCTCGTATCTATCTGATAACAAGCAAATTGGAGCGTTGCAGATACCCGTTGCAGATGTGTTGCAGATAAAGTATCTGCCACACATCTGCAACAGGGTATCTGCAACTGCCGAGCGGGCCACAACCGGTACATCATCTTATGCCAAACAAGGCATGCATTTAGTTTCAAGGCGAAAAAACAATTTGTTTCAAGCGGCAGAAACACTTTGTTCCATCATATAGAAACATTTAGTTCCATCGTATAGAAACACTTTGTTTCAATGCAATGGAACTAAATGTTTCTATATGATGGAACTAAACGTTTCACTTGCCGGAACTAAACGTTTCACTTGTTGAAACTAAATATATCACGTAGCGGAACAAGCAAGATCACGTGCCGGAACGAATCACAGCCCTTGCCGGGTTTCGTTAGAACAGGCTCCACGCCACAGTCAGCCCCGCCATAACAATAGCTACCATACTCATCAGCTTGATAAGAATATTCAGACTGGGGCCGGAAGTATCTTTGAACGGATCGCCTACGGTATCACCCACTACAGTAGCCTTGTGAACCTCGCTGCCTTTACCGCCGAAGTTACCTTCTTCCACATACTTCTTGGCATTGTCCCACGCGCCACCCGCATTCGCCATGAAAATAGCAAGCACGAAACCACTGCTCAATCCGCCGATAAGCAAACCAAGTACACCGGGAACACCAAAGATAAAGCCCGTCAGGATAGGAGCAATAATTGCTATCAGCGAAGGAACCACCATTTCGCGCTGCGCACCCTTTGTAGAGATTTCCACACAACGTTCATAGTCCGGTTCCGCCTCGCCGGTAAGGATACCTTTTATCTCCCGGAACTGGCGGCGGACTTCATCTACCATGTGGGCGGCGGCACGTCCTACGGCATTCATGGTCAGTCCGCAGAACAGAAATGCCATCATACTGCCGATAAACATCCCGGCAAGTACTTTCGGATTCATCAACGTAACATCATAATAGTGCATGAAGTCGAAAAAGGTTGCATCCTGCAAAGATACAGCCTCACCATGCGGAAGCGTCAGGTCGGTAGTGCCCAGGCGAGTCAGCCCGATGCGGATTTCTTCTATATAGGATGCAAGCAAAGCCAATCCGGTGAGCGCCGCCGAGCCAATGGCGAACCCTTTTCCGGTAGCAGCGGTAGTGTTACCCAAAGAGTCGAGCGCATCCGTACGCTTGCGGACTTCCTTACCCAAACCGGACATCTCGGCATTACCACCGGCATTGTCGGCAATAGGGCCGTAAGCATCCGTAGCAAGGGTGATGCCTAAAGTGGAAAGCATACCTACGGCGGCAATGCCGATACCGTAAAGTCCCATACCTACATTGGAGAAATCAAATCCGGAAGCAAGCATATAAGAAGCAATGATGCCCACTACCACGGCGAGCACGGGAATAGCAGTGGAAAGCATACCCAAACCGATACCGGAAATAATCACCGTGGCAGGGCCGGTCTTTCCGCTCTCACTCAGTTTCTGAGTAGGCCGATAGGACTGTGAAGTGTAATACTCCGTTGAGCGTCCGATAATGATGCCCACTACCAGCCCTACGATAACAGCGCAAGATACCCAGAGCCAGTTGTCAAGTTTCAACAGCCAGAGTATGAAGAATGTGGCTATCACTATCAGCACAGAACTCAGGTTTGTACCGAAAGCCAGTGAAGCTAACAGGTCTTTCATCTTGGCATTCTCCTTGGTACGCACCGCAAAGATTCCGATGATAGAAAGAAGAATACCTACAGCCGCAATCAGCATCGGGGCGATAACTGCTTTGAACTGCATCAGCGTATCTCCCGTATGAATAAATGCGGCGGCGCCTAAAGCGGCAGTCGCCAGAATAGAACCGCAGTAGCTTTCGTAAAGGTCGGCGCCCATACCTGCTACGTCGCCCACATTATCGCCTACGTTATCGGCAATTGTTGCCGGATTGCGCGGGTCGTCTTCAGGAATACCGGCTTCTACCTTGCCCACCAGGTCGGCGCCCACATCGGCGGCTTTCGTATAGATTCCACCGCCTACACGGGCAAAGAGTGCTTGTGTGGAAGCTCCCATACCAAACGTCAGCATGGTGGTGGTAATGATGCAAAGTTTATGGGTCGGCGTCAGTACATCTTCCGGAACAACGGCATTGAGCAGCAGGTACCAGAAGGAGATGTCCAGCAGTCCTAATCCAACTACTACCAATCCCATTACCGCACCGCTGCGGAAAGCAACGCGCAGCCCCGCATTCAATGAGTCACGAGCGGCATTCGCAGTACGCGCCGAGGCGTAGGTAGCCGTTTTCATACCAAGAAAACCGGAAAGACCGGAGAAGAAGCCACCCGTCAGAAAAGCAACAGGCACCCAAGAGTTTTGAACGCCAAAACCATAGGCCATAATAGAGAAGAGGATAACCAGGCCCAGGAACACCCAACCAACAATTTTGTATTGTTGTTTCAAATAAGACATAGCGCCCTTACGTACGGCGGCGGCAATCTTAATCATCTGAGGCGTACCCTCACTCTCTTTCATCATTTGACGGTGGAAATACCAGGCAAAACAAAGTGCCAGAACAGAGGCAACCGGAATTAACCAAAAAAGCAGTTGATCCATAGCATAATTCATATTAAAAGATTAAAGAATGCTCTAAAAGTATTGATTTGGAACGAGATACGCAAAAAAAACAGGGAGAAAATATATACTTTCTCCCTGGCCTCTATTACTTTTCCGTATCAGCTAATTGATATGGGACTTCAGTATCGTTCATTCGCTGAAACCGCAAACTTCCCCTCCAACCGGATATCCTGCGAAGAGCTTCCAATCATTACGGCAAAAGCGCCCGGTTCTACAACGAAGTGATTATCCTTGTTCCATAGCCCCAACTCTTGCGGGGTCAGTGCAAAGTCCACCTGCTTCTCTTCTCCCGGCTCCAAATGAATACGTTCAAAGCCTCGCAACACTTTCACATAAGTGGTGACAGAACTTACTTCGTCACGCAGGTAAAGCTGAACAACTTCATCTCCGGCAACCTTACCTGTATTTTTCACTCTGCAACTCAACTTCACAGAACCCTGCACACCTATTACCGGATTCTCTATCTTCAAATCACTATATGCAAATGTAGTATAGCTCAAACCATATCCGAAAGGATAGAGAGCGCCGTCCACACGAACACGCCCCTTGGTATCCGAGCCTGGTTTGAAAGGGAAAGCAAAAGGAATCTGTCCGACGGAACGGGGGAATGTCACCGCCAACTTTCCACCCGGATTATAATCTCCAAAAAGAACTTGCGCCACTGCATCACCCATAAATTCGCCGGGAAACCATGCATGTACAATACCCGGAATATAGCGTTCAGCCCAGTTGATGGTAGCGGCACGCCCATCCACCAACAGCAGAACAACAGGCTTTCCGGTTGCGTAGACAGCCTGCAACAGTTTCTCTTGCCGTCCGCATAAATCCAAATCAGTACGGGAATATTCCTCACGCACCGTTTTCTCGTTTCCTCCCAGTACCATGATAGCCACATCCGATTCCTGAGCCAAAGCCACCGCCTCGTCTATCATGGCTTGTTCATCCTTATCCAAAGGAACATCATACAGTTCACTCTCCGGGAAATATTTATCAATAATATCCGCACCCTTCGCATAGCGCACATCCGCACCGGGCAGATATTCCTTTATTCCCTGATACACTGTTTTTATCGGAGCATTGGCAGGGCCATAACGGCAAATCAGATTCTTCACCTCATTAGCATTCGGCCCGATAACCGCTACTTTCTTTGTATTCCTGGAAAGAGGCAAGATATTGTTTTCATTCTTTAATAAGACAACAGACTCCAGCGCAGCCCGCATGGATACCGCTTGATGTTCCTTGCTGTGTACAACCTTTTCCGGAGATTTTGCATCGCCTTTGTATGGATTGTCGAACAGTCCCATCATGAACTTCACCCGCAAAACATCTGTCACCCGGCTGTCAACAGTATGCATGGATACTTTTCCTTCAGCGATAGCCTGACGAAGCGGGCGAATGAATTCTTCGGGAAGAGTAAAATTAGTACGTACATTCAAACCGGCATTTACTACCTGGGCAACTCCATCCACTGCATCGGCAGCTACCTTGTGCTTGGAATGAAGAAATTCCACCGCCTCGCTATCCGATACTACATAACCTTTGAATCCCCATTCATGACGAAGTATTTCAGTCAGGAAACGGTAACTACCGCTAACCGGTTCGCCATCATAATCATTGTAGGAACTCATTACTCCCAATGCTCCGGCATCACAAAAGGCTTTACGGAAAGGTTCCAGATAAAGGGTTCTCATCTCACGGGGCGCTACGTGCGGGTCGGTACGGGTTCCTTCATCACGCCCGCCCACAGGAATACTATATACGGCAAAGTGCTTGGGAGTAGATACTAACCCCCGCTCCTGTAATCCGCTGATCATTTGTTTTCCCAGTTCACCCGCATGATAAGGATCTTCTCCATAAGATTCTACTACACGTCCCCAGCGCGGGTCTTGGGCAATATCCAGAATGGGAGAATAAATATTGGTATATCCTAACGCTATCGCCTCTTCGGCAGTGACACGGGCAATCTCGCGGATCAGTTCTTTGTTCCATGCAGCTCCCTGTCCGCACTGTGCCGGAAACATGGTAGCCCGGTCGTGGCAAAGTCCCCGGATACCTTCATTGGTAAAATCAACCGGTATTCCTAAACGGGTTTGTTCTACGAACCACCGCTGGATAGTCTGCCTGTTTTTTACACTGTTTACGTAAGGATAAGATAAAGAAGAAGAGAATCGTCCCAAGCCATTAGCTTGTTCGTCGATATTGGCTATACCGTCTTTCCATATTTCATTTTTCCAATTATCGGTAGGAAGGGAATCTTTCAGAACGCGCCCGGAGCCGTACAAGGTAGTCATCTGGCAGGTTTTTTCCTCCATCGTCATTTGTGCAAGGAGGTCTTTTACTCTGGCGTCAATAGGAGCCGCAGGATCTTCATAGACATCCTTTACTCCGTTCTTGTTAAAATCAATCCAGCCTTTCTTATAAAGGCCGGGATTATTACCTGCATACACACTTGCACAAAGCGATGCGGCAATATACAAAACAAATCTTCTATTCATGGAGATATAATTATTTTCTAAATTAACGGCAAAAAAAAAGGCTATCTATCCCAGACAGCCAATCTCTTGTTAACCTTAAATCTAATACTATGAAAAACACAGTACAAAGGTACGCACTTTGATGATATCTCCAAATTTTCAGGACGAAACGAGTTGATTTATAACATGGTTTAATAGAATAAAGGAACTCGTTAACTATATGGGGAGATTATGTTAATTTTAACCTTGAAGCAACTATTCTTTATCGAAACACTCCCATCACCCAATAATAATTCTCCAGCAGCTTATTAAGAATCTGTTCTCCCGCTCCAATTTCAATAAGCCTCGGCCCATTATCAGCGCCATATCCTCCGTAAGCTGCCGAACGGATATCGGGCAAGTACACAGGCCACTTCCCATTACTCCAGGTATATCCGAAAAAGAACGGAATTACGTTGTTAGGCTGCATCTCGCGTTTCCAGTCTATCTGAAACTTGATGAAAGGTTCTCCGGGAACAGTAGCAATGGCAATACGGTTGTTTATGGATATGACTGAGAAATAGACATTATATTCCAGGGACTTATCATATCTGCCTGTGAAGTGCAGGGAATCGGTCTTTACTTTAATATCCGCCACATCATACGGGTTCGGATAAATTTCTTTAGCCAGCTTAACCGCTTCAATGGAAAGCAGTTTTCCCATACGGTCAATCAAATCATAGTTTGAGGGACGCGGGTCATCCGGCCCTGTTCGTCCGCCATCCTTGAACAGAGGTGCCTGATTGCCGCCGCCACCTTGCACAAACATACAGTAAACCTGATTGCCAAAAGCCTCTTCCGTATATTTGGTTGCATACCCTACGTAATCGGCAGAGATTTCGAAATTATTCCAGGCAACATCGGGATGGCAGGCATAGTTCATCATAATTACTTTAGGATTTCCCTGGGTATCTTCCAGCTTTATAACACCTACGGAATTATCGACAGGCCCGTGCGGAATACGTTCCGGATTTACTGCCCGGTAATGATCGTCTCCTTCCCAGGATTCGAGGGCGCGCCCATTGTCGCGAAGAATAAGTCTGTTGAAACTCAGTTGGGGAAAACTACGATAACCGGCTGAAATGCGGGCCTCGAACATGGACAGGGAAGCTTTCTTCAAAGCATCGGTAATCTGCGCTTCCAGCCATTCTTTAGGTCCGGCTTGTGCAGAATGCGTATGCTGAGGGCAGAAGTAAAGCTCATTCAAGCGAAATTGCTTTTTCAATTTCTCTGCCAACGGAATATTAGTATATCCGCTCAAGTCCAACCCTACAAATGCAATACGCGAATCTCCTGCTTCAAGAATCAGGGTTCTCGCATATAGCGAATCGTGAACCGGGTAGCGGGGATTGGGCGGGGTTATATTCACTTTGCCTGTACCGGCCATTAACTTCTCGGCAGCATTCACACTTGCCACAGAAAAAACACTCGCCAGCACAAACAGCGCTGCAAACCAAAAGTTGTGTGTTTTCATATAAATTTCAATTATCTGATTAATATTTCAGGCAATAATACGTGGAACCGCTTAACAAAGCAATTAATTCTCTATTAACCCGGAGAACAATTTGTTTTTTTTAGTATATGAAGTAGTATTCATGATGAGTTAGAAAAGAACACGCATGGTTAGAAATACATTTGGGAGAAATCAAACTATCCCGTACACAATCTTGCGCTTGCATGGACGCAACACGACTCATAAGGAAGCTTATTACGAATACACTTCCTTTTACAAAACAATTACTTTTCATCTACGCTATTTTTGCGCGCAAACTATACTTCGATTATACGAGTACGAACAAATACCTTTAAGTATGACAAAAAGAAACGTGAGCTTCCCTTATCAAACTCTGAGGTATTTGGCATAACCCGTATAGACGATAAGTTCCACCCACGCATAGCGTAAGCGTTCACTGAACTTATTCGTGCCTATACATCATTTAATCGCCAAATTTCCAGAGTATACCGAATAATAGCAAACGCAATTATTAATATGTTTATTTTATTGTTATTTCATTCTTCATTTATTAATTTTGTTGTTTCAAATTACTATTACTTATCTAATTTAGATTTCTCAAAGATATTGAAATCCGGTGAATCTACCGTCATCTCTTTGCCTGATGCACCGTCAACTGTGGGAAGGGGAAACCGATACCCTCCTTATTGAATACGGAATAGATGGTTTTGTTCATATCGAAATAAACATCCCAGTAATCTCCGCTCTTTACCCAGGCACGGATAACCACATTCACACTACTTGCATCCAGCGCATTAAGCGCTACAAAAGGAGCAGTCGGTTCAGTCAGTATACGCTTATCTTCGGCAATAATGCGACGAACGGTTTCTTCTACCTTATCGTAGTTCTCACCATACTCCACTCCGATTATCCAGTCCACGCGACGAGTGTCCTCGCGGCTATAGTTAGTCACCGTACCGCTGCTCAGCGCTCCGTTCGGAATATAAATCACCTTATTGTCGGCAGTGGTCAGGATGGTGTGGAATATCTGTATTTCGCGCACCGTGCCCGACACCCCCTGGCTCTCTATCCAGTCGCCTACCTTATACGGGCGGAACAGAAGAATGATAAGACCGCCTGCAAAGTTTTGCAGATTACCGGACAATGCCATACCGATAGCCACACCGGCGGATGCCAGCAAAGCTGCAAACGAAGTAGTTTCCACGCCCAGCTTTCCGATAACGGCAATAATCAGCAGGATGGTCAGCAGGATATTAACCAGACTCTTGACAAAGCTCTGGATACCCGGATCCACCCGACGTCTTGCCAGTAACTTGGACGTCATCTTCTTTATAAGCGAAATAAGGAAGCGTCCGATAATGAAAATCAGTATAGCGCCAATGATATTCCCACCGGCATTTACACCCCAGTCAATTAACTGTTGAAGAAAAGACTGCAATTTGCCGATATCGCCTTTCACTGCGGCTTCGGCGGCAGGCACTGCTGCTTGTAATAATAATAACATAAATATTGTTGTTTGAAGTTATAGCTACAAAATTAACAAAATAATCCGATTATCGTTCACTACATTTGCTTATTTCATCGAAAACGGATAATTTTGCCAACGATTTCAATTAAGGGGTGCCCTAACATGACGGGCTGAGATCATACCCATTGACCTGATCCGGGTAATGCCGGCGGAGGGAAAAAGAGAAAAGTTCCCCTTTTCTGTATTAATCTAAACTGCATTATTTACAGTGCAGTAGTCAAAGTAGTTAACCCTAACAAAGTGATAACTATTTTAACTACGGTATGAATAATGCAGACTAAAACAATTGAGAACTGCAATGAGAAAACATGCAATGGCGGTTTGCTTCTTTATGGCAACGTTGAGTGTCTATGCGCAGACACAAGAAAAAGACAGCTTGCAGGAAGTAAACCTGCAAGAAGTAGAAATTACGTCCACCCGTGCCACGGGAACTACTCCGGTGGCGTTCACCAACATTAGTAAGGAACAACTCAAGAAACAGAACTTCGGGCAAGACCTGCCTTATCTGTTCAGTATGACGCCTTCCGCCATTACTACAAGCGACGCAGGAACAGGTATTGGATATACAACCCTGCGTGTACGCGGCACGGATGGTACGCGAATCAATGTCACAGCCAACGGCATCCCTATCAATGACGCGGAAAGCCATACGGTGTTCTGGGTCAATCTGCCGGATTTCGCCTCCTCCGTAAAAGATGTGCAAATACAGCGCGGTGCAGGAACATCCACCAATGGCGCAGGAGCTTTCGGCGCAAGCATCAATATGCAAACGGGCGACTTTTCTCTAAAACCTTATGCCGAAGTCAACGCTTCCTACGGTTCGTTCAACACCCACAAAGAGACTGTGAAAGCCGGCACAGGACTTATCAATAACCACTGGTCATTTGATGCCCGCTTATCCAATATAAGCTCAGACGGATATATAAACCGGGCTTCCGTAGGATTAAATTCTTATTATGTACAAGGAGCATACTACAACGACAATACGTCGATAAAGTTAATCACCTTCGGAGGCAAGGAACGCACTTACCACGCATGGAACTATGCCAGCAAGCAACAAATGGACGCATTCGGAAGACAGTTTAACTCATGCGGATACATGTATCTGGAAGACAAAACCGGCGGAATACATCAACCGGAAATTGATTACGACTATGGTATCGAGGAAGCTGTTCCACTACTAAAAGACGGCGGAAAATTCCGCTATTACGATGACCAGACTGATAACTACGTACAAAAGAACTACCAACTTTTAGTAAATCACACCTTCACTTCGCAATGGAACCTGAACGTAGGTCTTCACTACACAAAAGGCGATGGGTATTATCAGGAATATAAGATAGGAGGCAAATTGACGGAGTACGGCATGAAGCCTTACGAATATAACAGTGAGAATATAACCAGAAGCGACCTCGTCCGCAAGAAAGCAATGGACAACCGGTTTGGCGGTGGCGTATTCTCCGTAAATTACAACGGGAACGGCCTAAACGCTTCATTAGGAGGTGGCTTGAACCGCTATGACGGCGATCACTTCGGCAAAGTGCTATGGGTTAAGAATTACCTCGGCGAACTGAATCCGGATAAGGATTACTACCGCAACAACGCCACCAAGAACGACGGTAACATCTATCTGAAAGCGAACTACGAACTGGGCGGTGGTGTAAACGCGTACGCCGACTTGCAATATCGCCACATCACGTATAAGATATACGGTAACCATGATAAATGGAATGCAGAAGCCAATGCCCCGCAAACTCTTAACATTGATGAAAAGTTCGGCTTCTTTAATCCCAAAGCAGGGCTATTCTGGCAAATCAACCGTAACAACCGCCTATACGGTTCATTCAGTGTGGCGCATAAAGAACCGACACGCAACAATTATACAGATGGAAAACTAACCGAACGCCCCCAAGCAGAGCGGCTGTTCGATTATGAATTAGGATATACTTTTGCCAATTCATGGCTGCATTTGGGTACCAACCTGTACTATATGAGCTACAAAAACCAATTGGTACTGACCGGTGAAATGAATGAAATAGGCGAAGCCGTAGCCGCCAACGTACCCGACAGTTACCGTATGGGCATAGAACTGATGGCGGGCTTGAAACTGGATTGCGGTTTTCAATGGGACATCAACGCCACTCTAAGTCGTAACCGCGTACAAAATTTCGCCGAAACATTATACGAATGGGAAGATCAAACCACCGAGGCATGGAAAATAGAACGCGGAAACACACCTGTTTCTTTTTCGCCAGACTTCATTCTGAATAACCATTTCAGCTATACATACAAGGGGCTCCAAGCATCCCTGCAATCCCAGTACGTCAGCAAACAGTATATGACAAATGCCAAACACGACGACCAGATGCTGGACTCTTACTTCGTCAGCAATCTGAATCTGGCATACACGTTCACGTTACCCCATACCAAGTCCGTCACAGTAGGCTGCAGCATCTACAACCTCTTCAATGAAGAATACGAGAATAACGGGTTTGCCGGTAGCGGATATTCATTGAATGATGCAGGTAAGAAAGAGCGTTATAGTTATGCTACCTACGCCGCGCAAGCCGGAACAAATGTATTGGCACATATCTCATTAAGTTTTTAATGGATGGAACAAATTCTTGAAATAACCGGAACCATCATCGGGCTGATTTACTTATGGCTGGAATACCGGGCGAGCATTTACCTTTGGATAGCGGGCATCATCATGCCTGCTATCTATATTTTCGTTTATTATGATGCCGGATTGTATGCCGACTTCGGAATAAACATATACTATCTCGGTGCGGCGGTGTACGGTTGGATGATGTGGAAGTACGGTACCTTTGTCAAGCGGAAGCTGCATCTGCGCATTGAGGACGGCGTGCAGGAACTCCCTGTTACCCGCATGCCTTTGCGATATTATCTGCCTTTGGCGGTTGTATTCGCAATCACCTTTGTCGGTATAGCCTGGATATTGATACGTTTTACCAACAGTGATGTCCCCTGGCTGGATTCCTTTACCACAGCCCTCAGTATCGTAGGTATGTGGATGCTGGCGCGTAAATACGCAGAACAATGGTGGGCATGGATTGCAGTAGACGCCGTCAGCACCGGGCTATACATCTATAAAGAACTTAATTTCACCGCAGGGCTGTATGCGCTTTATACAATAATAGCTATCTTTGGCTATTTCAAGTGGAAAAAAATGATAGTTAGTAATTAGTGGTTAGCGATTAGTGATTAGCGATGAAAGAAGATAATGATAAGAATGCTGTGGGACTCCGGGTACTTTGTGGTGAATCAAAAGGTGGTGAACCGGATGCGGTAATTCTTGCCAATGGCGAATACCCTTCTCACGCGGTGCCTTTAGAGGTATTGCAAAAAGCGCAATATGTGGTTTGCTGCGACGGAGGGGCAAATGCCTACATAGCGCATGGCAATATACCGGATGCAATTATCGGGGACGGTGACTCTCTAAGCGAAGAAAATCACCGCCAATACCGGCATATCCTTCACAGTATCTCCGAGCAGGAAACAAATGACCAGACTAAAGCCGTAAACTATCTTTTGGCACAAGGAAAGAAGAACATTGCCATCGTCGGGGCAACGGGCAAACGGGAAGACCATACTTTAGGGAACATTAGCCTTCTTATTGATTACATGCGTGCGGGCGCCAAAGTTCGTATCTTCACGGATCATTGTATAATTGTTCCATGCCGCAATACCTGTACTTTCTCCTGTCAGCCGGGAACACAAATCTCCATTATTAACTTCGGCGCTCGCGGTTTGCGCGGTGAAGGGCTGCTTTATCCGCTCAGCGATTTTACTAATTGGTGGCAGGGTACGCTGAATGAATGTACAAAAAACGAATGTACAATTCATGCGGAAGGAGAGTACTTGGTGATGATAAATTTCAAGTTTTAATCAAGGCAACCATACCAGAATTCTTATTTATGCGAATCAGGAGTTAAAGGAGTTATCGCTTTACTCAGGGGTTATCAGCCCCCAAGCGGGCTTAGGAGTTAAAGCCAATACTCCGTGAATCATATAACATTAGTATCGACTTTAACTCCTAAGCCAACTTGTTGGCTGATAACTTCTTTAACTCCTCTAACTCCTAAAGCATGAATAATGCAGGTTAGAGTCAGAATCCGCTATAACGACATCAGATACTTCTTGAAGTCTGCAAACTCCTTTGTCAGTGGCAGACTCTTCTTTTCGCCTTGCATAAATGCTTTCAGCTTCGCAGGAATCTCCACTGCCTCGCCGATGATACCTTCAACAGTATCAAGGAATTTTGCCGGATGCGCCGTTTCCAGGAAGATACCTGTTTCGCCGGGTTTCAAACCCTCTTCCAGGGCGCGGAAACCACAAGCGCCATGCGGATCCAACAGATAATGATACTCCTTCCATGTCTCACGCATTGTTTCGGCAATCTGTTCATCGGTATAGGCAACACCGCTGACTTCCGCAGAAATAGCCGCATGGCTATTGTCGTAAAGTCCGAGTACCCGTGCAAAATTACTCGGGTCGCCCACATCCATAGCATTGGCAATGGTAGCCACGGAAGGGCGCGGGGTATAAACGCCTGTTTGCAGATATTGATAGAAAATATCATTGCTATTGTTGGCTGCAATAAAACGTTTCACAGGCAATCCCATACGTTTGCCGAACAAACCGGCAGTGATATTACCGAAGTTTCCGCTCGGAACACAAATAACGGGTGACGGGTTATTACCAGCCTGCACTTTGTCACACGCCATTTTCTTCAACTGCGCATAAGCATAAAAGTAATAAAAAGCCTGCGGTAAAAAACGGGCTACGTTAATGGAATTGGCGCTGGTCAGTTGCAAACGTTCATTCAATTCCCTGTCCATGAAAGCAGATTTCACCAATGCCTGGCAATCATCGAACGTGCCATCCACCTCAATGGCAGTGATATTCTGCCCAAGGGTGGTGAATTGCTTTTCCTGTATCTCGCTCACCTTACCCTTAGGATAAAGCACGTAGACGTGAATACCTTCTACACCCAGGAAACCATTTGCAACGGCGCTCCCCGTATCACCGGAAGTAGCGACCAGTACATTGACCTGTTTCTTACCTTCCTTCGCAATGAAATATCCCAGAAGACGCGCCATGAAGCGCCCGCCCACATCTTTAAAGGCAAGCGTAGGACCGTGAAAAAGTTCAAGGGAATAAATATTCTCCGCCACCTTCACCAGAGGAACATCGAAATTCAGCGTATCATATACGATTTGCTTCAATGTATCGGCAGGAACATCTTCTCCGAAGAAAGCATCGGCTACACGATAGGCAATTTCCTGAAAAGAAAGGGTTTCGATGCTATCGTAGAAATCCTGTGGCAAAGACTTAATGGCATAGGGCATGAATAACCCTTTATCGGCTGCGAGTCCTTTCACTACGGCTTCTTCCAAAGTCGCATCAGGAGCTTGTTTGTTGGTACTGTAATAGTTCATATCGAATAATTTGTAAGACCCATAAATTCATTAATAAACTCATCCTCTTTCAACAGTCCGTAACTTCCCTCACGGACTGACATTTCATCAAAGCTCTGCACACTATCCGGTTCAATACCCGGATACCAGACGAGGAAAGGAACCGGTTCATTGGTGTGCGTACGGAGTTCACACGGCGTAGGATGGTCGGGCAATACGGCAATGGCCACCGGCTCATCCCAGCCTTTCACTGCTTCGTAAACAGGCCCCACAGCACGGCTATCCAGATTCTCTATCGTCAGCAGTTTCAAATCCACATTTCCTTCATGCCCCGCCTCGTCACTGGCTTCAATATGCAGGTAGACAAAATCGTCTGTCGCCAAAGCATCCAGTGCGGCAGCTACCTTATTTTCATAATTGGTATCGTACAGTCCCGTGGCGCCTTCCACTGTCAGGCGTCGCAAACCGGCATAATAACCGATACCGTTAATCAAATCCACCGCCGAAATCACTGCACCCCGTTTAATCTGAGGGAACTTATCAGATAAACGTTCCATCTTCGGACGATAACCGGGACTCCAGGGCCAGATGCTATTGGCAGGGTCTTTCCCTTCCGCCACACGTTCCAGGTTCAACGGATGATTCTTCAGTAGTTGCTGCGAACGCAGAATAAGGTCGTTTATCAAATCCGCCGTCTGTTGCGGAGTCAGTCCGGCGTCTCCTTCGGGAACGGTTATATTCTCCGTGCCCGGCACAGGCTTCACCAGCAATGGGCGGAATGGTTTCAGGGGCACATCGTGGGGCGGAGTACAGTCAATACGCTTATCTCCGCCTTTGATTACCAATAAATGGCGATACTGAACGCCTGTATAGAAACGCACGTGTTCATTGCCTAAATGTTCCTGCAAATACTTCACCAACACATCGGCTTCCTCCGTCGTGATATGTCCGGAAGAATGGTTCTTGATGTGTTCGCCTTCGATGCAGATAATGTTACAGCGCATCGCCATTTCTCCCGGCTTCAGGTCTACACCGATGCTGGCAGCCTCCAGAGGCCCGCGCCCTTCGTAAACCTTTGACAGATCGTAGCCTAAAACGGACATATTAGCCACCTCGCTGCCGGGATGGAAACCATCGGCCACGGTCTTCAACCGCCCCGTGCGCCCCATAGCCGCCAGCTTATCCATATATGGCGTACGGGCATGTTGCAACAATGTCTTGTCACCCAACGACTTTACAGGCCAGTCGGCCATTCCATCGCCTAATATGATTAAATGTTTCATTTCAATTAAACATTCGCAATACTCATGATATCCGCAAATACACCCGCTGCCGTTACACCGGCGCCGGCGCCATATCCCTGTATCATCATCGGATACTCCTTATAACGCTCGGTTGTCAGCAAGATAATATTATTGCTGCCTTCCAGCCCGTAGAACGGATGATTGACATCCACTTCCTGCAAGCCGACAGACGCTTTGCCATTCTCCAGCCTGGCAACAAAACGCCAATGCTTATTCTCCGCTTCCAATACCTTGCGACGTGCCTCGAAGGCAGCGTCCAAGCTCGGGACTTTCTTCCAGAAGTCGTCCAGCGAACCGTCGAAGAAATCATCCGGTACGAACAGGTTCTTCTCAACATCCGACTGTTCCAATCTGTAACCTGCCTCACGTCCCAGAATAACCAATTTGCGGATTACATCCTTTCCGCTCAGGTCAATACGCGGGTCAGGTTCGGAGTAACGCTCTTCCTGCGCCATCCTGATGGTCTTGCTGAAAGGAATGTCGGCGCTGATTTTATTGAATATATAGTTCAACGTACCGCTCAGTACGGCTTCAATTTTCAATATCTTGTCGCCGCTATGTATAAGGTCATTAATCGTATTGATAATCGGTAGCCCCGCACCTACATTCGTCTCGAAGAGGTACTTCACTCCACGCTGGCGGGCAATGCTTTTCAGTTCACGATAATTCTCGTACTCCGAAGAAGCCGCAATCTTGTTGGCAGCTACCACTGAAACGTTATGCAGCAACAGGTCTTTATACAGGGAAGCAACCGCTTCGCTCGCTGTGCAGTCCACAAATACCGAGTTGAAGATATTCATGCCGATAATTTCATCATGCAAAGTCTCCAGGGTACTCGGCTTGCCTTTTGCCGCCAACTCTTCACGGAAGTTAGCCAGATCGAAGCCTTCGCGGCTGAACATTGCCCGGTCTACATCGGCTATGCCTACGATATGCAACTTCAATCCGTTCTCCATCATCAGTTTCTGCTGCTGGCAACGGATTTGCTCTACCAGGCTGCCGCCCACCGTACCGACGCCACAAATAAAAAGATTCAGTACCTGATACTCCGACAGGAAGAATGAATCGTGGATAACATTCAGCGACTTGCGCAGCGATTTGCCGTCAACCACAAATGAGATATTCGTTTCCGAAGCTCCCTGCGCACAGGCAATCACATTGATACCGTTGCGCCCCAGCGTGCCGAACAGCTTTCCGGCAATGCCCGGCGTATGTTTCATATTCTCGCCTACAATAGCTACGGTAGCCAGATTCCGCTCCGCCTGTATCGGAGAAATCTCTCCCATTTCTATCTCCTTGGCAAACTCTTCATTCAGCACTTCACATGCCAAATCGGCATCCGCATTGCGTACACCGATGGATGTGGAGTTCTCCGAAGAGGCCTGTGACACAAGAAACACACTGATGCCATTCTTCGCCAGCACCTTGAAGATGCGGTAGTTCACCCCGATAACGCCTACCATGCCGAGTCCCTGCACGGTAATCAAACTGGTATCATTGATGGAAGAAATACCTTTGATGGCTTTCGAACGCGGGTCGGACACTTCCTGCTTGATAATCGTTCCCGTTCCTTCGGGATTAAACGTGTTCTTTATCAGTATGGGAATATTCTTATGATAAACCGGATAGATAGTGGGCGGATACACCACCTTGGCGCCAAAGTTGCAAAGCTCGGTCGCTTCCACATAACTCAATTCGTTGATAGTGTAGGCAGTGGATATTACGCGCGGGTCGGCAGTCATGAAACCGTCCACATCCGTCCATATTTCCAGTTGGGAAGCATCCAGCGCAGCCGCAATAACCGCTGCGGTATAATCGGAACCGCCACGACCCAGATTCGTTACATCTCCCGATACCTTGTCGGTAGAAATAAACCCGGGCACCAGCGACCGCTTCGGCAAGCCGGCAAATGTCTCACGAATCAGTTCATTCGTCAAGTCCGTATCCAGCACATATTTGGAGTGCTTTCTTTCCGTCTTGATAAACTTGCGCGAATCAAACCATTCCGCACCCGTCAACTGTGCCACGATGATGGACGACAAACGTTCGCCATAACTCACAATCGTGTCGGACGTCTTTTGCGAAAGGTCTTTTATCAGGTAAATGCCTTGGAAAATATCTTTCAGCTCATTGAGCAGTTCACCCACCTGACGCTGCAATTCCACCTGCTCCTCACCGGCGGGAATCACTTCCTTTATCATCTCCACGTGACGGAAGACTATTTCACGGAATTCGTTCTCGTAGGAGGCATCACCGGCAGCCGCCATTTTCGATGCGTTAATCAGTTTGTCCGTAATACCGCCCAGTGCGGATACCACTACGATTACCGGTTCTTCGATTGCTTCTACAATTCTCTTGACGCTTAAAATGCTGTTCGCGGAACCTACGGACGTTCCGCCGAATTTTATGACTTTCATTCCTTTTATTACTATTAATGTTGATACAACGTGTCGGAAACAGGACGCAATCGCCTGCATTGACTTGGATTAAATAAGAAAAAACTGCTGAAAAAGTGTATCACGTAGAAACACAAATACTATCCCTTAACCCCTAAGGGTCATGGTTGTCCACATAGATGTGACTGTATGGCGATAGTACTTATTCATAATCTCTGTCTCTCGTTTTATTGAAAAGTGTTGCAAAAGTAAGAATAAAAACATTCAATCTATCACTTTTTGCCGTTTTTTTGTAATAAAAGCATTAATAACTCTCAAAATAGACGGAAAAATACAAAAGGGGAAGTAAAGTACACCCATATTGCAACGCAGGGAAATCCGGTAGCACGGGCATAGTTTTATTACATATTATCATCCATCTCAAGATATATCACTATATTTGCAACGAATTTCCGTAGAATAGAGCGTATGAACCCAGACAACACTTCCATTTTGCTAATTTATACCGGTGGCACTATCGGAATGATAGAAAATCCGGAAACAGGTGCGTTGGAGAACTTCAACCTTGAACAACTGCAAAAGCACGTGCCTGAACTACATAATTTCACGTTCCATATCGACACCTATCAATTTGATCCCCCGATGGACTCGTCGGATATGGACCCGGAAGCCTGGTGCAAGTTGGTACATATCGTCAATGATCATTATGAAAAGTACACGGGGTTTGTTATCCTGCACGGTACGGATACGATGGCGTTCACCGCATCCGCCCTTAGCTTTATGCTCGAAGGGCTGAAGAAACCCGTTATTCTCACGGGGTCGCAACTGCCTATCGGTGTGCTCCGCACGGACGGCAAAGAAAACCTGCTGACCAGCCTCGAGATAGCCGGTGCACACAATGCCGACGGAAATCCCCTCGTGCCGGAAGTCTGTATCTTCTTCGAAAACCACCTGATGCGCGGCAACCGCACTACCAAGATTAATGCCGAAAACTTTAATGCATTCCGCTCATTCAACTATCCGATACTGGCAGAAGCGGGTATCCATATTAAATATAATAATGTGCAGATACTCTTTGAAGACGCAAACCGTAAGTTCAAGCCGCATTATTTGATGGATACCAACATTGCCGTGCTGAAACTTTTCCCCGGCATTCAGGAGAATGTAGTGTCAAGCATATTGGGCATTGAAGGGCTGAAAGCCGTTGTGCTGGAAACATACGGTTCGGGGAATGCTCCGCGAAAACCCTGGTTCCTCCACCTTTTGCGGAAAGCCTGCGACGAGGGAATCGTCATTGTCAACGTCACGCAATGCAATGCCGGAACGGTAGAAATGGAGCGTTACGAAACCGGTTACCAGTTGTTGCAGGCAGGAGTAGCCTGCGGTTACGACAGTACTACGGAATCGGCCGTTACCAAGCTCATGTTCCTCCTGGGGCATGGTTATGCCCCTGATGAGGTTCGCGAACGGATGAGCATACCTATGGCGGGGGAAATTACGGTTTGATGAGGTAACATGCTTTAGGAGTCAACCGTAATATCCCACAAAACTTCGCCTTTCGCATTCAGCACCTTAATCCTCAGTTCGTCTTTCTTCTTTTCCAAAATCATTACCGTAGAACGGTCTATATGATTCCCTCCGCCGATAATGACCGGGAAATTATTTCCCTGTGCACCTTTCGGATGGTAAGCATACCTGTGCGTGTGGCCATTCAGGGAAACATCAAAAGGCGCTTTTTCGAGCAATTTAGCCCATAAACCGGTGCAAAGATTCTTCCCGTCATTGCCATAAAGGGGGATATGGTGCAGAAGGATACGTTTCTCTGCCTTCCTGAATTCTTTGGAGGCCAATTCCTGTTTCAGGAAGTCCACCTGGTCGTTACGCAGTTGGGTAAAGTCGTTCAGGTCGTAATACACCCAGTGGTCATCCGGTTTGTCTTCCCCGCAGTCCAGCATAACGATACGGGTATCTCCCCAGTTGAAAGAGCCATAGGTCTTATCTCCCACGTAGTCGAAGTGGGCGCGTAAACCGATGGAGTAGGCGTTTCGTATCTCATGATTGCCGCGCATAAAGAACATCGGTGTACGGTAACCGTGTATGCCTTCGGAAAGTTCGCTGATAAAGGTGGTTGCCTGGTTACGGTCTACGGGGTCGTCCACACAGTCGCCATTGAAAACAACAAAGTCATAGTCTACATTCCGTATCTGCTCGCACAGCGCGCGGAAGGTCTTTGTATTCTGGTGCAAGTCATTGAAAACAACGGCGGTAAAGGTATCCGCATCCGCTGCCGGAAGCGTAAATTCGTAGAAATCCGACCGGGCGGTATTTCCGAATACTTTTTTATACGCCCGGTAGAGCAGTATCTCCTGTGAATATACGCGATAGTAATATTTCAAGCCCGGTTGCAGGTCGGCAATGCGTATTTTATGCAAGTCGTTATTGCAGACCACTTGTCCGTCAACAAGCGTACGCGCACGCTTCAGTTGGGTGGTGTCCGTGCCGTATTCCACCCAGCAATATGCAGGAACGGTAGTCTCCCACATCACGGTAATACCACTGCCCACAGGGTTTTGCAAATAGGGTTTGGTACGGAATATTTTGTCCGCTTTTTCAGCGGTGCGGAGTTCTGCAAGCACTGGACGGTGGTCGGAGGCTACGGGTTCGTTCAATACCCGGGTGGAGGTAAGGGCGAATCCGGCGGCGCTTGATTTTAATGCCGCAATATAATCTATCGTTCTATCGGGTTCGGAAGCCGGAAACGTATTTTGTTTAATATCAGAAAGTATATCGAAATCTTTTTGTAATTCTTTTATAAATTCGGATTCGGGTGTGGCGTTCAGGTCTCCTGCCAGGAACAGGGGCTTTTTGTAAGAGGCGGTAAGCTGCTTTATCATCTCCAACGACTTCATGCGGTCTGCTTCCGTTAGCGAGAGGTGGGTGCAACAGTAGATGTAGTCTTCAAACTCTGCCAGAATCAGGGTGCGCGCTTCTTCTGTCCCCGGTAAAGGCAGGGTTTGCAAACGGAGCGGGTGTTGTTTGGTTAATAATCCGATTCCGTATTTCCCTCCGTCAAATTTTATTGCCGGTGCGAAACAGGCATGCATTTGCGTACGCTCGGCAATTTCGCCCAATACGTACTTCTGACCGCTTCGCTTGGTCATACTGTCCACCTCCTGTATGGCGACTATGTCCGGGGAGGCATTGTTTATGATGTTCGCTATGCGCTGGAAGTTACGGGCATTGTCCATGCCGGTGGCATTCCTGATATTGTAGGTCATCAGTTTCAATGTATTCTGAGCCTGCGCCGGGAAAATAAAAAAAACGGCAATAATTAGTAGAATAATCTTTTTCATGTTTCTCATTGGGGGTTTATTTATGAGGGTCAAATTTACATAAAAGATTTGGGGTTTTCAGGGCAATGGCATGAAGATTTCATTTACCCATCTGCTTTTGGTCAAAACTTCGCCCGCCGCGTCTCCGCTCCTCACCTGCTCCGCTTCTATAGGGGGCGGAAATAAGAGGAGCGGGTAAGGAGCGGATAAGGAGCAGGTATGGAGAGGGAACGAAGCGGGGGAAATTAGTCAATTTCTCCGATTTTATCGGAAAGCATCTCTTTAGCCCGGACGATGTAAATATACAGCAATCCAGGCATTGGTAACATGAAAATATCCGGTAACTTCCACATTGCCAATATAAAATATCACTCCATTTAACAAAATAATCCAATAAAATCGTATCTTTGGCAAGTTATTCATCAATAAAATTCCCCGTTATCAGCAAGAAAATTCTCGATTATGGCAAAAGACAAAACAATATACGTGTGTACCAACTGTGGACAGGATTCCCCTAAATGGGTTGGCAAATGCCCGTCGTGCGGAGAATGGAACACGTATGTGGAAGAAGTGGTACGGAAAGAGCCGGCAAACAAACGTCCGGTATCAGGAATAGAAACGGAGAAAGCAAGACCTGTCATTCTCAGCGAAATAGAAGCGGGCGACGAACCACGCATCAATCTGCACGACGAAGAACTGAACCGGGTACTGGGAGGCGGATTAGTTCCGGGGTCGCTGGTACTGATTGGCGGCGAACCGGGCATCGGAAAATCTACATTAATATTACAAACAGTACTCCGCATACCGGAAAAACGGATTCTTTACGTCTCCGGCGAAGAAAGCGCCCGGCAGTTGAAACTGCGTGCCGACCGGTTGTCTCATAACCCGTCCGAGTGCCTCATCGTCTGCGAAACGTCGCTGGAGCAGATTTTTGTTCATATCAAAAATACCCGTCCGGACTTGGTAATCATTGATTCCATACAGACGGTTTCGACCGAGAACATAGAATCGTCGCCGGGTAGCATCGCACAGGTGCGGGAGTGTTCGGCAAGTATCCTGCGCTTTGCTAAGGAAACGCATACGCCTGTCATTCTCATTGGACATATTAATAAGGAAGGCAGCATTGCCGGACCGAAGGTGTTGGAGCATATTGTGGATACTGTCTTGCAGTTCGAGGGCGACCAGCATTATATGTATCGCATCCTGCGCAGCATCAAGAACCGTTTCGGAAGTACGGCGGAACTGGGGATTTACGAGATGCGACAGGATGGATTACGGCAGGTTAGTAATCCGTCGGAACTCTTATTAAGCCAGGATCACGAAGGCATGAGCGGCATAGCGATAGCTTCGGCCATAGAAGGGGTGCGCCCGTTCCTGATTGAGACGCAGGCATTGGTGAGCAGTGCGGTATATGGCAATCCGCAACGTTCGGCCACAGGGTTTGATATCCGGAGGATGAATATGCTGCTGGCTGTACTGGAAAAGCGGGTAGGTTTCAAGCTGGCACAGAAGGATGTATTCCTCAATATCGCCGGAGGATTGAAGGTGAACGACCCGGCAATAGACCTGGCTGTTATCAGCGCCATACTTTCCAGCAATATGGATGCGGCAATTGAACCGGAAGTCTGCATGGCAGGGGAAATCGGTTTGTCCGGGGAAATACGTCCGGTGAACCGGATTGAGCAACGGATTGGTGAGGCGGAGAAGTTGGGATTCAAACGATTCGTGTTGCCGAAGTATAATCTGCAAGGGATTGATACGAAGAAGATTAAAATAGAATTGATACCGGTGCGGAAGGTGGAGGAGGCGTTCAGGGGGTTGTTTGGATAGTTTGTATATTATTAATCACATTATAATACCATTTTATGAAAAAGCTACTATTATTGACTTGTGCACTGCTGATAGGCGCCGCGGTTTACAGTCAGGAGATAACTTTAGAGTATCATCCGGGGTATGGAACATACAGTATGTCCGACATGAAAGAATATTTGAAGAATGCTCTTCAATACGGCAATCTAAAGGGAGCAAAGACCACAGACAACTTCTCGGGCTACCTTACTCATGACCTGCGAGTAGGATACCTTATTAACAAGCATCACTTCGGGTTACTGTTTTCACACATGAATACAGTCGGACAGAACCACTTAGCCGATTATTCGGGAGAGTACAGGTACCGCATACGCGTCTACGGCAACAAATTAGGGGCTTTCTATCGGTTTGCACTCACTGAGCCAAGTAAAATTACCCCATTCTTTGAACTTTCAACCGGAGCCGTCTTCAGCACAGCCAAGATCAGCCAAAGTTTTACGATAAAAGACGCAGGAACAGAGAGTGACGAGGCCAAACTAAAAGGTACCAACCTGTTTGTGCAACCCGCATTGGGAGTTATCTACCGTTTTAGTTCTTTTGCCAGCATCTCCGCTTCAGTGGGGTATGAATGGGATCCTCTCACCCGCTTGAACATAGAAGGCAGCAAAGCCATGATTGATGCCGACTGGACAGGATTACGAATTAATGCAGGAATCATTACCTACTTCAAAGCTAAATAACAATGAAAACAACTATTTTATCCTATCTTACACTGCTACTACTGATACTGGCAGGTTGCGAAGCTCCGATACATGATAACTTTGTCGATATCGAGAAACCTGATGAAATTCCCTTAGGCATTAACCTGAATGCTTTTACCCAAGGAGAGAATATCATTGTATATAAAGCAAATACTCGCATCTATTATACTTTCGAGACAGGCGGAAGACAGATACTAAAAGCCGAATTCACTCTTGGTGACATGCGATGGGAGACATGGGGTGAGAGCGGTGAAATATGGCTCTCTGTTTATGAGCTACCTAAAGGGAGTTATACCCTGACTTGCAATCTATATGTAGCTACCAACTCGGGAAGCGTTGCTGACCAGGTAGGTATGGAAGCCTATGGTGGAACAATGAGTTGGAAAGTAACCGTAGACTATGAGAACGACTTTACCGAAAGCAAGGAAATGATCACCCGTATCAATGAAGAGGGTTATCTGGAACTGACTTGGGAGAAACCCAACTACAAGTATATGGACTTCCTCAACTACACTGTCTATAAAGGGGGAATGTTGCTGGCTACCATTGAAGATGCCGACATCACCAGCTTTGTTGACAAAAGTCATGTACTGGACTTTGGTGAAGGGTACAGTGTTCAAGCTCATTTTGAGGATAATAACACATGGCATATAGGACATAAATATCTTCCTTACGACGAGATCAATATAGAACAAGTAGAGGAAATTTCGGCCATCGATTCTTGCACAGTGAGATGGAGTAAAGGGAAAGACTACAAATGCAAATGGAACGTTTATGTAAATGATGAACTCAAGCTTAGTGCAACGGAAGAGACAAGTATCCGTATCCCGCTATGCGCTTTCGGTACAACATGGTCCGCCCTTCATCGAATTCGCGTAGAAGTAGTTGCCTATGACGAATCATACCGGAACTCCTATCCCCATTCTCAATATGTCACGGCGGGCGCAATGGGCAAATTCCTTGGCGATAACCATATGCGCTTCAATTATAACGAAAGCGAAAGCACCCTCTATTACAGTGTATACGGCGAGGTCAATAGCATATCTGTACCGGATTTGACCCTGATAGCCAAGCATAACGGCGTTCCTTCGGCAAGCATTACCAGCGCGATAAGTAGTTCTGAAAAAAACGGCAAGATACTGGTATCCTATTATGATGTGCTGGCATTGTACGAGGGGAAGATGCTACCTACTCCTTTAACACATTCTATATCATCCTATTTTGTAAATGTGCAGAAGGCTCGGATATTGAATGATGACCGGGTATTCTACTTAGAACGGACTTATTTGGGAGATATGATAGCTTGCATCTTGAGCACTGATATGAAACCGGAAAAGAGAGTGGTATTGCAGGGGGCAGAAGTATATAGTAGTTATGGAGTAATATCGGCCGACGGGAAGTATCTTTGTTTGAATAATTCCGAAGAAATAGCTATCTATAAAATGTCTTCGGAATTCGAGATACTTGAAAAGAAAGTGCACCCCATTAATGAACTGACAGAAAACAATATCCGGTTTATACCACATGACTCTTCACGGATACTGGTGGCGAAAGCAAATACAAATGCAGAAGCAACGATAACAATCTATAATACAGAAGACATGACTCCTATACATAGTTACAAAGCACTACATGTAGGTGTCGACCCAAAGACAGGTTATCTTTGTCTGACCCAAAGAAATCGAATAGAGATTATAGATATAGATAACGATGAAACACTTTTCACCCTACCTATCGAACGATATCAAGGGGCATCTCTGCTGGGAGGCATCTTAATCTCAGATAATGGTTATGCTATGAATATCAACCCTTATTTAGAAAAAAATAAGTTATGATAAACAACTCATATTGCTGAAGTATAATGCTGCAGAGGAGTAATACAAAGAAGAGTAAAATAGAACTGATACCAGTTCGGAAGGTGGGAAAAGCGTTCCAGGGAGATAGTTTGTATATTATTATCCGCAATATATTACCATTTTAACCATTTTATACTATTACTTTATGAAAAAGCTACTATTATTTACTTGTGCACTGCTGATAGATGCCACGGTATATAGCCAAGAGATAACCTTAGAGTATCATCCGGGGTATGGAACATATAATATGTCCGGCATGAAGGAGCACTTGAAGAATATACCTCATTACAGTCGGTTTGAGGGAATGAAGTTCACAGACAAATTCCCGGGCAACCTCTCTCATGACCTACGAATGGGGTACCTTATTAACAGACATCACTTCGGAGTGCTGTTTTCACACATGAATACAGCCGGACAGATCCACCTGGCCGATTATTCGGGAGAATACAGGTACCGCGTACATCTCTACGGCAACAAATTGGGTGTCTTTTATCGATTCTCACCCACCAAGCCGGACAAGTTTACTCCTTTCTTTGAACTTTCAACCGGGGGTGTCTTCAACATAGTCAATATCCATGAAGTTTTTACGATAGGAGACCGAATATCAAAGAATGAAAAAACCAAACTAAAAGGTACCAATTTGTTTGTGCAACCTGCACTGGGAGTTATCTACCGTTTTTGCTCCTTTGCCAGCACCTCTGCTTCAGTGGGATATGAATGGAATCCTCTCACTCGCTTGAGTATAAAAGGCAACAAGGCCACGATTGATGCCGATTGGACAGGATTGCGAATAAATGCAGGAATTATCACCTACTTCAATGCCAAATAACAATGAAAAAAACTACACTATCCTACATCACCCTGCTACTACTGATAGTGGCAGGCTGCGAAGTTTCACTGCACGATAATTTTGTCGATATCGAGCAACCTGATGAAATTCCTATAGGAATCAACCTGAATACTATTACTGAAGGAGAGAATATCATTATATATAAAGAAAAGACCATCATCCATTATACCTTTGAGACTGCCGGAAGAGAGGTGCAAAAAGTTGAATTCACTCTTGGTGACAGACAATGGGAAACTCGGGGTGAGAGCGGTGAAATATGGTTCACACCTGATCGGACACCCAACGGGAACTATACACTGACTTGCACCCTGTACGTATACACCAACACTGGAAGCATGGCCGACCAAGTAAAGCTGGAAGCCTATGGCAGAACAATGAGCTGGAAAGTAACTGTAGCTTACGAGAATGGGCCTACCGAAGTACCGGAAATAACCACCCGCATCAATGAGGAGGGTTATCTGGAACTGACTTGGGAAAAGCCCTATTACAAGTATATGAACTTCCTCAACTATACTGTCCGTAAAAGCGGAAGCTTGCTGGCTACCATTGAAGATGTCGGCATCACCAGCTTTATCGACAAAAGTCACGTATTGGACGGTGGTCAACAATACGATATTCAAGCCAATTTCGAAGAAAATGTAAGCTGGCATATAGGATATAAAAATATGCCTTACAGTAAGATCATTATAGAACAGGTAGAGGATATTTCGGCCATTGATTCTTGCACAGTGAAATGGGAAAATGAAAAAGGTTACAAATGCAAATGGAACGTTTATGTAAATGATGAACTCAAACTTATGGAGACGGAAGAGACAAGTATCCGTATTCCAGTATGTACTTTCGGTACATTTCAGTACAATCTTCATCAAATCCGGGTAGAAGTATTTGCCTATGACGCATCCGACCGGAAAGGCTATAGCCATTATGAATATGGCACGGCAGGCACGATGGGTAAATTCCTTAGCGACAACTATATGCGTTTCGATTACAATGAGAGTGAAAACACCCTCTATTACAGTGTACGCGGCGAGGTCAACAGTTTATCTGTACCGGATTTGAGTCCGATAGCCAAACATAACGGAACGGGTAGCTACTACGATACTTATGCAATAAATAGTTCTGAAAAGAGTAGCAAGATATTGGTATCCTACAGTGATGTGTTGGCATTATATGAAGGGAAGATGCTCCCTACCCCCTTAACATACTCGATACCCTATTTGATAGGTGGAGAGGGCCCGCAGATATTGAACGACGACCGGATATTCTATTTTGACCGGACTCATTCGGAAGATATGGTAGCTTGCATCTTGAGTGCTGATATGAAACCGCAAAAGAGAGTAATACTACAAGGAGTACCATATAGTTATTTTGGGATAATCTCGGCCGACGGAAAGTATATTTGTACGAGTAATACTGAAGAAATAGTCATCTATAAAATGTCTCCGGAGTTTGATGTACTTGAAAAGAATGCATATTCTATTGATGAAGTGACACACAACTATATCCGGTTTATGCCGCACGACTCTTCACAGATACTGGTTGGGAGAGCAACTATGAATATGGGAGAAACAGAAACGATAACAATCTACAATACAGAAGGTATGACTCCCGTGCATAGTTATGAAGCACAGTTTGCAAATATCGACCCAAAGACAGGCTATCTTTGCCTGTCCAAAAGAGACCAAATAGAAATTATAGATATAAATAGTGGAGAAACACTTTTCACTCTTCCGAACGAACTATACCATTGGGTACATTTACTGGGAGGCATCTTAATCTCAGAACGTGGTTACGCCCTGAATATCAATCCTTACTTAAATTAAAACGCTATGATGAAAAAGCAATTATATTATCTCTCACTCTTAATACTACTGCTGCTTTGCGGTTGCGAGGTGGCATTGCATGAGAATTATGTGGGTATAGATCCACTACAGCCGAATATTCCTATAGAAATAAACTTAGATGCTGAGCAAAACGCCAATGGAGAACTTTTACTGACGGGAAGCAGTAGTGTAAAATTTCAGATAGATACACCAAAAACCAAATTTCTTTTAGCTACTTTTTACATTGGCAATATGTCGATCCATGAGACACATTACCCGCAAGGCAAATTTGATATTAATAGTAGAAGTCTGACTGAAAACAATCAATTGAGGTGCGTGATTATCAGTAAAGGCGGAAACGTATGCGAACAAGTCTATGGGGGAAGAACATACATTAATGAAAGGTGCTGGTCGATTCACGTCATCCCTCAAAATTAATTATCTATCACCCCCCTGAGATAAATTCATTAAAAAGTGTCACTATCCAATGGATACAAGTATTCAAGACCGAATATCTCGCCAAAAGAAGATTGGATGGACTATTAAAATCAGACAATGAGGTAAAACTTATAAAAAAAACAATGAAGAGGATTATAACAACATTAGCTTGTATTGTACTGACAATAATCGGTATGAAGGCTCAAGAATTTACATTAGAATATAATATTGGATATGGATTATATAAAATGTACGAAATGAAAGACATTCTAAAAACCTCTGTTAATAATGGATTGATTGGATTAAAAACCACTGATAATTTTCCTGGGAACTTTACACATAACTTCCGGATAGGCGTACAGTTGCGGCAACGGCATCAATTAGGAATTATCTACACCCATCAAAACACAAGTGGACAAAATCACTTGGCTGACCCTACCGGAGAATATAGATATACAATTAAAAACACCGGAAACCAACTGGGAGCATTCTACCGCTTCCATATCCTGAAAGGGAAAATTAGCCCATACATTGAACTGGCTACCGGAGCCATCTTCAACAATTGCAAATTGGAAGAATATACACGTATAGGCTCAGAAGCAAGTGAACGAAACGCAACCTTGGTCGGCACCAACTTCTTCTTCCAACCTGCCATAGGAATTCGCTATAAAATCTCTACCTTTGCCGCTCTTAACGCAAGTGTCGGTTACGAATGGAACCCTACCGGTGACTTAGACTTGAAGGGGGTTACTTTTATGCTAATCCCTTATTATGCAGACTGGAGCGGACTACGCATCAGCACAGGCATCGTTACTTATTTTAAAATGAAATGATACAAGAATACCAACTACGCATATCCCCCGGAGTCGCCGCCAACGAGCAACGACTGAAAGAATACCTCGTACAGGAAAAAGGACTGAATGCACGGGACATCATCGCCATGCGAATATTAAAACGCAGCATCGACGCCCGGCAACGGACCATCTTCATCAACCTGAACGTACGGGTTTATCTGAATGAGAAGCCAAAGAATGACGAATTTCAGCATACTGTGTATAATAATGTGGAAGGAAAGCCGCAGGTCATCATAGTAGGCGCCGGCCCCGGAGGATTGTTTGCGGCGCTAAGGCTCATTGAACTCGGCTTGCGACCCATCATCGTGGAACGCGGAAAGAATGTACACGAACGCAAGAAAGACTTGGCTGTCATTAGCCGTGAACATATAGTGAACCCCGAATCCAATTATAGCTTCGGCGAAGGCGGTGCAGGAGCTTACTCAGACGGCAAGCTATATACCCGCAGCAAAAAACGTGGAAACGTGGACAAGATACTGAATGTGTTTTGCCAGCACGGGGCATCTGCCGCTATTCTTGTTGACGCTCACCCGCATATAGGTACCGACAAGCTGCCGAAAGTGATAGAAAATATGCGAAACACCATCATTGAATGTGGTGGAGAAGTACACTTTGAAACTCGCATGGATGCACTTATCATCGAAGGCGAAAAGGTGAAGGGCATTGAGACAAACACCGGCAAGACTTTTCTTGGCCCTGTGATTCTGGCAACGGGACACTCCGCACGGGATGTGTATCGTTGGCTGGCAAATAACAATGTAACGATAGAACCCAAAGGTATAGCCGTAGGCGTTCGCCTGGAGCATCCTGCTACTTTGATTGACCAGATACAATATCATAATAAGAATGGACGCGGCAACTATCTTCCTGCCGCAGAATATAGTTTCGTCACCCAAGTAGAGAACCGGGGTGTGTACAGTTTCTGCATGTGTCCCGGTGGATTTGTTGTTCCTGCGGCCAGCGAACCCGAACAAGTAGTGGTAAACGGCATGTCACCCTCCAATCGTGGATCCCGGTGGAGCAACTCCGGCATGGTAGTGGAAATACAACCGGAAGATTTAGTAAACAAAGAATGGAAAATGAGGGACAAAGAGTATGAAAATTCCCAACTCCTACACGTTATGCACTTTCAGGAAGAATTAGAACACCAGTGCTGGCTTCAAGGCGGAAGAAAACAAACAGCCCCTGCACAGAGAATGTTGGATTTTACACGCAAGAAGCTAAGTTACGACCTTCCCGAATCTTCTTACACTCCGGGATTGATATCCTCTCCCCTACACTTCTGGATGCCTGATTTTATCACCAAACGATTATCGCAAGGCTTCCAGCAATTCGGGCGGACAAGTCACGGTTTTCTGACCAATGAAGCGGTCATGATTGGCGTCGAAACACGTTCCTCTTCCCCCGTACGAATCATAAGAGACAAAGATACACTGCAGCACATCAGAATAAAAGGCCTGTTCCCTTGCGGCGAAGGAGCCGGATATGCCGGAGGAATCGTATCGGCAGGTATCGACGGAGAACGGTGTGCGGAAGCTGTGGCTGAACAAAAATAAGTCTATCCATGAAAAGACATTTAGTGATAGGAAGCTTTGTAGCGCTGATTCTTGCTGCAAGTTCCTGCACCTCGACCAATGAGAAGGTAACACCGGAAGCCTTCCTGCCACCTTTGATGGGATGGAGTTCCTGGAACACCTACCATGTGAACATCAACGAAGAGCTGATAAAGAAGCAGGCTGATGCCTTAGTAGCTAATGGACTGAAAGAAGCCGGTTATCTATATATAAATGTGGATGACGGATTCTTCGGTTGGCGTGATGAAACAGGAAAGATGCATGCACATCCCGAACGTTTCCCAAACGGAATGAAACCCGTATCTGACTATATCCATTCATTGGGACTGAAAGCAGGTATCTATTCGGATGCAGGCGACAATACCTGCGGCTCCATTTATGACGACGACGCCAACGGAGTAGGTTCCGGACTCTATGGGCACGAACAGCAGGACATAGACCTTTATCTGAAAGAGTGGAACTACGACTTCATCAAAATAGACTACTGCGGCGCCAGAGAACTGGGACTCAATGAAGAGAAACGCTATGCAGCCATTTGCGAAGCGATAAGGAATACCGGACGAACGGACGTTTCTATAAATATCTGCCGGTGGGCATTTCCCGGTACCTGGGCCAAAGGCATGGCACGTTCCTGGCGTATCAGTCCGGATATACGTCCCCGTTGGGAGTCTGTGAAGAGTATCATCCGGAAGAATCTCTACTTATCAGCCTATGCCGGTGAAGGACATTATAATGATATGGACATGCTGGAAGTGGGGCGCGGATTGAAACAGGAAGAGGAAGAAGTACACTTCGGAATGTGGTGCATCATGAGTTCGCCTTTGCTTATCGGTTGTGATATGACGACGATTCCCGAAGCCTCGCTGGCCTTGTTGAAGAACAAGGAGTTAATAGCGCTGAACCAAGACCCGTTAGGATTACAGCCCTACGTGGTGCAGCACGAGAATGAGGAGTATGTATTGGTGAAGGATATCGGGCAGAAGCGGGGACTGGTGCGTGCCATAGCCTTGTATAACCCGTCGGATACGATATGCAATTTCAATGTCCCTCTCGAAAAGCTTGAATTGGGCGGAACGGTAAGGGTACGCGACGTAATAAACTGCAAGGATTTGGAGGATATGACCGGAAACATCCAAGCATCTATCCCTCCACATAGCGTTGCAATATGGAGGCTGGAAGCAGAAAAGCGCCTCGAACCGGACTCTTACGAAGCCGAATGGGCTTATCTGCCTTGTTATGACGATTTGGGAAAGAACCCGAAACAGATATTCTATGCAGCATCTGCAGGTTGTTCCGGTAAAATGAAAGTATCCAATATCGGAGGCAGCGAAGAAAACGTTGCCGAGTGGAAAGAAGTCTACAGTGAAACAGGAGGAGGATATGATATGACTGTCTATTATAGTTGCGATAAAAACAGAAAGCTGGAAATATCCGTAAACGGAATAAAGACAGAAATAAAAGACCTGAATGGTGGAGATAAGGAGAATGTGGAATCCGTAACCGTTTCCGTAACTCTGAAACCCGGCAATAATATAATCCGAATGGGAAACAGCTTCGGATGGGCGCCGGATATTGATTGTTTCAAGTTAAGCAAACTGCATGAATGAAGAATGGATACCGGATGCATGTTCAGGGTGTAAGAAGCTGTTTTGAATGTATTCAGTTTTCTTTTAAGAGTTGTTTTTGAGGATATTTTTCTGTTTTTAAGAGGAACATAGCGGGCTATGTGGCGAGTGAAAGCAGGAAAAGAGACCGAAAACAAACGTAAAAGAGACTGATAATATTAATTATGCGAATCAGGCGTTAAGGAGTTATCACTTCGCTCAGGAGTTATCAACCCTCAAGCGAGCTTAGGAATTAAAGCCGATAGGCTTGTTACTGATATGCAGAGTTAAAGCACAAACGGAGTATCGGCTTTAATTCCTTTAACTCCTGAGCGAAGCGATAACTCCTTTAACTCCTGATTCGCATGAATTAGGAATAAATTCAAAACAGCTTCTAATTATCTGCTAACCATAAAGAAGGGAGCGTAAACTCCTTGCGAGCGCTTGCGGGGGCTATTGCTGTTTTTCGGCAGCAATAGCTTGTTTCATAAAAATAATCTGTATTTTTGCGAATATTTAAGAAACTATATGATAGCTCCCGAAATAGCAATTGTAGACTCCAACACCCTCTCGTGCCTGGGATTACAGAACCTTCTGGAAGAAATTATTCCGATGGCTGTCATACGCGTATTCAGTTCGTTCGAAGAATTAGTGGACGATACGCCCGACATGTACGCGCATTATTTTATCTCGGCGCAGATATACTTCAAGCATACAGCTTTCTTTCTGCCTCGCCGCCCCCAAACAATTGTACTGGCAAACGGTGACAGTCAGCCCCAATTGGCAGGGATACCGACCCTGAATATCTATCAGGATGAAAAAACTCTGATAAGAAACATCCTGCAACTGCACCAGTACGGACACAGAAGCGGGCATCCTAACACCCATCCACATTCGGCAGCCGGACATCCCGGGAATCACCCCTGTGGAACTTCCTATGCCGGCGGCGAACACATCCTTTCCCCTCGCGAAATAGAAGTACTGGTGTTGGTTACCAAAGGGCTTATCAACAAAGAAATAGCCGATAAACTAAATATCAGCCTGACTACCGTCATTTCTCACCGGAGGAATATAACAGAGAAACTGGGTATCAAGTCGGTGGCAGGACTGACTATTTATGCCGTCATGCATGGGTACGTAGAGGCAGATAGTATCTAAATAATCACATTCAAATCCTAATAAATGAGGATTGCAGAAACAAAAGTAATGCTCTTACTTTGCAATCAGTAAATAAACGATTAAGTTTCGCAGGTTACTTGTATGTTAATGAATTATCTCAGTTCCCCTTCTCCCGGGAGAGTTTAGGTAGTTTTGATAATCAACCTTATAAAGAACGTGCAAAATTCCAGTAAATGAATAGATATGAATAAGAGTAAATTGTTTGCTTTTGCCCTGATGCTTCCCCTGTCGATAGGAAGTATGCGAGCTGATGACGTGGATACCCTGAAAGTAGTGGACATAGAAGAAGTCCTTGTCATTGCAGCGCCCAAAGAAAACCGCAAGTTGAGGGAACTTCCGAATGCAGTTACCTTGCTTTCACAACAAGATATGCAGGCGGCTCAGATTAATTCAATTAAAAACCTCACGGCGCTTGTCCCCAATATATATATTCCTGATTATGGTTCACGACTGACATCCGCCATTTATATCCGAGGCATCGGTTCGAGAATCAATACACCGGCTGTCGGACTGTATGTAGACAATATACCTTATATAGACAAATCCGCATTCGATTTCAACTATTCCGATATTGAACGCATTGATGTGCTGCGTGGGCCTCAGGCTACATTATATGGACGTAATGCGATGGGAGGCATTATCAAAATACATACAAAATCACCTTTCTCTTATCAGGGTACTGACTTGCGTATAGGGGCAGGAACGCGCAACCAATATAACGCCTCCGTTACCCACTACCACCGGATAAGCGAACGCTTCGCATTCTCGGCAGGCGGATTCTATGACTACGCAGGCGGATTTTTCCGCAATGCGGCGCTTGACAATAAAAAGATAGACAAAGGGCAATCTGCCGGAGGACGTTTACGTGGTATTTATCTGCCCGGTGAGAACTGGAAACTTGACTTAAATATAAGTTATGAGTACAGCGACCAGGGAGGTTATCCTTATGGACTATATGACAAGGAGAACGGAGATGTTGCACAACCTGCCTATAGCGATGAAAGCAGTTACTACCGCAATTTGTTGAATGCGGGACTTAACGTTGAATACCAGGCACGGAACTTCACACTAAGCGCCGTTACCGGATATCAATTCCTGAAAGACCGTATGTTTATGGATCAGGACTTCACACCAGACCACATCTTCACGCTGGAGCAGAAGCAGAAGATTAATACTATCAGCGAGGAAATAGTGATGAAGAGCAAAGAAGGTAGCCGTTGGCAATGGACAACAGGTATCTTCGGTTTCTATCAATGGCTGAATACCACCGCGCCGGTTATGTTTGAGGAAGACGGAATGGAGATGCTGAATCAAATGTTGGGTAGTGTGATACCATCATCCATACCGGTACAAGCCGGTCCTATGATTATGGATATCAGACCGGTGGTCAACGTGACTACCACCCGCCTGCCAATCAACGGAGATTTCAAAACTCCGCTTCTCAACGGGGCTTTGTTCCATCAATCGACTTTCCGTGATCTGTTCGGACTCGATGGGCTGTCGTTTACTGCCGGGTTGCGATTGGACTATGAGAAGATGAAGATGGATTACGATTCGGGCACAGCAATGGACTATACGGTAGCCATTACAGGACAGATGTCAATGGGTGGAAGACCTACGGGTGCGCCTATTAATATGATGCCCGAAACTCCGCTGAACGTAAAATCAGGCTACAAAGGCTCCATCAGCAAAGACTATCTGCAGTTGCTGCCGAAGTTTGCATTGCAATACGACTTCGGAAAGAATACCGGCAACGTGTATGCTACCGTGAGTAAAGGCTACCGCTCGGGCGGATACAACATTCAGATGTTCTCTGACCTTCTGCAAACAAGCCTCAAAAACGATATGATGAATCACACCAAAGAAACGGTGATGCCGATTGTTCCCGACCAGTTTAAAGATTTGGTAGACGCAAACTTCCCCAGCGGCGGCACCAACCCCGATGCCAAAGCAGCCACCCTCTACAAGCCCGAACAAACATGGAACTACGAAGTGGGTACGCACCTCAATCTTTTCCGGAACCGCCTTCGCGCTGACGCTTCCTTGTTCTGGCTCGAAACACGCGACCAACAGATATCCCGCTTCGCCCTAAGCGGATTGGGACGTGAAACGGTGAATGCAGGAAAGAGCCGTAGTTTGGGTGGTGAAATCAGTCTGTCGGGAGTAGTTACTACAAACTTCACCCTCAACGCAAGCTATGGATACACGTATGCCACCTTCAAAGACTACGTGACGAATGAAATAGATGAAGACAGCGAAAACGGCTTCAAAGAAATCAGCTACAATGGCAAATACGTGCCTTTCGTACCCAAACACACATTTAGCTTGGGCGGACAATACGTTTTCCACATGAATCCGGGGCATTGGTTGGATCGTATTCAGGTAAACGCCAACTACACCGGAGCCGGACGTATTTACTGGACAGAGCAGAACGACGTAAGCCAGTCTCTCTACGGCACACTAAACGGCCGCCTCAGTTTCCAAAAAGGTAACGGACAGATTGACTTCTGGGTTCGCAATGCACTGGATAAAGACTACGCCGCATTCTACTTCGAAAGCATGGGGAATAGCTTCATGCAGAAAGGACGTCCCATACAAGCAGGAATAGAATTACGTTGCAGATTTTAGCCTGCATTATTCATAAGTGTCTTGTCATAAATGAGAATTTAGGTTTGAACACAGAGTCACAGAGGCACAGAGTTTTTTCTCTGCGACGCAGTCGCCCTCTCTGTGTACTCTTATTCAGGTTCTCTTCTTGAAAGAAAGATAAAACTCTGTGTCTCTGTGACTCTGTGTTCAAGCATAAATCCTCATTTATAGCAAAAACAATTATTACGAAGTACTTACACTATGAATAATGCAGGTTAAAATCTTCTTTGAGCAAGGTTGCCGCGTATTTCAATCTATAGTTCAAAGCATATCTGCTTGGAGTCATCCTTATAAGCGCCTTATATATGGTACGCGCGCGTATGCGTACGCGCACGCATCCCAGAGTTTGTAGCACTCTACCCTCACGCTCTCACTTTTTCTTCTGTATCCCTTTATTCATCGGCGTTTGAACAGGTGAGGGTAGACGTGAGAGTAGAGTGAGGGTAAGGGTTACCCTCACTTTGCATACTGCCTGCGATTCGGTTGTAACACACTGATACACAGCGACTGAACGGGATATAGATGGTTCGCGAACGGGATATATGCGGTGCGCGAACCATCTATATCCCGTGTTTGTACCATCTATATCCCGTGCGTGGACCACATATATGCGGTGAAAGTACCATATATATGCGGTATAAACAGATGACTTTTGCACACACGGAACAAAAGAATTCATCCCGTGAGACGAAAAAATTCATCCCATGGGACGAAAAAATCCGTCTCGTGAGACTGTGAAATCCGTCTCATGGGACGGATTTTATAGCTCCACAATATGGCCTCACGAATTTATCAACGCCCAACAGCCTCATCTTTATATGATATATTTCTTTAACCTGAATTATTCATACTGTAAGATAAATGACAAATTGTTAGTGATTAATGCATGTGATTAGTGGGAGCAACTTGCTTCTCCTCCCGGGAGGAGGAGAACGTACCCTACTTGTGGGAGGTATCCTACAACAATTGTTTTTTAGAGCTATATATGAAGGCAACTTAATATTTGAAATATCTAACGAGTCTTTGGTAGATTATGCTCAATTGGAAATCTTTATTGATGGAACTAAAATCATTGATAATAGGATTAGAAATGATTTTCATTCGTATAAACCATATCCTACAAAGGTGACATTAGGTAATCACACAATCCTCATTAAAATAAATGGAGAGACAGCCAAGGAAATAAAGGTGAATACATTTTTAGTTACTTTTATAACTGTGGAATATTATGGAGATAGATTTGATTTTCCTGGTTATGATAAAGAGCATTTCAATATAAGTATTAGGAAACGTCCGATTATTTTCATAGCATAACATAACTATATTATTCACAAAGGAGTACTATTGCAATGTAAACGGTAATCCGACGCAAGATTTGAATAAGGAAACAAGCAACATCTCATATAATTTGCTAAATTTGCCGAATGATATGACAATATCCTCCTCTTTCGGTTTGGTGACGAAACGTACATGTATGCGGCGACGGACGGAAGTTAGGCACGAATATCAGCGGCAAGAAGACGGATTATTGCAAAGTCTATGAAGACAATATGTTCATAACAAACTTTAAGTAATAAAACCATGAAAAGAACAATCACCTTATCAATCCTCTGCCTGTTACTGGCAAGCGCAAAAGCGCAAGACGAACAAGTGCATGGACAATCTTCAACTTATGAATACCCAACAGACTCCCTCGTACTGGAGAAACTGAACCAATGGCGTGACCTGAAATTCGGAGTAATCTTCCACTGGGGACTCTACGCCGTGCCCGGTATTGTAGAATCATGGGCGCTCTGCTCGGAAGACGTGGATTGGATTAGCCGATACGGCCACACCAACTATCAGGAGTTTAAAGACTGGTACTGGAATGGACTGAGCAAGAAGTTCAACCCCGTTCAATTCGACCCCTCGCAATGGGCGGAAGCCACCAAACAAGCGGGTATCAAGTACGTCGTCTTCACCACCAAACACCACGACGGCTTCTGCATGTTCAATACCAAACAAACCGACTTCTCCATTGCAAAAGGTATATTCAAAGACCATCCACAGGCGGACATCGCCAAATACGTCTTCGAAGCATTCAGGAAAGAAGGATTCATGACCGGCGCCTACTTCTCAAAGCCCGACTGGCACAATCAGGATTATTGGTGGGACTACTTTGCCACTGCAAACCGTAACGTGAACTATAAAATCTCACGCCATCCCGAGAAGTGGGAAGCATTCAAAACATTCACCTACAACCAAATTGAAGAGTTAATGACCGGTTACGGGCAACTCGATATCCTATGGCTGGATGGCGGCTGGGTATCACCACGCAACAATCAGGACATCGACATGCCCAAGATAGCCGCTATGGCACGGGAAAAGCAGCCCGGCATCCTCGTAGTAGACCGCACGATACACGGCAAGTACGAAAACTACCAGACACCGGAACAAACAATTCCCGAAACCCAACTGCCATATCCGTGGGAAAGCTGCGTGACCTTGACTACTGACTGGGGATGGGTAAAGAATGCCCACTATAAATCTCCCAACCGGATTATAACCATGCTGATGGAAGTAGCAGCCAAAGGCGGCAATCTGCTCCTCGGCGTAGGCCCCACGGCAGGCGGATTGATAGAACAGCCCGCCGTAGAGCGCCTCCAAAAGATTGGCGAATGGCTACGGAGCAACGGGAAAGCAATTTACAACACCCGCATCACTCCGCACTATCACAGCGGTAACGTATGGTTCACCGCCGACAAGAACGGAAAAACCGTTTATGCCCTCCATGCCTTGCCCGAAGGAGAGAAAGTGCCGGACACGATTGAATGGGAAGGAAACATCCCCGACGGAAAAGTAAAGCTACTGGCATCGGGACAAAACGTAAAACATATTTCGAAAGAAGGGAAAGTAACCGTATATCTGCCAAAGAAATATATAGGGACGGAAGAGCCTCTTGCATTCCAATTCAATATAAAGAAGTAGTCAGATGACATCTGTTTTGAGCGAGTACCCAAGGGTAGTAGATAGTAGTAAGTAGCTGTTCATAATTAGTTTATACTATCATTTTTTAGACGCGGATAACGCGGATGACGCGGATCTCTTTTTATCTTCCGGTTGGGCTAACGTAGTTAAAAATCCGCGTCATCCGCGTTATCCGCGTCTAAAGAATTGCTTGTATTGCGCAGCAACCAGATTGAGATTCCGTTTCGCTATATTATCTTCATAGTATAAACTAATTATGAACAGCTACTAACTACTTACTACTAACTACTTACTACTATCTACTTACTACTATCTACTTACTACTATCTACTATCTACTATCTACTTAATCACTTAATCACCAATAATTTATAATATGAAATCAATTCTTTACAGCGTACTTTTCGCTTTTACCCTGATGGTATCCGCAGGACAAGTTTCTGCAAAGATACCGGTTTATGTCTGGCAAAGCTGGAATAAAAACACCACGGCAGAAACTTTGAAGAAGGATTTTGCCAAATGGAAAGAACATGGAGTGGTAGGCGTTTGTCTGAATGCCGGTTTTGATACGGAAAAGACAAGAATAGCCGCCAAAGTAGCCAAATCATTAGGGCTTGAATATCATGCCTGGGCTCCTTGCATGCTCCAGGATGGACTTGACCCTACCTGGTATGCCGTGAACCGGTTGGGGCAATCGGCTCATGATGTACAGGCTTATGTACCTTATTACAAGTTCCTTGACCCGCACAATCCGCAGGTACAGGAATGGCTGACGCAGAAGTACAAGGATCTCGCCGCCATACCGGAAGTGGACTATGTTCAGTTGGACTATATCCGGTACGTGGATGTTATCCTCGCCAAAGGACTTTGGGAGAAATATAATTTAGTGATGGATGAAGAATACCCACTCGCTGATTATTGCTATTGCGACCTATGTGTGGATACTTTCAAGAAACAGACCGGGATTGACATACGCAATGTGAAAGACCCTTCCAAATGTAAGGAATGGGCGCAGTTCCGTTGCGACATAATCACCGGCTTCGTTAATAAACTAACGGCAACTATTCACTCGCAAGGGAAAAAGGTCAGCGCCGACGTATTCCCGGGTCCGTACTCTAATGCAACATGGATGGTTCGCCAGGAGTGGAACAAGTGGAACGTAGATGTTTTATTCCCGATGAATTACAATGATTTCTATCTGGAAAACGCTGCATGGGTTGGAAAGGTGACGAAAGAAGAGGTTGCTTCCGTTAACAATAGAATTCCCGTTTACAGCGGACTGTTCATTTGCCGCGACTGGAAGAACAAAGAGAAGCTTGTAGATCCTGAACATTCAGGTCTGCTTCCTTCGGAAATAGAAGAAGCCGTAACCGGTTCTATGAAAGCGGGAGCGGCGGGAGTATGTCTCTTTACGCCCTACAGTATGACTGATGAACATTGGGAGGCATTGGATAAGGTGGTTAGTGATTAGTGATTAGTGATTAGCGGTTAGTGGTTAGTGATTAGTGATTAGTGATTAGCGGTTAGTGGTTAGTGATTAGTGGTTAGTGATTAGTGATTAGTGATTAACAAGAGTATCTCTATTCTCCTCCTCCTGGGAGGAGGAGTACCCGTAGGGGGAGGTGGTAGGTAAAAAAATACCTATTAATCATAACTCTAAGGAATTCTTTCTGCCTACCACCTCCCCCCTTGCGGGGTACTCCTCCTCCCGGGAGGAGGAGAATAGAGATACTCTTACTAATCCTTATCACTAAGCACTTATCACTAAGCACTTATCACTAAACACTTATCACTTATCACTAATCACTAATCACTAAATTAACCATCAATATTCCTGCCAGCTCTTTATCCGGATATCTTCCAGCTTCAGTTCACAAAATGCTTCGATAAAGGCGCTTGCCAGACGAGCATTCGTAATCAGCGGAATATTATGGTCGATAGCGCCGCGACGGATACGATAACCGTTCGTCAACTCACGCTTGGTGTGGTTCTTCGGAATATTCACAATCAGGTCGAACTTATGTTCGGCAATCATCTTCATCACATTGTTCTCGGCATCGGAACGTTCATCGGGCCAGTAAACCGCTTCGGCTGATACGCCATTAGAGTTAAGGAATGCCGCAGTACCTGCCGTCGCATAAATCTTATAACCCTTATCAGAAAGCATACGGCTGGACTCCAACAAATCGACTTTCGACTTCATAGCGCCGGAAGAGAACATCACGCCCTTCTCAGGAAGTTGGAAACCGGTAGCAATCATCGCACTCAGCAATGCCTCGGAGAAGTCGTCGCCGATACAGCCTACCTCACCCGTGGAAGACATATCCACGCCCAATACCGGGTCTGCCTTGTGCAGGCGAGAGAAAGAGAACTGAGAAGCTTTCACTCCAATCCAGTCGATATCGAATGCCGACTTGTCGGGACGTGTATAAGGAGCATCGAGCATGATGCGGGTAGCCGTCTCAATAAAATTACGTTTCAGGACTTTGGACACAAACGGGAAACTGCGGGATGCACGGAGATTACATTCGATAACTTTCACTTCATTGTTACGCGCCAGGAACTGGATATTGAACGGGCCGGAGATATTCAGTTCTTTTGCAATCTGCCTGCCAATCTTCTTGATGCGGCGTGCCGTAGCAAAGTAAATTTTCTGCGCCGGGAATACCAACGTAGCGTCACCGGAGTGTACGCCGGCAAACTCCACATGCTCGGAGATAGCATATTCCACTACTTCACCATTCTGCGCCACAGCGTCCAACTCTATTTCTTTCGTGTTCTGCAAGAACTGGGATATTACCACCGGATACTCTTTGGATACCTCGGCAGCCATTTGCAGGAAATTCTCCAGCTCTTCTTCATCATAGCACACATTCATTGCAGCGCCCGAAAGCACATACGACGGGCGAACCAGTACGGGATAACCTACTTTCTCTACAAAGCCTTTCACATCTTCCAGACTGGTAAGCTCTTGCCAAGCCGGCTGGTCAATTCCCAGTTGGTCGAGCATGGCAGAGAATTTGTTACGGTTTTCGGCACGGTCGATGGAGATGGGGGAAGTTCCCAGGATGGGCACTGACTGGCGGTGAAGTTTCATTGCCAGGTTATTCGGTATCTGTCCGCCTACGGACACGATTACGCCGCGGGGCTGTTCCAGGTCGATAACATCGAGTACACGTTCAAAGGAAAGCTCATCGAAGTAAAGACGGTCGCACATATCATAGTCGGTAGATACGGTTTCGGGGTTGTAGTTAATCATGATGGACTTGTAACCCAGCTTGCGTGCAGTCTGCACTGCATTCACCGAGCACCAGTCGAACTCTACGGAAGAACCGATACGGTAAGCGCCTGAACCCAGTACAACTACCGACTTCTCATTCTTATAATAGTTCACGTCATAACCCTCCACGGCATACGTCATGTACAGGTAGTTAGTCAGTTCGGGATGCTCGGAAGCTACAGTATTGATGCGTTTCACGGCGGGCAAGATGCCCAGTTCCTTGCGGCGTGCACGCACTTGCAGGTTTTCCTTCTCCATATTACCCGACGGGGTCAGAACGAAACGTGCAATCTGGAAGTCTGAGAAACCAAGCACTTTGGCTTCGCGCAATACATCGGCAGGAATATCTTCCACCTTATTATATTGGGAAAGTTTCTGCTTATAGTCCACAATATTCTTCAATTTGCCAAGGAACCAGGGGTCAATCTTTGTCAAGTCGAAGATGCGGTCAATGCTATACCCATTCTCCAAAGCCTCGGCAATGGCGAAGACGCGCAAGTCGGTGGGACGCGAAAGTTCACGATCCAGGTCGTCGAAGTGCAGGTCGTTACCCACAAACCCGTGCATACCCTGGCCTATCATACGCAAACCTTTCTGAATGATTTCCTCAAAGGAGCGCCCGATGGACATGATTTCACCTACGGACTTCATGCTGGAACCTATTTCGCGGCTGACGCCTACGAACTTCGTCAAGTCCCAACGAGGAATCTTACAAATCAGATAATCCAGTTGCGGAGCTACGTAAGCAGAGTTGGAAGTACCCATTTCTCCAATCTGGTTGAGCGTATAGCCCAGCGCTATCTTGGCGGCAACGAATGCCAACGGATAACCCGTGGCCTTGGATGCCAAAGCGGAAGAACGGGACAGGCGGGCATTCACCTCGATAACGCGATAGTCATTCGTTTCGGCATTGAACGCATACTGGATGTTACATTCGCCTACGATGCCCAGGTGGCGGATACACTTCGTAGAGAGGTCTTGCAGCATTTTCACCTGATAGTCAGTCAGCGAACAAGTGGGTGCAACTACGATAGACTCACCCGTATGGATGCCCAGCGGGTCGAAGTTTTCCATGCTTGCCACGGTAAAACAGTGGTCGTTGGCATCGCGGATTACTTCAAACTCTATTTCTTTCCATCCTTTGAGAGACTCTTCTACAAGAATTTGCTTAGAGAAGGCGAAAGAGCTTTCAGCCAGTTTCAAGAATTCTTCCTTATCCTGACAGATGCCGCTACCCAGGCCGCCCAATGCGTAAGCAGACCGAACCATAATCGGGAAGCCGATGCGTTCGGCCGCTGCAATCGCATCTTCCATAGTCTCCACAGCCTGGCTGACGGGAGTCTTCATCTCAATTTCATTCAGTTTCTTCACAAAGAGGTCACGGTCTTCGGTGTACATAATGGCTTCTACCGAAGTACCCAGCACGCGTACGCCATACTTATCCAGAATACCACTTGTGTACAACTCGGCGCCGCAGTTCAGCGCAGTTTGTCCGCCAAAAGCCAACAGGATACCGTCAGGGCTTTCTTTCTTAATAATCTCTTCCACAAAGTGAGTCGTAACCGGCAGGAAGTAAACTTTATCGGCAATACCTTCCGAAGTCTGAATGGTGGCAATATTGGGATTTACCAATACAGAACTGATACCTTCTTCACGCAACGCCTTCAACGCCTGCGAACCGGAATAGTCGAACTCCCCGGCCTGACCAATCTTGAGTGCACCTGAACCCAAGACTAACACTTTTTTCAAATTCTTTTCCATATATTTCTCTTGTTGTCTATTAAGTTTCTTCCTGTTACATTTTAGTTTCCTGCTATCACATTGGGACATAAAAAAAAATGCGTTACCCAACAAGGACTAACGCATTACCCAAAAGCTAATAATATTTTTCTCAGAGAAAGAAAAATCATCGGCTAACGAATGACAGGCATTCGAACACAGATAATATTTACTTCCTTTCCCGTATGATCGCATTGCTACTCTAAAATTTGCGCAAAGTAACTACTAATTTCAGTAATAAGCAAATTATCGTTTAAGTAATCAGGGCAGACGCATCAAATTAGTTCTATATTAATGATGTATTGAAGCCAAACTTGTTTCACTGTAACTGAACACTTACAAGCAAACCGGACGCCATTAGTTACAAAGTCGCCTCCCCTACTACAAAACTACAATAAACCTATTACCAAACTTTTCTCAACCAGGCTCTAAAGTTCATCTTCACTCTGGAGATGTATATCTCCAGCCTAAAGATGCACATCTTCAACTTGGAGATGTGCATCTCCAGACTGGAGATGAACTTTTCTACGAGCCTCAACCATTTTCATCCCTAAGGAGAGAGTTCCTCAAGGTTAGGGAGAAACTATTTTATCATTAGCTGTAATCACGAACATCATTACTATCATAAGAAAACAATATTAATTTCATAAGAAAACAATGGCTGATTATGAGAAGAAGGGTTCTGGTATCATTCATGAGAGTAAGTTTCTCACATTTTAAATCTGAGGATGCAAAATAAAGAAAAAAACTATTTTCTTTATTTAACCGGTATAAAACATAAAAAAAATTATGTAAGTTTGCAAGTATTAAACACATCACAAGTATGAGAACACGATTAACCACATTATTTATCTTCATTTGTGCGCTGGATACATATCCCTCGCATGTGAATTTCTATAGCATTAATGCCAAATACGGCATTTCGATGAGAGAAATGGCTTCTGTTTGTAAAGATGAGAATGGCTTCATCTGGGCATCTTCAAAAACCGGAGTCTTGAGAATAACAGAAAGTAACTATCGAATCTATCAATTACCCTACAAAACAGCCAATGTAATAACCGTCAGACTGGCATATAATGATTCGATTCTAATAGCTTATACCAATAACGGGCAATTTTTTCGCTATAATGAACTATACGATAGTTTTGATTTTCTTTTTGACCTTAGAGTTACGTTGGATCATAACTTTCTGAGTATCGGTAAAATTGTTATTGATAATCAGCATACCTTGTGGATACCTACATCCGGCGGTTTATGCAGATACAAAGATGGAACAATTAAGCGAATAGATAAAGAAGAGAGCTATATGCAGTCTATATACTTTAATAATGAAAATCATCTTTTTATCGCAACCCAGGATTATATTGATTTGTTAGATACCAAAACATTGGAACGTAAGTCTTTGTACAAGATTAACGGCGCTATCCGGACAAGTAATATTCTTTACGACAAAAGTATGAATACCTTGTGGATAGGTACTTCTACCGACGGGCTGTTTTGTTATGATATAAAGAAGGGGCAGTTGTCACCATTTCCTATAAAGAACTGTCCCAAACAGCCTATCGAAGTCATAGAGCAAGGCTCCGATTCAACACTCTTTATTGGGTTTGACGGGCAAGGAGTATGGGAATTGGATAAGTACAGGGAGGATGTTTTGAATATCTTTAAAGAGGATGTTGATAACCCGTTGTCTCTTCGAGGTGACGGAGTTTATGATATATTTTGTGATGGCGATAAGAGGGTTTGGATCACTACATATACAGGCGGGCTATCCTTTTTCAACCGTAAGTCTCCTTCAATCAACCAGATTATTCATCAGGTAAATAATGCCAATTCTTTAGGAAACAACAATGTAAATAAGATATTAGAAGATAGCAAGGGAGATATATGGTTCGCCACCAATAACGGTATAAGCAGATGGCGGGTAGCTGCCAATAAATGGGACGTTTATTATCGAAATAAGCAAGAAGAGGCTCAGGTGTTTCTTGCTTTGTGCGAAGATAACAAAGGCAATATCTGGGCCGGTACTTTTTCATCCGGATTCTATGTATTAGACCGGAACACGGGTAAGGAATTGGCACATTATCCTCAATATTCTGCCGATTTGAAGTCCGGCGGCAAGTTTATAATGAATATATATAAGGATAGTGAGGGTGATATCTGGATTGGTGGAATGCAGGATGTGATTTGTTATCTGGCAAAAGAAAACCGTTTCCGTTCATATACAGCGCAGCCTGTCCGTACATTTATGGAATTCTCTCCGGGTAAAATGCTATTGGCCTGTACATACGGGCTGCTTTTGTTGGATAAGGAAACAGAAGGGATCAGTTATTTGGGTGAATGTCTTGCACAAGATGTTTTGGTAGTAGGCAATAATATATGGGTGGGAACCTGTGGCGATGGTCTTTTGCACTGTAACTATAACACTGGCGAGATTCGGAAAATTACTACGGAATCAGGACTTCCTTCCAATTATATAAATAGTGTCATACACGATAATGACTATTTATGGTTAGGAACAGAGAACGGGCTATGCCGGTATAATCCGGATGATGGTACCGTATATACTTATTATTCCACATCAGTCCTTTCTACTGTTTCGTTCAATGTAAGTGCCGGTTGTAAATTAAGCAATGGCGAGTTGGTGTGGGGTACGAATAACGGGGCGGTAATGTTCGACCCCAATAAATTATATAGCTCTCTGGCTAACGGACGGATATTCTTTCAGAATATCAATATCTCCGGCCGTTCCATCAAAGAAAGCCCCGGCTTATTGCATGGAATACCGGTAAATGAACAAAAGGAACTTTCATTCAGGTACGACCAGAATACGTTGACACTTGAAATATTACCTATCGGTGTTTCCTCTAAAGAAATCAAGTTCTCCTGGAAGATGGAAGAATTCGATACAGACTGGTCTCATCCGTCCAATCAGCGGATAATAACCTATACTAACATTCCGAACGGGGACTTTAAACTGAAAATCAGGATGTATGACAATTCGCTCTCCCAGGTGGTTGACGAACGTACGCTGGATATACACGTGATTCCTCTGTATTGGCAAACATGGTGGTTCCGCCTGGTTCTGTCCATCATCATTCTGAGTATCATAACTTTTTTCCTGAAGTTCTATATCAATCGGTTGAAACAGCGCCATACAGAGGATAAGATCCGCTTTTTTACGAATACGGCGCATGACCTCCGTACGTCGATTACATTGATAAACGCACCTATTCATGAGTTGAATAAGGAAAAAGAATTATCGGAGAAAGGGCATTATTATCTGCACCTGGCTACGGAGCAGTCCGAGCGTTTATCTAATGTTGCAACTCAGTTGCTGGACTTTCAGAAGGTTGATATGGGCAAGGGACAACTGTTTTTGGTAATGACGGACATCGTCGATTTGGTATATCGCCGGAAAACAATGTTCAGATCGACAGCCGGGAAAAGGAATATTACGTTAGAGTTTTCTTCCAACAGAAAGTCTTACATGTCGGCGGTTGACGAGTTGAAAATAGAAAAGGTGGTTGATAATCTGATGTCCAATGCCATTAAGTATTCTCATGCTAATAGCATAGTAGAGCTTATGCTGGACTGCGGCGAAGAATACTGGAGCTTGGAGGTGAAGGATTATGGATTGGGTATTTCGGATAACGCCCAGAAGAAACTGTTTAAGGAGTTTTACAGAGGAGATAACAAAATTAATTCCCGCATGGTGGGGTCCGGCATCGGCTTGTTGTTGGTAAAAAGCTATGTTATGATGCACGACGGAAAAGTTTCTTTCAACAGTAAAGAGAATGAAGGGGCTTCGTTTAAAATAACCATTCCTTATAAAAAAGAGGAGGCAGAAACGAAACCTGCCAGATATGAGAATATGGAAAGGGCAGTGTCAGAGGGGAGGGCATGTAATCAGTCTGATAGCAGCGAAAAAGAAGATGAACAGGATGAAAGGAAGAAATCCATATTGATAGTTGATGATAACAAGGACCTGCGGAACTTCCTGAAGTGTTTTTTTGAGGAACAATACACTGTGTTGGAATCCAATGATGGAGATGAAGCGTGGGAGTTGCTGCAAGAGAAATCTCCGGAGTTAATTATTTCGGATGTAATGATGCCCGGCATGGATGGCTTTGAGTTATGCAGGCTGATTAAATCGACTTTTGAGACTTCGCATATTCCGGTAATCTTGTTGACTTCACAATGTGATAAGAGCGACCAATTGGAAGGTTTGGGGCTGGGAGCAGAAGATTATATCACAAAGCCTTTTGATATGTCGCTTCTGGAACAACGGATAAAGTCGCTCATAAGGAACAGGGGGATTGTCAGAGAAAAGGTCTTGAAATTGGTTGAGGAGGAAAAAGATTCTAAACAAGTTATCCTATCCAATGATTTCAATGATGTTTTTATTAAAAAAGCAGTTGAAGTTATTTATAACAATATGCAGGACATTGATTTTGGAAAAGATAGCTTTGCAATGGAAATGCATGTGAGTCCTTCTCTCTTATATAAGAAGATAAAGGCGTTGACAGGCCAGTCGCCTAACGACTTTATTAAAACGATTCGCTTAAACCGTGCGATGGAATTACTCCAATCCCGGCAATATACTATTATGGAAGTTAGCGAACTTTGTGGTTATGTCAGAGGGTATTTCAGTACAGTATTTAAAAAGCATTTTGGGAAGTCTCCTACAGAGGTATAAGAAGAACTTGCACCTCTGAGTTTACTCTACCAAAGTTTTAACCTGCATTATTCATACTTCAGGAGAAGCAAGTTACTCCTGCTTATAGCCTACAGTATGAATAATGCAGGTTATATCTTGTACTTGAGTTCCGCCTTTCAGGGAAAACAATAATTAGTTTGGCAGCTTAAGTAGCTGTTCATAATTAGTTTATACTAATTATGAACAGCTACTTAACACAATGACTTTTCTTCTTTTTCCTCCTTTTTTATATGTTAAATATCCAATTTTAGAAAATAAATATCTAAAATCAATAAGTGCCTGATATACACAGCTTCAGCCCTTTGTTAAATATCTAATTTTAGAAAATAAATATCTAAAATCAATAAGTGTTTAATATACACTTCTATACATTTGTGTGCCGGTTTACGGAAAGTAAATCGGTACACAAAGTTATTGCCATATTAAAATCTAATTCAGTTTGATCTTATGAAACGAAGGTATGATGATGACAGTTAAAGTAACCACGCTGAACTGCAAAACCAAAAATCGTTTTTTAGTAGTCTTGACATTTAAAGGGGACTGGTGCCAATTGCTACTATTATTCAATGAGAAACACAGAACCCCACTATTAGAATATTATGAAAAGTAACAAACTTTATTTTGTTTTTCTTTTCTTAAGCTTACTATTCGCAGGTTGTAATGGCGAAGAAGTAATTGAGAAATGGCCTGAAATAGGTAATTACTATAATTCGGGCAAACCTATCGCATTTGAATCCATGTCACCTGACTGGGGAAGAATCAACGAGTCTTTCATTATCAGAGGAAACTTTCCGGTTGACACCGCACAGGTTAAGGTCTATTTCGCCGACAAAGAGGCTGTTATAGTAAACAATAACGGGCGCGAGCTGTATGGACTGGTTCCAAAACAGGCGCCCGGTATCAACGAAGTGTCAGTAGAAGTAGCCGGCCAGAAGTACACATCTGCAAATGCTCAATTCAAGTACTATCAAACCCAATCAATCACAACCGTATTGGGTAAGTTTAATACGGGTGATACTTGGATAGAAGGACCGCTGGATGAGGCGCGCATTGGTAAAGCTACAGGTATAGTGACCGTGGCAGGGGCAAAAAGTGATAACTTTATCATTACTGCAGGCCAATGGAATGACAGAACCTTGTTTGTGTCACTGGAAGACATGGTGATGACCAGACTTATTAACATTGGTTACATGGGCACCATTGCAGTAGATAACTCAAGAACAAAAGTAGCCCTTGTATCCTGGTGGAACGGAGATATATATACGGCTTCTCGCGAAGATGGCTGGACTATCAATTCTTTAGGTCTCACAGTTCCTTCCGTTAATGATAATATAGGGAATTTAGCTTATGCTGAAGATAACCGTTACCTGTATATGTTGTCGGGAAACGGTCTTTTTGAGATTGATTTGGAGGGAAAAAGTTCCGTCAAATTATTTAATGCAGATGCAAAGATATATCCGGCTTATGAAGGAATAAATACGGGTCAGGGTGTGCGTTTCCTGACTTACAGCAAATTCGATAAATGTTTTTTTGCTTCCTATCCCGAAAACAATGGTATACTTAAATTCTGGAAAGACACCTCAGGAGCATGGCAGGTAGAACGTTATGCAGGCTTCCGGTTTGATAATAAGACCGCCTTTGGAGATAGACTGAATGATGCGATGCTCAGGGCGCCTTGGGGAATGGCTGTTAATAGTGCAGGTGAATTATATGTATGTTGCAAAGGTGGACATTGCATTGTGAAAATCAAAGGAAGACTCGTTTCCCTGGTGGCAGGACATCCTGATGAAAGAGGAATGGTGAACGGATATCCTACCGATGCATATCTGGACAGTCCGGCATGTATTGCTCTCGATTCGGATGAAAACTTTTACATAGGTGAAGATGGTAATTCGAGAGTAGTCAGAAAAATGACTATTGAGTGATGGAAATAGTAAAAAGAATAATATAAAAAGAATCAAAAATGAAGATAAAATATATACTACTGTTTCTTGTGGCATGGGTGACTTCTATGAATTCAGCTTATGCACAGCAGACTGTGATAGCTTCGGGTTCGATTATGGACGAGAAAGGTGAAACCTTAATCGGAGTATCGGTTTCTGTAAAGGAAGTACCCTCTATGGGTACCATCACGGATATTGACGGTCGTTTCAGAATGTCAGGAATAAAGGCCGGAAACACGTTGGTTGTATCCTACGTAGGATATGATCCGCTGGAAATCCGGATGACTAAAAGCGACGAGCGCATGCGTGTGGTACTGAAAGAGAGTTCTAACATGACGGATGAAGTTGTGATTACGGCATCGGGTAAGGTGCAGAAAAAGATCAATGTAACAGGCGCCATTACCGGAGTCGAAGTAGCTACACTGAAGACGCCTGCTTCATCGGTAACCAATATGCTTGGAGGACGTGTTCCGGGTATCATCTCCGTTACTCGTAGCGGTGAGCCGGGCAACGACTTCTCTGAATTCTGGGTACGTGGTATCAGTACATTTGGCGCCGGACAGGGTGCGTTGGTACTGATTGACGGTATTGAGGGAAACCTGAACACACTTGACCCTGAAGACATCGAAAGCTTTTCTATTTTGAAAGATGCCTCTTCTACAGCCGTTTACGGTGTGCGTGGTGCCAATGGTGTGGTATTGGTAACTACCAAGAAGGGTAAAGCCGGAAAGCTGAACCTGCAGGTAAAGGCGAACACCGGTCTTTCTTATTCTCCGCATATGCCTGAATATGTACGTGCGGCAGAATATGCGGCACTTGCCAACGAAGCATCTGTAACGCGCGGAGGTATTCCTGTTTACACAGATGTGGATTTAGGCTTGTTTGCCAATCACATGGATCCAGATCTTCATCCGGATGTGGACTGGCGGGATGTGATCCTGAAAGACTATACCTGGAATCAACAATATTTTATGAGCGCATCGGGTGGTGGAGAGGTCGCCCGCTATTACATCAGTACCGGTTTTACAACAAAGGACGCCATTTTTAAGCAAGATAAAGGCGTAAACAGATATAACACAAACGTAAATTACAATAAATTCAATTTCCGTGCCAATGTAGATGTGAATGTCACTCCTACTACTACTCTTTCGCTAAATGAAGAAACTGTTATCGTTACCCAGAATTATCCGGGATATGGAAACGATAGTGGGGTGTTGTGGGAAGCGCAAGCTTATCTCACACCCGTTACAGTTCCGTTGATGTACACCACCGGGCAGGCTCCGGGTTACGGGGTGGGTCATTCTGAAATCAGTCCTTATGTATTATTGAATTCGACGGGGTATAGACAACTCTTTGCCAACAACAATAAAATAACAATGCAGCTCAACCAGGATTTGAAAGCGATTACTCCCGGGCTTAGTATTGCAGGATTGGTTAACATCGACGTCAATAGCTCATTGACACAAATTCGTCAAAAATCGCCGGCTATTTATTATGCCCATGGCCGTAAACGCGATGGGACACTTGATATGGAAAAGATGTCTGATGCTACAGACCCTTCTTTCATCAATGAAAGGGAAAACGATCGTAAAATTTACTTCGAATTCCGCCTTAACTACGACCGCGTGTTTAATGAAGTTCATCGTGTGGGTGGTTTGATTAAGGCCGATTGGAGCGATTACGAGGCATCCAAATTCAGGCGGTTGCTAACTGCTATTCCTAAACGTTACAATAGCTATTCAAGTCGTTTTTCTTATTCGTATGATGATATCTATATGGCTGAATTTAATGTGGGATACACCGGTTCGGAAGCTTTCGAGAAAGGCAAGAAGTTCGGTTGGTTCCCGGCTGTTTCCGTTGGATGGTCTCCTACGCAGTATAGATCTATCCGCGATAAGAACAATTTCATCAACTACTTCAAAATCAGAGCTTCGTATGGTGTGGTAGGTAACGACCGCATTACTCGGGACGATTCGGTACGTTTCCCGTATTTGACTTTGATAGGTTATACAGGATCCGGCATTTGGAATAACGGTTCTGGCGTAACGGAGACACAAGTGGGATCCAACAACTTGCGATGGGAGAAAGCTATAAAATCGAATATAGGTATTGATATGCGTTTCTTCCACGAACGGTTTGATATGACTGTCGATTTCTTTAAGGATAAACGTTCGGGTATTTATCAGCAACGTCAGAGTGTGCCTGAGGAAATGGGGCTTGTATCGTTGCCTTGGGCGAATGTGGGCGAAATGAAGAGCTGGGGTATGGATGGTACTATCGCTTACACACAGCCTTTGGGTACCGATGATAAATACCTGGTGGTGCGTGCCAACTACACACAGTCCATGAACGAAATTACCAATTTTGAAGAAGACCTCAAGAGATATCCTTACCAAACGGCTGTAGGATATCAAAATGAAATCAGAAGAGGATTGGTAGCCTTGGGCTTGTTTAAAGACCAAGTAGATGTAGACAACAGTCCCCGTCAGGAATTTGGCAGCTACCTGCCGGGCGATATCAAGTATAAAGATATCAATGGCGACGGAGTTGTGAACGATGACGACGTGGTACCGTTGAAGTATTCTAACGTGCCTCAAATACAGTATGGATTTGCCACGGAATTCAACTGGAAGAACCTGAATGTGAGCATTTTGTTTGAAGGAACAAGCCGCGTTACTTATTTCAAGGGTGGTTATATGTATCAACCGTTTGCCGCAGGTAATGCAGGTAATGTGATTACGGATTTTGCCAATCCGGCAAATCGCTGGATTTCCCGTGAAATTTCCGGTAATCCGGCTACGGAGAATCCGAATGCCAAGTATCCCCGACTTTACTATGGAGGTAGCGGCAATAACAGTCGAGAGTCTAGTTTCTGGCTGTCTGATGGTAGTTATCTCCGGTTGAAGAATGTACAAATTTCTTATACAGCAAAGAGTAAAATGCTCCAGAAGTTTGGTCTTCAGAAAGCAGTGATCAGTGTGATTGGCGATAATCTGGCTCTATGGTCTAAAGAGAAAATCCTGGATCCTTCACAGGCTTATAGAAATGGGACAGTTTATCCTATCCAACGGGTCTATACCTTGCAACTTAATCTTTCATTCTAATGAAATATGTCAATTATGATAAAACTTGGAAATTATAAAAGAAAATTTGGGCTTCTTGGCAAAATTGCCATAATAGCCGTTGTTTTTGGCTCAAGTTTCGTATTCGGTTCATGCGAAGAATACTTGGACATTGAAAAATATGTATATGATCAGACTACGCTCGACTCCATTTTCCTCTCCCGCGCCAGAACAGAAGAATACATCAATGGAGCAGCTGCTCTGCTTCCTAATGAATCGAGACTTACGGGTAATGATTGGGGAGAAAGTCCGACATTGCCCACTGGGCTGGGAACGGATGAAGCAATCGTTCCGTATATATGGAATGGGAATGCGATACTTTATGATGAAGTAACGGAAACAAATACGAGATACAATCCGTGGCCAACTTGTTATAAAGGAATACGTAAAACCAACATCGTTTTAGAAAACATATCGAAAAACAGAGAACTTACAGAAATGGAAATGCGCGATTTCAAGGGAAGAGCTTATTTCCTGCGGGCTTACTTCTATTTCTATTTAGTAAGATTGTACGGACCGGTGGTGATACTTCCCGATCGTGCTTTTGATACGGATGAAGGTGTGGCAAGCGCTTCTTTTGAACGTTCCACTTACGATGAATGCATGGAAAAAGTGTGTGCCGACTTTGAGATGGCGGCAAGCTTGTTGCCTATTGACAGAATAGAAGCATTGCAATACCTGCCTACCAAGGGCGCTGCCCTGGCATTCAAAGCGCGTATGCAGCTTTATGCCGCCAGTCCTCTCTTTAACGGAAACAGCTATTATGCCGACTGGAAGGATACCCAGGGAAGAAACTTCATTTCCCAAACTGAAGATAAAGTAAAGTGGGGGAAAGCTGCCGCTACGTTCAAGCGGATTATTGATATGAGGAAATATGCCATTCATACGGTGAGCAAACTAAATAACGACAGAGGTACGGGAACATGGCCTCTTCCCGCCACTGTGTCCGATGCTAATTTCCCTGATGGATCCGGGGATATAGATGCTTATAAGTCATACAAAACACTGTTTGACGGTACTCTTCAGCCTTATGTCGTAAAAGAGTATATCTCTTATATTCCGAACAGTATGGTCGTTGGAAACGGATATGGAGATTATCGCCTTGTCATGCCTTCCAAGGTATATGGAAATGCCATGTTTAGTGTAACTTTGGATTTGATTGACGAGTATCGTATGGCAGATGGAAGGGCGTTCAGTGAAGCTACTCCGGAAGAAAAGTCTGGGGATGCAGTGGGACAGGATGCAACGTTCTCTCAGGATTACCAGCTTTCCGGATTAAGAGCGCATCGGGATAACGGTCGCGAGCCGCGTTTTTATGCCACTATTGGTTTTAATGCCTGTATCTGGCCTTCAACGTCTCACCGTAGCGGTCTGTCGGCAGGTACCAGAAATTATGTGGCCGATTACTATTTTGGAGGCAGTGGCTCCAATCTGAATAACAATAATGAAAGAAACAGAACTGGCTATACCAATCGTAAGTATGTACATCAGGATGATTGCATTGTATGGGAAGGAGTGGTAAAAGCAAAAACTTATCCGTTGTTCCGTTATGCTGAAGCTTTATTGGGTTATGTGGAGGCGATGAATGAAATGGATGGTTCCTACACCGACGAAGAAGCGCAGGTAACGGTTACGAGGGATGTTGACCAAATGGTAAGCTATTTCAATCAGATTCGGTATCGTGCCGGCCAGCCGGGAATCACTGCTGCGGATGCGGCAGACCAATCAAGGATGAGAGAATTGATTAAGCATGAAAGGCTGATTGAATTTGCTTTCGAAGGTCAGCGTTATTGGGATTTGCGCCGCTGGAAAGATGCGTATGATGCCTACAACAAGCCTATCAGAGGATTGGATGTAAGTGCCAGAGAATCACAACGTGCCCAATTCTATACGGAAAGAATCTGGAATACCGAACAAACCATGAAGCGCATGTTCTCTAACAAAATGTACTTATGGCCTCTCGACAGAAATGTATTGAGAAAGAATGGTAAACTGGTACAAAATCCGGGATGGTAAACGGTAACATATTAAAAACTTAGTAACTTAAAATGATATGAGAAAAATAGCATTTTTATTGCTTGCCTTACTTACCATCTGTATGGTGGGCTGCGATAGTAGGATACCTATGAATGAGGATTTATATCCTGAGTCGGTTTATCTTGTTGGCGCAAGAAACAGGATTATAAATAAGAATCTGAATCTCGGTTATGCATGGGATACCATATATGCGTCGGTGGCTATCAGTGGCTCGCAGCCAACAAAAATGGATGTGACAGTCAAAGTGAAAGAGTCCCCTTCCAGCATTGAGAACTACAACCAAAGAGAACGGGTGTCAGACGATATCATGTACCGTACGTTGGCAAATGGTGTCTATAGCTTTCCGCAAGAAAATGCGGTGGTAAAGAAAGGTGAAACATACGGTTTGTATCCTATTAACATTGATCCGGCCTCTTTACATATAGATTCACTCTATATGCTTGCGTTTAAGTTGGAAGAAACCTCTCACTTCGAACTGGCGAAGGAAGATACGGTGGTTCTGATTCGTTTGAATCTGATGAATGATTATTCGGGTCTTTATTACATGGATGGTGTGATTAAGCCTGCCGACAATCCGAAAGATTCTATCATCTATAAGACGCCTCGCACCTTGCAGGCGGTGGTAGATGGTAATACAGTGCGCATGTATCATCAGAAGAACGAATGGGTGAAAGGAACAACCGATTACAGACCGGACTTTTGTTTTAATATCACTGTCAACCCGGACAATTCGGTAACCCTGAATCCTTGGGACAAATTTAAACTGGTCAGTGGCGGTGGTAAATACTATCCGGAAATGGAAGTGTACGATTTGTGGTACACTTTCGAAGAAGACGGTATCCTGAAGAAGACCAGAGGGTTTGTGTACAGGGAGCGTAAGAATAATGATGAAGTACGTATAATAAACGACTGGATGGAAGAAAATCGGAAATATGACTATTAAGAGATTAATAGTTTAAGGAAATAACGTTAAGTGAAAGTTTAAAAGCTAGAATTACATTTTTTATTACCACTAGCTTAAGAAAGTGGTGCTTCGTGAGAAGCGCCACTTTTTGCAAAATCATAGAATGTGTTTATAATGCATAAAACATAAACAATTAAGCAAAAAGATTATGGGAACTATTTCAAATGGCTTTAGTAAATTGATTGTTGCGTTATGCTGCCTGACGGCATCTTTGGATCTTTGGGCTGTTTCGCATGGCGATAGCATTCGTACCCAACAAATAGTATCAGATACTATTGAAAATCTGTTCTGGGAAGAGTTGTCGCATTTCCCGCAGGAGAAGATTTATCTTCAGACGGACCGTGGCATCTATATGTCCGGTGAAACCCTTTGGTTCAGAGCGCACTTGGTGGATGCTCTTATGCTGAAGCAAGCCAATGCCAGCCGGTATGTATATGTGGAATTAGTGAATCCGCTGGGCAACCTGGTGGAGAGAGTAAAAATAAGACCGGACTCTTTGGGTGGTTTCTATGGACATATCCCATTGGGCGAAGACCTGCCGGAGGGAAATTACTCCCTTAGAGCCTATACCCGGTTTATGCAGAATATGGACGAAGCGTATTTCTCCCATAAATTGATTTATGTATCAGACCCCGTGTCCGAAGCCATTTCTCCGGAAATCAGTTTCTCTGCCGATAAAAACGACATTCATGCGGAAATCAATTTCCTCAGCAAGCCGGACAACCGGTCCGTCATCCCTACACAGGTTCTTCTTTTTCCCGATGGAGACAGGGACAAGAAAGGAAGAGTCTTAACCTTTGAAGGAGAAAAAGCTCATTATACTTTCAAGGGAAAAGAGATTCCCGCCTCGCGCACCTTCTTGCTGCAAACAGTGTACGACAGCAAGATTTCCAACCGCTACTTCAGAATCCCCGAATTAAGCAAAACCTTTGACGTGGCTTTCTTCCCCGAAGGAGGCCATGCAGCCCAGGCTACCACAACTAAAATGGCATTCAAGGCGATTGACGCCGATGGCTTGTCTACAGAAATAGAAGGTCAGGTACTTGACGACGAAGGTCAGGTATGTGCTGACTTTAAAAGTCTCCATTTGGGTATGGGGAGTTTCCGGATGTATTACGCTCCCGGGAAAAAGTATCATGCCGTTTGCACTGACGGAACAGGTATTTCCAAGCAATTTGAGTTGCCCGCCCCCTCTCCGGATGCTATCTCTCTGAACACGCTTTGGGCTAAAAACCATTTGCGGGTGAGCCTTTCCAAATCACCTGATACTGCGTTGGGGACTTCGTTGATGTTGGTAGCTCATTTGCGTGGCATCGTTCTGTATGCGCAGCCCTGGGATGGCAGGCAACCTTATGTTGATTTTGAAAAAGACTTCTTTCCTGCAGGAATCGTACACTTCCTGCTGATTGATGAAGGAAGAAACATTCTGAGCGAGCGCCTCGTTTTTTCCATGCAAGAGGGTGCGCTGGCGCAGACTGAAGTCAGGCTCGACCGCGAAAACTACCTGGCAAGAGAGAAGGTAGAGATGGATATATACGTCAAGGATATAAACGGGAGTCCCATGCCGGGCAACTTCTCGCTGGCTGTTGTCGATAAAACAGATGTGAAACCGGACACTGTTTCCAACATCGTTTCTACTTTATTGCTCACTTCTGATCTTAAAGGATACATTGAATCGCCATTGAGCTACCTGCACGATAACCGCAGTTCTTCTTACGCCCTGGATTTGTTGATGATGACACAAGGCTGGCGAAAATACAACATTCCGGAGGTGCTGAAAGGCAACGTGACGCATACCCTGGCCTACAGCCCGGAGTTGGGCGATGAGGTATCCGGCAAAGTAGAAGGCTTTTTCTCTGTACTGAAAGATGGGAACATTTCTTTACTTGCCGTCAAAGACTCACTCATTGGGACAGAGCTGACAAAGCCCGGCCGGGATGGGAGGTTCGTGTTCAGTGGGCTGGAATACCCCAATGGCACTCAGTATATAGTTCAGGCTCTTAGCAAAAAAGGGTCTTCAAAAGTCTTTATAGAGCTGGAACCTTATAAATCATTTCCTGCTCCCCGGTTCGGATTTATTCCCCGCTTTAAGAAACCGCATATAGAAGAATACTTTATGGCAAAGATGGACCAGAAGTACACGATAGAAAATGGAATGAGAGTCTATAATCTGGCAGAAGTAATAGTGACAGCCAGGAGAGGGCAGGTTCGGAAGACGGAATCTCCCTTTTATTCGGTTGCCACTTCCAAGGTACTGACGGAGGAGGATGTAAAAAAAGGGAATTTCCTCTCTGTCTTCGACCTGTTGCGGCGCTTGCCGGGCATCACTGTCCGTAATGAGGAGGTATTTTATCGAAATGCTCCGCTCATGGTACTGTTGGATAATATACCCGAAGAAAACTTTGACTTTAACATGTTGAATGTGGACGACATTAAAGATGTTTTCTACTCTCCTGCCACCTCTGTCGGCGCTCTTTACGGGGCGGCTGCGATGAATGGCGCCATCGTAGTCACTACGAAAAACGGATTTGTGCAGAAAAACAAAATGAACAGCAACATACAGACTGTTGCAAGTGTAGGCTATCAGCAGACGGTAGAGTTTTATTCACCGGCGTATGACACAAAGGCGAAGAAAGAATCTACCACGCCCGACTTGCGCTCTACGATATACTGGAATCCGAATGTGCAGGTTGACGAATCGGGAATGGCTCATGTCAGTTTCTATACAGCCGATTCTGCTGCCGATTATGGGGTAGTGATAGAAGGTGTCTGCACCTCGGGCAACCTTATTTATTCGGGAGAGAAGGTAATATCGCGGCACAGTGGTTCTTATTGACTTTATCTATATAAGACATTCAAATGTTAATTCTTTAAAAGATATTACTATAAACCAAAGAAGCAATCTTTCTATTAACTATATTCGCATAAGTAGCTGTTCATAATTAGTTTATACTATCATTTTTTAGACGCGGATAACGCGGATGACGCGGAACTCTTTTTATCTTCCGGGTGGGATAACGTAGCGCAGCATTTAAAAAATCCGCGTCATCCGCGTTATCCGCGTCTAAAGAATTGCTTGTATTGCGCAGCAACCGGATTGAGATTCCGTTTCGCTATATTATCATTCATAGTATAAACGAACAGCTACTTAAATAACCTCAATACAATTTACAGTATGAAGAAACTGATTTGCCTTCTCTTGCTTTGGACTGCGTGTATGATGCTCCAAGCACAAAATGTGATTGATAATCCTAAGTTTAAATACCGTTCAGGCAGTATTTATACTGTTACCCGGATTGAACGTAATCCGGATGCAACCCGGTTGCATATTCATGTTATCTTTCGTCCGCATTGGTGGGTAAAAACAGGTAAAAGCACTCATTTGCAAGATGCTGCTACCGGTGAGAAATATTACATCACAGGTAGCGAGGGCTTTGAATTGGAAAAGGAAGTATTTACACCGGATTCCGGTACTTTGGACTTTGTGCTCCTCTTTCCGCCTCTTCCCAAGGAAACAAAAGAAATTCATTTCCTGGATGATGCTGACCATGATGAACTGAGCACGTATTATATTTCATTGGAAAAACAAGACGCCGAAGCCTCGCTCTTTGACAAAATCTCCGGCAATTGGATGGGAATGAATGATTATTATGAATGGGCGTTCGGCATATACGATTCTTTGGCTGTTATGGATAATCGCTTCTATCAATATGAAGATATCCGCCAAAAGGGGAAAAGCATGTTGCTGACTCTGAAAGGTGAGGATGGGGAATTCGTAAAACTGGAATTGACTCCACAGAAAGACGGCCTGTGCCGGATTAGAAGAGACAAAGAACCTGCACGCCTCTTCTCCCGAACTACGAAAAGCATGAAAGCCGCGCAGGCGAAGAATGAGGATACTCCGGTTTTCCGTCGCGACAGTATCTGCCTGCAGGGATACATTGCTGGGTATGATCGCAAATTAGGTTTTAGTAACGGTCTGATTTATGTTTCCAACAATTTGACAAGGGAAGATTATCCGATGGTAGTTAACCTTCAACCCAACGGCAGGTTTGAGTGCAAATTTGAAGCTAATTATCCTATATACAGTTCGGTCGTTTTTAAAGACAGTTGGATACCTCTTTATGCAGAACCGGGGCAGACGGTGACGCTTTATCTGGATTGGGAAGCGGTGATGGCACGCAGTCGCGCACGCGATTACTATTATCCTATCAAGAATCTTCACTATATGGGAGCTGATGCTTATATAAACCACGCACTGAGGTATATGGATGACTACATGAATTTTCCGTATGAAGAATTCTCGAAAATGCAGAAAGAGTTGACGCCAGCCCAGTTCAGAGAGCAGTGTGAACCAAGATTCAGACACTGGTCTGATGTTGCCGATTCGCTCGTGAATGCAAATCAATACGTAGGAAGTATGGCGCGATTAGTGAAGAATATGACAAAAATAGCGGAAGGTTATAAACTGTTGGACTTTGTTATGAGCAGAGGTTATTTGGCACAAAGAGAAAAAGATAATCCGGTTTTGAAGATTAAGGAAGATTCGGCTTATTACAGTTTCTTGCGACAGATGCCACTGAATGACAGTCTTATTGTAGCTGACAGAGATTTTAGTAGTTTTATCAACCGTCTTGAATATATGGACTTTGCAAGAGCTATGGGTGATACAACGACTGTTGAATATGGAAAGACTGCCTATACATATCCTGAAAAATCTATTCTAACCTATTTGAAGAAGCATGGCGTAGTATTTACCCCCGAGCAGGAAAAGATGCGGAAGGATAGCGAAGAAAAAGCAGGTAAGACTGTGATAAGAGAGATAAGCGAACTTATAGAGGAGTCGGAGATATGGAAAGAACTTAACGAGAAACATAAGGACTTGTTCGAAGCCTATGAGAAAGAAAATAAGATAGTGAATAGCGTATCTATTGATGAAGATCAAAGAGTGGAAGATGAAACAAGAATGAAAATAAACCGCTACTTTGAATATCAAAGGAAGAAGGCGGGACAGTTGGATACCATAGTCGGATATACTCCGTTGGTTTCGCAGATTATTACTTTGCGCAGTATTCTTTTTGATTTGAAACAATTCGATAAGGAAGGCGCCCGTATCCTGTTGGATAAAGAAGAGCAGCTAATCAGTCATCCGTTCATGGTTGCTGAGGCGGAGCGTTTGTATGCCGGGGCTTTCCCGCTGCAAAATGACAGTACGTATGCTTTGCCTGAAGGAGCTGCCACTGAAATCTTCCGGAATATCATCAAATCCCATGCGGGCAAAGTTCTGTTTGTTGATTTCTGGGCTACCACTTGCGGCCCTTGCCGTGTGGGCATTGAAAATACTGCCGACCTGCGGCAACTATACAAAGACCATCCTGAATTCCAGTTTATATACATCACAAGTGATCGTGAAAGCCCGGAAAAAGCTTATAATGAGTATGTGGAAAAGAATTTGAAAGGTGAGGCTTGTTACCGGATACCTCAGGCAGAGTACAACTATCTTCGCCAGTTATTCCGCTTCAATGGTATCCCTCATTATGAGTTGATAGAAAAGGATGGAAAGGTATCGAGGAATTCTCCGGGAACTTATAATCTGAAGGGCTATTTGAAAAAACGGTTTGGTAGGTAATATTCGAAATCATCTATTCCTGCAATAGCCAATCTATGACGGACATAACTTGTATGGTATGTCCGTCTTCCTCAATAATCCGAGTATCATTCATGGTTATTAGAGTAAGTTTCTCAGATTTTAAATCTGAGGATGCTCTGCATAATGCAGATGTTTCACGATTATAAGTCTTTGTGGAGGAAATGTCAACAGATACCTGAATTAGTTCTCTGACATTGTTTCCTTCACAAATTACAAAATCAATCTCATATTGCTCCCGATAATAGAAAACATCATAAAATAAAGGCTTGTTTCTTCTTAACAGCTCAACATAGACAATGTTCTCTAATTTCCAGCCTAAGTTTTGCCCGTTCATCGCATCGTCCCTTTCGGTAATAAATGCGATATCAACCACATATCCTTTCTCATTTCGGATGCGTTCTTTACTTTTAAATGAGAATTTGTGGATGCCTAATAAGAGGTATGTACGTTTTAAATAAGATACGTAGTTCTCTGCTGTGTGCGAGGAACCAAAGCCAAATCGTTCTGCAAGGTCGGCATATATAATCTCCTGACCGAAATTATCTATCAGATGATTGGCGAGCATACGCAATGACTCTATATATCTGACTTTAAACCGCTGCTGTATATCTTTGCGTATAATAGAGTCAAACAACCCCTGTATATATCCACGGCTGTTTTTTACTTCAAACAATTCAGGGAATCCCCCTTTTTTAAGATATTCCTCGAATGCTGCTTTTTTGAAAGCCACCCCTTTGGTTGAAATATCTTTAGTATCTATTCTTCGGTATTGACAAAACTCTGTGAAGGAAAAAGGGTAAAGTTCTATTTGATTGTATCGTCCGGTCAGGTGTGTGCTAAGCTCGCTGCTCAGAAGTTTTGCATTAGAACCGGTTATGATAAGATGAATCTTCTGCCGAAGCAGCCTGTTTACGAAGAGAAACCATTCTGCAATGTTCTGTATTTCATCCAGAAATAAATAATGGAAATCTCCATATACCATATATATAGCTTCCAATAAGGAGTTTAAGTCTTTGGATTCTAATTTATATAATCGTTCATCATCAAAATTCACATAAGCATAAGGTATGTTCCTTTGTTTTAAGACCTTGTGGCAGATTGTTGATTTACCGCTTCGCCGTACTCCTATGACGATTTGTGCTAAATGGCTATCTATATCGAATAGGCTTTCTTCCTTTCGGGAACATAAATCTTTAGGGGTGATTAACCTCAACTCTTCTTTCTGGTCAGCTACAATCTGCGCATATTCATTGATGTTCATAACAGTATGTTTTTAAATATCACATACAAAGATAGCTCTTTTAGTTTTCTAACTGCACTATTTCGGCATATTTTAGTTCTCTAACTGCACTATTATAGTTAATATATATTTCCTAACTGCACTATTAGAGCTGTTGAGCAAAAAAATATCCCGTAATCATCATTCGTGACTACGGGATATCAACAGAGCCGGAACAGTTGTTATTTAGATACTTTTATATTGAATTCAGCCACAGAGGTATAAGGATTATCTCTGACTTCTGACTTTGCTACGAATTTGAAATAGCGCGCCTGAAAGGAAGGCGATATCGGGACATGCTGTGAATTGGCGATGTTCCTGAATTGTCCTTTGGCAGCCGGCTCTCCCCAAACTTCAGGGTCGTTGCTGAAATAAATCTCGTACTCTTTTATCCGCCCATTGGTTCCGTTGAGCCTTCCCTGATAAATGAACTCCGCTATCTGATACGCTTGTCCCATATCAACGATAATCTCGTGCGGATGTTTCTCTGCTCTATCTCCCCAAGGTGTGTGCCACAAGGTGTTTATATTATCGTCGAATGCCCTGTATCCTTCGTTATCGCGTGCCTGAGCCGAACAATGAACCAACTTCCATATCGACTTATCCACGAAAAACTCAAATTCTTCTTCGGCAATAATGCCGTCGCGGTAATCCGGTGATTTGCCATACGCCTTTATGATTCCGCCTTCTTTAAATTCAAAGGGCGCAGTATATGGTTTAAACTTTCCGCCGTTTATGCTATAGAAGATTTCCGTATCCGGTTGCGCGATACTCAATTCAATCTGTCCTTTCTTGTCCTGTGCTATCTTTACGGGCGGGCATACAGGGATTTCAAATCTTGCTTTTTTCGAAAGCTCTTCATTGTTCAGCTTTGCTTTAAGCGGAATAATCATGAAATTGAAAGTAGTATTTTCAGCTTTCAACTCATATTTGTCGAGTACATCCGGTCCGCAACTTGCATTGCCTAACGCACGCATACGCGCATCCAGACATATTACGGTGTTCTCGCGGAACTCTACTTCGTACGGATGCTTCTTCCGGTTATTATGGTCGGTAAATATATCCTCTGCTCTGAAGTGAGTGGCAGACGCAGCCATTCTCTGCGGAGCAACAAACAGGAATCCCGTTCCATAAGAATCTGTAAGTGACATCCAGCGTACATCTTCCTTATTCATCATTTCCTGTGGGTGGGGATATTTTTCCACTTGTGCCGAAACGGTACTGTTGTAAACTCCTTCGAAACAAGCCTCTTTACGGTCGGCATACGATTCCCACGGTCCACGGCCAAACCATGTCAGGTTTTCGTAGCCTTTGGGCATTTCCAGCCGGTAGCCTATCTTTGGCAATACAACGCCTTTGGTGGAAGGATTGATTATGGAGTTTACGAGCAGGGTTCCATCATTCATTACCCTGAACAGAATCTGATTGGTAAATGTATTCGGCCCTTCTCCTTTATATATGTTCTTTATACTCAGGCTGACGGAATTTCCGGAAGGGTCTTGTTCTATGGCCCATGTTCCGGCTTCAACTGTAAGGTTGTTCAGACCCATGCTGAGCCAATTGCCTATTTGCATGTGGTCGTTGTTTGTAGGAGCTCTGAACATGTTCAGTTTGAGAGGCTCGCTAATCATTTGCCTTCCGTTTGAAGCATAACTTGTTAATGTTCCCAGCGATTTGGAGAATACAATCTCGAAGCCGGTTCCGGCTATGGCAATGTCGTTGGGATTCTCGCGGATGGTGATGGCGCCGGTTCCATTGGCCTGATAAAGAGGCTTTTTCGCTTCCTTCAGTTGCATCTGTTCACTTGCCACTTCATATCCGGCTTCGGCCCACAGGGTGGCTTGCCGCTGATAAACGTTGAAGCGAATGAAGTATTCCGCATCCGGTTTCAGAGTTAGAGGCAGTGCATTGATGGTGATTTCTTTTTCTTCTCCGGCAGAGAGTGTGGCATTCAACTTCTCTCTTTTCAGCACTTTGCCATCTTCCAGTACGGAATAAAAAATATCCAGGTTCTCTGTATCCTTAAATGCCAGTTTGCTCTTCAACAGAAATGTTCTTCCGTCTTCTTTCATCGAGAAGTCTACAGGCTGGTATATTTTCTTTGTATTGTATGACTTGGCGGAGATGGTGTGATCGGCAAATACCACTCCGTTCAGGCAAAACGATGCATCGTTGGGTCTGTCTCCGAAGTCTCCCCCGTAAGCCCAATAGGTCTCGCCGGGTCTGCCGGGGACGGGCATCAGCAGGCTTTGGTCTTTCCAGTCCCAGATGAATTCACCGGTCAATGCGGGGTATTTCTCGTACAGTTCAAACATCTCACGCACATTTCCCATGGAGTTTCCCATGCCGTGGCTATTCTCGCACTGAATGTGCGGGCGCGGATTGGCAGCTTTCAGGCGTTCTTCTCCGATGTACCTGATATGGTCATAGTTTGCATACATGGTACTGCTGACGTCGCTCCACTGGTCGTTGCCCTGGTAATGCGTCAGGCGTGTTTTGTCTAATTCCTTAATAGCCTTTTCTACATACTCGAAATTGTTGCCGCCTCCGGCTTCGTTTCCATACGACCACATAAATATGGATACATGGTTCCTGAAACGCTTGACATGGTTCTGATTGCGCTCAACCATAGGCTTGCGGAATAATTCTACTCCCGAAAGTCCGGTATTTCCATGACATTCTACATTTGCCTCCGCCAGAACGTATAATCCGTATTTGTCGCAAAGTTCATAGAAGTACGGATTATTGGGATAATGTGAGGTGCGTACGGCGTTTATGTTCAACTGCTTCATGAGTATGACGTCGTGCTCCATTTCTTCTTTGGAGACAGTGCGACCGTTGATTTCACTGTGGTCGTGACGATTCACGCCATGAAACACCATACGCTTGCCGTTAATCAGGAGTTCTCCCCGGGAGCCGATTTCGACTTTACGGAATCCTACCTTTCCTCCGCGTATGTCGATGGTTTTCTTTCCGTCTTTCAGGGTGATTATCAAGTTGTACAGTTCGGGTGTTTCGGCGCTCCATTTGCGGGGGCTTGCCACGTCCATTGTAAGGGTATTGTTGCCCGTGGTGGGAGCTTGGATGGTTTTCTCTGCCACCACCGTTGTTCCGTCCATTACCTTGGCGGTTAGTGCTCCTGATTTCAGAGCTTTTCCGGTCAGATTGACGTCCAGGGTTATTGTGGCGTCTTTATATTGCTTGTCCAACTCCGTGCGGAAGAAGTAATCGCGTATCTGTGTTTTGGGAGCCGACCATATAAATACGTCGCGGCTGATACCTGTCAGTCGCCAGAAGTCCTGGTCTTCGAGGAATGAACCGCTTGTGAAGCGATAGATCTGTACGGCTACGGTGTTTGTTCCTTTCTTCACATAGTCGGTTATTTTAAATTCGGAAGGCAGATAAGAATCTTCGGAGTAGCCGACTTGACGCCCATTAATCCAGAGATAGTAACCGGGCCCTGCACCGTTGAAGCGGATGTAGATGTCGCGTCCGTCCCAGTTTGCGGGGATGGTGAACTCTCTGCGGTAGCTTCCTACCGGATTCTTCATACTGTTGTTATAGGTAAAGTGCGAAGGCCGGTCGGCCATTACGCTGTAATCCTTATCGTAGGTGAACGGATATATGACGTTCGTATATAAAGGCTTATCCCAGTTTTTGTTTTGCCGGACGCCATATACCTGCCACACAGAGGGCACTTCGATGGTATCCCAATCGTCGGTATTGAAATCGGTTTTATAGAAATCCGCAGGCATTGTTTCCGGGTCTTTGCTCCAGTGGAACTTCCATATCCCGTTTAGTGATGCGTAGTATGGAGACTCTTCGATGCGGTTGTCCGGCACATCGCTCTCCGTGGCGAAGGGAATGGCGATGGTGGTTGCTTCCTCCCTGTTGATGTTGGTTACAGACACATTGTTCCAGGCTTTTCCCCAATCCTCTGTAGCCGATGCCCGGAATGAGTGTACCATTAGAATAAGAAAAACGAAGTAAAATTTTACGGTTGCTTTCATTTGTATTTTATTTAATTATTGAATCCTCGGTCAAAGAAGGCGGAATATAGCCTTATATGTTTTACCCTTTACTATTTCTTTATTCGGCAAAGATAAGCTATTGGAAAGATTTAGGCTTTTGATATTAGATATTTAGTTTATAAAATCAGATAATTTTGTAGCAAACATCACTATCACGGATAATATGCACTCATTTGTATGTCATTTAAGGACTATTCACTGAAAAATGAAGTGTCGTAATAAGTTCCCACACCACGAGAATTTATGCTTGAACACAGATTCACAGAGACACAGAGACACAGAGTTTTATCTTTCTTTTAAGAAGAGAACCTGAATAAGAGTACACAGAGAGGGCGACTACGTCGCAGAGAAAAAACGCTGTGTCTCTGTGTCTCTGTGTTTGAATCACCGCTAAATTCTCATTTATGACAAGACACTTATGAATAATGCAGGCTAAGACGAATTGTATGCACAGGGCATCGAAAGTGACGAAGAACCCGACTACCCCTTGAGGTTTCAATAAATATCGGTATCTTTGCGAGCACATCAAAATTTAAAGAATTAAAAACAAAGAAAATTATAGATATGGCTAATGAGAAGATTATCCTCACGGGCGACCGCCCAACAGGACGCCTGCACATCGGGCACTACGTAGGTTCGTTAAGAAGAAGAGTGGAGTTGCAGAACTCCGGCTTGTACAACAAGATATTTATTTTCATCGCCGACGCACAGGCACTGACCGACAATATGGAGAACCCGGAAAAAGTAAGGCAGAATGTCATTGAAGTAGCGTTGGATTATCTTGCCTGCGGTCTGGACCCGACGAAGTCCACCATCTTCATCCAATCGCAAATACCGGAACTCTGCGAACTGTCGTTCTACTACATGGATCTCGTAACCGTATCGCGCCTACAACGTAACCCGACCGTAAAGACTGAAATTCAGATGCGCAACTTTGAGGCAAGCATTCCGGTAGGTTTCTTTACATACCCCATCAGCCAGGCAGCAGATATCACAGCTTTCAAAGCCACAACCGTTCCCGTAGGCGAAGACCAGGAACCGATGATTGAACAGGCTCGCGAAATCGTTCGCCGCTTCAATTATATATATGGTGAGACGCTTGTTGAACCCGAAATCCTGTTGCCCGACAATGCCGCTTGCCTGCGTCTGCCGGGAACCGACGGTAAAGCAAAAATGAGCAAGTCTTTGGGCAACTGCATCTACCTTTCCGACACTGCCGAGGAAGTGGAAAAGAAGATCCGCGGCATGTACACCGACCCCGACCACTTGCGCGTGCAAGACCCGGGCAAAGTAGAGGGCAATCCCGTATTCACTTATCTGGATGCCTTCTCTCGTCCCGAACACTTCAGCCTCTACCTGCCCGAATATCCAAATCTGGATGAATTGAAAGCGCATTATATGCGTGGCGGATTGGGAGACGTAAAAGTGAAGCGATTCCTCAACGCCATTATGCAAGAAATGTTGGAACCGATACGCAACCGCCGCAAAGAGTTCGAGCAGGACATTCCCGGCATCTACGACATGTTGAAGAAAGGCTGCGAAACCGCCCGTGAAGCAGCCGCTGCCACGCTGGACGATGTGCGCAAAGCAATGAAGATAAACTACTTTGATGATGCGGAATTGATTGCAGAACAGGTGAAGCGGTTCAAGGGGTAAGCCAACAAGAAGCATCATTACATCAACAACGTCTCTTTTCGGCTGTCTTTATAACATCGCATTAAAATTGATTTATATGATTACAAATATCAAAATCGAAAATTTTAAGAAGTTGGAGTCTGTATCATTTCAACTTTCTTCTTCCGTTGTTATTATTGGTCCCAATAATTCAGGCAAATCAACCATATTCCAGGCCTTATGCCTATGGGAAATAGGAGTGAGAAAGTATGTTGCAGCTAAAGAGCAAGGCAAATTAAACAAGAGTAAGAGAATAATCCTCAATCGGAAAGATTTGCTCAACAGTCCGATAGAAGATGCTCAATTCTTGTGGACAGATGGAAAGACCACGCATAAAAAAAATGCTCCCGCAACACATATTATATTGGCTATTGAACTTGAAGGAGAAACGAATAACAAAAAATGGAAATGTCGTGCGGAGTTCTATTATTATAATACCGAATCATTCTCATGCGGCATAACCACCGGATTAGATGATATAATCGAACTCTATAACAACACCCAAGGCATTCATTTCGGATTCCTGCAACCCATGTCGGGCATTTCAACCTCCGAGGATAAATTAACACAAGGCTCTATTGACCGGAAAATGGGCGAAGGAAAAACAGCAGAGGTCTTACGTAATATCTGCTTTGAGATGCTCAATCCTGAAACGTCTAAAAGACATGAAGACGAAATACAGAACAATTGGAAACACCTTAGTGAAGTAATCAAATCAATGTTTGGTGTAACATTAGAAAAGCCACAATACATTAAGTCTACAGGATTAATTCAGCTAAGATATAAGGAAAACAATGTAACGTATGATATATCCTCAGGCGGAAGAGGTTTCCTGCAATCACTATTGCTGTTTAGTTATATGTATGTCAATCCCAATACGGTGTTGCTATTGGATGAACCGGATGCACATCTTGAGGTTATAAGACAGCGTGAAACTTTTCAGCGAATTAACGAAATAGCAGACCAAACGAACTCGCAAGTATTAATAGCTTCACATTCGGAAGTTGTATTAGACCAAGCTGCTGAGGCATCGAAAGTTATAGCCCTGATAGAACATAAAACTTATGAATTGAACACTTCTACGAAAAGTCAATCTCTGAGTTATATCAAGAAAGCACTTACAGATATCGGATGGGAGACATACTATTATTCCAGAGCCAAAGGACATATCCTGTTCTTAGAAGGTTCTACCGACTTAGATATGCTTCTTGCTTTTGCTAACAAGCTGAAACACAAAGTAGAACCTTTGCTAAGAACCGCACATATTCGCTATACCGCCAACAATCTGCCACATAAGGCCCTTAGCTATTTTGTGCCACTAAAAGAGATATTTCCTGAGCTAAAGGGGCTTGCTCTATTTGACAGGCTGGGAAAAAGTATTGATGCAAAATCTCCGCTGAAGATAATAAGCTGGGAAAGAAGGGAACTGGAAAATTATTTTGCTCGTCCGGTACTACTTGTCAAACATGCAAAGATGTTATCATACAAATACACTAACTATACATCCGAACAATTAAAAGATAAGATGAAACAAGCCATAGCCAATTACACGCCGCCTGCATATTTAAATGATTTAAATAATTCTTGGTGGGATGAGGCTAAGCTATCCGATGATTGGTTAGATCTTATCTTTCCCGAGTTTTATAAGCAACTGGGTATTCCTGCAGACTTCTTCAAAAGAGATTATTATCGGCTAATTAATCTAATGAAAGTCGAAGATATATCAGCGGAAATATCTGAAAAGTTAGATGCAATCTATGATATATTGGATTCACCGCGTGCACATACGTGCATATCTCATTAACGCTTCCAGATAATAATAATCCGCATATACCAAAGGAACATCAATCTCTTGGTTATGCGGAATACTGCCTGTGCTATGCATCAATATGAAATTGCAGTTCGTATCCGGTTCAGCCAGATAGGCAGGAGAAGAAAGAGAATGTAATATGTGCGTCGCCGCGGCAGTGTACTTTTTCCCATCCGTCACATAGTCCGCCAGTTCCAGAAAAGCAGAGGCAGCAATCGCAGCAGCCGAAGCATCGCAGGGTATGACTTTAAACTTCTGCGGGTCATAGTCCCAGTCTGGTATATATCCCGCTTGACCTGCATTAAAATCCCAATACGGTATTCCATCTTCCGGCAAGTTCGGATGACTCAGCCAGAAGTCTGCCGTACGGACAGCTATCTCCAGAAAATCCTTCCTAAGAGTCTCACGGTAAGCCATCGTATATCCGTAAATAGCCCATGCCTGTCCGCGCGCCCATGCGGAATTATCAGAAAACCCCTGGCAGGTAGCCCGATGCAGGACTTCTCCTGTTTCCTCATCATAATTAACTACGTGATAATTACTGTAATCTTCACGGAACTGATTCTTCGCCGTTGTTTCGGCATGGCGGTTAGCAATTTGGGCATAAATGGAATCTCCCGTCACTCTCGTGGCAAAATACAGTAGTTCCAGATTCATCATATTGTCAATAATAACCGGATAGAACCATTCATCCTTACCGTTCCAGGCTTTCCGGTAGTTCCATGATTCGATACTACCGGTTTTCTCATTAAAACGAGTACATAATGAGCGCGCCGACTCAACCAGTATTTCCTTATAGGCTTCAGCTCCTGTCAAACGGTATGCATTCCCGAAACTGCAATACATCAGGAAACCAATATCGTGATGATTGGTCAGTTTCTTCAAAGGTTCGAGCGCTTCTGTCCACTCCAAAGCGGCATCTTTCCAGTTCTCCCTACCTGTATATTCATATACATACCACAAACATCCGGGGAAGAATCCCTCCGTCCAGTCGTTTTTATGAGTTACCTTAAGCTTGCCATCCTTACCTATCGTACGGGGATAATCAGTTGGTTCGGGTATAGCTTTCAACTGATTCGACAGTTGCCGTTCAGCCCGTTCAAACCCACGCTTTACAATTTCTGTATCCCCTTCTCCGCTACATGCAACCAACATTAATACCGACATGTATAAAATGTAAGACACTTTCATTCCAAATGCTTTATATCCCTTTACTTCCTTTCCGCACTCCATATACGTTATAATCTATAATTAATACCTTTAATGTTTGATTCTCATACCTTATAATTTACCCGTGCAAAGCTATAGAAATCATTCAAATAAAACAAACATACTATTAAATTATAGTTCTCTCTGTTCTCAGGACACGCCTATATTGTCCGTTTTTGTAGCACAAATTGCGTAATCGTCTAAAAACAAGAAACACTAAGGCAGTAAGTTTTAAAAATTCCGGTATCTTTGCATAACTAAAATCAAAACACAAAAAGATATGAAAACCACAGCCCGACTTATAATATCAGTTATCATAGGAAGTCTGATATCAGCAAAAGCGCATACAGCTATCGCTGTCCCGAATACTGCGGACAATAGCAATGAATTTGAAGTCCTGATGCAGAAAATCAGGCTCGACTTCGCTAACAATCCTTCCATTGACGAAGATTTAAAAAGCTACAATGATACCGACGGCTCGTTTACTGACGTAGACTATAGCAGCATACAGCGTACCAATTGGCCGCCTATCGTACATATAGACCGGCTCTCCGCCTTTGCCTTCGCCTACACAAATCCTGAAAACAAATATTATAAGGATGAAGTACTGTTTGCTAAAATACAAAAGGGACTGGAGTATTGGCATGAACGTAATCCGTGGTGCCACAACTGGTGGTACAATCAAATTGCGGAACCTCAGCAGACTGGCATATTGCTGATACAAATGCGGGCAGGAGAAAAACACATCCCGGCAGAACTGGAAGAAAAGATACTGGAAAGAATAAAAAAAGACGGCGGACATCCTGCCAAATGGACAGGCGCCAACCGTACGGATATAGCCTTGCACTGGATATACCGTGCGTGCCTTTCCGAAGATGAAGCAGACTTGAGCACCGCACTTGAGAATGCATACAGTCCCATCGTATATACCACCAAAGAAGGGTTCCAGCACGACAACAGCTACTTTCAACATGGTACCCAACTCTATATCGGTGGTTACGGAGACGAAATCCTGAAAGGTGTCACTCAAATAGCCATGTACACCCGGGGAACCCGGTATGCAATTCCTTCAGACAAGCTGGCGTTACTGAGTAAATTCATGCGCGAAACTTATTATTCCACCATACGCGGACAATACATGTTGTTTGACGTACTCGGCAGAGGCGTAAGCCGTCCCGGCATTACCAACAAAGCGCATACAGCCTTATTCGCCAAACGCATGATTGAATTAGACCCGGCACACGCCAAAGAATATGAAGAAATCATCCTGCGCCTGAGTGGTAAACGAACCACCGACTATGCACTGTCGCCCAAACATACTCATTATTTCCGCGGAGACTATACCTTACATGTACGTCCTGCCTACACTTTTGATGTGCGCATGGTGTCTACGCGTACCAAACGTTGTGAGTACGGTAACGGAGAAAACCTGAAAACTTACTTCATGTCCGACGGATGCACCAATATAGTAAGTGATGGAAACGAATATGCCGATATTTTCCCTGTCTGGAACTGGACACGTATCCCCGGAGTGACAGCGCCACAAGTTGAGGAAATTCCTATGGCAACCAGTGATTGGCAGACGCCGGGTACTTCTACTTTCGCCGGAGGAGTATCCGACAGTCTTTATGGGGCATCTGCATATTCGTACACAGATACATACGCCGGTATCAATACAAGCGCACGGAAAGCATGGTTTTTCTTTGACGATGAGGTGGTTTGCTTAGGCGCCGGCATCCATTCCACTTCAGAATATCCGGTATATACTACCGTTAATCAATGCTTGGCCGCTTCATCCAAAGTCTTGCTATATCATAAAAAGAAACCAACCGAAATAACCCAGGGGAATTTCAACTACACTTCTCCCGAATGGATTCTTCATAATAAAACAGGCTATTTGTTTCCGGACGGCGGGAAAGTATTCGTAGCCAATCAGCAACAGACAGGAAGTTGGTACGACATCAACCACACTGCCCCCAAAGATAGTATACAAAAGGATATTTTCACTATATGTATCGACCACGGCATGAAACCGTCTGATGCAACTTATGCCTACATCATCATACCCGGCATGCAAACGGTTGACGGCATGAAACAGTATCAGCAGGAAAAGAATATTAAAATCCTGACCAACACAGAAAACCTTCAAGCAGTCAGCAATGAAAAAGCAGGTATTTTACAAATGATATTTTATCAATCCGGAGAATTTATATATAAGGATCTGACAATAAAAGCAGATAAAGCCTGCGCACTGATAGTCAAAATGACAAACCGGAATAAAATAAAGCTTCATATAGCAGACCCGGGACAAACAGAATCCAATATAACCTTAGAAATCCGGACACGGAAACAATCGAAAACAATCAATTGTGATTACCGGAACAGTGGCATCTATGCCGGACATACCAAGGTCTTTGATATCAGCCTATAATCCCATAGGGAGTTCTTTCTCACATCTTCCCTCGTCCCCGGATACCTTCTCCGGGGATATTATACGATTCAGCAACCTAAAATGACGACTCAGCGACTTTTATTTAATCCTGTAAAGTATAACAGCTTTCTTTGCAGTGAATAATTAGAATAATCATTAAATTTACATGAAATGGAAAAGAACAAAAGAATCATTGGCCTTATCGGAGCTGTAATCTTTAGTTATGGTTTTATCATGGTATTGAATTGGGTACATAACAGTGACCTATTCAACACAAACACTCTCGTACTGGGAACAACTACTCTCATTATTGTTTTACTGGTAAGTTCTCTTTTCAATAAAATACTCCAGAGAATTACAAATAGTCCGGTTGCACAAATAAGAAAGAAGATGAAGTCTTCACTGATAATCTTCACTCTCTCAACACTGGTAATTTCCTTTACCGCTTTCTTTTCAGGTCTGTACTTATTCTATAAAGTCGAAGGCTTGAATACCGATCACTTTATTCAGCGAATCTTTCAGAAAGAATTTGCCGGCTCCATCATTCATACCTCCATAGGAATCTTGACCGGTATTGCAATCTTCTTTTATACAATCTGGAAACAAGCGGTTAACCGCGAACTGCGATTGCGGGAAGAGAATCTGAAATACAAGTACATCAATCTTAAGACACAGGTTAATCCACATTTTCTTTTCAACAGTTTGAATACGCTATCCGAATTAGTCTACGAGGACCCGAAAAAGGCAGATAACTACATCCAACAACTAAGCGGAATTTACCGCTATATTCTGGAGCATGAAGAAACCGACTTGATTCCATTGGATGAAGAGGCCATATTCGTAAAGCAATACTTTGATTTACAAAAAGAACGGGCCGGTGATAAAGTACAGTTGAATATTAGCATCAATAATGCGGATAGATACAAAGTAATGCCTGTATCTTTACAGATATTAGTCGAGAATGCTTTGAAACACAATTCGTTTTCAGAAAACAATCCTTTGAAGATAAGTATCTGTAAGGAAGACATGTTTGTTGTTGTATCTAATAACATTCAGAGAAAAAATGTGTTAGATAATTCATACGGTACAGGCTTGTCTAATTTAAAGGAAAGGATTAAACTTGTTACAGGCATGGAAATGGTAGTGAACCATGATAATGATGTATTTACAGTAAAAATACCTATTGTTAGCGTTTAGAATGAAAGTATTAATAATAGAAGATGAACGTCCGGCTTCCCAAAAGCTGAAGCGTTTGCTGAAAGAAACCGATCCGGGAATAGAAGTAGTTGATATTCTCGGCTCGGTTGAGCAATCCGTCAATTGGTTTTTAGAAAACAGAAGTCCCGAATTGATATTTATGGATATTCAGCTTGAGGATGGACTATGTTTTGAAATCTTTGAGAAAATCCGAATAAAGACTCCCATCATCTTTACTACTGCTTACGACAGGTATGCTTTGAATGCTTTCAAGGTAAACTGTATTGACTACTTGTTGAAACCGGTTAACCCGTATGAGTTGAGAAATGCCATTGATAAGTTTGATGCAATACACAGAACGATACAGGATTACTCCAAATACGAATCTGTCATTCATCAGTTGCCTGCCCGGAACAAAGAACGTTTTCTAATAAAGATAGGTGAACACTACAAATCGGTTCCGACATCGGATATTTCCTGTTTTTATTCTCTTGAACGCTCGGTGTTTCTTTTCACTAACACCGGCAAAAGTTATCCTGTCGATTACTCATTAGACAGAATAGAGCAGTTGGTCGATTCGAAACTATTCTTTCGGGTTAACAGGAACTTTATAGTCAACTACTATGCTATTCAGGATATGATTGCATACTCGTCCAACAGAATAAAAATCATCCTTGCCAACTGGCGTGAGAAAGAAGAGATTATTGTAAGCAGAGAACGCGTATCCGATTTTTTAAAGGTCTGGATGGATAGATGATTTGCTCAGTCCTATCAACGTGAAAACAACTTTTCAATATCTTCTTCTTTGATGGTCGTCAGTACAATTTGTCCGTTCGGAGTATAATTCGGAGTAGGGCAAGTGAACAGGTTATCTACCAGATTATCCATTTCTTCATTACTCAACACCTGTCCGTAAACAATGGCTGCGGCGCGCGCCAATGTCAACGCCAGTATTGTCTGCACCTCCTCTTTTACGTCATTCCCCTTTTCCATAGCTGTATGTACCATATTACGCACCAATTCCACCGGGTTCAGGCCTTCAACTCCCGACGGAATACCATTGATTGCATAACTGCCGCCACCCAACGAAGTCAATTCAAATCCAACCGCCGTGAAATCGTCCATTATGCCTTCCAATACCGCCGCTTCCGAAGCCGGTAATTGTAGTATTTCAGGAAACAATACTCCCTGGGACACACCTTGCTTCCGGCGGATTTGACACATATAACGCTCGAACAATACCCGGATATGCGCACGATGCTGGTCTATTAACATCAAACCGGATTTTACGGAAGTCAATATATACCGTCCCTTAAACTGGAAATGCTGCGTTCCTTTCTCAACCGCAGGCGCATTGTATAACGTTACCGGTGGAGTTTCAGCTTCCGGGTTATATGTATGCGGTATATGCTCTTCAGGTGCACCGTACAATCCTTCCCAGTCAATCTTCGGACGGGAATAATCTCCACCGCCACCGCTATGTGAAGAAGTGGACGATGTCTTGAACGGATTGAAGTCTGAATTATAATGCACTTTCGGCGGCTCTATCGGACGGTTGTGGTCGAATGCCGGAATATCAGGCATACCTTCCGTATCAAAATCAATGGAGGGAACAGCATTAAACTTACCCAATGATTCTTTAACCGAAGCAGAAAGTATCTGCCAAATAGCCTGTTCGTTCTCAAACTTTATTTCTGTCTTGGTAGGGTGTATATTCACATCAATATTCGCGGGGTCTATCTCAAAATGAATGAAATAAGATACTTGTTCGCCCGTCGGTATCAACTGTTCATAAGCATCCATAACCGCTTTGTGGAAATATGGATGGCGCATATAACGACCGTTTACAAAGAAGTATTGATGGGCGCCTTTCTTACGGGCAGTCTCCGGCTTGGAGATAAAACCCGAGACTTTAACCATCGTGGTATCTACATCTACCGACAGTAGATGCTGGTTCATTTTCTTTCCGAAGATAGCCAGAATGCGCTGGCGCAATGACATGGCAGGCAGATTAAAAAGTTCCGCATCGTTGCTGTACAAGTAAAAGGCCACATCGGGATGAACCAGAGCAATGCGTTCAAATTCGGTAAGAATATTGCTGAGTTCCGTGGAATTGGATTTCAGGAACTTCCGGCGGGCGGGAATATTAAAGAATAAGTTCTTAATAGAAAAGTTACTTCCCTTAGCACAGGAAATCGCTTCCTGGGTTTCTACTTTAGAACCGGCTATAACGATACGCGTACCCAACTCTTCATCAGCCATGCGCGTTTTCAATTCCACCTCCGCTACCGCCGCAATAGATGCCAACGCTTCACCACGGAAACCCATCGTACGCAGGGCAAACAAATCAGAGGCTTCTTTTATCTTGGAAGTGGCATGACGCTCAAAGGCAAGGCGCGCATCTGTTTCAGACATGCCTTTCCCATCATCAATTACTTGTATGCAAGTCTTTCCCGCATCAGTTACCAATACATGTATTTCTTGTGCTTCGGCATCAATCGCATTTTCCACCAACTCCTTAATTACGGATGCGGGACGTTGAATTACCTCCCCGGCTGCAATCTGGTTGGCAACCGAGTCGGGCAACAAGTGGATAATATCACTCATAATAAATAAAGACTCAGATTATTCCGTTACTTATGGCATACCACAGATAGATCAGTATGGCGATAACAACCAGCATCACCCCCAAATGCACCGGTTTACGCCCACTCTCCTTACGACGTTTCAAATGGGTGGTTCCTTCGATGAATTTTCCCCGAATGTCTTCAGGCGAAAATTCTTTTTCGGGCAACATTCCCAATTCGCGCTTGGCGCTTTCTTCCATCTTTGCCAACTTTTCTTTTCGCTCGTCTACATAGATGTAACGGTGATTAAAGCCGCGCGGCTTTTTCATAGTGAACATTCCCATAGCGCTTATCTATTTCTTTTAATATTCATATTCCTTGGCGAAACTACAGGCTTGCGGTCTGACTTCTGCAACTGTTCTCCCTGTCTTTTACCACGCCACTCAAATATATCTTCTTTACTCAGGGGACGAATATAGTCGAACCAGACAAAGGAGGGTAGTTTGTATTTTTCCGCCGGTATCTGATCCATAGGATACATTGTAGCGGTAGCCCTTTCTATAAAAAGACCTTTATCCATACGGCGGTCTTTCAGATACAGACGCAAAAAGCTGCCTTCAGCATTGTTTAACCCGATCATTGTGCTATCTTTCCCGTCAATCGGATAAAAGATTACCAACACACTACCGTTCACATCTACTTGCCGCATATCTCTGTCTATGAAAAATGCTTTCATCTCCTTTCCGCTTACCTGATTGTAATGAATGGAGTCTTTTTGTTCTACGGCTAAAGCCTGGTTGATGATATGAGCCCAGTCAATAGTACTGTCGTTCATGTAGACAACAATCTTTTCACCCAACAATTGTTGCGAACCATGCCACAATACAGGATCGGTGTACATTGTCATACAAGAATCTTTAGAGCTATACACCAAAGAATCACAAACCGCCTGAACATCCGTACGGTAAGCGCGGACTTTATGATAAACACGCATTTCGCGATACATGGAGTCTGTATTCATATTATAGGTAAGCAGTCGCAACGTATCACCATGCATAAACAGGCTATCACCTTGCGAGTAATCGATGGCAACAGCACGCTGGGTAGCAACAGCGCTTCCGGTCAACTCATTATAGAAACAGTAATCACCGGTAAGCATATTTTTATTTACCGTATCATTCATCTGTACATTATCGAAAGCTTCACCATATCCCTGGACGCGGTCATAAAAGAGGCTGTCGCCTGTCAGCTTCTTACCGTCATTGGTCAGCACGGAACGATCCAGAAGTTCTGCCTGCTCTGTTGTAGTGTTATAAATACCCCGCTCTGAGTAGATGTGATTCTCATCGCTCACAATATCCGAAGGACCTAAAATCGTAGCTATCTTGCTTTCAGTACTATACCTCAAGGTATCCGAAGTCAAGACAAACTGTGGATTAACCAACTTCACGTCATAATTGAATACGGATAATTTGGTTGCCGGACTATATTCTCCCCACTCGGAAGTCAGCACATTATCTTCGTCGGTCAAAGTGCCGCCTTCGAAGTAATAACCCAGGTTGTACAAGCGGTCATAATTTAGACTGTCCGTTGTCAAGACGGTATTCCGGTTAATCATCCGCACGTTACCGCGAAGCATAGCCAGTTGCGACATACCATCATAATAAAGATAATCACCATAGATAAAAAGTGTATCACCTTGTTCCATGCGCACATTGTCAAAGGCTTCCACCGAATTCGTTTTCTCGTAAATCAACGCGCTGTCGCAATACATATACATACTGTCGTGGCGCAGTTTCACCGAGCCGATAAGTACCTGCACACCTGGACGCTGTAGTTTGTCAGCCTGCGCCTCGTCGGCATAAAGCAGGTCGACCCGTGTCTTCTTCTTAGGCTCTTCCTGAGTAGTCTTATCCTGAGCACTCAGCAAACAGATACCAAACAGGCATAGAATACCTGTAAAAAGGAATCTATGCCTGTTTAAAAAACTATTTTTTGTCTTTTTCTTCTGCATACAGAAATCTGTGTATCACCCCGATCAGTCTTTAATCCAACCCGGATACTTGAATGTACAGTTCTTCCAATTATCGTTGATGCGTACGTACGTATGTTTCTGCTTTTCGCGGATCCATTTCTCCAATACTTCATCGCGGCGTCTCTCCAACACGATCTCTTTCAGGTTTTGATAGTCATCGGCAATTGTAGCTTTATGACCGTTGACACGGCTTTTCAATTTTACAATCACACACTCTTCCTTACCGGTTTTTTGCGGTATCATGGTAAATGCCTCGGAGATTTCGCCTACCTTCATTTTGTCTACAACCTTAGCGATTTCGGGAGGAAGCTCCTGCATCTCAAATTTAGACGTATTATTATAGGGATTAGGTAACAAACCATGATTGTTACGTGTATCCTTATCTTGAGAAAGTATTGCGGCTGCTTCCTCAAAGGTGAACTTACCGGCGCGGATATCATCAGCGATAGAATCCAAACGGGCATTAGCATTCAACAAGGCTTCTTCCGGGATATGAGGCTTCAACAAGATATGGCGAGCCTTGATACGGTCGCCGCGCTTTTCCATCAATTGAATGATGTGAAAACCGAATTCGGATTCAACAATCTTAGAGATCTTAGTCGGGTCTTGCAGGTTAAACGCTACATTGGCAAATGCAGGGTCTAACTGTCCACGACCATAAAAAGGCATCTCACCGCCGTTCAAAGCAGAACCGCGGTCTTCGGAATAAAGACGCGCTAAGGTCGAGAAACTGGTTTCGCCCTTATTTATGCGATCTGTATATTCACGCAGACGTCTTTTAACATCTTCGATTTCGTCCAAAGGCACCTTGGGTTGTTGCGTCATGATTTGCACTTCCACCATAGTAGGGACATAAGGAATACTGTCCTGCGGCAAGTCTCTGAAGTAACGGCGAACTTCTGCCGGAGTCACTTTTATTTCACCCACCAGCTTTCGCTGCATACCCTGTACTTTCAATCCTTCACGTGCATTATCGCGCAGGGTTTCACGAATCTGGCTGGAGGTCTTTTTGAAGTACTCTTCCACCTTCTCATGCGAACCGATATTGGCGACATACATATTCATCATTTGGTCCACACGCTGAATTACTTCATTTTCAGAAACTTCAATACTGTCAAGGGCTGCCTGATGTAAAAACAGTTTCTGTACGGCAATTTCTTCCGGGATTACGCAATAAGGGTCGCGGTCAAACTTGCGCCCTTCATACGCGGCACTCATACGCGCTTCCTCCACTTCAGACTTCAATATAGCCTCGTCGCCTACTACCCAAACGACTTCATCAATTACATTGTCTTGTCCGTAAACGGTAGACCCGGCTAACAGCGCCAAGGCACATAAAACAACAAATTTAAAGTTCATAAACTTTCTCATTTTGTGTATCTAATACTAATTATATTTAATCTCATTTCTCTTTACCGCTCCCTGATATAAGTCGTCTTTCACCTGTTTCATAAATTCAGCCTGTTTCAGGTTCAGCATCATGTCCTTCACTTTAGTACGGGCAAATTCATAAGGTTCTTCTTCGCCAACCGAACGAAAATCGCTCACATTCAGGAAATAATGGAATGCGGTATCTTCCAACTCGATATGACGATTCCGGTTCACATATTCTTCTATATCAGTTCTTTTCAAAGGTATCAAATCCAATATATCCGCCACAGGTATCCATTTGTTATAAAAATACTCATACTTCACGGCATTTTGCGGACTATACTTTTCCAGATGTTCCACCGCATCCTGCGTATTCGTTTTGTACCAACGGCGCACATTGTTAAGTCCGGGTGCCGTAAGGGGCACTTTTATAAATAAACCTTGCATCAGCGGACGCTCCAGTTTAAAGAGTTCTTTATTATTCTCGTAGTATTCCACCAACTCTTTCTCTGATATTTCATTTGAAAGTCTCTGGTGAATCAACGCTTGTTGATACGTATGCATAATCAACGCCTTACGGTAATTCTCTACAAGTTTATCAATTTCCCCATCATTGGGGATATTACTTTTCGCCTTTTCATACAACAAGACTTCATCTACCCAGTTGCGAATATAATGTTCAGCGAACAGCAAGCTATCATCTTTAGATAACCTTGAGGAGAGTGCGGACTGTAAATCTTCACGGTAAAGGAAATTGCCATGTAACTCCACCAACGGTGTCTTACCTTTATGATCCTGTTGCTTGCTACAAGCCACACAGAAAAGGATGTATAGAAGTCCCTGGAAGATTATTCGCATTACCGATTGATATTTACTTTATTATAAGCTACGAAGATAGCGGTTTAATCGGTTGCATCAGTGATTATTAACAGTTTTTAAAACCTCTTGGTTTATTTCAATCTTAGCAGCAGCACGCAATTGTGCCACCCAATGTGCTTCCAAGTAGTTTTGATAATCTTTCATCAGCAATCCACGCACTTCCTGATAGGTTTCAGGGCCTTTCACTTTTTCACCCAGATAAGTGACGAAAGGAAATGATGCCATAGGTTCAGCGCGACCCTGCTTGAAGATTTTTTCATCTACGTATGCATTATCTCCTATGGCAAATAAACCTTGCTCCGCTTTTACTTGTCCTTGAGAATTAAACATCAACCTGATAGCACCCTGCCATTCCTCTTCCGGCAGAGATTTCAAGAATTTACGCACTTGCTTACCTATCCGCTTTGTGGCGGTATGCAACACGATTCCTTTATAGCGAGGTATTTCCCAATGGTAATCCGAACGATGTTTTTTAAAATATGCATCTAATCCGGCTTCATCTGAAGATACGCGTTCCCAGATTTCCCGGTTACTGATTTCAAACAATAACATGCCATCCCGATACTCTTGCATGAGCAAACGGAAGTCCGGATGCTTTTGTTCCAAACGTCCGTATTCGTAATCGAGCACTGACTTCATGATAAATCCGTCCAATTGCCGTTGCATTCCTGCAGGATGTGCAGCGGCAAAATGAGCAAACATGTCTCCCGTGTACTCTTTTCCATCAAGGACAAACAGTCGTTTATGCGTACCCCCTTTTAAAAGCAGTTCATTCACTCCGGTCTTGTCCGGTGTATATTGGTATTCTTTTTTCAACTTATCAACCAGTACTTCTATTTCTTGATTAGTTTGACTTTCAAACGGAAGAGTTTCTTTTCGTTCAAGTACCTTAACAATATGTATTCCTTGCGGAGTGAAGAACGGACGGGATATTTCTCCGGGAGCCAATTTGAATACTACATCTTCAAATTCGGCAGGCATCTGTAACCAACTCACCCAGAAAGGTTTCTTTTCATCCGAAAAGTTACGCACACAGGTTTCAAAATCTGCCAGTCCTTGCTGTAACGCCAAATAAATGGAGTCCATACGGGATTCCACATTTAGTAACGTGCTGCCGGTAACGGTTTGAGGAAGATATTTGAAGACATGGCTTACTCGTACGTGTCCGAAACGGTGATTAGCCTTCACTTTCTCATACGCTTGCCGGGCCGGCAGTTCCACAACCACTTCATCTGTCAGATAAGATTCTGCCAACTGCCTGCGATATCCTTCGAGTTCTTCACGAAAAGAACGGGTGGTATCTATCCCGGCAGCTTCGGCAACAGCAACTTTCAACTTAAAGTTTACAAACAGATCCATATATTCGGCTAATGTTTTCTGTTCTACTCCTGTAAGTGCATTGTTTTTATTATAAATATATTCAAACTCCGAACGAAGTATGCCTTTCCCATTAATACGCATCAACACAGGGTCTTGTTGCGCAAGAACCGCTTGCCCAATGAAAAGGAGAATAATTATCAATCCACTTCTTATCATAACCATTATATTTAGAAAAGAACACAACTATAACGGTGAAACACATTATATATTATGCGGATAAGCATTATAAAAAAACCCTGCCATAGTAATTATAGCAGGGCTTTTTCATAAACTCTATATCGTGTTAACTCCTATTCCGGACGACTGTAATTCGGAGCCTCGCTTGTGATAGCCACATCGTGAGGGTGGCTCTCCAACACACCGGCATTCGTAATACGAGTAAACTTAGCATCATGCAACTGATTTATATTAGCAGCACCACAATATCCCATACCTGAACGCAACCCACCTACCAATTGGAAAATCACTTCATACAAAGTACCCTTATAAGGTACGCGGGCAGCAATACCTTCAGGCACCAGTTTCTTCACATCACTGGTTCCACTCTGGAAGTAACGGTCTTTCGAGCCATTTTCCATAGCCTCTAATGACCCCATACCACGATAAGATTTAAACTTACGTCCGTTGAAGATAATCGTATCACCCGGAGATTCTTCCGTTCCGGCTACCAACGAACCAATCATCACACTATAACCACCGGCTGCCAAAGCTTTTACCACATCACCCGAATAGCGCAGGCCACCGTCAGCAATCAAAGGAATATCCGTACCTTTTAAAGCCTTGGCCACATCATATACGGCAGACAACTGAGGTACTCCTACTCCGGCTACAACACGGGTAGTACAAATGGACCCCGGGCCAATACCTACCTTTACACCGTCCGCACCGGCTTCTACCAATGCCTTAGCCGCTTCTCCGGTAGCAATATTACCCACTACAATATCAATGCCCGGGAACCGTTTCTTGGCTTCTTTCAATTTTTCTATTACATACTTGGAATGCCCATGAGCCGTGTCGATAATAATGGCATCGGCACCTGCATCTACCAATGCTTGCATGCGGTCAAGCGTATCGTTTGTTACTCCTACTCCGGCTGCTACGCGCAAACGGCCTTTGGAGTCCTTGCAAGCCATCGGTTTATCCTTAGCTTTCGTTATATCTTTATAAGTAATCAACCCAACGAGCTTGCCGTCCTTATCTACTACCGGTAGCTTCTCAATTCTATGCTTCTGCAAAATCTGAGAAACAGCTTCCATATCCGTAGTAGGGTTGGTAGTGATGATATTTTCTTTTGTCATTACCTCATCAATACGTTTATTCGCATCTTTCTCGAAACGAAGGTCGCGATTGGTAACAATTCCCACCAAATACTTTTCATCATCAACTACGGGAATGCCGCCGATTCTATATTCGGCCATCAACGCCAATGCATCTCCTACGGTAGAACCTCTTTTGATAGTCACCGGATCGTAAATCATACCATTCTCGGCACGTTTCACAATAGCAACCTGACGCGCTTGTTCCTCGATGGACATATTCTTATGAATAACTCCGATACCTCCTTCACGTGCAATGGCAATAGCCATTTTGGCTTCGGTAACCGTGTCCATGGCGGCAGTTACAAATGGAATCTTCAACTCAATATTTCTTGAAAACTTTGTCGAGAGTTCGACAGCGAGCGGCAGTACTTCAGAATAAGCGGGGATTAACAATACATCATCATAAGTCAATCCATCCATTACAATCTTATCAGCAATAAATGACATAGGGCTATGCGTTTAAAAATTATTGCGTGCAAATATACAGCTTTTCTCGCTTACCCACACTATGATATGCATAAAAAGCTTATATTGGTTCACTTTTTTTAAACCGTACCTCCCAAAAACTCTTTTTCCTTTCCTAACCTGAATAATTCATGCTTCAGGAGTTAGCCTGTATTATTCATAAGTAGCTGTTCATAATTAGTTTATACTATCATTTTTTAGACGCAGATAACGCGGATGAGACGGATCTCTTTTTATTTTCCGGGTGGGATAACGTAGCGCAGCATTTAAAAATCCGCGTTATCCGCGTTATCCGTGTCTAAAAAATGATAGTATAAACTAATTATGAACAGCTACTTACTTCCTCAAATGAACAGCAAAGGAAGATTAATAATCCGGATTCTGTATCAACAAATCATTCTTCTGTATCTCATCCAAAAGGATAGGCAGGAAATAAGATTTGTCCTTCCATTCCCGCTCTTGTACTTCTTTAATTGAATAAACCTGCTTGCCGCCTCCATAAGGATAACGAATATCTATTCCCTGCGCATTCTTTATCACATCGGAAGCAATCATCCACCTGCGGATGTCAAAGTAACGATGCTGTTCGTAGGCCAGTTCAATCTTCCGCTCATTACGATAACGCTCTACCAGCGCCACACCCGTTTCTCCCACAGGGATATCCGGCATTCCGGCTCTGGTGCGAATCTTATTGACATATTTCACAGCTTCTTCTTCATCTCCCAATTCAAGGCAAGCCTCAGCATAGTTTAGCAACACTTCGGCATATCTGATTTGGCGGAAGGGATAGTTTTGGCGGTCGTACTGATGATTAACAGCCGGATCAATAAACTTACGCATATAATATCCTGTGTATGTCCCGTTCCAGTCTTCTATCGGGCCTTGGCGGGTATCCAAACCCGGATTATAAGAACCATTTGCATTCTCATAGAAGCCCGTCTGCACAATTCCCTCTGGATCAGAACCAATCACATCATCAGGACGCTGCCTCCATTCCGCTCCATCATAAAGCACACAGGCGTAGAAACGTGGGTCTCTGTTCTTATAAGGCTCCGCCCTATGTTCCAGGTTATCCCAATTGAACTTGCTACCATCAATCATTTCATAAGAATCTACCATCTGTCCTGTAGGTACATTGCCACCCCAGCCGTGAAAACCGTTGGGAGAGTTAAACAAACCAAGGCTCGGACATTGAAAATCTCCGTTGTTGCTATTTATAATATCATAGTATGTCAGCATAATATCTTCATCATTCCCATTATTTAAGAAGAGGTTGACATAGTTATTGGTAGCTTCTTCTGCTGTTGAAAACCCATCTTCGCCATACAGATGATAGATATTAAGATCCATTACATCCTTTGCCGCTTTCCGGGCTGCTTCCCAGCGATTTTGTCGGTCACCATCCACATAGCTCACCAACTCCGGACTATTATAATCGGAAGCCCATGCCGCCCGGGAATTATACAGATCACTTGCCGCATAAAGTAGCACCCTTGACTTCAACGCTAATGCTGCACCTTTGGTGGCATGTGCCTTGTCACCGCTCAGAGGCAGCAAACCAGCGGCAGCATCCAGTTCCTTAACAATATAATCAACCGTTTCTTTCAACGTATTTCTCGTCACCAGCAACTCATCCGAAGGAGAATAAGACTTGTCTATAAGTGGCACACCGCCCCAGAAACTCATCAGCCAATAGTAGAAATAACCACGCAAGTAATGCACCTCTCCCCGCAACTGGTCTATGTCATCCCCTTGCAACTGGTACTTCTCCACATTTTCAAAGAAGATATTGCATGCGCGGATATTCTTATACAGCCTGTCCCATGTGACGTTATTGAAAGCATAAATCCAGAACCCGGGTCCCAAGATACCCAGATAACTCGGGTTAATCTCACTCTTCACAACAGGCTGACTCTCCCAAGACCATACTTCCATTGCTTCATCACAAAGGGAAGAAAACATCACCGTATGGAAGCCATAATACTGCCCCTGATAGATGTTGTTAACAAACGAAGTCACCAACGCCTTGTCTGTCCAGACTGCAGCATCCGAGTAGCGATCCAACGGATCTACATTGAGGAAATCATCATTACATGCTGTGAATATCAGCATCACCAGCATAGCGATTATCTTAAACTGTTTCATAACATTTCAATTAAAAGGTTACATTTACTCCAAAATTCAACACTTTGTTCAGCGGGTGGTTGTAGCCGGAACCACTCGTATTCTCAGGATCGTAGTCCTTCATGTCGGGACTAAACGTCAGCAGATTATAAGCATTGACGTACACACGTACTCTCTCAATACCGGCTTGCTTGGTAAGAACTTTGGGCACGGTGTAGCCCAATTCTATGTTCTTCAGGCGGACATAGTCCGTCTTGTGCAGCCAGAATGTATTAGGCTGGTTCACCCAGTATTCATTACTTCGATTGTAGGTACGCGGGAAATCGGCTGTGGGATTATCTTCTGTCCAGCGGTTATCATAGAAACTCTTCAGGAAGTTTCCAAAGTCGCCCGATTCCGTGCTTTGCTGGAATACCCCGCCAAATGCGCCCTGAAACAATACGGAGAAGTCGAAATCCTTATAGGTAAGATCAACGTTCAAGCCGCCTGTAAAGGTGGGAGTCTTGGTCTTGTCATTCCTCACACGGTCGTTGCCGTCAATAACTTTATCACCATTGACATCCCTGAAAATAATATCCCCGGGGCGAGCGCCTGCCCAGTGCGGATAGGATTCTACGTGAGTTTCATCCTTAAAGATGCCGATGGCCTCATAATAAAGTCCGGCATCAATAGGCATTCCTGTAGACTTCTGATAGCTGGGGGCACCCGGAGCTTCATCCCAAAAGAGGATTTTGTTCTTGGCATACACCCCGTTCAAGCCCATGCCCAGAGAGAAGTCTTTGAAACGTTTGCGATAATCAATACTGAAATCAACACCCTGGTTCTTCACCTTTCCAAGGTTTTCATCGGATAAGGTAAGACCCGAAGTATTGGGAACAGAAGCATTCCGCTTCCAAAGGATGTCTTTTCGTTTATTGTAGAAGTAATCGACGGTCACAGCCAAGTCGCCATTCAGGAACTGCAAGTCCAAACCTATGTTTTGTTGGGTAGCTGTTTCCCAAGTTACATTAACGTTGGGAGCTACGCTTTCCATCAGAGACTGATTGGCAGTTACACCACCATTTGTGAGGTACATCAAATTGTTGAAGGTATAGGAAGCAAGGTATTGATACGGAACGATCATATCGTTACCCGTCTTTCCCCAAGAAGCACGGACTTTGGCAAAGTGAACGAAAGGCAGCGCTTTCTTAAAGAAGTTCTCTTCGGAGATGATGTAACCTAATGAAACACCCGGGAAGAAACCGAACTGGTTGGAATGATCGAAAATATATGACCCTTGGTACCTCCATACAAATTCAGCCAGATACTTGGACTTATAGCTGTAATTCACACGACCGAAGTAATTGAGGCGCGCCTCTTTATACCCCTTGCCAGTATTGTTTATTTCGTCTTGTCCACCGGCAAACAACTCATCAATGGCAGTGGAGATAAAGTATCTGCGGAATGCCTCAAAGGAGTCTCCGTTACTGGTGATTCTTTCCACACCGGCCAGTACATTCACGGAGTGGCTCTCAGCGAAAGTACGGCTATAGTTTATTATACCGCTGAGCAAGATATTCTGGTTGTCTTCCATAGACTCCCGGAGACGGGGATCGCTGAAACCTTTTTTACCTTCTACCAGGAGGGGATTATTATTTTCGTCCATGGATGTCCCATCCCATGAATACAGGCTCCAGGGGGTCTGCCATATTTTACGGAAACGGAAGTTCTTATCTAAGGAGGCTGTGGCTTTAAGGGTGAGTCCTTCTATGTAAGGAACATTGATGTTCACACCAAAATCCCCATTTAGAATGTAGCGTTTGTCGCGTTCGTAACCTGTGGCGTCAGTGGCAATCACTACCGGGTTGTCTCCGAACTCAATGTCAGGTCCCGGAAGACCGTTGGGCCAGTAAGCGGGCATATTGGGCTTGGATCTCATCAACATTCTGAAAATATTCTCAGCTGAACGGGTGGGATATTTACGATCTTCCATACGTCCGGTGAGGTTCATGAAGAGGTTTATATATTTATTAAGTTGCAGATCCAGATTAGACTTCAGGTCGTACTGGTTGTACTTGGTTCCACTGTTGCGGTAGAAGCCATCCTGGGTTTTGGCAGATACACTGACGAAGTAGGTGACATTGTCCGTACCTCCGTCAATGGTAGCATTGGCATAGGTCTGGGGAGACCAAGGCTTCAAGGTTTCTTCGAACCAGTCAGTGTTGGGATACGACCAGGGGTCGGAGCCATCGCGGTATTTCTGAATGTCTTCCTGAGTATAGCGTTCGTTATTACCTGCATATTTATCAATCTCATTCAGCAAGGTGGCATACTCGGAAGCATTCGCCATTTTGGGAATGACGGTAGAACGGGATATACCGTAATTATAGGAAAGGTTCACAGTGGGGCTACCTTTTTTACCCCGCTTGGTGGTAATGATAATTACGCCATTGGCTGCCTGCGCACCATAGATGGCAGCCGAAGCATCTTTCATAACAGACATTGTTTCGATAGTGCTGGGGTCGATACGTTCCAGTGAACGACCCGGAACGCCATCCACAACAATTAGCGGATCGGCTTTGCCGAAAGTATTGATACCACGGATTCTGATGGTAGCACCATCGTAACCGGGTTCTGCCGTATTAGAGATGGCAACCACGCCGGGCAAGCGTCCGGCAAGACCTTGGCTTACATTAGCCACAGGGGTGTTTGCCAGTTTTTCGCCACCGATGCTGGTTACGGAGCCGGACAAAGTAGCTTTCTTTTGGACGCCATAGCCTACGATTATTACTTCATCCAGCACTTCAGTATCTTCTTTAAGAAACACGTTCAAAGTTTTTCTTCCATCAAGAGGGATTTCCTGCACCAAGTATCCTACATAAGAGATGCGTAGCGTGGCGCCTTCGGGTACAGAAATGGAGAAATTGCCATCTATATCGGTCACCGTACCGTTAGACGTACTACCTGCTTCCAAAATAGAAACTCCGACCAGCGCTTCTTTCGTTTTTTCATCCAATACTTTTCCTTTGACAGGTTGATTCTGAGCCCACAGCAAATCCGGACTCATAAAGGCAACAACGACAAACAAAAGGAAATTCAGACATTTGTTTTTCATAATAATATATTTTAAATTAAACATAGGTATATGTGTGGTTTAAAGAGTCCGATAACGCTGTTTCTATCAGTCAACACTTATCAGAATAGAAGCATCCTTTAGCCCTTCGGCAGAAACCCTTACCCGGATTTCACCTTTTTCTTCATTGGGTTGCACAATAGCAATAGCTCTTCCACGGAATGTATTAGGCGTAAGCGAACGGAAACTCTTCATGTCATCATAAGCGGCATTTCCACCGGCAATCACAGTACCTTTACCGGAACATTCAATTTTAACGGGTAAGGAAGTATCAGGAACCAGATTCCCATCCTTATCCACCAATTCTATTTTCACATAAGAGAGATCGTTCTTGGAAGTCTTGATTTTACTCCGGTCGGCAGTCAAACGAATGGCAACAGGCTCGCCGGCAGTCTTCAGAATGAATTCTTCCTTACCTTTTGAATTCACAGCTTTCAGAGTTCCCGGTTCATAAGGAACTTCAAATGTAGCCGTATAGTTCTCTTTGTCGGTCTCTTTCTCACCTATCAGTTGTTCGTTCAGGTAGAGCTTTACTTTTGGAGAACGGCTGTATACGTTGACCTTCATGGTTTGCCCTTCAAATCCTTTCCAATTCCAGCTTACGAGTTCGTTAGGCCAGCCCCAGCCGTTCACTACTTCTTTTTTATCACTGGGAATAGGAGCATGTACGGCCATCGTCACCGGACGTTCCCTCCAAAGTACATCACGATAATAAGACTGAGGTTTCTTGTCACCGCAAAGGTCAATATCACCACACCAAGCATTATACCAGGGCCAACCCATGAATTGAGAGTTCCGCTCACCTTCACCCAAGTACAAGGCATGAGCCAGTCCGGCTTCGCCCAGATAATCAATAGACGTCCAGACAAAATCGCCTATTATATAAGGATGCTTTTCTACAAGATTCCAATTCTGAGCGGCCTCTTTCGGGAAAGACTCACTGCCGTAAATAACGCGTTGCGGGTATGCGGCATGGTCACTTTCATATTTGTACCACAGATAATTGTAGCCTGCCACATCCAGGTTTTTGAATACTCTGTAGGAGTCTTTATCCCAGGAAAAGTGACGTCTGTCCCAAAAGTCATTTGAACCGATAGTGGTGAAACGAGATGTATCGTACTTACGGATTGTATTAACCAATCTTCTGGAAATCAAATCTCCTTCAGGTTCGTCGGCACGCTGTTCCACCTCATTCCCGATGCTCCACATAATGATTGAAGGATGGTTACGGTCGCGACAGACAGATGCCGCCAAGTCTCTGTCGCTCCATTCATCAAAGTACTGATGGTAATCTTGTCCACACTTCGCCTTTTGCCACTGGTCGAATGTTTCGTGAATTACCAGCATACCCAGTTTGTCGCATGTATTGAGGAAGTGTTCAGACACCTGGTTATGAGAGCATCTAATGGCATTGTAACCATTGGCTTTCATAAGTTCTACTTTCCGTTCTTCGGCGCGGTCTATGGCAGCAGCGCCCAGCAGTCCATTATCGTGGTGCACACAACCTCCTTTAAGCTCCATAGGTTTACCGTTCAATAGAAAACCTTTTTCGGCAGAAAAGGAAATGGTGCGGATACCGAAAGGAACAGATATCCGGTCATATTCCTTTTCACCCGAAGAAAGGGATACCTGCGCTGTGTAAAGTACCGGTGTATCTACCGACCATAATTCAGGCTCTTTGACTGAGAAAGATGTTGCCACCGAAGTTCCCTCAGAGAGTTCTACATCCTGCGAAGTTGAAAACACTTCGTTTCCGGTAGGCGAATATATTTTAATACCTATTTTTCCTGATTTGTTTTGCAGCCCTTCATTATGTATAACAGTAGAGAATTTTATTACAGCATTCTTTTTCTGCAGTTCAGAAGCATCAACGAAAGTATCCCATTTATCCAGATAGAGTTTATCGGTTTTTATCAGCCACACGTGTCGGAAGATACCTGAGCCGGCATACCAACGACTGTTGCGTCCGGCATTCACCACCTTCATGGCAATCGTATTCGGAATGCCGGGAGCGTTCAGGTAAGGAGTAATATTTACCTTATAAGATGTATAACCATAGGCATTAAAGTTAGCCTTTTTGCCATTTATCCAAAGCTCGGATTGATTGTATACCCCTTCAAAATAGAGAATAATGCGTTTGCCGGCATCACTTCCGGAAAGCGTAAGTTCCTTTCTGTACCAACCTTCACCGCCTACGGTCTGCCCTGTATCAATAGATCCTTCGCTCATACGGGAGAAAGGGCCAACTGTGACATCCGCCTTTTGAAAAGGCAATGGTTCTACACTCCAGTCGTGAGGGAGGTCGAGAACTCTCCAACGACTGTCATTATACTCCGGTTGTTCGGCATTGGCTACAATGCCTAAATGGAATTTCCAGTTTTTATCGAAAAGAGTTTTCCTGTCAGATGCATAAAGAAGAGCATCCGGTAATAATGTGAATAGTATCACACAACATAGAAGTAATTTGCTTGCTGTCCTCATAATTTGATTAAAGTTTAATTATTCGGGGCAAAGCAAATCATATTACACTGAAAGAAAGGGATAGAAACAGGTTATCAAGGGTATAAAATCCTCTCATGACATGAATAATCCCCCTAATGAAAGGATCTTATACCTTCCTATTTATGTAAGTAGCTGTTCATAATTAGTTTATACTATGAATGATAATATAGCGAAACGGAATCTCAATCAGGTTGCTGCGCAATACAAGCAATTCTTTAGACGCGGATAACGCGGATGACGCGGATTTTAAATGCTGCGCTACGTTAGCCCAACCGGAAGATAAAAAGAGATCCGCGTTATCCGCGTCTAAAAAATGATAGTATAAACTAATTATGAACAGCTACTTAATATTGTCCAATACTTATCAGTTCTGCTTCTGCTGATATTCCGTCGGTGTGATACCGAATTCATCCTTGAAACATTTGGTGAAGTACTTGGGAGAGCTGAAACCTACAGCATAGGATATCTCTGATATATTCTGCGTATGGGAAAGCAACATCATGCAGGCGCGTTTCATCTTTATATTCCGTACAAAGTCCAGAGGAGTCAGTCCGGTCATGGACTTTATCTTGCGATACAGAGTGGACTTGGACATATTCATTTCTGTGGAAAGTTGTTCCAAGTCGAATTCCGTCTCTTCAAGATGTTGTTCTATGCTGTCAATAATGGATTGCAGGAACTGTTTGTCGGCTGAGGGGAAAGCCAGACCTTCCAGATTGATATTCTCCTCCTTACGGAAAGCCGCCTGACGCATCCTTGATGATCTGATAAGATTGTCTACACGGGCAAAGAGGATTTTCAACTCGAACGGTTTGGCTATATATCCATCAGCACCTGCCTCGTAACTGGCCACACGGTCGTCAATGCCATTCTTTGCCGTAAGTATAATAACGGGGATATGATTAAAACGCAGTTCACCCTTTATGCGGGTACAAAGCTCCCAGCCATTGACATCGGGCAACATAACATCACAGATTATCACATCGACTTCATTGTTATTCAGTTTATCCCAAGTCTGTTGTCCGTTTATGGCTGTCAGCACGCTGTAGCGTTCCTTGAACATTTCTTTCATGACAGATAACAATTCCGTATTGTCATCAATCAGCAGAATAGCAGGTTTGTCCGTATCGCCGGACAGCATGCTATCTTCGTCCGTATCGTTGGGAACAGTGTGCAGATTCAGTGCTTCCTCCACTATCAGTTCATCGGGCAAATAACTTTCCTTATCAATAGGAAGCGATACAGTGAAACATGAACCCTGTCCTAAAGTACTTTCTACAGTAATAGCGCCATGATGCAGGGCTACCAAATCTTTAGTCAGGGAAAGTCCGATTCCGTTCGATTCTATTCCTTTATTCCTCTTACTGCTGTAAAAACGGGTGAATATATGTTCAATCTCTTTGGCAGGAATACCGACGCCCTCGTCCTGTACTTTTACTACCAGCACTCTATGCCCCGTTTCATTGAGAACTTGTACTTCTATGCAGATAGACCTATTATCAGGTGTATATTTTATGGCATTCGACAGTAAATTATGCAGTATCTTATCCAACTTATCAAAATCTGCATAACCTAGCACTTCCCCAGTGTTCATGTAAACTTCCAGTGTAATATTCTTCTTTTCAGCAAGCGGCATAAAATTTATCCGGCAGATATTCTGAATAAATTCACGGATGTCACCTTCCGAAACATTCAGTTGCAGTTTTCCCACATCCATCTTACGAAAATCAAGAACCTGTTGTATCAATCGCTTCAACTTGTCCACATTGGCTTTCAGCATAACAGACTGCCGGTGTACGGCAGGTGTTTTCTGATCCAGATAATCAGATATGCAAGAGATAACGGTAAGCGGGGTCAGTAATTCGTGGGAAACACTGGTGAAGTATTTCAACTTTGTCTGCGCCAGTTCTTCCTGTAACTTCACCTCACTCTTTAGTCTGATGCGGCGCATATAGAACCGGATCGTGGTATAGAAACATAAGGCAACAAGGATGGTATAGATGAAATATGCAAGCCAGGTTTCATAAAAAGCAGGTTCTTTTACAAGGGTCAGCAACATTTCACTCTCCGTCCATTTGCCCCGTTCATACTCCAATTTTAAACGGAACTTATAAGTTCCTTTCGACAGGTGGTTGTAAAAAGCAGAATATTTGCCGTAGTCCGGATAAATCCAATCCTGGTCTATCCCTCCCAGTTTATATGCAACACGGTATCTGGCATTTAACGAATAGACAAGCGGAGAAAAACAAATTTCAATATTCCGGCTATCCGGGTCCAGGATTACTTTGTCTATTGTATTTCTCCCCGAATGGTCGGCGAAGAATGCACTCTTATCTTCAACCTTTACATCTGTGATGCGCAGGCGCGGATGAATCTTAATCTCTTGTGCCATACTGTCAGGCCGGATATGTACAAATCCTCTGTGTCCGCCTACATAAAGTCCGCCACACCCATCAAGACTGATAGCTTTATTTCTGAACACATCTACCATGATGTTTTCATCCGCAGTAGAATAATTTCGGTAAGTTCGTGAATCGACATTATATTGAAGTACTTTCTTATTGGCTATAATCCATACATTATTCTCGTCGGAGAGCAAGCCCAAAATGGTACAATCATCCAATGTGCTATCCAACAGCACATTCTCGAAGGTCTCCATCACCTCATCCGACCTGAAAACCCGCCCCCAGGAAGTATTCAACCATAGACAGTCCTGCCTGTCAATGCAAATGTTGTTCACCGCTTCTTTGTCTGATATGCCAGAAATATGCCCTTTCAATTCACAAACAACCCGCCCGTCAATACAACTAAGCTGATAAATCTGCCTGTTACCGGATATTCCCCAGATTTCTCCTTGTACATCTCTCGTCAATATGTCTATTTTGGGAATATTGCCGCCCGATACAACTAATGCCTCGTTATCAGGACGTTTCACATTCAGATTTGTCCTTGCGGATATCCAGAGATTGCCATATTTATCCTCAATCAGATTGTTCACTTCGCCGATATTGATATCTTCTTCAATCTTCACCTTCATATTCTGTTGCGTTACTCTCATTACACGCGAAGAGGTGTTCGAATTGACCCATACACCAGGTTTATGAATTGACCTTATCATGATATTAATCCCTCCCAGACCACTGTCTGCAAACAAATCGTGCGATAAATCATAGAGGCACAGACCGTGTCTATCCTGTATGAACCACATAACACTGTCTTGACTTTGAGAAAGGTTTAAGATATTAGCATCCCATCCCATTTGTTCTTTCAGTTGTGGCAAAAGATAGTTGTCCACATTTGAATTGTCAAAGAAGATAGTATATGCCATGTCATAAGAGGGTAACCATAGATTGCCTTCTCTGTCCTTACAAATCCGTGTGTACATCATGTGTGTATCGACCAGATCGTGCAACTCCACATTTTCCAACATTCCCTTATCTGTATATTTGAATGCCTGGATTCCGGCATAGGAGAGCATCCAAAGATAGCCGAATGTATCATCTTGCTCTATACTGAAAACAATAGACTCCGCCTCAGTGTTCTTCGAACCTGGCAGGTTGTGTTTTTTATAATGCTCTCCATCTTGAGTATCCGGGAAGAACTGCCACACGCCTTCGCCCCAGGAACCTATCCAATAATTTCCAAGATTATCCTGGCACATCACAAAAGCTGAATGACCATTACCAAATCGCGGATAAGAAAAGAAGGAGTCTGTTTCCGGTTCATACCTGAGTATGCCACATGGGCCTATTACCCAGAGTCGCTTCCCTCTGTCTATATAAATCGCATTGACACCATACTCGCTGGAGGAGCTAAGAATGTATTCTTTCACTACATTGCCTATAGAGTCGCATTGATATAACATAGCGCCTGCACCCACCCAAACAGTTTCGTTTTCATCTGTTGCTATAGCACTGATAGCCGTATTATGAAGCCGTTCATCAGGGAAAGGTATAATTTGGCACGTTTGTTTATCATACAGGTTTAACCCACTCCATGTTCCAATCCATACATATAAGCAATTATCATTTATGGATATGATAGAATTACTCGCCAGCAGATTCTTATTTTTATAGTCGGACCGGAAAATATTCAGTTGATATCCATCATAACGGGATAAACCGTTTGTAGTACCAAGCCAGAAATAGCCTTCCCTGTCTTGATGAATATTGAAAATTTCATTGGATGAAAGCTGGTTGAAAAAAGGGAATTGTTTGGAAAGCATGTGTTGCGCGCTTGCACACAGTTCTCCCAAGAATAGCAATATACAAAGGAAGAGATATTTCATAGTAGTGCAAATATGATTATGAGTACAAACTTACATAAAATTCTCCGTATTTTATGCCGGGTTAAGAAAAAAGCTATTTTTTCTTCTTGTTTTCTACCATGCAACTGCAATCTTTATATAATTGGCGAACCATAGTTTCTGAAAGCTTCTTTTTGAACCCATCAGTATCATATTGTTCTTCCTTTACCATCTCAGTTAATTCATTTAATCCGTCTTCAACTTCAGGTACCCGAATATATATAGCTAATGTTTCGCAGGTTCTCTGTATATTCAATACTTCGTTAAATAATTAATTAACTATCTCAGAAACAATGCGTTATATTAACAAGAGTTAGCATAAAAGAATTGGTCAAATGGCTGATTATCAGCAACTTTAAGTAGTCTACACATAGAGTTACAATGAACATATCAGCAGCACTTGACCAATATATAGGTATCTGTGGTGATGTCTTAAATAGATATACCACGAAGTTAAACAAAAGTTTTAAACCCGTCTTTATCGAGACATTACTTTTATACATGGTAATACCAAGAAAGATCAATTTCGCCCAGTTAGGACGCTACGGAAGGCACTGCGAGCAATGTTTTCGGCAGAACTTCACAAAGAAGTTCGACTGGTTTTCGTACAACCTGCTTATGTCTGAGAGGATATTTGACAAGCTGGATCGTAAGGCTATTGCCATTGATCCGAGCTATATCTCCAAATCGGGCAAACGCACTCCCTGGATTGGTTACTTCTGGTCGGGTTGCGCCGGACAGGTTAAAAGAGGACTTGAAATTATGGGCATCGGGTTGATAGATATTGATAAACACGATTGCATGATGCTTAGAGCTGTGCAATCTCCCGATACGGTAACCTTAGCCAACCGGGGTGTCACCTTGAATGACTGGTACCTGAAAGTAATAGAACAAATGAAAGAGCAGCTATTGTCTGTATCCAAATACATAGTAGCTGATGCCTATTTCTCCAAATTCTCTTTTACTCAGGGACTCCAAGAGTTGGGCTTCCATCTGGTAAGCCGCCTTCGGGATGATTCCAACCTGCTCTATCTTTATCAGGGAGAGAAGACAGGAAAGAAAGGGCGTCCAAAAACATTCGATGGCAAGATTGATATGAGCAACCTTGATTACAGCCGTATGGAGAAACTGGACATCTACGAAGAAGAGGGGGAACTATATACACTGATTGCCCATTCAAAAGCATTGAAGCGCGATATACGGTTGGTGATATGGATCACACCCAAAGGAGCGCATAAACTCTATTTTTCTACTGACACAGAGATGAGTGGGAAAGATGTCATCCAATTTTACCGAACAAGGTTTCAGGTCGAATTTTGCTTTAGGGATAGCAAGCAGTTCACCGGTCTGTGCCACTCCCAAGCAAGGGATGTCAACCGGTTGGATTTTGCATTCAACGCATCAATGACCGCTGTGAATGTGGCAAAAATAATGATGAAGGAGAATGGAATACCATTTTCTATGGACACACTTAAGAACCT
>QMCD01000069.1_pt1 | contig 106242 bp, 98 predicted proteins | sample 1821841 | NCBI WGS metagenome assembly QMCD01 (sample SAMN01991225, study PRJNA193472) | Termite gut metagenome, whole genome shotgun sequencing project. | isolation source: worker | host: Macrotermes natalensis
GAGAAGTTAAGCCCTATATCGTCGATGGTACTGCAGTAAAATGTGGGAGAGTAGATCGCCGCCTCCTTAGGTCAGAACGAAAGTTCTGGCCTTTTTTTGTTCTGCTGCCGGCTACGCGAGCTTTGCTCGCTTGTCAAACAAAAGCCCTCCGGAGAGGGCTTTGACTTACAGTCCGAACATACACCCGACGCCTACCGATAGCCCGAGTATCCCTGCACTCATTTCGGTCTTAGTAAATGGCCAGGCACAATTTCCGCTTAAATCCAAGAAAAAACCTTGCCCTAATCCAATCTGGGTGCCTATAACAGTCCAGTTTAGCCCCGACAGCGGACTGTGGCTGCCGTCGTGGGAATAATAATTGCCCGTTCCGACAAACTGGAGGCTCGAATAGATGCACCCCGACCACCAAAAATCAACACCTATCGAGTATCCGAGTCCCCTCATATTTTTGGAATTGAACTCTATCTCTCCACTATCCAGTTCGCCGCCCCATCCGATAAGTGGAGGGCCCGAATAGTAGCCTAATCCGGCGGTTAATCCGAATCGAGAATTGCCCTGAAAGGTGACTTTGGCACCGTAACCGCCATAATCGATCCCCATGCCGAGATGGGTGGTCAACAACCGATCCTGTGCCGATGCGGATGCCGCTATTACCAGACACAGGCACAGCATCCAAAATCTAATTTTTTTCATATCAATGATTTTTTGAGCCGTGTCCCTGCGGCGGTTATACTATTTGAGATAAGCACATAAAAAACGTGGGACAGTACCTTCATTTGCTTCCTGAGGTCTTCGACAACCTTGTAACACAAACTCAGAGTAAAGCCCACGCGGCTGCGTGAGCGTTTACACTTTACTCTTGTGTTACTTTTGAAATGTCGAAGTTTCAGAAAGCAAGAAATAAAGCTAACGCTTTTATGTGGTGGCGATTTCTATCTAACTAACCATAGGCAAAAAAGTTTTTGATTCAGTGCAAATATACAAATAATTTTTCAATCACACTTACCGATATACTCGCAGTCGGGCGGGTCGGTGGGGAGTTCCACCTCGACCGTCACGTGGTCCGCATCGTGAGCCCGACCGACATTCCGTACAGCTCGCTTAACTCGTTGAATATCAGCATCTTGCCCACGTTCCAAAACGATATGTACCGTCATAACGTGAGTCGTCCCGTCCTGCGACCAAACGTGCAAATCGTGAAACGAACCAACCCCCTCCACACCCAAAATATCGGCCCCCAACCCCTCCATATCAAACTCCGCAGGAACGCCCTGCAACAAAATCCGAAACGTGCTCCGCAAATTCCGCCAAATCCCCCGCAAAACCCAAGCCGTGATCAAAAGCGACAAAATCGGATCGAGCAATCCGACCCAAGCCCCCCTCACCAAAAGCATCACCACACTGGCCACCAACACCGCAATCCAGCCCAAAACATCCTCCATCAAATGCAGCCAAACCGCCCTCTCGTTCAACGTCTTGCCCCGTTGCAACCGCAAAATCGCCAGCCCATTCACCAAAATCCCTGCCAAAGCCAACCACAGCATCCCCCGAGCGTGCACCTCGGCCGGATTCAGCAATCGCTCCACCGCCTCCGAAACGATAAAAATCGAGCTGACCAGCAAAACGCCACTCAAAAACACGCTCCCCAACAGCGAAAAACGCCGATAACCATAGCTGAACTGCGCATCGCGACCCTGCTTCGACTTGCGCTGCAACCCCCAAGCCACAGCCAGCGAAACACTGTCGCCAAAATCGTGCAGCGCGTCCGAAAGTATCGCAACAGAATTGGTCAAAAGGCCCCCCACCAGCTCCACCACCGCGAAAACGAGGTTGAGAATGAAGGCTGTGACGATGTTTTTGCTTGCGGAATCGTGATTGTGCGAATGGCTCATTTTCTTAAATATTTTGTCTCACCGCCCGACCTCCAACGGGCGGGCTCGAACAACTCAAAAAACTATTTCAACGGTGAATCGGGTTCCCGAGACATCACCAGGTAGAACATCCGGTCGAGGAATCGGGGTGCAAACTTCTTGATAAAGTGCGTTGCGCGACCCTCCCACTCCATCAGAAGCAGCCTCTTGCGTTTTCTTACGCCCTTCACGATGCACCGCGCAACCTGTTCGGCCGTCATCATCTTGCCCTCCTCGCGCGGGGTTTCACCCTGTGCCGAACCATCCGCCGTGAGTGCCGAAAAGCGCACATTGGTTGCCGTAAAGCCCGGGCAAGCCACCATAACGTGCACCCCGCGGCGAAGATTTTCGATCCGCACGGTCTCCAAAAACCCCGTCATAGCCCACTTGGAGGCCGAATAACCCGTTCGACCGGGCAACCCGTGCAGTCCCGCGACCGACGAAACACCCACAATGCTCCCGCGTGATTTTTGGAGCCACGGCAACGCCGCCTTGACGCAATAGACCGTGCCCCAAAAATTGACATCCATCAACCGCCGCAGCACATCCGTCTCCACATCGTCCAGCACCGCGCGCATCGAGATCCCGGCGTTGCAAACGAGCACGTCTATGCCCCCGAACCGATCTACTGTCGCGGCGATAAGTCGCTGACAGTCAGCTTCTTGCGACACGTCGCATTTAACAGCAAGCGCATCTGGAATCTGGGCTGCCAGCTCCTTCAACTTCGCCGCATTTCGAGCCGCAAGCACCACTCGCGCGCCCAGACCCGCAAACTCTCGCGCCAATGCTTCGCCGATGCCGGACGATGCGCCGGTGATTATTACAACCTTATTATCAAAATTTTTCATATCTCAATGCTCAATCCGTCGTACGCAAACCACACACCGGCGGGGAGTTTCGGCTGCTCGACAGCGTAAAAACCCATCCGATGCGAAACGTGGGTCAAATATGTTCGCACCGCGCCCACCCGCTGCGAAATTTCCACCGCCTGCTCCAAATTGAAATGCGAAGGGTGCGGCCGATGACCCAAAGCATTGATAACCAGCACCTCCAACCCGCCGAGCTTTTCCAATTCCCTGTCCGAAATGTAGTTGAAATCGGTCAAATATGCCAACCTGTCCATCCGAAATCCAGTCACCGGAAGGCGCGACGAATGCTGCCCGAAAATGGGTAAAACATCCATCCCGACCGCCCGACGCTCCGCATTCCGAGGCCTGAGTTCGACCGGCATACTCTCCGGAACGGGCTCGTCCGGATGGGGTTCGACCCTAAAAACATCGTTGCCGATAAGCCTCAAAGCTATCTGTGGTGCGCCAGGATAGGGGTGCTCTTCGAACGCATAAGCATAGTCGTGCCTCACAGCTCGGGCCACCTGGGCCGTCGCCCAAACGTCGATCGCGCTCTGGCCGAAATAGTTGAACGCCCTCACGTCGTCCAGCCCGCCCGTGTGATCGCGGTGCTCGTGGGTCAGCAAAATGGCATCCAAATGGGTCACCCGGGCCGCCAACATCTGAGCCCGGAAGTCGGGCCCGGCATCTATCGCCACAACCAATCCGTCCGCCTCTATCAACGCCGCACTCCGCAACCGCCGATCGCGCACATCCGTCGAACGACAAACCTCGCACGGACAAGCAACCATCGGCACTCCCTGCGAAGTGCCCGTACCCAAAAAAGTCAACTTCATAACGTGATACAAAATTAGGAAAAATTAACTACCTTTGTTCCCTAATTAAAAAACAAAATTATGGCAAGCCTGAGAGTGTTGAAAAAGGACATAGACTACCTGATGGACGAAGTGGTGACGGACAGCTATCTGTCGCTCTACTTCAATCCCAAAGCCAAAGACGCCATCGTGAAGATAATTCAGGATGCGGTCGAACTTCGCAACCGACTGTACGACAGGGTCAACAATCCGGTAGAGAAAAACAACAAAAGCCTCGTCAAAAAGCACTACAAGGCCATCAATGATGACCTTTATAGTGGGATAGACAAATTGTTCGTGCGCCTGAGCGAGGCGTCAAAGTAGGCGCAGGGACCTACTTTTCATACTCCACCACCATTGCTGTTTTTGCAGGGATGGTGGTGTTTTTGTTCACCGCTTTTCCACTCATCACATCCACTCCGCCATCGAAACCATAGTCGTCAAACGAAACGGCCCGTGGTTCGAGCGAGTTGTTGATAAAGACAAACACCGCCTCGCGGTCATCATACCTCATATAGGCATAAGTGTCGTTATCGCGCGGTAAAAAGTGCAGCGTCTTGCCGTTGTGGATAACATTTTTGGTCTTGCGCCATTGGAACAACTTCTTCGTATAGTCGTACAGTTCGGCCTGTAAACCATCGCGTTCGGTGAACAGCTCCACCGGAAAATCGACCCGCAAACCGCCGTGACCCTGCGAAAGATCGGCTGAGGTGAACATCATCTCGTCGCCCGAAAATATCTGCGGAAAGCCCCTCATCGTGGCCAACATTGCCATCGAGATCTTCAACCTTTCGGGGTCTTTGTTCAGCAAATCGCCTATTCTCTCCGTGTCGTGGTTGGCCACAAAGATCATCATTCGCGACAGGTCGTGATAGACAAAATCGTGCGACAGGCAGTCGTACACCCGTCTCAGCCCCTGGTTCCATTGGGGATGGTCGACAGGAAGCGCACCCACGATAGCCTCCCTGAGCGGAAAGTCCATAATGGAGGGCAGGTGCGAATCGAAGCCGTCCTTGTTGGGATTGCCACCCTGCCAATAGGCCAGCTGGGGAATTGAACTCGTCCACGCCTCGCCCACTATGTTGAATCGGGGATACTCGGCCAGAACAGCCTTGTTCCACTCACTCATCGGCACCTTCTCGTTGTAGGGATATGTGTCAACTCTGAACCCATCCAGGTCGGCATACTCTATCCACCAAACCGCCCACTGCTTGAAATATTGGAGCATAAACGGGTTGTCGAGGTTCATATCGGGCATCGAACCCACGAACCAGCCGCTCTCCTGTATCTTCAAATCTTCGACCGCGGCGTTGGGATCCATATTGGCCGAAAAGACGTGGTTGGTGCCCGTATATTCCGGAAATTGATGCACCCAATCGTCGAAAGGCAGGTCGTCCATCCACCAATGGGCCGTGCCGCAATGGTTGGTGACGATGTCCATAATCACTTTCACCCCGTGCTCGTGTGCCTTGGCGACAAATTCGCGATATAGCTCGTTGCTCCCGAAGCGCGGGTCGATGTGATAATAGTCCGAGCAGGCGTAGCCGTGATACGACCCGCGAGGCTCGTTGTCCAAAAGCAACGGAGTGGACCATACCGCCGTCGCACCCAGGTCGGCAATGTAATCGACGTGCTCCATCATCCCCGCAATATCGCCCCCGTGTCGCCCGAAAAACTCATCCGGTGCGGGTTTTTCGATGGTGTCGTCGGTCGCGTCGTTCGAAGGGTCGCCATTCACAAAGCGGTCGGGCATCAAAAGATAGATCATATCCGCAGTGCCGAAGCTCTCCCTGTCGGCAGAGCCTTCCCGCCGCTGTTCGATAGTGTAAGGATACTTGAACCTGTCGACCCCGTCCTGCGAGAAGACCAGATAGCACACCCCGGCCCGATCCACATCGACATCGACATCGACAAACAAATAGTTCGCGCTGTCGGCCTTATGCACGCCCGTCACACGTGCACCACCCTCTGCCCGCACATCGTACGCCGAAATATTCTCGCCCTGAACCAACAACTGCAACGGCGTCTCCATCCCCACCCACCACGACAACGGCTCGACACGACTAACCTCACCGGTATGGTCGGCAACCGACTCGGGAACGAAATCGGACCCCGAAGCACAACTGACCAAAACCAAAAAGCAAACGGCAAAAATCCTCTTCATAACACATTTATAGTTTAAAGACAACACTCGAATAGCCTCCCATCTTCACCTGACCCTTCTGTTGGTCCCACAACACCTCGCCCAACACGCCCACAGGCCGCCCCAACCTCTCGAAAGCGAGCAACTTCTCCGCACTCCCGAAATTGTGGACAACCAGCATTCTCTGCCCATCCAACTCGCGATACCACGCCGCAATGGGCTCAAAAGCAGAATTGCTGTCGTTATACACCTCGTGCCGCACCATCGCCCCATCGGCCAGCGCGGGATAGGTGTTGCGCAAACGGGCAAACACACGATAAACATCCAAAACAGAACCCGCCTCGGAGGACTGGCTCTCGACCGAAATATCGGCCGTCAACATTCCGCGGTCTATCCTGTCGCCCAGCGCGCCATCGGCCAGATCGCGCCCCGCGGCATCCCACATAATCGGCGTGCGAACCCACTCGTCGCCCCCATCCTTGTTGCCGCGATAACCCAACTCCTCGCCCTGATAAATGTATGGCTCGCCGCCCGCCGTGAGCAACACCGCTGCCGCCAGCTTCATCCGCGCCGCCGAACCGCCCAGCTCCGTTCCCGCCCTCACCTCGTCGTGATTGGTCAGCTTGGTGGCAGCAATAAAATCGGGCCTGACGGAGGAATAAACCTCCCTCATCTCCATCACATCCTTGGCAAAATATCGCCCCACACCATTCTGCAACGCCCACCGAAGCCGTGCCCAAAAGTCGAACTCGAACAACGCCGGAAGCCCCGCATAATAGGGCGCAACCCGCGCATAACCCTCATACATCTCGCCCACCATATAAACGTCGCCCCCGACTGCATCGTAAAACCTGCGCAAAAATGTCGGATTCTCGTCGCTGTACCCGTTGTGATAGATGTGCTTCACGGCGTCGAGCCTGAACCCGTCCACGCCACGGTCGATCCACCTCCGAGCCGCGGCGACAACGGCATCGAAAGCTCCCGAGCCGGAAGCCGCTGCGCCGTAATCGAGGTCGGCAAAGGTGTTGGTGCCAAAAAACGAATGAAACTGGTCCGAGCGGGCGAACTGAATATCGGCCGCAGTGGCAGAGTCGAGCGCAAAAGGCACCCCCAGCTCGATGACGTCACCAGCCGCCCCGCCCCACTTCTCGCCCGCGTTCCACGAAGCGGTGGTGGTACGGATCAAAAATCCCCACTCGGACGAAAAATCGACCACAAGCTCATAAACTCCGTCGCCGCTATAATAAAACCGTTTGCTGATCCCATCCCCGAAATAGAGAAACCGCTCGTCGGGATAAGAAACCGCGTTGTCGGCATCGACCGGAGCCGAACTCTCCGTCACAGTGACCGTCCTGGCATTCCAATCGAGAGTGAACCTGAGCCGCCCGCTGTAACCCGCATCGGCATTGGTGGAGAACCACTGCAACGGTTCGTACCCCGCCGCTCCCTCGGTGGCTATCTGCGCAATCTTCCCCTCGGCAATATCCCGCGACGGATTGTCGGAAAAAACATAAAAATCGCGATATTCGCCCCCATCCCTGGCATCGGTGAACCACGGATGGAGAGACGAAGTGTGGTTGAGCACCCAATCCAAATAAACCCTGATCCCCCGCGAATGTGCCTCGTGGATAAACAGATCGAATTCTCCGGAATGACCGAACAGCGGATTAACGGCGTCGTAATCCAACACATCGTACCCGTGATAGGAGCCCGACGGATGGATGGGCGACAACCACACCGCCGAAGCACCCAACCGGTCGATATAATCCAATTTGGAAATAAGCCCACGGAGGTCACCTATCCTGTCGGGATCGGAGGAGTCCGCAAAACTGTAAACCAGCAACTGATAGGTTATCTCCCCACGCTTCTGTCCATCCCACGCGTCGGGAGCGGCAACAACAACTTCACCCTCGAAACCACCGTCGGGAGGCACAAAAGGAGGCTCATCACCACTGCAAGCGACGATGAAAAGAGAAAGAAAAAACCAAAAAAACCGCATAAGTGGTGACCTGCGGGCCGGTCAAAGCCCGCAAGTCTGTAATCGCTATCGGCTCGGAGTAGAACCAGCCGTCATAATCCAAATCATTCCCGCAGTCTCGTCGAAATAGATGTCGTAAACGCCATCTGCGCCGATGGTGATGTTGCTACCACCCGTCGCAAAACCGGCATCGACATCCACCGGGCCCGACTCCGAGCCCACATCGGTGCCATTCCAATCGTTGCCCCGACGAATCTTGAACTCATAGTTCGCGCCGATATAGATGCCCTTTCTCACGAAATAATTTCCCTCGGCCACCATCGCAAAGTCGCCGATTGCGCCCCAATCGGTCAGGTTGCCGACAATGCCCCACGCATCCGCCACGACACCCGGTTTCTCGCCCGCCGTGATCACATAAGCAACACCCTGTTTGGGCAACAACCAATAATCATAAGTCCCCGCCGCCTCGATAAGCCCGTCCACCTTGTCGGTAGAAACCTCGAACGCCTGACCGATCGTAACGGCATAAGGACTCTGGCTGTACGAAGCCGCCGGACCCATCCAGGTGCTGCCATCGCCCGTCTTGAACAGGAAGCCCGAACCGGCCGCAACTTCCGTCGCCAGCAACTTGTAAGCATCCGTTCCGCCGCCCGTCATCGCCGTCTCGTCCCAATCGGGAGTGGCAATCGTCTGACCGTGCAGGTACCAATCGGCCCTCTCGGGCTGGGGAGGAGTCACCCCGCCACCGATCTCGGTGCCGTAATCGTCCTCGCTGATCTCATAGGTCATATTGGCAGAGTCGTTCAAATTGACATAGATCCTGTAATCGCCCGCCGAAACAGCGATGTTGCTGCCCTTCAACGCCAGCGCGCCATCGGCACCACCCCACTCGAAGTCGCCCCAAGTGTTGTCCGCACGGAACTTGATCTCGCCATCCACCAAAGTCAAATCGACCCAGAACCGCTGCGTCGCCGCATCGAACTCCATAGCCGTGTCGCCATCCCAACCCGTCGGGGTCGCGCTGCCGATAACGCCCAACCTGTCCATCGTCACATCTTTGGTCACCACCATAGTCGTGGTGTTGAACTTAATGCGATAAAACCTGTGCGAATAGGCCTTGATGTCGCTCGAACCGCCGCTGTTGATGAGCTGCATCGAGGCTGCCTCGGCAACCGGTGCAGCAGCCGAACCATCCAAGCCATAATTCCCGCTGTCGGTCCAATCGGTCTGACCGGCCGAAATCTTCCACCCGTTGGCGGCCTTCTCGCCGAAATCGACCATACCTTCGTAAGTCACCTCGTCGCCCGAGAAGCTAAACAGCTTCTGAGCATCGCCGTGGCTCCAACCGCAATAATCGCCCACAACCCTGAGCATCGGATAGGTGCGCTCGGCCGCCGTGGTCGTCACCGTCACCGCCACCGGAGAGGAATAGTACTTGGCAAAGTTCAGCCCTATCGTCGCACTGACATAAAACTTCACCTCCGTCGGGGTGTCCACCGGAACTCCCAAGCCGCCATCCTCAACAGGCAAAGCCAATCGCCCATTGATCGTCTCGTAATTCAGCTCGGTAGAGTTCTGAGCCACGCCCGTCACCAACGACAACGCATCCTCGACGCCACCCAGCGACGCCTCCACAGAGTAATTCACCTGAGTGTCGACCCCGAAATCGGCATGAGCCCACGTGAACTTCAAAACATCTTCGAAATCGTCGGGCGTGATGACCATCTGCGAAGGCAAAGTGCCCATCACCGGAGACACAACACTCTCCGGCGCATAAGTGCGCAACTCATCCAAGTCCTGACAGGCCGTCAAAGCCCCGACACCCGCCAGAAACATCATAACATATCTAATCGCTTTCATAACAGAAACATTTTAATAGTTTAATTGGCCTTTCCATAACCCGGATTCTGCACCAAATTGGGATTCGACCCGAGCTCCGATGCCGGAATGGCAAAAATCTCCATATAATCCGCAAAGCCCTGACCGGCAAACGGACCACCCTTATAGGGCCACAGGAAACCGGCATCGGTAAACTTACCCCAACGAATGAGGTCGGTCCTCCGATGACCCTCCCACATCAACTCCTTAGCACGCTCGGCAATCAAAAACTCCTGATTTATCACGCCGTCGAAATCTACCCCCGCACGCTCGGCCAACTCCTCCATCTTCGGGGCCGCCAACGCCGCCTGACCCAGCTCCATACAAGCCTCGGCATAGATAAGGTAAATCTCGCCCAACCGGATCAACGGCATATCCACGTCGCCATAAGCCTTGGTGGCCGCAACTTCCGTAAACTCTTCCCACTCCATATCGTGCGGCACATTGCTCCACTTAATGCAGCTCCAGCCGTGAAAGAAGGTGTAGAGCGCATCTTCTATCGACTGGACGCGATCTTTGATCCAGAAAATCTGCCCGCGCGCATCGTTCGTGGCCAAAGTGTACTCGCCCGTCACGTAATCGGCACTCTCCACCCCATAATACTTATCCACAAACTCGAACGTGGTGCGATTGCCACCCCAATTGCCGCTCATAGTCCCGACAATCAACTCGGGACCCTGAACCGAACCGCGCGTCAAAAAGGTGGTCCCGCCATTCGACTGGGTGTCCTCGGCGTCATAGGAAACGGCAAACAAAAACTCACCCCTCGCATCGGGATTCTCGCCGTTATCGCCCCTGAACAACTCCGCATAGGTCGGAGCCAACGAATAACCCATTCCGAAAATGGTCTCGCAAGCCGCCTTAGCCTCGCTCCACATCTCCTGGCCCGTATAAACCTCGGCGTTGAGATACATCCTGGCCAACAGTCCCATCACCGAACCCTTGTCGGCTCGCGGATAGTTCGACCTTGCCGCCGGCATATCGCTCCCCGCCGCCAACTCCGTCAACTCATCCACGCAGTATTGAAAAACCTCTGCCCGCAGCTTCTGCGAAGGAGCAAACCCGCCACCGATGGGCGAATCCTCGGTCGTGAACGGCACATTGCCGAAAACATCCATCGCGATCCAATAGAGATAAGCCCTCACAAACCGAGCTTCGGCCCTGAACCCGTCGATCTTACTCGCCAGCTCCGAGCTCACTCCGCGGCTCGAAAGCTTATCGCCCGAGGTCTGGCGCAAATACTCGTTCACATAAGCGATCCCCTGCATCGTGCGGACATAAACCGAATAGGTCGCGTCGTTATTGGCATCCGACCACGTATTTGTGTTGGCCGCCATAACCCACGCGTCGTTGCCCCAACCGCATTTGGCCGCATCGGTCGTAACCTCCTGAATGCTCCAAAAAGCACGGTTCAGCTCCGACGCTCCCGCATCCAACCCCTCCTGCAAATCGCTCGTGTCGTTCGACACAAAGTTGAAATACATCCGAGCCAAGCCCGACATATAAGCCCCCTCCTCGGCCCCATAAGCGATCTCGGAGGTGTAGTCGTTCTCGTTGAGCGGCAAAGTGTCCAGATCGCCGACGCACGACGAGAGGAATGCCACTCCGATAATCCATAATATTCTGAAAAGTTTCATAATAATGACGTTTTTAGAAGTTAACATTCAAACGTAGCGAATAAGTCCGCGGACGAGGCCAGATCTGACCATCGACCCCCATCCTGTCGTTGCTGAACGAAATCTCGGGATCGACCCCGCTGTAATCGGTGATGACAAACACATTCTGAACACTGAAAGCCAGCCTGACAGAACCCAGCCACTTGAACGGTTTGGCAAAAGTATAACCGAGGTTAATGTCGTCCATCCGGAAGAACGAAGCATTCTCCAAGAAGAGGTCCGACAGCACCTGAGGCACACTGTTCGTTCCGCGGAAGCCCGTCGTCTTCACCGTCTTCGCCAGGTTGGGCAGGTTGCCCGCATTGACGTCGATATTGGCCGAAGAGTGTTCCGAAGCGAAATTGTTGTACACCCAGTTGCCCACCGAGCCGTGACCGTTGAAGCCGAAGTCCCACTGCTTATAGTTCAACTTCACGCTCAACCCGTAGAAGAAGTCGGGCGTGGGGCTCTTGCCCGTCATATAGCGGTCGGCCTCGGTGATGACCCCGTCCTCGTCGCGATCCACCAACGCATTCTGGATCGGATGGCCCTTCGAGTCGTAAACCTGCTGGTAAGCGTAGAAGGTGTAGGGTGCGTAACCCACCGCGTGACGGGCGATGGTGTTACCCGTACCGCCGCTGATGTTGCTCACATTGATGGCGTCGCTGCCGATGGCGGTGGTGTTGCTGAACTTGGTGAACTCGGTGCTCTGGAATGTTCCGTTGAAGCCCACTTCCAGGTTCCAATCCTCCGTGGCAACCGGAATAACATTCACCGCAAACTCAACCCCCGTGTTCTTCATCGAGCCGATGTTGGTCAACAGCGAGTTGCCGAAGTTGGCACCCATAGCCGTCGTCACCTCGTTCAACAGGTCGGTTGTACGCCTGTCGTACCACTCCAACGAACCCGTTATCCGTCCGCCCAGGAACCCGAAGTCCAACCCCACATTCCACGTCGTGGTGGTCTCCCACCTGATGGCGGGGTCGTACGACGACGGAGTGAGATAGTGGACCATTCCGGCCGAGCCCATATTGTACTGATGATAAATGTCGGTTGACAAGACATAGCGCGCCAGGTGGGGATAGTTGTCGAATATCTCCTGCTGGCCCGTCTTACCCCAACCCAGCCGCAGCTTCAAAGCCGAAACCGCCCTCGCGTCCTGCATAAATGCCTCGTTGGCGATGTTCCACGCAACCGCCGCCGAAGGGAACAAACCCCAACGCTGGTTCTTGGCAAAACGCGACGAGCCGTCGTCCCTCAAAGTGAACGTGAACAAATAGCGCGAATCGTAAGAGTAGTTGGCCCTGCCGTAGAACGACACGAGATAGTTCTCCTGCTTGTTCCACGGATAGTTGGCTATCGTGTTCTTCATCTCGCCCGTCTCGTTGAAATAGCTTATGCCATTCTGATCCGACGAGTAGAAGTGCTGCCACGAATAGCCCGCCATAACATCCACGTGATGGCGGCCCCACGTCTTGTTGAAGTCGGCGTAAGCCTCCAACAACTTGTTACGCCTCAAATTGGTCCACTCCCTATACTGCCCCCAACCGCGGGCCTCCGTATCGGCCCAAGCCTGGAACGAGTTCGGACGAACGCCATCCGTCCCCTTGGTGCTCGACCAGTCCAGCCCCAAATTGAGATTGAACCTCAAAGCCTCGAACCCGTGTACCTTATAATCCACCTGGGCATTGGTAATAACCCTCTTCCCGTGGCCATAATTAATGCGATCGTAAAGCAACGAAAGCGGACCCGCCCCAACCAATGTGTTGGGCATAAACTGGTTGCCGCGTCCCGAGCCATTGCTCCAAAAACCGTTCGCGGTCGTGTAATCTATCGACCCGTCCTCGTTCCTGAAATAGGGATCGACCGTCGGATTGGCAAAAGCCGCACCGCCGACCGCCCCGCCATCGGCATTGTTCTGGAACGTGGCCGCACCCTTGGCGTTGAGGTTGACAGTCAAATGTTTATCGAAGAAGTTGGGCGCAACGCTCAAATCGAGTGTTCCCCTCTCATACAGCGACGTCTCCAACGTACCTCTGTGATTGGTGTAACCCAGCGATGCGCGATAGGGCATCCGGTCGTTCAAATTGCCGTAAACGCTGGCATTATGGTCGTTCGAGATCGCCGTGCGGAAGATCAGCTTCTGCCAATCGGTGCTCTCCGGCCCCACCAAAGCCTGGATCCTGTCCGCCGCAACCGAACTTCCCGTCGGATAAACCTCGTCGATGAAGTCGCGGAACTCCCCGGGACGCATAACGTTGATGCGACCCGAATTGGTCTCCACGCTCATACTGCCGTTATAGCTGAAGCGCACCTGATTGCCCGTGCCCTTCTTGGTGGTGATGATGATCACCCCGTTCGACGCCCTCGACCCATAGATGGCCGCCGCCGAAGCATCCTTCAAAACCGAGATGGTCTCGATGTCGTTGGGATTGACCGTCTGCAACGGATTGGCCATACCCTGACCGGCATCGTTGGCGATAGGCACCCCGTCGATAACGATCAGCGGATTGTTGTTGGCCTTCAACGACGCCTCGCCACGAATGCGGATCGTTGCGCCCGAAGAGGGATCACCGCTCCCGGGCATAATCTGCACGCCCGGCAACTTGCCCTTCAGCATCTCCTGGGGCGAAACCACCGCCCCGCGATTGATCTCCTCCGAGCGGATAACCGCCACCGAGCCCGTCATATCGTCCTTGCGCACGGTGCCATAGCCCACCACGATCACGTCGTCGATGCTCATCGCGTCCTGCTCCAGCGTAACAAGGCTCAGGGCCGGCGAATCGGCCGGAAGGGTCACCGTCTTGTAGCCCAAATAGGCGATTTCCAGCACGGCACCAGGCCTCACCCTGACGGAAAAACGCCCCTGCCCGTCGGTGTAGGCACCCGAAGTGGTGCCCTGTTCAATCACTGTCGCACCTGCAACCGGAGTTCCGGTTTGGTCGACCACAACACCGACCACTTCGTGGCCGGTCTCCTGTGCATACACAGGAGACGGGGCATAACACATAAGCATCAGCCCCGCGATCATAATCAATAATCGGTTCATAGAAGTTATAGTTTTGGTTAAAAATTTACTTTGCCAAAGCAAATTTAACTAAAAAATCGCAACCTCCAAACAAAAATCGACACAAATATGTCACCAACCGAATATTGGGATAAGAAAAAATGATAGATAGCAACCCTTCTAAATGAATTTCACCGAGGCGATCTCCTGTCCGAAAGCGTGAATCCGCTCCTCGATCTTGCGAACCGTCTTCTCGCTCGGCTTGCGGTGGCCGCTGATATAGTGGCCCAGCTGCTTCTGGTTCACCCCCGTAATGCGCTCCAGACCCGCCAAAGTGAACGCATAAGCATAGTATTGAAGGAACGACGGAATATCATACCGGAACTCGAACTCCAAATCGGATGGAAATTCCTTTCCCACCTCGGCATAGTAGGTGCGCATCTCCGCTAAAGAGTTGTAGAAATCGGCAACGGCATCCCCTATCGTGTCGCCATCACCTATAATCCCAAAAGGCAAATTATCGGATCCGAGATATACACCATAGGACCCGTCATTGCCTCGCTCGATCATCGCCAACGCTTTCATAACACAGCACTTTTTACAATTTAACACCCGCGTCTTTTGCAATTTTCTTCAAAGTACCCCATTTTACCTCCTGGCTTTTGTGGTGACTCATCTGAAATTCCATTCCCGTGATGGGACTGTACCAAATGGGATGTTTTTGCCCATTTCTCACATAGTAGCAACCGGCTTTGGCTACTATTCTTTCTATTTCCGAGTACTTCATCGTCAAAACCCGTGCCACAAAGATAGTAAAATTACTATCATTTTGCAAACCGTTTCCGGATTTCGGCGGTGGCGGATTCATAGCCCGGTTTTTCGAGCAGGGCAAACATATTCTTCTTATAAGCCTCCACCCCGGGCTGGTCGAACGGATTGACCCCCAGCAAATAGCCGCTAATGCCACAAGCCTTCTCAAAGAAATAGATGAGCGATCCGACATTGAAAGCAGAAATCTCCGAAATCTCCAGCCTTATATTGGGCACCCCGCCATCCACGTGGGCCAGCATCGTTCCCAACTCCGCCATCCGGTTGACCTCGCTTATGCGCCGACCCGCCAGAAAATTCAACCCGTCGCCATCGTTATCGGCCTTTTCGATGCGAAGCTCGCGGTGGGGCTTCGAAACCGAGATCACGGTCTCGAAAAGAATCCGCTCGCCCTCCTGAATATATTGTCCCATCGAATGGAGGTCGGTGGAGAAGATGACGCCCGCCGGAAAAATCCCCTTGCCTTCCTTGCCCTCACTCTCGCCGTAAAGCTGCTTCCACCACTCGGCAAAATATTGCAAATAGGGCTCATAGGCAACCAGTATCTCGACCTTATACCCCTTGCGATACAACGCACTCCTGATCGCAGCATATTGCGCCGCCGGATTCTTGTCGAAAGGAACATCGGCCGCCGTCGCCCGCTCCATATCTCGGGCACCCTCAATCAATGAGTCGATGTCGATCCCAGCCACAGCCAACGGAAGCAAACCCACCGGAGTGAGAACCGAAAACCGCCCCCCGACATCGTCCGGAATAACATAGGTCTTATACCCCGCCGCGTCCGCCACGCTCTTCAATGCGCCGCGCTTCTCGTCGGTCACGGCAACTATGCGCTCTTTCGCCCCGTCGACGCCATAACGTTTCTCTATCTCCTGCTTGATGATGCGGAAAGCGATGGCCGGCTCGGTGGTGGTGCCCGACTTGGAGATGACTATCGTCGCAATGCTCCGCTCCTTAACGGCCTCCATCATCTGCGCCATATAGTCCTCGGAGATAGTGTGACCGGCGAAAACAACCTCCGGACGCCTCTTCTCAAAGGGATTGCCCAGTGCCTCCAACACGGCCTTAGCCCCCAGGTAAGAGCCCCCGATGCCGATAACAATCACTACATCGGCCAACCGGCGCAAGGATGCGGCCGTAGATTTAATGTCGTTCAAAAAATCGGCGGTTACGGAGGAGGGCAAATTCACCCACCCCAGAAAATCGCTCCCCTTACCCTCACCCGTGTGGAGCAGGGCGTTGCAATATTCGGCCTGTTTGCGCAACGAATCGTCGAGAGAAGCGAAGCTTATGGCATTGGAAACATCAGGTGTCATCATATCAGTTTATTGGTTAAATTTTTCATAGTTCTGCTCGGTACGGCACCGCCGTAAAGTATGTCGTAAACGGCCCTCGCAATGGGCATATCGCACTCCGTTTGCCGCATAATCTCGGCTGCATAGTACCCCTCGGCCACGCCACCCAGCTCCATCAGCGCACTCTTGACGTGCAACCCTTTGCCGATCATCATTCCGAAGCGACGGTTGCGACTGAAAGGCGAATAGGCCGTCACCAGCAGGTCGCCCAGGTATGCCGAACAGTTGGTGTCGCGCTCGCACGGATAAGCGGCGTCGAGAAAAGCGGCCATCTCTCGCGCACTGTTCGAAATGAGGACGCTCAGAAAGTTGTCGCCATACCCCAGCCCCGTGGCGATACCCACCCCGAGGGCATAGATGTTTTTCAGAATGGCGGCATACTCCACGCCGTGAATGTCGGTGGAGATAGCCGTTTTGATATATTTGGCAGAGAGCTTGTAGGCCATCACCCGCGCATTGTCGAGGTTCTGACAGGCGACGGTGAGGTACGAAAGCCGCTCCAGCGCGATCTCCTCGGCGTGGCTCGGGCCGCCTATCACCCCCACGCAATCCTTTGGAACACCGTAGAACTGTTCGAGAAAGTCGGTTATGGTCAAATGGTTGCCTGGCACGACGCCCTTAACTGCGCTGACCACAAACTTGCCCCGCAACGAAACGTCGCCCAGATAGTCTTTGAGAAAAGCGCTCGGGGCGGCAAGCACAACGACGTCGGACTGCTCCACCACCTGACCAATATCGCCCGAAAGTGCCAGAAGAGAGGTGTCGAACTCGACGTCGCTGAGATATTTGGGGTTCCGGCCCTCGTCCCGCAAAGAGTCCAAAACATCGCCGTTGCGAACAAACCACCCCACTCGCTGTCCCCCCTCGGAGAGAATCTTCACCAGTCCCGTCGCCCAACTTCCGTGGCCGACCACCGAACAACGCGACTCTTTTTCGATAATGAGCTCCATAGTGGTTGCAAAAATAGTAAAAAAAACGTATCTTTGCCTCCGTTATGGAGAAGAAGATAAAAAGCGCGCTCATATCCGTTTACAGCAAACAGGGACTCGACGATATTATCAAACTTTTAGCCGACAACGACGTTAAACTATACTCGACGGGGGGGACGTTGAACTACATCACCTCTCTGGGGGCAGAGGCCACGGCTGTCGAGGAGCTGACGGGCTATCCTTCCATTTTGGGCGGAAGGGTCAAGACGCTCCATCCGGGTGTGTTCGGAGGAATTTTGGCTCGTCGCGGTGTCGACGACGATACGCTGGCCGCTTACAATATTCCTCCGATAGATATGGTGATAGTCGATCTCTATCCGTTCGAGGATACGGTGGCGAGCGGGGCGACTGAGCAGGAGATTGTCGAGAAGATCGACATAGGGGGCATTTCGCTTATCAGGGCAGGGGCTAAGAATTACAGCGATGTCGTCGTGATCGGTTCGCAGGGTGAGTACTCCGCGCTTCTCGACGTTTTGCGCCGGCAGGATTGCACCACTTCATTAGATCAGCGGCGCGAGTTTGCGGCCAGGGCGTTCGGGGTTACGGCGCATTACGATACGGCTATTCACGATTGGTTTTCGGGAGCCGCGGTGTTGAGGTATGGCGAGAATCCGCACCAAAAGGCGGAGTTCAGGGGCGATCTGGATGAGGTTTTCGAGAAGCTCAACGGCAAGGAGGTTTCTTACAACAATCTGCTTGACATCGACGCCGCCGTCAATCTTATCTCCGAGTTTACCGACCTGACATTTGCTATTTTGAAGCACAACAATGCGTGCGGGGTTGGGAGCGGAACGACGGTCAGGGAGGCTTATGAAAAGGCTTTGGCGGGCGATCCGGTGAGTGCTTTCGGCGGGGTGCTGGTGTGCAACGGGCAGGTGGACAAGGCGGCCGCGGAGGTTATTAACGAACTATTTTTCGAAGTTATTTTGGCACCGTCCTATGCTCCCGAGGCGTTGGAGCTGTTGAAGGGGAAGAAGAACAGGATCGTTTTGCGGCTTAAAGAATTTGTCAGGCCGCCCAGGCAGTTCCGTTCGTTGCTTAACGGTGTGGCGGTTCAGGATCGCGACGAGATGGTGGGGGGTGTCGATGGAGAGGTGAAGGTCGTGACCCGTGTCGCGCCGACTCCTGCTCAGCTCAGGGATCTGGTTTTTGCCAACAAGATAGTTAAGCTCTCGAAGAGCAACGCCATTGTGCTGGCTCGCGACGGACAGTTGTTGGCGAGCGGAGTGGGGCAGACGTCGCGGGTGGATGCTTTGAGGCAGGCGGTGGAGAAGGCGGTCGGTTTTGGTTTCGACCTGAAAGGGGCCGTGATGGCGTCCGATGCGTTTTTCCCGTTTGCCGATTGTGTCCGGATTGCGCACGAGGCCGGAATTTCGGCGGTTATTCAGCCTGGCGGTTCGGTGAGGGACAACGACAGTATAGAGTTTTGTGATGAGAATGGAATGAGTATGATTTTTACCGGCCTGAGGCACTTCAAACACTAACTCGTAATTCGTAATTCGTAATTCGTAACTGAATATATGGGACTTTTTTCACTTACGCAGGAGCTCGCAATCGACCTGGGCACTGCCAACACGCTGATAATTCACGACGGCAAGGTTGTGGTGGACGAGCCGAGCATCGTCGCTCTGGACGCCCACACCGGCAAGATGGTGGCGTTCGGCCATAAGGCCAACCAGATGCACGGGCGTACCCACCAGAATATCCGCACCATTCGCCCGTTGAAAGACGGGGTGATTGCCGACTTTACGGCCACCGAGCTGATGCTTCGCGGGATGATTAAGGAGGTGTCGTCGTCGAGGATATTTACGCCGTCGCTCAAAATGGTTATTTGTATCCCCAGCGGGTCGACCAATGTGGAGATTCGGGCGGTGAGGGATTCGGCCGAACACGCGGGGGGCAGAGAGGTCTATATGATATATGAACCGATGGCGGCGGCGTTGGGTGCGGAGCTCGATGTGCAGGCTCCCGAAGGCCATATGATCATCGACATCGGCGGGGGTACGACCGAGATCGCCTGTATCTCGCTGGGGGGCATTGTGTGTTCGGAGAGCATCAATGTGGCGGGCGATGTGCTGACCGAGGACATCCGCAACTATATGCGGCAGGCGCACGAGATCAGGGTGGGGGAACGCACCGCCGAGGAGATCAAGATCGCGGTGGGTAGTGCCATCAAGAAACTGCCGCACGGTGAGGAGCCGGAGGACTATATCCTCACGGGGCCTAATATCGTTACCGCGCTGCCGAGGACCATTTCGCTGACCTATTCGGAGATTGCGGGGGCGTTGGACAAGTCGCTGTTGAAGATCGACGCGGCCATTATGAAGGTGTTGGAGAATATTCCGTCGGAGCTCTATTCGGATGTTTATCGCAAGGGGGTTTATCTTGCGGGGGGCGGGGCGCTTATCCGCGGGTTGGCGCAACGGTTTTCCAATAATTGCAAGATTCCGTTTATTGTGGCCGACGATCCGTTGCGCTCGGTGGCGCGCGGGACGCATAAGGCGCTCGAAAATATTGGTAAATTTTCTTTCCTGACTCGTTAGTTGTATCGGCTTTTACTTTTTCTCAGACGGATTCACGTTTTTCTGATCTTTCTGCTTCTGGAAGGGTTGGCCCTCTATTTTTGGGCTTTGAGCGACACCGCTTCGGGTGCTCGGTTGTTGGCTGTTTCGGGCGGTGCTTTCGAGGGCGTTTATGGTGCTATTGCGGGGGTGGAGGGCTATCTCAGTTTGCGGACGACCAATGAGTTGTTGGAGTCGAGGGTGGAGGGGTTGGAGAACGAGCTGAACTTTTACAGGAACTATTTCGGGGATGCGCGGGTCGATTCGTTGCGTGCCGTGGATGCTTTTCCGCACCGGTATGTGGTGGCTCGGGTGGTGCGCAATTCCATTAATCGGCGGGAGAACTATTTGATGGTCGACCGCGGTTGGCTGGATGGGATCGAGCGGGGTATGGCGGTGGTGTCGTTGGACGGGTTTGCGGTGGGGTATGTGGAGGCGGTGAGTGAGAATAATGCGATTTGTGTGTCGATGCTCAATTCTCAGTTTCGGGTTTCGGGGGCGATTTCGAGCACGGACCATTTCGGGTCGATCTCGTGGCCCGGGGGTGATCCGCGAATGGTGCGGCTGAGCGAGGTGCCGAAGTATGCCGATATTGCGCGGGGCGATACGGTGGTGACAAGGGGTTATTCTTTTAGATTTCCGGACGGGATCAGGGTGGGCACCATCGAGGCTTTCGAGACTGACGAGGCGACTGCTTCGTATAATATAGATGTTCGGCTGGGAGTTGATATTGCGGCGTTGCGGGTGGTAGTGCTGGTGAAGAACCGCGAGGTGTTGGAGCGGATGGAGTTGGAGCAGCAGACGTTGGAACAGCAGAGTTTCGGGGGGTCGGGCGATGGTGCGTAGCGGGTTGACATATTTGTTGATGTTTGTCGTGACGGCGGTTGCGATGCAGTTTTTTTTGTTCGATTCGATGAGGTTGGGGGTGCTGTTTTCGCCTGCGGCTTATGTTGCTTTTGTGGTTTTGTTGCCGGTTCAGATGCGTCCTTTGGCGGTTTTGATGTTGGGATTTTTGCTGGGGGTGTTTGTCGACTTTTTCGAGGGGACGCAGGGGTTGCACACGGTGGCGACGCTGTTTACGGCGTGGTCGCGGCGGTGGATGATGCGGATGACGCTGGGCAAGGAGATGGTGGAGGAGAGTGTGGGGATGCCTTCGGCGGCTCTTTTGGGTGGGGTGAGGTTTTGGAGGTATGTGTCGTTGACGGTTTTTGTTCATTGCTTCGTGTTGTTTAATTTCGAGGCGCGATCGGTGGAGAGTTATTGGCTGGTGCTGGGTAAGACGGCGGTTAGCGGGATGGTGACTTTGGGGGCGGTTTGGGCTGTCGGGTTGTTGTTCGGCACGGGAAGGAGGAGGGTTGTGCGATGAAAGAGGGGGTGCTGAGGATATTCGTGGTAGTGGTGTTTGTGGTGTTGGTTGCGCGGTTGTTCGTTATTCAGATCGTGGACGGGTCGTATAAGACCGCGGCGGAGAACAACGCTTTGCGTTATGAGGTGCTTTATCCGCCGCGGGGCGAGGTGTTGGACAGGAATGGCGAGTTTATTATTCAGAGTCGCGAGGCTTACGATTTGATGGTGGTGCCGCGGGATATGGAGGCGTTCGACACGTTGTTGTTGTGCCGCATTGTGGATGTTCCGTTGCCGCGGATGCGTAGCCAGCTGAAGCGTGCGGCGGCTTATTCCCAGCGGCGGCCGAGTGTGGTGGTGCCCCAGCTGAGCAAGGAGACCAAGTTGTTGCTGGACGAGTTGAGAATAGCGGGGTTTTATACCGTTTATCGCACCGTGAGGTCCTATCCGAGAAAGATTGCGGGGAATTTGTTGGGGTATGTCAACGAGGTGAATACGGCCGATTTGGAACGGGATGACTACTATCGCAGTGGCGATTATATCGGTCGGAGCGGCATCGAGGGGGCGTATGAGGAGCATTTGAGGGGCGACAAGGGGGTGAAGGTCAATATGGTGGATGTCCACGGAATAGTGAAGGGCTCTTATGGCGACGGGGTTTATGATACGTTGCCGGTTGCGGGCCGGACGCTCACCAGCTCGCTCGATGCGGGGTTGCAGGCTTTGGCCGAGGAGCTGATGGCGGGCAAGGTGGGGAGCGTGGTGGCGATAGAGCCCTCGACGGGCGAGATTTTGGTGATGGCCAACGGGCCGACTTATGATCCGGACGAGCTGGTGGGTCGCGAGAGGGGGAACAACTATGCCAGGCTGGCTAACGACAATTTGCGGCCGATGTGGAACCGCGCCGTGCAGGCACCTTATCCTCCGGGCTCGACCTTCAAGATGGTGAACGCCCTGATCGGGCTGGAGGAGGATGTGCTGAAGCCCGACTATATGTACGAGTGCAACCTGGGTTATCACTTCGGCAATTTGAGTGTGGCGTGCCACCCCCATTGGTCGCCGCTCGATTTGAGGGGGGCGATTATGACGAGTTGCAACGCCTATTTTTGTTATGTTCTGCGGAATATTCTCGATAAGCCCTCTTATGGCGGGATTATGAGGGGCGGGTATGACAATTGGGCCGATAAGGTGCGCAGTTTCGGCTTCGGGCAGAAGCTTGGGACCGACTTTCTGGGCGAGAGGGAGGGGAATGTTTACGGATCGGGTTATTATGACGACCTGTATCGCGGGAGGTGGAACTCGCTGACAGTGCTTTCGCTTGCTATCGGTCAGGGCGAGTTGGGTTGTACGCCGTTGCAGATGGCCAATTTTGCCGCCATCATTGCCAATCGGGGACACTATTTCATTCCTCACGTTATTAAGGAGATAGAGGGTGTGGCGATGGACCGCAAATTCTTCGAGCCCCATTATGCGGGTGTTGCGCCGGAGCACTTCGAGTCGGTGGTCGACGGGATGTATATGGCGGCGCACGAGGACGGCGGAACGGTGAAGACCTATGGGATGGTTCCGGGTCTGGATATTTGCGGCAAGACGGGCACGGCCCAGAATCCCCACGGGCAGGACCATTCGGTGTTTCTGGGCTTTGCCCCGCGGGACAATCCGCGCATCGCGATCTATGTTTATGTCGAGAATGGCGGCTTCGGGGCGAGCGTTGCGGTGCCGGTGGGGAGCCTGATTATGGAGCAGTATTTGACGGGCGCGATTTCCAGGCCCCATCTTGTGGAGTATTTGAAGGAGAAGAAGATCAACTATCCTCACTATGACAGGCAGATATGATCGCGCCGAGGTGATCCACGGACGGGTGGATTGGGCGACCGTGGCGATATGGTTGCTGCTGGTGGCGTTGGGGTGGTTGAACCTCTATGCGGCGGTGTATGACGAGACGCGGGGGGCGTTCGATTTTGCTTCGAGGTATGGGATGCAGCTGATTTGGATCGGTGCGGCGTTGGTGGTGGCGTTGGTGGTGATGCTGGTCGACGATAAGTTTTGTCATATTTTGGCTTATCCAATTTATGGCATTTTTTTGGTGTTGATGCTTTCGACGCTGGTGCTCAGTCCCGAGATTAAGGGGGCGCGGGCGTGGTTGATGATGGGACCGGTGGCTATTCAGCCGGCCGAGTTTATGAAGTTCGGGATGTCGCTTGCGTTGGCGCGGTTGATGAGCAATTTCGGGTTTTCGTTGGGCCGGCCGATAGATTTTTTGCGGGTGATGGTTGTGTTGTTGGTGCCGGTGGGGGTGATGTTTTTGCAGCACGATGTGGGCTCGGCGGTGGTTTATGCTTCGTTTTTGTTTATGTTTTATCGCGAGGGGCTGTGGAGGTGGATATATATCGTGCTGGGGATAGTTGTGGGGCTGTTTTTCGGGTCGTTTTGGGTGACGGATACGGGGTTGTTGATACTTATTTTGCTGGGGTGTTGCTTTGGGTTCGGGTTCACTTTTCGCAATTGGCGGGCACCGCTTATTTATTTGGCGATTTTGGCTTTGGTGTCGGTTTCGGGGTGGATAGTTCTCAATGGGGTGGGGTTTGAGTGGCGTTATTATTGGGTGTTGCTGGGGTCGGCGTTGGTGTCGTTGCCGGTGGTTGTGGGGGCTGCTTATGCTCGGCGGTTGAGGGGATTTTGGGTCTATGTGGTGATGTTTTTGGGTTCGTTGGCGTTTGTTTCGGCGGCCGATATTGTTTTTGACAGCCTCGATTTGCATCAGCAGAAGCGGATTTTGGACACTCTCGGGGTGGAGAGCGATGCGCGTGGTTGGGGTTATAATGTCAACCAGTCGAAGATTGCTATCGGGTCGGGCGGTTTGCTGGGTAAGGGCTATTTGGAGGGCACGCAGACTAAGTTCCACTTTGTGCCGGAGCAGAGCACCGACTTTATTTTCTGCACTGTGGGCGAGGAGTGGGGATTTGTGGGTTCGGTGGTTGTGTTGGGGTTGTTTTGTGTGTTGATATTGCGGTTGGTGCGGATGGGGGAGAGGTGTCAAGAGCCTTTCGGGCGGATTTATTGCTATTCGGTGGCGGGGATATTTTTGATGCACGTGCTTATTAATGTGGGGATGACGGTGGGACTGGTTCCGGTTATTGGCATTCCGTTGCCTTTTTTCAGTTATGGCGGCTCGTCGTTTATGGCTTTCACGTTGTTGCTTGTGGTGGCGGTGCGTCTCGATTTGGGCTCGGGCGATATAGAGGCGTCGCGGATCAATGGTTAATGTTCAATGATTAATGATTAATTTTTCGACTTGCTGTGCAAGTCGTCAGCTCCCCCGCAGGGGGGTCGGGGGAGCTGAGTTTTGCGTTGCGTAGCCCTTTCTTCACTCTTCGTTTTTCATTCTTCATTCCCTGAACAGGTGTGCGGGCAGTTCGTCGATGCGGCTGATGTAGCACACCTCGATACCCTTGGGCGGTTTGGGCAGAGTTTTGCGCAGATAACCCGAAACCACTATGCGCCCGAAACCCAACCTTGCCGCCTCGATGATGCGTTGCTCGCTTCGGGGCGCAGGTCGCACCTCGCCCGAAAGCCCCACCTCGCCGCAAACACACACGCCGCGAACTATCGGCCGGTCGAAATAGGACGAAATGACCGCCGCGGCTATGGCCAGGTCCAGCCCCGTGTCGGCGATCCGGAAGCCCCCCGCAAAGTTGAGGAACACATCTTTCGTACCCAGCTTCAATCCCCCGCGCTTCTCTAAAACGGCCAACAACATATTCATTCGCTTCATATCGTACCCCGTCGCACTCCGTTGGGGTGTGCCGTACGCGGCGTGGCTCACAAGCGATTGGGTCTCGATCAGATAGGGACGAATGCCGTCCACCGTCGCCCCCACGGCGATGCCGCTCAGGGGTTCGTCGTAATCGCCCAACAGTATCTCCGACGGATTGGCAACCTCCACCAATCCCTCGGCTCGCATCTCGAAGACCCCTATCTCGAACGTCGCCCCGAAACGGTTCTTCACCCCGCGCAGAATACGATAGATGTTGTTGCCGTCGCCCTCGAACGACAGCACCACATCGACGATGTGTTCCAAAATCTTGGGTCCCGCGATGGAGCCCTCCTTGGTGATATGACCTATTATTATAATGGAGGTCCCCCTTGTCTTGGCAAACTTCAACAGCGCGGCGGCACACTCGCGAATCTGCGACACCCCTCCGGGCGACGAGTCCAAAATGTTGGTGTAGATGGTTTGAATGGAGTCGATGACGATAAGGTCGGGCTCCAACGCTTCGGCCTGGGCGACAATGTTTTCGAGCAACGTTTCGGCATAGATATAGCACTCCTCCGAGCCCGCCTCGTTCACCCGTTCGGCGCGCATCTTGATCTGCTGGGGCGACTCCTCGCCCGATACATAGAGTGTTTTCAACCCGTGACTGCCCAGAGCTATCTGCAACGACAGTGTCGACTTGCCGATGCCCGGCTCTCCACCCAGCAGAATGAACGACCCGGGCACCATACCGCCACCCAGCACACGGTTGACCTCGCCTATTCCAAGGTCGATGCGTTGCAATTCGTCACGCTGAATATCTTTGACGGCTTGTGGCCGCGAACCTGCGGCACTGCTCACCACTCCTCTCACTCCGGCGGGTTCCTCTTTGGAGATTATCTCCTCGACAAAGGTGTTCCACTCGCCGCACGCCGGACAGCGACCCATCCATTTGGCCTGCTCGTTGCCACACGATGAACAGAAATATGCCCGTTTAACTTTCGCCATAGTTTTTCAAATGAAGAATTAAGAACGAAGAGTGAAGAGAGAAAAAGCTACGCATAACTTTTTTCATTCTTCATTCATCATTCTACATTTAGATTTTTTATTTTATAAAAAATCTATATATGTCGTTCCAAAACGCCAACACCAACAAGGCGAGCAAGATAAGCATCCCCGCAACTTGCGCACCTTCTAACACACGGTCGGAAGGTTTGCGCCGAGTAACCACCTCCCACAGCAAAAACAACACGTGACCCCCGTCCAACGCAGGAATTGGCAAAATGTTCATCACCGCAAGAATGATGGAGAGAAAAGCCGTGATGCGCCAAAACAGAAACCAATTCCACTCGCCGGGGAAAATGTTGCCTATCGAAATCAAACTCCCCACCTGCTTATAAGCCTCGGTGCGCGGCGAAAAAATCAACTTCAACTGATCCCAATAACCCGCAATCTCATCACCCGTCTTGCGAAATCCCGCCGAAATGCCGCCCCAAAAACCATAATTCACCCGCCTCACCGGCAGATACTGCGCAATGGCGGCCTGATATTCGGCCAGAAACTCCATCGGCGACGCACCCGCCATCACCAACGAATCGGCCTGGAACGGCACCCGCGGCGTCATAAAATCCTCACTCACCAACATCCTTGCAACAGCATCCTGCGGAATAACGACATTGACGACCGCGCTGTCCCTTACGACCTCCACCCGTCGCACCCCGCCGATGAGCATATCGGAATAGACCCGCCCAAAACTCCCCTCGACCTCTCTGTCGTCCAGCCTCACTATCCGGTCGCCGTCCACAAACCCTATCTGTTCGGCCAGATCGTTGAAATACCAACCCCACGCCAGATCGCGATTGTCGATATAGCTCTCGCCCCAATGCCAGCTCATACCCACATAGATAACACACGCGCACACGACATTCATCATCACCCCGCCGACCATCACCAGCAGTCGCTGCCACGCCGGCTTGCTGCGAAACTCCCACGGCTGGGGCTCTTTACGCAAGGCGTCCCTGTCGAGGCTTTCATCCACCATTCCCGCTATCTTGCAATAACCGCCGAAAGGTACCCAGCCCATTCCAAACGTGGTTTCGCCCAATTTGAACTTAAAAATCGAAAAGCCGCCCGCGTCGAAAAACAGATAGAACTTATCGACCCTGATGCCGAACAGGCGGGCAAACAGATAGTGTCCCAGCTCGTGAACGAACACGAGGATGGACAAACTCAAAATCAACTGACAAACCTTAACAATTATCTCCATAAATCATCTCCCTGGCGAGCCTTTTCGCCTCGCCGTTAATCGCAACATAATCCTCTAACGCGGGACCGTGAACATTCCCGACCCGCTCCAAAACCCCCTCCACGAGGGGCACAATATCCAAAAAACCTATCCGCTGGGCAAGAAACGCCTCCACAGCCACCTCATTGGCCGCATTGAGCGCGCAACACGCCGTCCCGCCCCTTTCAAGACACCGGCGCACCAATCCCAAAGCGGGATAACGGGCGTGGTCGACCTCCCGAAATGACAAATCGCCGCACAGATCAAGCGGCTCATAAGGCAACCCCAACCGCTCGGGATAACCCAACGCATAAGCTATCGGGGTGCGCATATCGGGTGTGCCCAACTGCGCCTTCACCGCCCCGTCGGCAAACTCCACCATCGAATGGACCACCGACTGGGGATGGATAACGACATCTATCCTGTCGACCCCGAACAGCCACCGCGCCTCCACCACCTCGAAGCCCTTGTTGACCATCGTGGCCGAGTCGACCGTTATCTTCGGCCCCATCTTCCAATTGGGGTGATCGAGAACATCCCCCACCGAAACATTTTTCAACGAACCCAGCGGCACATCCCTCACCGCACCCCCCGAGGCGGTCAGAATAAGCCTTCGCGGTTTCGACTTCTCGCCCGTCAGACATTGCAAAATGGCCGAGTGTTCCGAGTCGATGGGAATTATCGGGGCACGATTCTCCTCCGAAAGGCGCATCACCAGCTCGCCCGCCACCACCAGGCTCTCCTTATTGGCCAAAGCCACCCTCTTTCCACTCTTCAGCGCGGCGATGGTGGGCGCAAGTCCCGAATAACCGACCAGCGCATTGACCACGACATCGGCCTGTCCGACAACATCCGCCACACTCCCCGACAATACCTCGACAGGCAGGTCTTTTAAAGAATTGCGGAGCGGCTCGAAGAAAAGAGGATCGGAGATGAGTACGTTTTTCGGCTTGCATTTCCGCGCCTGTCGGGCCAGCAGTTGCCAATTGCTATTAGCCGTGAGCACGACGACCTCGAACAGTTCGGGATACAATCCCACGACCTCCAAAGTTTGCACCCCGATCGACCCAGTCGAACCCAATATGGCTATTCGCAAGCGCATAGCTTGAAATGAAGAGTGAAGAATGAAGAGTGAAGAAAGATTTTATTTTGCATTTTCCTTAGCCGTCTTTATGCTCTTGACCAAAATTGAAATTATTTCGTCGACATCGCTTGTCAGGCTTTTGAACTGTTCTTGCGTAAGGTCTTCCACCTCCAGCAATAACCTTAACCAGTACATAACTTCGTTTGCCTCTTTCAAAGCAATGCTCATCTTTGAAATAAAATCTGCACGACTTTGGGCAAATTCAGCCTCACAAACCAACGCTCCAACCGATGTTCCTGCTCGAAGTATCTGTCGGCTTACAACATAATCTTTGTTCGAGCTTAGAATTTTTGAAAGTTTGAGTACTCTTACGGCGAAATCGAAGCTTTTATCCTTTAACAAGTTGTCTTTCTTCATTTTTCATTCATCATTCTTCATTTGTTTGTCAAAACACAATCTGTTTTTCAGGGTCGACGGCGGTGCCGTTGTACCACAGCTCGAACTCCAACGGGCTCGCCGTGCCGATGATCTCTCCCGCCTTAACCCGCGTCCCGACACCCTTCTCGGTCTGTGTCAACCGCCGATAAACCGAAACCAGATTGTCCGCGTGCTGAATCTGAACCGTCCAACCCACCTCCGGCGACCAAACCGACGAAATGACGCTCCCGTCCCTGACCGCAACCACAGGACTGTCCGCCGGAGTTGCTATCTCGACCCCGAAATGGCCATCCACAGGCGCAAAAGGCGTCCGAACCACTCCCCTGGCCGGCGGAACCAGCTCCACCGCCGCACTCTGTCCCGTGCGCCCCGCCGCCACCGAAGCCGCCAACGAATACTCGCCCCCGCCCTCCATCTCGGCCCTGAGCAACGAATCGGCCGCCGAGGTCGCAACAAAAGTCTTGTCCTGAACCTCCACACTGTCGCCCATCCGCGTCACATCGCGCACAACCGGCATCTCACCCTCCATAATCTTGCCCACATTGTTGCTGTACACCGTCAGGTCGGCCATCTGCCGCTCCAACGAGTCGAGCCGCAGAATGTTTTCCGTCAGCATCTGCCGCGAATGACGACCCGGATAGCCCGGAATGGTGTCCATAATGGGCGTGTAGGCGATCAACAAAACGATGGTGAGAACGATCAAAAACAGCGTCCCCACCGCTCCCACGACGATGCGCAACGGCGAAATGAAGAAATGCCACCTCTCCTTGCCCGTGTCGGGGTCGATGACTGCAAACTTTTGCTTGGCCTTGAAGCTCTGCCACAGTGATTTCAATTTTTCTTTCATAGTTGTGGCAAAGTTAACTTATTTTTTGCTATTTTTGAGGTACTAAAACTTATTGAAGATTATGACACTTGTTGTTTTGGCGGCGGGGATGGGCTCGCGCTATGGTTCTTTGAAGCAGATGGACGGCGTGGGGCCGGGTGGAGAGGCGATCATCGACTATTCGATCTACGACGCCATAAGGGCGGGTTTCACCAAGGTGGTGTTTGTGATTCGACACAGCTTCGAGGCCGACTTCAGGGAGGTCTTTAAGCCCGAACGGTTCGGGGGGAAGATTGCCGTCGAGTTCGTTTTTCAGGAGTTGGACTATCTGCCCGAGGGGTTCACGGTTCCGGCCGGCAGGGAGAAGCCATGGGGAACCAACCACGCCGTGATGATGGCTAAGGGCGCGGTTTCGGGACCTTTTGCGGTGATCAATGCCGACGATTTCTACGGCCGGCACTCGTTTGGGGTTCTGGCCGATTATATGTCGGGTCAGGAGGGCAAAAACCGCTATGCGATGGTGGGTTTTTCGGTCAGCAACACCCTTTCCGACAACGGAACCGTGTCCAGAGGTGTTTGTGCGGTCGATTCGGAGGGCAATCTGGCCGACATTGTGGAGACGCACGGGATAATTCGCCGAGGGGCGCAGATCGTTTCGGATAACGGAGGCGTTCTGGCCGAAAGTACGCCCGTTTCGATGAATATGTTCGGCTTCACGCCCGATTATTTCGACTATTCGGAGGAGTACTTCAAGGAGTTTTTGAGGGAAAATTCGGGCAATTTGAAGGCCGAGTTCTACATTCCGCTGATGGTGGACAGGCTGATAAAGACGGGTGTTGCAACTATGCGCGTTTTGCCGACGGACGCTGTTTGGTTCGGGGTGACATATAAGGAGGACCGGCCGTTGGTGGTCGACCGCATTCGCGCCCTGATTGCCAAAGGCGAGTATCCCGAGAGGCTGTGGAGTTAGCTCCGGCGGGGTCGGTTCTTGCGGGGGTCAGTCGACATAGCTGTCATAATATCGGCCCATCATTTGCCGTTTTTTGCGCCAGAAACGCGGGTTGATGGTGGTCGAAACGCCTATCCGGTGGTGTCCCAGCCATTGGGTCAGTTGGTTTTTGACAAAAAAGCTGTACCCATAGAACACCTCCACCTGAACGAACGAAAGCATCAGTCGCGGCGTGACGAGCCACGCTTCACGCCCGATATAACGATAATGGCTTACATCTAACCCCGCCGCCATACCGACCAGGGGCCCGGATCGGATATACTCCACGCCGAGCTTTGCCCCGCCCAGAAATTTCTTAGGGTCGATCAAAATTTCACCCGCAATATACGGCCGTAAGTTGCTGTAAGAGAACGAGTTATGTTCGCTTGCCGCGGTATAGCCGATCTTGTAAATGTCGAAACTCATACCCGCCTCGAAGTAGAGGCCTTTCTGAACGGCAAGCCCCACCCGCGGCGCAAAACCGACCCGCGAAAACTCCGTTGCGGGCGCGGCGGTATACTCCTCGGGCAGCTCCCAACGGTGGTCGTGATCGTGGTCGTGGTCGTGCTGCGCGGTTGCCGAAACGGCGACGAGCAGCATCGCGAGAAGAAAAATCGTCGATTTCATTGGGGCAAATTTAGAAAATTTTCGGTAACTTTACGACCTCTATGAATGGATTTTTGGCGCAGGTGGCGGCCGATCTTTGGTCGCGTTATGGCGAAGGGATCGAGCGGTTGACGATGGTTTTTCCGTCTCGCCGTGCGCGGTTGTTTTTTGGCGATGCGTTGAGCGCAATTATCGACCGCCCGATGTGGCAACCAGCTGATATTCAGATAGATACGCTGGCCGAAGAGCTGTCGGGACTTCGGCGGGGAGAGCGGCTACGTCTGGTTGTGGAGCTGTGGCGGGTCTACTCTGAGTTCCATCCGACGGAAAGTTTCGACGACTTTTATTTTTGGGGCGAGCTGCTCATCGGCGACTTCGATGCGGTGGATAAATATTTGATTAATTCCGATTTATTGTTCGCCAATCTCGTTGATTATCACGCACTTGACTCGCGGTTCGACGATCTGTCGCTTTCCGAGCGACAGATGATAGAGCGGTTTTGGGGAAGTTTTCGTGGCGGGGCTTTCGAGGGTTCGGGCGGCGGTGAAAATTTTTCCTCCGAGCAGCACGATTTTTTGCGGATATGGCAAACGTTGGCTCCGATCTATCACCGTTTTCGGGCGCGGTTGCGCGAACTCGGCATCGGTTATCAGGGGATGATCTATCGCGAGGCGGCGGAGCGAATCGTCGCAGGTGAAACGCCGCAACTGCCTGAGCGTCAATATGTTGTGGTGGGGTTCAACGCTCTCAGCCGGAGTGAACAGGCGATTTTCGAACACCTGAAAAACTCATCCCGAGCGGAGTTTTATTGGGATTGGGACAACTATTTTTTGGACGATCCGGCTCAGGAGTCGGCGATGTTTCTAAGGGACAATTTACGCCGTTTTCCGCCGGCGGGTTCCCTGAACGGCGGCCACGATAACTTTCTGAAACCCAAGCAGATACGCTCGGTTTCGACCGCCAGCGATCCGCTTCAGTGCAAGTGGGCGGGACGGCGGTTGGAGGAGCTGGCGAAAGCAAAAAAACTCGGCAAGGAGACGGCTGTGGTGCTGTGCGACGAGGGGCTTTTGGAGCCGCTGTTGTGGTCGTTACCTCCTGATACTGAGCGAGTTAACGTTACGATGGGTTATCCACTCAGGTTCCATCCGGCCTACACTTTTGTGGAACGGCTGGTGGAGTTGCAATCGCGCCGAAAGGTGAGCAAAAACGGCTCAGCGGCGTTCTATAACAGCGATGTGGACGGACTTTCCGGTCATCCATATCTGGCAGAAAAGTCATCTTCGGAGGGCCCTAAAAAGTCCAAATTTGTTTACGTTTCGGCGGCCCGATTGCGCACCATCCCCGTTTTCGAGCACATTTTCTCGACTCCCGAGGGGTGGCACGAGTTGTCCGATTATCTGACGGAGGCGATCGGTTTGGCGACCGAAAATCATCCTGAAACCGAAGCCGTTTTCGAGGTCATAACCGACCACATCGGAGCGTTGAAAGAGGCTTTGGAAGCGTGCCAAATAGCGGTTTCGATGCGAACTTATGCCACTCTTTTGCGGCGCAGTCTGCAGTCGACCACATTGCCGTTCGAGGGCGAGCCGCTGGTCGGGGTGCAGGTGATGGGCATCCTCGAAACGCGGGCGTTGGACTTCGAGAATGTGATTTTTCTCTCGTCGGGCGATGCGACTATGCCCGGAAACCTGACCGGTGCGCCGTCGTTCATTCCTTATAATTTGAAGATGGCGTTCGGGTTGCCCACGCCCGAGCATCACGAGGGGGTTTGGGCTTATCACTTTTTCCGGTTGCTGACGCGGGCTCGGAATGTCGATCTGGTTTGGTCCAAAACCACGGACGAACGGGGTGCGGGCGAGCCGAGCCGCTACATCCTGCAACTCGATTATGAGTCGCCGCATAGTGTTGAGCATCAGGACTTTACGGTAGATGTGTCGTTCTCGCCGACGGAGCCGATAGTGGTCGAAAAACAGATTGAAAAGATTCCGCACAGGCTGTCGCCGTCGCTGTTTTGGACGTGGATGGAGTGCCCGTTGAAGTTCTATTTTCGGGCTGTTGCTCGGCTTCGGGCCCGGGACGAGGTGACGGGCGAGGTGGATGGCGCGCTGTTCGGCAACCTTTTGCACGGGGCGATGGAGCGGCTTTACCGGCCTCTGATCGGCGTTGCGGGGGTGCGGAAGAGGATCGGGGAGTTGACGCATTCGCCCCTCGTCAGGGAGGCTGTGGAGGCTGCGGCGAGGGAGCTTTATGTGGGTCGGCAGGATGCTTCGGTCGAAGATTGGGAGGGGTCTATGTTGCTGGCTATCAATACTATAGCCGAGTATATCGACCATCATATTTTGCCATTCGATGCCGCGTTGGAGGACGATTTTGTGATTGCCGAATTGGAGGGCGAGCGGGAGCGGGAGATCGGCGGGGTTACTTTTTATGGGCGTGCGGACAGGGTGGATAGGTTGGCGGACGGGCGGCACAGGGTTGTGGATTACAAGACGGGAAGTCCGGTCGGTGGGGCGCGCGAGGCGGCCGATTTTCAGGTCGGGCTCTATGCGTGGATGGTTGGCTCGGGGACGATTCCGGCACTCTACTATGTTCGCCGGATGGCTGACTCCGAAAGTTTAAGAGGTTGTTTGGATTTTTCGACCGAGAGGATTTTTGTCTCCGGCCGAGAGATTTTTGCAACCGACGAGGGAGGAATGGTGCCTCCCCTTGCGACCGAGTCGGTTGGCGAAAAGCGCCGGCCGGAGACAAAAAGACCGAGAGTCGGAAATTTCAAACAACCTCTAAGTACTAAAAACATAGTATTTGCGCCGGAGGCTATGGAGGAGCGATTGACCGAGGCGTTGGCGGAGCTGTTCGATCCCACCAAGCCGTTCACCCAGACCGACGACAAGGATCGCTGCCGCTATTGCGACTTTGCCACCATCTGCGGGAGATGAGTGCTAACCGACCCACTTTTCGAATGCGTCGAGAAAGGTTTTCAGGAATGCTATCGAGCTGTAGGTCAGCGAGTTACCGCTCATTCCGGTCGAGGCGTTGAAGTAAACCGTCGGCTGGTTCATCACCCTCACGTCGAGGAACGAAAGCACATTGCGCAGGTGTTGCTGAGCCCCGAAAGTTCCGATCGCGCCCGTCGAAGCACCCGCGATTGCAGCCCGTTTCCCAGCCCAAACGTTGCTCCCGGGCGGCCTCGAACCCCAATCGAGCGCGTTTTTCAGCACCCCGGGAATCGACCGATTGTACTCCGGCGTGACGATCAAAATCCCCTCCGCCGCCTCGACCGCACGCTTCAATTCCGCGACCTCGGAAGGCAACTCGGCCTCTAAATCTTGCGAATAAAACGGTAGCGACGCAACGTCGAAGACATTGAAAATCAACGACTTAGGCGCAATTTTAGCAAGTTCCGCAAAGAACCTCCGATTGAGGGAATCGCGCGAAATCCCACCGATAAGAACCAAAATTTTCATACTCCTGTTTCGCCGCAAATTTCGCGCCACGGGGTCAGAGGCCCTCCCAAATCTGCCGAATATTGTCGGTCCGGCCCATCGAGTAGAAGTGGACGATCGGCAGTCCTGCTTTTCGCAGTCCGCGCGCTTGCATCGTCGCCCATTCCACGCCCACCTGCCTCACAGAGGCATTGTCGCGGCACTTGCGCACCTCGCTCACCAGCTCGTCGGGCAACGAAACGGCAAACGTCGAGGGCAGGATTTCGAGGTGCGCCGCAGTAGCTAACGGCTTGATACCCACCACGATAGGTACTTCGATACCCGCATTGCGTGCTCTGGCGATGAAATCGAGAATCGCACCATTGTCGAAGCTCATCTGGGTGACGATATACTCCGCCCCGGCCTCCACCTTGCGCTTCAAATTGGCCATATCTTCGTCCGGCGAAGGGCTTTCGGCGTGACCTTCGGGATAACCCGCCACGCCGATACAAAATGTTGACTGACAGTCAGTTACGCGATCCAAAAGCTGTCCGCGATTCATATCGGCAATCTGCCTCACCAGCCCCTCGGCATGGGCGTGACCCTCGGGATGGGGCGAAAAACGGGCCTCGCCGCGCGCCCGGTCGCCCCGAAGAGCCAAAACGTTGTGCATCCCCAGAAAATGGAGGTCGATCAGGGCGTCCTCGATGTCGTATTTCGAAAGGCCGCCACAGATAAGGTGTGGCACCGTTTCGATGCCGAACCGTCGCTCAATGGCCGCGCTAATCCCCACAGTACCAGGACGTTGGCGTCGGCGATGGGTGGCGTCTTCGCGGTGAAAAGTGACGTTGATATAGGCCGGATCGAGGGGTGCGAGCGTCTCGATGGCTTCGAAAATCGCCCCCGTGCCGTCGCCCTTCAAGGGAGGCAGCAGCTCGAATGTGAAGCGCGTTTTTCCGGTGCGTTCGGCTTCGCGGATTATGTCGATTACTTTCATAACTCGTTGCTTATCAGACGTTTAACTTCGTCGATTGTCATTTTGCGGCGGCGGGCATAGTCGGCCAATTGTCCGGAAGAGAGCCGCCCGAGCGAAAAATATCGGGCATCGGGATGGTCGACCACAATGCCGCAAAGTGCCTCGCCAGGCACTATCATATAGCTTTGTGTGAGGCGCATACCTGTCTTTTCGGTCACGCCCAGAAGTTCGAAAATCTCCCTTTTGAGCGAATGGTCGGGCGTGGCGGGATAGCCCAGTGCAAACCGCACACCCGAGAGGGGTAAAGTTTCGGCAAAAGCCTCCGTGAGGCGGTCGGCAAGCAGTTTTGCCACCATCGCGCCATAGTCGTCGCCCTCCGCACGCAGCTTTTCGGTGAACTCCGCAAGACCCGTTCCGGCCGTGACGGCGAAGGCCCCGACGGAGCCGCAAATCCAGTCGGCGACACACATTCCGGTCTGTTCGTTCCGCAGCATCGGTATGAACAGTTGTTCATTTATGATGATGTCGTCACCCTCGGAATGCGCTGGGAACGTGCTGGCAACGCCCTCGATGGTGAGGGCTTGTTCGTTATCGATCCTTTCGAGCATCGCCGCGGCATCTTTCAGCAACCGCCGACCCTCGTCCGAATTGCGCCGCACTCCCCACGCGGCGAGATACATATTCCAGTTGATGTGGGGCTCCAGATCGGAGATTTGCCGTGATAAGTACCCGCCTTGCGCACCTCCTCGTTTCTCGGCTCGGGCTGTACGTTTTGTACTATCCCTCGCCTCGAAACTTCGGTCAGCGCACAATTCGGGCACTTCTGACGACAAATCCGCTACCTCCTCTCTCCCCGACGCGGGCTGGAAACTCTGACGAGTTTCGTTCACTGTTTTTTGCGACTCATAACCCTCCCGTTCCTGCTGCTGGGCAGTTCGAACCGAGTCGATAAATGCCTGACTATCAGCACCGTACAAGCGCGACAGCACGGTCGCACCTTCGCTCGCATCGCGGGAGTGAACCACCGCGCCGCCATACTCGGGAGCGATCTTCACCGCCGTGTGGAGCCTGCTCGTGGCCGCACCGCCAACAAGGACCGGAATCCGCATTCCGCGCCTTTCGAGCTCGCGAACCACCTCGGTCATCTCGTGCAGCGACGGCGTGATAAGACCACTTAACCCAATGGCACTCACCGAGTTACGTGCTGCTTCGTCGGCAATTTTGACCGCGTCCACCATCACTCCCAGGTCGATGGTTTGCCAGCCGCCGGTTTGCGCAACGATCCCGACGAGGTTCTTGCCGATGTCGTGAACGTCGCCGCGCACCGTTGCCAAAAGCAATTTGGGCGAGCCCGAAATCGCAGCCGTACCTTTTATATAAGGGGCGAGCGCGTCGACCGCCCGTCGCATCGTGCGTGCACTTTTGACCACCTGACTGAGAAAGAGCCCACCCTCGCCGAACAGTCGTCCCACCTCGCCCATTGCGGGCATCAGAACGCGCTCGATGACGGCGAGTGCCGAACCCAGTTCACCATAGGCCAGCAGCGTGTCGGCGGCGATGGTGGTGTCGTTGCCGTGGATGAAGGCGTCGAGAATGCGCGCTTCGACAGAAGTTGAGGCTGATTTCGATTCGCTTTGCGAATCGTCAGCCCGTCGCCGCCTCTCAGCGGCGGGCCGCACTTTCGTTTGCCCTTGCTCGGCTCCGGACTGATGTGATTTCGAGGATGCAAACTCAGTCAACCGCTCCGTTGCGTCCGCGCGGCGGTTGAGCACCACGTCCTCGACCAGAGTGCGCAAATTGGGCTCTAACTCGCTGTAAGTCAGCGCAGTAGCAACGTTGACAATGGCCATATCGAGCCCCGCCTCCACCGCGTGATGGAGAAAAACGGCGTGCATAGCCTCCCTGACCGCCGAGTTGCCCCGAAAGGCGAACGAGAGGTTGCTCACCCCCGCCGAAACACGCGCGTAGGGCAGATTTTGTTTTATCCACCTTGTCGCCCGAATGAAGTCGACGGCGTAATCGTTGTGCTCGGCCATTCCCGTGGCAATGGTCAGCACGTTGGGGTCGAAAACAATATCCTGAACGGGGAAACCGTTGGCTGTCAATAAGTTATACGCCCGCTCGGCGATCTCTATCTTGCGCTCGAAGGTGTCGGCCTGGCCCCGCTCGTCGAAGAGCATCACCACCGCCGCCGCACCATAACGCCGGATCAGATCGGCGCGCCGCAGGAACTCCTGTTCGCCCTCCTTCAACGAAATGGAATTGGCCAAAGCCCTGCCCTGAACACACTGTAAGCCCGCTTCGAGCACCGCAAACGACGACGAATCGACCATCCACGGCACCCGAGCCAACTCGGGTTCGGCCGCCGCGGCGAGCAAAAACCGGCGCATCCACCCCGCGCCGTCGATCATCCCGTCGTCCATACACACGTCGATGACGGCGGCTCCGGCGGCCACCTGGTCGCGCGCAATGCCGATCGCCTCGTCCAATTTCTCCTCGCGAATGAGCCTTGCGAACCGTGCCGAACCGGCCACATTGGCCCGCTCGCCGATGGGCACGAAATCGCGTACGACCAAAGGCTCCAGTCCGCTCAAAACCGTCTCACGACACGGTTTCGGCACTCCCCTCGGTCGATATTTTGCCGCCGCAAGGGCTAAAAGGCGCGTGTGTTCGGGCGTGGTGCCGCAGCATCCGCCGACAATATCGACCAGCCCGCGCCGCATAAACTCCTCGCACGCGGCGGCAAACTCGGCGGGCGTCTGGTCGTAGCCGCCATTCAGATTGGGCAATCCGGCGTTGGGATGAGCCGAAACCCGACACTGGGTCACCCCCGCCAAACGCTCCAAAAAGGGCAGCATCTGCTCCGCCCCGAACGCGCAATTCAATCCGATCGACAACAAACGGTCTGACACCGAAACCGCGAAAGCTTCGACGGTTTGGCCGCTCAAAAGCCGGCCGCTCGCACCCGCAATGGTGCCCGAAACCATCACCGGAACCCCCGCCCCGGCCGCCGCAAAGAGTGCCGCCTTGGCGTTCAGAGTGTCGAAAACGGTCTCGACCAGCAACACATCCACCCCTCCATCGACCAGCCCGCGCACCTGCTCGGCATAGGCGGCAGAGAGCTCGGAGAACGAAATTTCGCGCACCGAGGGGTCGTCGGGATCGGTCGCCAGCGATGCGGAACGGTTGGTCGGCCCCATCGATCCCGCCACGAAACGCGGCTTGGAGGGGTTGCGCAGGGTGAAACTGTCCGCCGCCGCACGCGCAAGCCGGGCCGCCGCGAAATTGATGTCGTAAACCCGCTCCGCAAGCTCGAAATCGGCCAGCGAAACGGCGTTGGCGTTGAAACTGTTTGTCGAAATAATGTCGGCACCCGCCGCCAGATATTTGTTATGAATATCACTTATGACTTCGGGATGCGACAGCACCAGCGCGTCGGCAGGGCCTTCGAACGCCACCCCGCCGCGTTGGATCATAGTCCCCATCGCCCCATCCAGCACCAAAATGCGGTTCATCGCTCTACCTCCACTTCGAATAGTTTGTTCCAGTTTTTGCCTGTCAGCCACGTTCGTCCCGTGGCGGGGTCGTGGGCGATGCCGTTCAGAACGTCGGTTTGCGGCGTGGTGGTGATCAGGGACCTCAATCCCGAAAAGTCCACCGTCGCCTCGACGTTGCCTGTCGCGGGGTCGATGATGACGACGGTGTCGGACAGATAGATGTTTGCCCAGATCTCTCCGTCGATCCATTCCAGCTCGTTGATCATATCGAGGGGCCGACCTTCGCGCCTGACGATGATGGTGCGCCGGGTCGAAAGATCGGCAGGGTCGAGAACGCAGATGTTGGCCGTTCCGTCGCTCATATAGAGGTTGGTGCCGTCGGTCGTTAGCCCCCAGCCCTGACCGCGATAGGGCATCTTTTCGAGCAGCGTCAGATTTTCATCCCACACAAAGGCGGTCTGCTCCAACCAAGTCAGCTGGTAGATTTTGCCGCCCAGAACGGCCGCCCCTTCACCGAAAAAGTCGTCGCCCAGATGGGTTCGGTGCACAACATCGCCGCTCTCCAGATCGACCCGCCGCATCGTTGAGTGGCCATATTCGCCCGTGCTCTCCCACAGCGCGCCGTCGTGCCAGAACAGCCCCTGGGTGTAGGCCGCGGGGTCGTGAGGATAGGTGTCGACGACGGTGAAGTTGCGCGACTCCACCCCCTGCCCGACCACGGCACGCGATCCGCACGCCGTAAACAGCAATAAGAATGTAACGAGAAATTTCATAGGTGCAAAGATATTAAATTTTCACTATCTTTGACTTTGTCTAAAATAGGATGCGCCTCGGAAAACTGCAAACAAGTTTGCGTTTCCGCTCGGCTTTCACTATCTTTGTCGCGCTAAACCCTGAATGGCAAATGCTGACCCTGAAACAAATACGGACGCAGAAAGATCACGTGGTAGACCGATTGTCTGTCAAGGGCTTTCAGGCTGCACCTGTCATCGCCCGGATCGAGCAGTCGGATGATCGCCGTAAGTCGATCCAGACCGAGTTGGACGACCTTTTGCGCCGTCAGAACTCTTTGGCCAAATCGATCGGGGCCCTGATCGCCCGAGGGGAAGATGCACAGAGCGTGAAGAACGAGGTGGGCGCACTGAAAAGCCGCTCCAGGGAGTTGGAGGAGGAGTTGAAGAGCGTCACGGCCGAGCTCGACGGCCTCGTTGTCCAGCTTCCGAATTTGCCGGCCGAGGTGGTGCCAGCGGGGACGGGGGCTGAGGATAATGTGGTTGTCAGGAGCGGAGGGGAGATTCCTGTGTTGGAGCAGAAGCTTCCGCATTGGGAACTTGCGGCCAGGTATGGGATCATTGACTTCGAACTGGGTGTGAAGCTCACCGGAGCCGGTTTCCCGGTCTATAGAGGCAAGGGCGCGGCGTTGCAAAGGGCGTTGATTGCCTATTTTTTGGAGCGCAACACTGCGGCCGGTTATACCGAGATTCAGCCCCCTGTTTTGGTGAACGAAGCTTCGGGTTTCGGCACGGGGCAGTTGCCCGATAAGGAGGGGCAGATGTACCACGTGACGGGGGACAACCTCTATTTGGTGCCCACGGCGGAGGTTCCGCTGACCAATATATACAGGGATGTTATCCTGTCCGAAGCAGATTTTCCGGTCGCGATCACCGCTTATACGCCCTGTTTTCGGCGCGAGGCGGGGAGCTATGGCAAGGATGTGCGGGGGTTGAACAGGCTTCATCAGTTCGACAAAGTGGAGATTGTGAGGTTGGAGAAACCCGAAAATTCCTATGCTGCGCTGGACGGGATGGTGGCGCACGTGGAGAGTATTGTAAAGGAGTTGGGGTTGCCTTATCGCATATTGCGTTTGTGTGGGGGTGATATGAGCTTCACGTCGGCGTTGACTTACGATTTCGAGGTTTGGTCGGCGGCCCAGGAGCGGTGGTTGGAAGTTTCGAGCGTGAGCAACTTCGAGAGTTTTCAGAGCAATCGGCTGAAACTTCGTTATAAGGATCCGGAGGGGAAGATGCAGTTGGCGCACACTTTGAACGGGTCGTCGCTGGCTTTGCCCAGGATAGTGGCGGCGTTGTTGGAGAATAATCAGACCGCAGAGGGCATTGTTGTGCCTGAGGTTTTGAGGGAATATACAAAGTTTGACAGAATATGAAAAAGTTGTTTTTTTTGATTGCATTGGGGCTCGCGTTGGTTTCGTGCGACGAGATGTTCGACGATGAGAACGGTTATTTCGAGGTTTACGGCGAGCATTATTGGTTGGAAACCGCTATTCAGTACGCTCCGCCGTATGAGTGGACGCGCGAGTCGGAGCTTATCAGGGTGGAGTTTTGCGACGATTGGAGGGAGTATGACGAACCGGGGATTAGCCTTATGTTGTGGGTTCCGGGTCACGACAGGGGGCTGGTTTCGGGTCGCTATGTGTTTGATCCGCGTACGCCCGAACCTTTCGGCATCGCCGATGGGACGGCTTGGGGCGAGGATGGCGATTGGATTTCGGATGTTGTCGACGGCTGGATAGATGTCGATCGGTGGGGCCATTCGTGCGATGTGGAGTTTTCGCTCGTTATGGAGGGCGGCCGTCGGTTGACGGGGCGTTATCACGGGGAGCTGGAGACATCGCGCTGGGACTGATCAGGGGTATGATTTTTTTGGTTATTAATTTTATAGTTTTTAGTTCTTAGTTTTTAGTTTAATTATGGCTTACAAGATTGATCCTAATTTGTGTACCGCGTGTGGTACGTGCATCGACGAGTGTCCTGTGGAGGCTATTTCGGCGGGCGATGTTTATGTTATCGACGGCGGCAGTTGCATCGATTGCGGTGCTTGTGCCGGAGTGTGTCCCACCGAGGCCATCTCGGCAGAATAACTGATAAAGCTCCCCTTAGGGGAGCTTTATCTTTTCCGCTCGCCTGCATAGTTTGCCAGCAGAACCAGCGAGTTGTGGGCCGGGGAGACGGGATAGTTTGCCAACAACCCCACCGCCCGCATAACATACTTTTTCATCACTTCCGTCGCGGCCTCCAATCCGCCCTCGCTCAGGACGATTCGGTGAAGCCGGTCGACTTCGCCCCGGGCCAGCATATCGGATAACTCCTCTTTTCGAGAGGGCAGTTTCTCCATCACTTCGAGCAGGGGCAGGGTGATTTTCTTCTCCACAAGGTCGTTGCACAGGGGCTTGCCCGTGTCCGAAGAGGCGTAATCCAGAATGTCGTCGCGGATTTGGAACGCGATGCCTGTCGCTTCGCCGAACAGTCGCATTCGAGCGACATCGTCGCCGCTTGCACCGACCGACATAGCTCCCACGGCCGCGCTGACGCCGAATAATACTGCCGTCTTTTTGGTGACGATGTCGAGGTAGATTTCGCGCGTCATTCGCACTTCGTCGCTTTGGCGGCTCTGCAACAGTTCGCCCTCGCACAGCTCGCTCATCGCTCTGACCACCTGGTCGACAATGTCGTACTGGCCACTGTCGAGCCCCACCGTCAGGCTTTTGGCGAGAATGAAATCGCCTGCAATGACTGCCGTTCGGGGGCCCCAAAGCGCACGTGGCGAGGGTTTTCCGCGCCTGGTGTCGGCGTGGTCTATCACGTCGTCGTGCACCAGCGAGGCGGTGTGCATCATCTCCACCAACATCGCTCCCAGGTAGGTTCTCAGGCCCATATCGGGATTGTGCAACAGGGCACTGAGCATCACCGTCATCGGCCGGACGCCTTTGCCGCTGTTGGACAGGATATACTCCATAATGTTGTCCGCAAGGGGGTTGTCGGAGACCATTTGCCGCGCTACGAAACGCTTGTACTCGGCCGTTTGGGCCTCTATCGGAAGGCGAATTTGTTCGATCATCCCACAAAAGTAATCTTTTTTCATTACATTTGCGAAATGAAATTTCTTCCCCACATAGTTGCCATTGCCGCCTTTTGGGTGGTTAGTTTTTTTTATTTTCTTCCTCAGTTCGGTGGCGAGACGCTGAGCCAGACCGATGTGCAGATGTATGAGGGGATGAAGCGCGACATTTCGGAGCATCGTGCCGAGTTCGACGAGGACCCGCAGTGGACGGGACGGATGTTCGGTGGAATGCCGGCTTATCTCATTTCGGTCCATTATCCGTCGATGTTTCTCAGGGACGGGGTGCAGCGGGTTCTCGGTTTTATGGGCGAACCGGCGGCGTTGATGTTTCTTGCGATGGTGGGGTTTTGGCTGGGGTTGCTGATGTGCGGGGTGAATGCCTGGGTTGCGATTTTTGCGGCGTTGGCTTATGGATTGTCGACATATAACATCCTTATTATCGAGGCGGGACATATCACAAAGATGCGGGCTATGGGGTACGCGCCGATGGTCGTGGGGGCGGTGGTGATGGCGTTTCGGCAGACACGACCGTGGCTCGGAGGGGCTCTTGCGGCACTTTTTGCGGCGTTGCTTATCGGCGCGGGACATCATCAGGTGACTTACTATTTTGGGCTGGTGGTGGTTGCGCTGTGGTTGGGTCATTTTTCGCTGAGCAGGAAGTTTTTGATCACCACGGGGGTGTTGGTTTGTGCGGCGGTGTTGGCTGTGGGGGCTAATTTTACCCATCTTTGGTACACTTTCGAACACTCGCCGGAGACGATCCGTGCGGGGAGCGAGGTGGCGGAGAGGGACGGTGGGGGGATAGATTTGGAGTACGCCACCCAGTGGAGCTATGGGGTGGGTGAGAGTGTTAATATGTTTATTGCCGATGCCCGTGGCGGGTCGTCGATGGGTGGTTTTTCGACCAACGGCGAAGTGGCGGATGCGTTGAGGGACGAGGGGTACGACCCGCGGCTGGCCGAGCAGTTGGGGAGTTATTGGGGTGATCAGCCGTTTACGGGCGGGCCGACCTATTTGGGGGCGGTGGTTGTGTTTTTGGCTATTTTCGCTTTTGCGGTTTTGCCCGGGCGGCAGAAGTGGTGGGTTGCGGGGGTTTCCGTTTTGGGATTGTTGCTTGCGTGGGGTCACAATGCGATGTGGTTTACGCGGGGGGCTTTTGTGGTTTTGCCCGGGTTGGATAAGTTTCGCACGGTGTCGATGGCGCTTGTGATTTTGCAGTGGAGTGTGCCGTTTTTGGCGGCGATGGGGGTGTGGAAGGTTTTGGCCGGAGATGTGGAGCGTTCCCGGGTTATGAGGGGATTGAAGTGGAGTGTGGGTATAGTCGGGGGTGTGGCTCTGTTTTTCGCGCTGTTCGGAGGGTTGATTTTCGATTTTTCTTCTCCCGTCGATGGGCGGTATTGGCCTGAGTTGACCGAGGCGATGCGTGCCGAGCGCGCACGGATGTTGACGGGCGATGCGTGGCGGAGTTTGCTGTTTGTTTTGTTTACTGCCGGCATTTTGTTTTTTAGTAATTTTTCGGCCCGCCCGACCCCCCTGCGGGCGGGGCCGACGGCTTCGCAGAAGCCGAAAATATGGCTGTTTGCCCTCGCTTTGAGTGTGTTGGTGCTTCTCGATCTGGTACCGGTCGATCGGCGGTTTGTGGATGGCGACGATTTTCGGCCGCGAGCCGATGTTCGGGTTAAGCCGGACGGGGTCGACAGGATGATTATGGCAGACGAGGAGCTCGGGTTCAGGGTTTTCAACACCGCAAATCCCTTTAATGAAGCTTATACGTCCTATTTCCATCGCTCAGTCGGCGGTTATCACGGAGCGAAGTTGCGACGTTATCAGGATGTGATCGACCGATATTTGGTCGAGGGCGATTTGGGGATTTTGAACTTACTTAATACCAAGTATTTTATCTTTACCGATACCGATCCGGACACGGGCGAGCGAACGGTGGAGTTGAACCCTGATGCCAATGGTGCGGCGTGGTTTGTCGAACAGGTTATCGAGGTGCGTGATGCGCGTGAGGAGCTCGATATGCTCGGCCGGATCGACAACAAGAGGCAGGCCGTGGCCGAGTTATCCGACAATATTTTTCGGCCCGACCCCGCCCCCCCCACGGGGCGGGCCGACAGCCTCGCAGAGGCTGAAATCGAATTGGTGGAGTACCGTCCCAATTATCTGAAATACCGCAGCTCTTCGGCAGGGGAGGGCGTGGTGGTCTTTTCGGAAATTTACTATGACAGGGGGTGGACGGCGTATGTGGATGGGGTGGAGACGCCCTGTTTCCGTGCCGATTACATTTTGCGGGCTATGGTCGTGCCGGCGGGCGAGCACACGATAGAGTGGCGGTTCCGTGCGCCGAGGTTCCGGATGGTCGAGGCGGTGACGTTGGTCTCTAATATTGCTATTTTAATTTCTATCATACTTGCGCTATGGCTCTCGAAGACAAAAGGCAGAAACGCCGCATAAGGAACTCCTATTTCATCTCGACGGTCAGCATCGCTATGGTGCTGTTTCTGTTGGGCTCGGTCTGTTATTTGATACTCAACGCGCTCGATGTCACCAATCGGCTCAGGGAGAGCATTGCTATTCACGTGATGCTCAAAGACGGGCTGGAGGAGGGGAAACTTGCCGAGCTCCGCAAGAGCATCGAAAGCCAGATGCTGGGCGAGGAGCCGTTGGTGCGCAGTGTCGAGTTTTTGTCGAAAGAGGCCGCCGCCGAGCAGTTCAAGGAGGAGACGGGCGACGATTTTTCGGAGTTCATAGATTTCAATCCGTTGCCCGACAGCTTCGAGGTTTCGCTGACCGCTGTTGCGTCGGAGGCTCCGGAGACGGTGACCGGATTTGTGCGCGACGTCGAAAAGATGTCGGGAGTGACGGAGGTGGTTTACCAGAAGACCGTGGTCGAGCAGATCGGGCGGAACCTGGGGAAGCTGAACCTTGTGTTGATGCTGTTCGGGAGCGCGCTGTTGGTGATTTCGCTCATATTGCTCAACAACACCATCCGGATGACCATCATCAATAAGCGACAGATCATCAACACTATGAAACTTGTCGGGGCCAATCCCGGGTTTATTATGAAGCCGTTTTTGGGTTCGGCGGTGCGGCACGGGGCTTATGCGGGGTTGATAGCGACGACTATGTTTTTGCTGCTCTACTTCGGGCTGCACGAGGGTTTGCCCGACGTGAGGTTGCTCAGGGGCAGTTTCCTGCTACTCTCCATTGTCGGCGGAATGATCGTCGGCGGAGTGATTATTTCACTTATTTTTACTACGTTGGCGGTGAATAAGACTATAAGAAAATAAGAAGCTAATAGTGAAAAATGATCCTGTGCGCGGGGAGGGGCGTGAGGTGGTCGTGGGTCATCTCGGCGTGTCAGACGAAAGCGAAGATTGGCGTCAGTACGCCACGCGCACTATTCCTTAGAATGTTTTGCGGGCGTATCTTACGTGATCGAGCGAGTCGGATGATACGCCGATGACCGTGCAAGGGGCCGAGCCCAGACGGTCGAAAAATGAATTTATGATATGACAAAAAAAAACTATTACCTGATGATTGTGGGTTTGCTCATAATCGTTGTCGGATTTGTGTTGATGGCGGGCGGCGGAAGCGATGCGAGCGATGTGTTCAATGAGCAGATGTTCTCGCCGCGCCGTGTCACCCTTGCGCCCATCGTGGTCATCGGCGGATTCCTGTTCGAGGTCTATGCCATAATGAAGCGGTTTCGATGAGCATTCTGGAGGCTATCGTTCTGGGCATTGTTCAGGGGTTGACCGAATTTTTGCCTGTCTCGTCCAGCGGCCATCTGCAAATTGCCAAGGAGGTGCTGGGGGTCGAGCTGACGGATAATCTGACGTTCGATCTGACGCTTCATTTGGCGACGGTGATGGCGACGGTCGTGGTTCTTTGGCGGGAGGTGAAGGGGCTGTTTTGGGATTGGGCGATGATCGGGAAGCTGGCTCTGTCGGCTGTTCCGGTGGCTGTGGTGGGGCTGTGTTTCAGGAGCGAGCTGAATGCCGTTTTGTCGTCGCCCCACGTTTTGTTGATCGTGGGGGCGATGTTGGTTCTGACAGCTGTGTTGTTGTGGTTTGCCAGTCGAAAGTCCGCGCGTGGTGGCGGGAACATCACCTATAAAAATGCGTTTGTCATCGGTGTCGGACAGGCTTTTGCCGCGCTTCCGGGATTGAGCCGCAGCGGAACCACCATTGCCACGGGGCTCTTGCTGGGGGTGGATAAGGCGCGGGTGGCGCAGTTCTCGTTTTTGATGGTGATTGTTCCGATCCTGGGCAATGCGTTTTTGGACGTTGTGGGTGGTGATTTCGGGGGAGGGGTGGATGTTGCCGCGTTGACGGCCGGATTTTTGGCGGCGTTTGTGGTGGGTTGTTTCGCTTGCCGGTTTATGATCGAGATGGTTAAGCGGAGCAGGTTGGGCTGGTTCGCCGCCTATTGCGCGGTGGTCGGGGTGAGTACAATTATTTATTATTTCGTATAATTTTTTCGGCCCGCTCCCGCGCTTTAGCGGGCCGAGCGAGTTGCGACGCAACTCGAAAAAGCTATGAAGTTTTCTAAGGAGACAGATTTCCCGGCGGGGTATGTGCTGTGTGTCGACAAGCCTTTGGAGTGGACGTCGACCGATGTGGTGCGCAAGGTCAAGGTTGCGCTTCAGAAGCTGGGTTATCGCAAGATCAAGGTTGGTCACGCCGGTACGCTCGATCCGTTGGCGACGGGGGTGCTGGTGGTTTGCATCGGCGCGGCCACCAAGCGGGTGGACGAGTTGATGGCGGGCAGGAAAGAGTATGAGGCCGAGGTGGTGTTGGGCGGCTCGACGGTGAGTGGCGATTTGGAGCATCCGGTTGATAAGTCCCATCCGTGGGAGCACATCACGCGGGCGGATGTGGAGCTGGCATTGAAAAACCTGAGCGGTGAGCGGTTGCAGACGCCGCCGGTCTATTCGGCTAAGAAGTTTGCGGGCCGGCGTGCTTATGAGATGGCGCGCGAGGGCGAACAGCCCGAGATGCGGCGGGCGTTGGTTAATATCTATTCGATGGAGCTTTTGGAGTGCGATTTGCCGCACATTCGCATCAGGGTCGAGTGCAGCAAGGGAACCTATATTCGCTCGCTGGCGATGGAGATAGGCGAGGCGTTGGCGAGCGGGGCTTATTTGGCGTCGTTGCGCAGGACCCGTTCGGGCGAACTCACGGTGGATGATGCGTTGACGTTGGAGGATGTTGTCGAGCGGTTGAGGTAAAAAAACCTCGGAACCGTGAAACAAATCGCGACTTTTTGCGTATAGTAAATATTCGTCGTTTATTTTTCGAAAAACGTCAAACTTATCTGAATGAGAAAATGAAACTGTCACAATATACCTATCCGTTCTCCTCGTCGCTGATGGCAACTCATCCTGTCGAAAACCGTGACGAAAGCCGCTTGTTGGTTGTTAATCGCAAGACGGGGGAGATAGAGCACGTGGTTTTTAAGGATATTATCAACTATTTCGATGCGGACGATGTGTTCGTGTTCAACAACACCAAGGTTTTTCCCGCCAGGCTTTACGGCAACAAGGAGAAGACGGGGGCGGAGATCGAGATATTTTTGCTGCGCGAGTTGAACCACGACCTGAAGCTGTGGGATGTGCTGGTCGATCCGGCGCGCAAAATCCGCATCGGCAACAAGCTCTATTTCGGCGAGGACGATTTGTTGGTTGCCGAGGTGATAGACAACACCACTTCACGGGGGAGGACGCTGCGGTTCCTGTTCGACGGGACGCACGAGGAGTTCAAGGATGCGCTGTATAAGCTGGGCGAGACGCCGTTGCCGCGCTGGGTGCGCGACAAGGTGGAGCCCGAGGACGAGGAGCGGTACCAGACCATTTACGCCAAGCACGAGGGGGCGGTGGCGGCTCCCACGGCGGGGTTGCACTTCTCGAAACACCTGTTGAAACGGATGGAGATAAAGGGCATTCGCCAGGCCGAGATCACGCTTCACGTGGGGTTGGGCAACTTCCGGACGGTGGATGTGGAGGATTTGACCAAGCACAAGATGGACTCGGAGCAGATTGTGGTGGACGAGCGGGCGGTGGAGACGGTCAATGCGGGGAAGCGTGCCGGCAAGAAGGTGGTTGCGGTGGGGACGACGGTGATGCGCACGATGGAGAGCTCGGTGTCGACGGGCGGGATGCTCAAACCCTTCGACGGTTGGACGAACAAGTTTATTTTCCACCCCTATGACTTCACGACGGCCGATGCTATGGTGACCAATTTCCACACTCCGCAGTCGACCCAGCTGATGATGACGGTGGCTTTCGGCGGCTTCGATGTGGTGATGAAGGCTTACCAGGAGGCTATTCGCGAGGGATACCGGTTCGGGACTTACGGCGACGCAATGCTCATTATATAATTTTTTCGTACCTTTGTAGCTGAGTTGAGCAAAAGAAAGATATTATATGTGTGCCAGGAGGTGACACCCTATTTGGAGGAGGGTGTCATTTCAGGGCGTGCCCGTGTGTTGGCCCAGGGGATGCAGGAGCGCGGAGGCGAGATTCGCACGTTTATGCCGCGTTATGGGCTGGTGAATGAGCGCAGGAACCAGTTGCACGAGGTTATTCGGCTGAGCGGGATGAACCTTATCATCGGCGGGAACGATCATCAGCTGATAATTAAGGTTGCGAGCATTCCGGCGGTCAGGGTGCAGATATATTTCATTGATAATGACGACTATTTTCACCGAAAGGCCACGTTGAGGGACGAGAAGGGCGAGTTTTTCGAGGATAACGACGAACGGGCCATATTTTTTGCCCGCGGGGTGATGGAGACGGTGAAGAAGCTGCGTTGGGCGCCCGACGTGCTGCATTGCCACGGATGGATTTCGTGTGTTGCGCCGTTGTTGATGAGGGATGTTTTTGGCGACGACCCGATTTTTAAGGACAATCGGATCGTGGTGTCGCTTTATGACGGGGATTTTCCGTTTCCGAAGCTCGATCCGGCATACGAAAATCTCAAAAAGCGCGTTATCGACTTGGCGGACGGAGTGGTGGTCGAGGAGCCGCTCAGGGATCGGAGCTTGGTGGATTATGCGGTTAAGAGTGGCAAGCGGGTGATGGAGAATTATGGTGGAGACGGGTATTTGGATGATTATGAGAAGTTCTATGATGCGATTTTGTAGTTTTTTTGTCGTTTTGCTGTTGTGGGGTTGCACCGAGGTGGACGACCGGTTGGGCCAGAGCTTGTTGCCGGACAATCAGCAGATGAATATCGAGGTTTTCACCGTTGGCGATGGGGTGGAAACTTTTCTGTATAGGCAGGACAGTGTGCCTTCGTCGCGAATGGGGAGTGCTTATTTGGGTCGGATGGTGGACGGTGGGAGCGTTTATGGTGCGCGCAGGGCGAGTGCTCTTTTGCAGTTTTTGCCCATCACGGTGCCTTATGAGGATGTCGATGGTTATGGTTTGAGGCCGATAATCGACTCTCTGAGTATATTGTTGACTGTCACCGAAACGGGTGGGAATCCCGATTTGGTGCAGAGCTTCGACGTTTATGAGGTGGAGGGCGAGTTGCATCGCGATTCGGTTTATCGTGCCAATTTTCCGGTGGAGGATTATCGGGGCGAGAAGCTTTTCGAGTTCAGCCATCGGGGTGGTAAGGGCGAGGTGGAGGCGCGGTTGTTTCCCACGGCTCGGGGCAAGGAGTATTTGGAGCGGATAGTCAATTCGGATTGGGATGTTTATACGACCGATTCGCTTTTCAGAGAGGAGTTCAACGGGTTGTATGTCGTTCCTTCGGAGGGTTCGCCGCGGGATGGCGCTGTGATCAGGGCCGATTTGAGTGGGTCGGGAATGCGGTTGCACGTCAGGAACCACGACACGCTGGACCAGAATGCTATTTACGACACGATTGTCACTTATTTCAGTTTTCGCGACACCGACGCGGTCGATCAGATGACGGGACAGGTTACGGAGTGGGATAATGTTTCGGTGGGAATGGCCGAGTGGGACTATTCGGGGAGTGTGCTTGGAGAGTTGGAGGCGAGGACAAACGGGTTTACCGACACTTTGGCCACCAGCGAGCCGCTCGAAACGGTTTATGTTCAGGGCATGGGGGGCGTGGGGACGTACTTGCGGTTTACCGACAGCTTTGTTGCCACTGTTAGTGCGTTGGGCGATGGCGACAGGGACGTGTTGATTAATCAGGCGATGATGCGCATTTGGCTCGAAGACGACGGGGTGGATGTTTTGGACTCGTCGGTGGAGCGGTTGGGGAGTTATGTCGATTATCGTTTTTTGAATCCTATTCCCGATTATCGTTATGCGGTGGAGAGTCAGTATCAGGGCGGGTTGCCTTATGGCGGGTATCTTAACAGGTCGAGGGGTTATTATGAGTTGGACATCACCACTTATGTTCAGCGGTTGGCTGCGGGGAAGATGCCGCGTGCCGTTTATCTTGGCCCTGAGGCTTTTGATGTTTTTTGCTATGAGAACAGCGAATTGAGCGGCGACGACATCACCATCAGGGTTACTTACACAACTATCGAGCGATGAATTTAGTGATCGTCGAGTCGCCGAGCAAGGCGAAAACAATCGGAAAATATCTGGGGGCGGACTACACCGTCGTTTCGAGTTACGGACACATCAGAGACCTTGTGAAAAAGGGGCTCGGGGTTGATATTGCGAATGGGTTCGCTCCGCATTATGAGGTCGATCCGGATAAGGAGAGGTTGGTTCGGGAGCTCACTTCCGCCGCTAAGAAGGCCGACGTGGTTTGGTTGGCGTCCGATGAGGACCGCGAGGGAGAGGCTATCGCGTGGCATTTGACGGAAGCGTTGGGGTTGCCAGCGGAGAAGACGCGCAGGATTGTTTTTCACGAGATCACCAAGAACGCTATCTTGGGTGCGATAGAGCATCCGCGCGGGATAGATATAAATATTGTCAATGCCCAGCAGGCGCGACGGATCTTGGATCGGTTGGTGGGGTTCGAGTTGTCGCCGTTGCTTTGGAGAAAGGTGAGGCCGCAACTCTCGGCGGGGAGGGTTCAGAGCGTGACGGTGAGGTTGATTGTTGAGCGTGAGCGGGAGATTATCAATTTTAAGCCGACCGATTATTGGCGGGTTGTCGGGGAGTTTGTTGCTGGCGGGGGGAAGGGGTTTAAGGCCGAGTGTTCGAGCAGGTTCGATACCAGAGAGCAGGCGGAGGAGTTTTTGCGCCGGTGCAGCGGGGTGAGTTTCGGGGTGTCGAGTGTCGAGCAGAAGCCGGGGATGCGCTACCCTGCGCCACCGTTTACCACTTCGACGTTGCAGCAGGAGGCTGGCCGGAAGCTGGGGATGGGTGTTGCGCGGACGATGAGTGTGGCGCAGAAGCTCTATGAGCAGGGGTTGATAACTTATATGCGTACCGACTCGGTGAACCTTTCGGGTGTTGCGTTGGGTGCGGCCAAGAAGGAGGTGGTCGCGTTGTTCGGCGAACAGTACTCTAATACGAGGAATTATAAGACTAATTCCAAGGGGGCGCAGGAGGCGCACGAGGCCATTCGCCCGTCGTACTTCGACAGACAGAGTGTCGAGGGTACCAATGATGAGAAGCGGTTGTATTCGCTGATTTGGAAGCGTGCCGTGGCTTCGCAGATGAAGCCGGCGCAGATTGAGAAGACCGTGGTGAAGTTGGACGGCGGGTTGAGTGAGCATTTTACTGCGATGGGCGAGGTTGTTCTTTTCGACGGGTTTTTGCGGTTGTATTCCGAGGGGGTGGACGATGCCGGTGACGAGGATGGCGGTTTGTTGCCTAAGATGGCGGTTGGGGAGAGCGTCGGGGTCGACAGCATAAGTGCTACACAGCGGTTTACTCAGCCGCCTCCGCGGTATAGCGAGGCGTCGTTGGTGAAGAAGTTGGAGGAGTTGGGCATCGGGCGACCGTCGACTTATGCTCCCACTATTTCGACCGTTATCAGCCGCGATTATGTTGTTAAGCGCAGCGTGGATGGGACGAAGAGAGATTATGGACGGCTCGTTTTAAAGAATGGGACGGTTGATTTCGAAACTTTGTCGGAGACGACGGGCAAGGAGGTCAATAAGTTGTCGCCGACGGACATCGGGATGTTGGTGAATGACTATTTGGAGGGCCAGTTTCCCGGGATATTGGATTACAATTTCACGGCTAACGTCGAGAAACAGTTCGACGAGATAGCCGAGGGCGAGGAGCGGTGGCAGGATATGCTGGGTCGGTTTTATGCCCCCTTTCACTCCGAGATCGAGCGGGCTATGGGCGAGGAGCGGGCGGACACCCATAATGTGAGGGTGCTGGGCGTGGATCCGAAGACGGGTCGGGAGGTTTCGGCGCGGATAGGACGGTTCGGACCTATGGTTCAGATCGAGCCGGAGAAGGAGGGCGAGAAGCCGCGGTCGGCAAGTTTGAAGAAGGGCCAGCTTATTGCGACGCTCACTTTGGAACAGGCGTTGGAGCTTTTGTCGTTGCCGCGCAGTTTGGGTGAGTACGAGGGCAAGGAGGTCGTTATCGGCGTGGGGCGGTTCGGCCCTTATGTTCGGTATGACGGGAAGTTCACTTCGCTGGGTCGGGGCGACGATCCTTATACGATCACGTTACAGGATGCGATGAAGTTGGTGGAGGCTAAGAAGAGCGCGGGTGAACCGTTGAAGACATTTGCCGAGGAGCCCGATTTGGTCGTTAAGAACGGGAGGTATGGGCCCTATATCGCTTATCAGGGCAAGAACTATAAGATCCCTAAGACCATCGAGCCTTCGCTTTTGACCATTGAAGGTGCCAGAAAGATAGTTGCCGAGACACCGGCTTCTTCGAAAGCCACATCCGTGCGCCGTAAGAAGTTATGAAGACGATCCTGGGTTTTCTTTCCGAGTTGCGTGAGAACAATAATCGCGAGTGGTTTGCGGCCAATAAGGAGAGGTATGTCGAGGCGAATAACATCTTTAACGAATTTGCGTCGCAGTTGCTGGCCGAGGTTCAGAAGTTCGATCCGCTGACAGGGAATCTTAGTTTGAAAGATTGCACTTACAGGATTTATCGCGATACGCGGTTCAGCACCGATAAGACGCCTTATAAGACCCATTTCGGGTTGTATATTTGTCCCGGGGGCAAGAAGTCGGGCAATGCGGGGTACTATTTTCACGTCGAGCCGCGGGGTGGCGGGATGATTGGCGATTGCCTTTTGGATGCGGGGATTTTTATGCCTATGCCCGATGTGTTGCGGAGCGTGAGGGACGAGGTGTTTGATAATGGCGAACAGGTTATGGCGAGTTTACGGAGTGCCGGCAAACACGGCTTCGAGCTGGACAGGTCCAATTCACTGATCCGCACGCCTAAGGGCTTTCCGGCGGGTACGGAGTGGGATGAATATTTGAGGCTGAAAGATTTTCATATCACCAAGGTGGTGGACGAGGGGTATTTGTTCTCGAAAGACCTGGCAAAGAGGGCGGCCGAAGATTTCAGCAAGACCTATCCGTTTATGTCGCTCGTGCAACGTGCCGCACAGTTCGCACACGAGCTTTCGGAACAGTCCTGAGTACTCAGGGCGTCGTGCACCACGCAACTTATCCCCAATCTTTGCATATTCTTGTTGGTCGATATTTCTCCGTCGATATGGTGGCCTTTGACCATCAGAGTCAACGACAACCCCACCACAAAAACAGCCACGGCCAGAATCGAGAAGATTAATATTATCATAACGCAAAGGTATATATTATTTTCTTACCTTTGCTATTATGAAAATCGTAATCGTAGGTGCGGGCGAGGTGGGCAGCCATTTGGCTCGGATGTTGAGCGGCAGCAGTACGGGCGGCCACGACATCACCGTGGTCGATGCCGACGCCAGGCAGTTGGATGCCGTGGCCGATGTCAGCGACGTTATCACCATCGAGGGCGACCCTGCCACTTTTGCCACGCTGAAACGGGCGGGCGTCCGGAAGGCCGACCTGCTCATTGCCGTTCATCAGCAGGAGAACATCAACATTTTGTCGGCTATGCTGGGCAAGCAGTTGGGGGCGAAGAAGGCTATTGCGCGGATAGACAACAAGGAGTATTTGGAGCCGGGCAATAAGGAGGTGTTTATGGGGATGGGCATCGACTATTTGTTCCATCCCGAGATGGCGGCGGCCAAGGAGGTGATAAAGCTGTTGGGGCATACAGCTACCACGGAGTTGGTCGATTTTTCGGGTGGACGGATGTCGCTGGTGGTGTTTAAGGTGGGTGAGAGTTCGTCGATCGTTGGCAAGAGTATGTTGGAGATTGCGCCGCGGCCGGCGGAACTTTACTATCGCATTGTGGCTATTGCGCGGGGCGAGAAGACCATTATTCCGCACGGCGATGATCGGGTTTTTGTGGGTGATACGCTGTTTGTGGTTGCTCCGGCGGAGTTTGTGGGCGAGGTGCAGGAGCTGAGCGGCCGGCCGGAGATAGATGTCAGGAGCCTTATGATATTGGGCGGCAGCCGGATCGGGGTGCAGATTGCGACGGCGTTGCAGGATCACGTCGATATTAAGTTGGTGGAGTATAATCCGCAGGAGGCTTACCGGCTGGCGGAGCTGTTGGATAAGACGCTGATTATCAACGCCGACGGGCGCAATTCGGACGCGATGATGGAGGAGGGGATCAACCGGATGGATGCGTTTGTGGCGGTGACGAGCCGGTCGGAGACCAACATTTTGACCGCTATGCTCGCTTCGAAGATGGGGGTGAAGAAGGTTATTGCCGAGGTTGAGAATTTGAACTATATCGCGCTCGCGGAGAGCATCGGGATAGATACGGTTATCAATAAGAAGCTGCTTACGGCTTCGAACATTTATCGCTTCACGATGAATACCGACGTGCAGACCGTTAAGTGCCTTACGGGAACCGATGCCGAGGTGTTGGAGTTTGTGGTTAAGCCCGGGTCTGCCGCCACCAAGGTCCCGATTTATAAGCTGGGTTTTCCGGCGGAGGCTACCATCGGGGGGATTATGCGCAACGACAGGGTTTATATGGCCGTGGGCGAGACCGAGATGGTGGCTTACGATCGCGTGGTGGTGTTTGCCAAACCCGAAGCCAAAGCCGACGTGGGACGGTTCTTTAATTGATGGAGCTGTTGCCACATATCATTTCCTCTCTTCTTGCGCCGCGGTTTAGGGCGGTGGAGGAGTTTTGCCGACGGCCACACGAGGTTCAGCATGGGCAGTTGAAATATTTGCTTTCCAAGGCGGAGGGGACAGAGTTTGGGCAGCACCATCTTTTCTCGCAAGTTGCTGATTATGAGGATTTTAGGCGTTCGGTTCCGATCAGGGAGTATGGCGAGTTGTTGCCGTGGGTGGAGCGGGCGAGGAGTGGAGAGAGGGGTGTGCTTTGGCCCGGGATGACGCGGTGGTTTGCTCGGTCGAGCGGAACGACGGCGGGGAAGAGCAAGTATATTCCCGTGACCGACGATTCGTTGCGGGACAGCCATTTGCGTGGGCCGCGCGATTGTGTGGCGTTCAATGTTCGCAAATTTCCGGATACGCGGGTTTATGGCGGCAAGACGTTGACGCTGGGGGGCAGTCGACGTATCGAGGGCGAGGGGGCGATTTTGACGGGCGATCTGTCGGCCATAATGATCGAGAATACGCCGTGGTATGTTGGGGGCAGAAGGGTGCCGTCGTTGGAGACCGCTTTGATTGCCGACTTTTCCGAGAAGGTGGAGGCCATTTGCAGGGAGTGCTCGGGGCAGGATGTGAGGTCGATAGTGGGGGTTCCGTCGTGGAATTTGGTGATGCTGCGGCGAATGCTGGAGTATACGGGGAAGGCAAATTTGTTGGAAGTTTGGCCGCGTTTGGAGTTGTTTATCCACGGGGGGGTGAACTTTGCGCCGTACAGGGATATTTATCGTGAGCTTATTCCTTCGGACGGGATGCACTATTTGGAAACCTATAACGCGAGTGAGGGCTTTTTTGCCATTGCGGACGGGTTTGGCGACGATATGCTGTTGATGCTCGATTACGGGACGTTTTATGAGTTTTTGCCGTTGGACGATTTGGGGGATCACTCCAAAGCCGTTCCTTTGGAGGGTGTTCGCACGGGGGTCAATTATGGGGTGGTTATCAGCAGCTCGAACGGGTTGTGGCGCTATTTGATCGGCGATGTGGTGCGGTTCACTTCGCTCGATCCCTATCGGATCCGCATTTCGGGGCGCACGCGGCAGTATATCAACGCTTTCGGCGAGGAGCTGATTGTCGACAATGTCGAGCAGGCCGTCCGGAGGGCGTGTGAGGCGACGGGGGCGGAGGTCGTGGAGTATACCGTGGCACCGATATATATGGGGCTCGATAGACGAGGGGGGCATCAGTGGTTGGTGGAGTTTGAGCGCGAGCCTGCTTCGATGGAGAAGTTTGTGGGGGTGCTGGACGAAGCTTTGATGGAGCAAAATTCCGATTATGAGGCCAAACGGGCGACCACTTTGGCACAGCCCTTGGTCAGCGTTGTCCCACGTGGAACATTTTTGCGTTGGATGGGTGCGCGCGGCAAGGTCGGGGGACAGAACAAGGTGCCGCGGCTTGCCAATACAAGGGAGTATGTCGATGAAATTTTGAGATTATGTACATAGCTGTTGCAGGAAACATCGGGAGTGGCAAGACCTCGCTGACCGAAATTTTGGCGCGGGAGTTTGATGCGACGCCCTATTTCGAGAATATCGACAACCCCTATATCAACGACTTTTACGGCGATATGGGGAGGTGGTCGTTCCATTTTCAGGTCTACTTTCTCACGTGCCGCATTCGCCAGTCGATGGATGCGTTGCGCAACGGGGGCGATCTGTTCCAGGACCGCACCATTCACGAGGATGCGTGGATCTTTGCCGCCAACCTCCACGAAATGGGGTTGATGTCGAGCCGCGACTTCGACACCTATATGAAACTTTACGGCCTGTCGGACGAGCTGATACGCAAACCCGACCTGCTGATATATCTCAAAGCCGGTGTGCCTAAGCTGGTGGAGCAGATACGTAAACGCGGGCGAGGCTACGAACAAAGCATCGACGAGGCGTACCTGGCGCGGCTGAACGAAAAGTACAACGACTGGATAGAGAACATCTACCAGGGCGAGGTGATGGTGATAGATATAGACAACGCCGATTTTATTGCCGATCCGAAAATCGTAGAGGATGTTTCCGCCCGAATTCGCAGCATCTGTCGACTCTGAACTGCTCGCCGCACTGGACGGCGAGGCGGTGGTGAGCGTGAGGTACAATCCGTTCAAACTGTCGGCTATGCCGCAGGGTGCGGACGGGGTGCCGTGGAATCGCTATGGGGCATATCTGGCCGAGCGACCCGTCTTTACGCTCGATCCGGCGTGGCACGCGGGAGCTTACTATGTTCAGGAGGCGTCGTCACAGTTTGTCGAACACCTGTTCAGACAGTCGGGCGGAGGTTCGAAGGTGCTCGACCTGTGTGCCGCGCCGGGCGGGAAGACCACGCTCTACTCCACGCTGGTGGGGGCCGAGGGGCTGGTGGTGGCCAACGAGCCGGTGAAGAGCAGGGCGAGTGTTTTGGCCGACAATGTGCGGCGGTGGGGTGTGGGCAATGTGGTGGTGACTTGTGGCGAGGCGGCGGCGTTTTCGGCCTATAAACATTTTTTCGACGTGCTGGCAGTCGATGCACCCTGTTCGGGCGAGGGAATGTTTCGCAAGAACCGGCAGGCGCGGGGCGAGTGGTCGTCGGCGGGTGTGGAGATGTGTGCGGCCCGACAGCGCAAAATTCTTTCGGAAGCGTGGGATGCGCTCAGGCCCGGGGGCGTTCTCATCTACTCGACCTGCACCTTCAATCGGCGCGAGAACGAGGAGAATGTCGAGTGGCTGACGGCGAATTTCGATGTGGAGATGCTCGACATCGACGTGCCGGAGAGTTGGGGGATCGTTCACGAGAATGGTTGTTTTCGGTTATATCCGCACAGGCTGCAGGGCGAAGGGTTCTTTGCGGCGGCGATGCGCAAGGGCGACGGGCGGTTGAGGCGCGAAGTCCCGAGGGCGCGGCGCGAACCTTTGACCGATGTGACGGGGGCGGAAAAGCGGGCGTTGGGACAGTGGACGGATGCGGCGGAGGCGATGCGGTTTTTTCGTGCGGGGAACGCGTTTTACGGAGTGTATGCTCCTAATTATCAGGCAGTTAAGGCTTTGGCTGGCGGGTTGAATGTCATCTATTCGGGGGTGTGTATGGGTGAGCTTTTTGGCGGCAAGTTGCGGCCCGACCACGCGCTGGCCCTGGCCGTCGGTCTGCGCAGGGACGGAGATTTTTCGGTGCGGGAGTTGCCACGTGAAATTGCGCTGGACTATTTGCGCAAGCGCGAGTTTGCCGACCCGGGAATGCTGGCCGAAGGGATTAATCTGTTGACCCACAACGATTTACCCATCGGGTGGACGAAGCGGATAGGGCATCGGACGAACACCCTGCTGCCCAATAATTTTCGGATTATCAACTTATAGTTTTTTTTGCTAACTTCGCGCTATGGAAAAGATGTTCTACTCGATGGGCGAAGTGGCGGAGATGCTCGACGTGGCTCCGTCGCTCATTCGCTTCTGGGAGAAGCAGTTCGACATACTGAAACCCCGCAGGGCCGAAGGACGCAAACGTTTTTCGGCTCAGGAGGTGGCCAATCTGAAGACCATCTATCATCTGGTCAAAGAGCGCGGTATGACCCTTGGCGGTGCGGCCAAACACCTGAACGTCAACAAAAAAGCGGTGGACAAAGATGCCCTCATTGCCGAAAAATTGCAGGACATCAGGGCGTTGCTTTTGGAGGTGAGAGATGGAATCGCATGTGAAGATTTTCGGCCCGACCCCGCCCCCCCCACGGGGCGGGCCGACGGCTTCGAAGAAGCCGGAAACAGCACGACTTTTGTTGAACAAACCCTGTTCTGACAATGAAAATCCGCGACATAATCGCTCCTGTGGAGGAATTTGCGCCGCTCGGCCTGCAAGAAGAGTACGACAACAGCGGCCTTATCGTAGGTTCGCCCGAAACGGAGATCGACCGGGCGTTGGTTTGTGTCGATGTAACACCGAACGTGGTGGACGAAGCAATCGAGCTGGGGGCGGGGCTGATAATCTCGCACCATCCCGCCATCTTCCATCCGTTGAAGCGGCTGACGGGCGAGTGCGTGATAACGAAAGCCGTGAAAAACGACATTGCGCTCTACTCCGCTCACACCAATCTCGACCGCGCCCAGGGGGGGATGAGCCATCGGCTGGCCGAGATCCTGGGTATAACCGATGTCAAACCTCTGGCGGAATTTGGAGTTATCGGCAATTTGCCCCGTGCCGTGGAGAGCGGCGATTTCCTGCGTACCGTGAAAGAGAAGCTCGACATCGAGGTGATAAGGCACAACAGCCTGCCGCCGAAAGTGCACAAAATCGCGCTGTGCACCGGCTCGGGCAGGGACCTCATCGAAGCCGCTCAGGAGCAGGGAGCCGACATCTATCTGAGTGCCGAGCTGAAATATAACGACTTTTTTTCGCCCGTCGCCGTGGCCGACATAGGGCACTGGGAGAGCGAATTTTGTGCAATCGAGCTGATTTGTGACATTATTTCAAAAAAAATAGCTAATTTTGCCCTCTACAAATCCCGAAAGGGACGAAACCCGGTTTGTTATTATGGCTAAAAAAATAGAGACCACCGACTATTCGATGGAAGAGAAGATCAAGGCACTGTACGCCCTGCAAATGGTCGACTCCAAAATCGACGAAATCAATAAAATCAAAGGCGAACTGCCGCTGGAAGTTCAGGATCTGGAAGACGATGTGGCAGGGCTGGGAACGCGCATCGAAAACTTCAACTCCGAAATAGAAGAGCTGAACGACATGACCCGCCAGCGCAAACGCGATCTGGACGAGGCCAGCCTGCTGATAACCAAATACGAAGAGCAGCAAAACAACGTTCGCAACAACCGCGAATTCGATGCGCTGGCCAAAGAGATAGAATATCAGAAGCTCGAAATCGAGCTGGCCAACAAGCACCTGAAAGAGTATTCGGCCGCCATAAAAGCCAAAAAACAGCAGGTGGAGGAGGCCGAAGCGGTGTTGGGCGACCGGAAATTGGATCTGGAACAGAAACAAACCGAACTGGCAGGCATAGAAAAGGAGACCGAAAAAGAGATCGCCGTGTTGGAGAAGGAACAGAGTGCCGCCGCAGAGAAGATAGACGAACGGATGTTGAACGCATACCGACGCATCAGGGCCAATATGCACAACGGACTGGCAGTGGTGACGGTGAAAAGGGACGCCTGCGGAGGGTGTTACAACCGCATTCCGCCGCAACGTCAGGTCGACATTCGTCAGAACAAAAAAATCATCGTCTGCGAATACTGCGGGCGCATTTTGGTTGCCGAATAGTATATTTTTACAGAAACATAATCAAAGTTGCACGGAAATTGCCTGATTGCCTATCGAGAAAACCTCTACTCTAAACATCTAAATTGCTAAGAGTATGGACACGAACAAGTTGAGCGACTCGCGGTTGCTCGAGCTCTATTCGGCAGGCGACAAAAACGCCATCGGGGTGCTTATCGACAGGCACCGCAGGCGCGTCACTGACTACATCGCGATGATGGTGAAAGATCGCGACGAGGCGGACGACATCTTTCAGGAGACCATCATCAAAGTTGTGCGCTCGGTGGATGAGGGGCGGTATGTCGATACGGGCCGGTTTCTCTCGTGGGTGCTCAGGGTGGCACACAATCAGGTGATAGACCATTTCCGCAGGACAAAGAACGACCTGAAACTGAACGAGTCCGCGGCAGGGTTCGATATCCTGTCCAACGTCAGAATCGCCACGGACTCGGTGGAAGACAAGATGGTGACTGAGCAAATCTACGCAGACCTGCGCAAAATGATAGGGCGTTTGCCCGAAGAGCAGCGCGACGTGGTGATGCTGAGGTACTTCGATGAGATGAGTTTCAAGGATATTGCCGACGAACTCGGCATCGGGATTAACACGGCCCTGGGGCGGATGAGGTATGCACTGATCAATTTGCGCAAAATAATCAAGGAAAACCAGATGATACTGACCTGTTGAGGCAGGATTTTTGCAGGAGACGGGCGGTGGCGTATAATAAATTGAGGGCTGGTGCGTTCTAATGCTAAACCGACGATGATGTATTAACTTTGTTCTATGGAAAATATCGACACACAAACGCAAATAGACCCCGACGATCACGACCTGTTGCTTCGGCACGTTATTCAGGGAGAGCACGACCTAATGTTCCTCGACTCATATTTCGGGGAGATGCTGCGCGGCGGCGGAGGAGGAAGCTTTGTGCTCGACCCGCCCGACGAAGAGATACTGTGACTTATACTATAATCCCACCCGAGCGAATGTAAAGGTGGGATTTTTTTGTATATTTGCGAGATGAAACGAAAATACCTTGTCCTTTTTATTATAGGTTTGCTGGTCGTCGACCAGGTGGTTAAAGTTCTGGTGAAGACCAATATGAGCATCGGGGAGAGCATTCCGGTGCTGGGCCGCTGGTTCCAGATCTATTTTATCGAGAACGAGGGCGCGGCGTTCGGGATGAAGCTGGGCGGGCAGTACGGCAAGCTGGTACTGAGCCTGTTCCGCATCGTTGCCGTGACGGCTATCGGGTTCTATATCGACCATTTGTGGAAAAAAGGCGCGCCAAAGGGGGTGTTGCTTGCGTTGTCGATGGTGCTGGCGGGTGCGATGGGGAATATTATCGACAGTGCTTTTTATGGCATAGTTTGGGATTATGCGCCGTTCCTGCACGGTCGGGTGGTCGATATGTTTTCGCTGTCGTTCTTTCCTCCGGTGTTCAATGTGGCCGACAGCTATATTTCGGTCGCTGTTGTGTGGCTGATACTGTTTCATTGGAAATACTTCAAATAGGGATGAAAAAACTGCTTGTGTTATTCGTTGCCCTGTTTTTTTGCGGGGCTGTTTATGCCGGTTCGCCCTCTGCGTTGAGTGTGCGGGGAGGCAAGTTGGTCGATTCTGCGGGCGAGAGTGTGGTGCTTCACGGGGTGAGTATGGGGTGGCACAGTTCGTGGCCGCGGTTCTATAATCCCGAAGCCGTTCGCGAAGTGGCCGACGTTTGGGGAGCCGATGTTGTGCGCGCTGCCATCGGGGTTCATCCGCGCGAAAAGGGTTATATGGCCGATCCGGCGGGGTCGTGGAAGTGCCTCGAAGCGGTGGTGGAAGGGGCTGTCGAACGGGGCATTTATGTGATAGTGGATTGGCACAGCCACGCGATAGAGACCGAGGCGGCGGTGGAGTTCTTCCGGAAAGTGGCGGCACGGTGGGGCGACAAACCCAACGTTATCTACGAAATTTTCAACGAGCCGGTGAACGATTCGTGGGAGCAGGTGAAGGAGTATTCGGTTCGGGTCATCGAAGCTATTCGCCAGACAGACCCGGACAATATCATTCTGGTCGGGTCGCCCCACTGGTGTCAGGACATCCATTTGGTGGCCGCCGATCCGATAGCGGGGTACGACAATCTGATGTACACGATGCATTTTTATGCCGCGACTCACAAAGACGAATTGAGGACGAGGACCGAGGATGCTATTAAGTCGGGACTGCCAGTCTTCGTATCCGAATGTGCGGCGATGGAGGCGACTGGTGACGGGCCGCTGGACTATGAGTCGTGGGGGAAATGGGAGAAAATGATGGCCGACCACGACACGAGCTGGGTTACGTGGAGCCTGTCGGAAAAGGACGAAAGCTGTTCGATGATACGCGACGGGGCGGTTCCGGCAACGGGCCACTGGACGGACGGAGACCTGAAAGAGTGGGGAAAATTTGTACGAAACAGATTACAGAGTATGAAAAAGTTCGATGAGATAGGAGATGGTTTGAGGCTCAACTTTTTTGGTCACGGAAGTGTCGGGTTCGAGTTCGGAGGTAAATATTTTTATGTCGATCCGGTGAGCGACTATGCCGACTATGGCCGATTGCCCAAAGCGGATTACATTTTTGTCACCCACGAACACGGCGACCACCTCGATGCGAAGGCCATCGAGGCGTTGACCAAACCACAAACCGTCATCTACCTCAATGGCACGGCGCGCGAGACGTTGGGTCGGGGTGAAGTTTTGGAGTGGGGCGAATCGATCACGGTGATCGATTCCGTGTTTTGGGACGGCAAGGACGAGCAGGGACGCGAAACGGGCGGGTTCGAGCAGCGCAACACGTTCTCGGTCGAGGCTGTCCCGGCGTACAACGTTTCGCCCGCTCAGCTCAATTTCCATCCGCGGGCGCGCAAGCACAACGGGTATGTTTTCACTTTCGACGGCACTCGGATTTATGTTGCGGGCGACACCGAACCCGTGCCCGAAATGGCGGCTTTGAAGGGTGTGGACATCGCTTTTTTGCCCGTCAATCAGCCTTACACGATGACCGAAGAGCAGGCAGTTGCGGCCATAGAAACCATCGAACCGAAGATTTTCTATCCCTATCACTTCGGCGGCACGGACCACCGGACCGATATTGGAAAGTTGCAGGACCTGCTGAGCGGCTCGGGCATCGAAGTGCGCGTGAGGCCGCTGGAATAGTTGAGAGTTGAGGATAACAATCAAGGCACGCAGTGCATTATTTTTTTCGACTTTCGGAGAAAGTCGTCAGCCCGCCGCCGCCCCCAAGCGGCGGGCTGAAATCAGCCCTTGCTCGGCGACGTGCTTTCCGCGTAGCTAACCATTGATCGTTGAGAAAAGGCTGTTCGCGGGTTGGAAGAGGTTGACGATCGCCAGCCCGCCGCGAAGTGCCGTCCGAACCGTATGGCGCGTGCCCGACGATTGCTCCGCCGTAGCCGCATCGTACCAACAAATCAACCGCGACGACCGCTCCACCATCCACTCGTTGCGCCGATAATAAACCCCCGCCGACCACCGCTCCGAAAGCGTCCTAACCTCGTCCGCCAACCCCAAAACAGTGTCGTAACGACGCCGATCGGCGGGCGAAAAATCGCGCGCCTGCCCCGCAAACGGCACCGCACAAACCAACTGCACACCCTCGCAAGAGCCCCGCAACCGCAACACAGCCTCCGCCGCCGCAAGGTCGAACCCGGCCGCCATTCCCGAAACAAACACCCGATAACCGTCGGCATAAGCCTGCACGACAGCCGCCGCAAGCGCATCCGACCCGTCGTCGGAAAACGACCGATGGCCCGAAAAACAGAGGGTGAAATTGTTGTTAGGCACAGAAATTGTTAGTAAATTTACACTGGCAAAATTAGTGTTTAACTCTTAAAAAATCAAACAACTATGAGAAGAAGTAATCACGGGGCGGCATTCGGTGCATTCATCTGCGGTGCCGCCATCGGAGGAGTCGTGGCCCTGTTGTTCGCCCCGCGTTCGGGCGCAGAAACCCGCGAAATGATCCGCGACTATGTGGACGACGAAGTGGATATGCTCAAAGCACGCGCGGCCGACGCCAAAGAGATGGTGGAAGACAAAATCGACCAATACAAACGTCGAGCCCGACAAGCCGTAAACGAAATCGAAGACCTGGTAGCCGAAGCCAAAGACTGCGCCAGCTCCGAAATCGCAGCAGCCAAAAAAACGATCAAAAAAGCAACCGCAAAATGAAAGCATTAGACCAACTAAGCGGTCTGAGAGAAGATACCGTCGACTATCTGCGCCTCAGGTGGGCGGGAATGAGACTGCGGGCGGTCGACAAACTCTCCGACAGCATCAGCAAAGCCATCGGGTGGGTGGTGTGCCTGCTCTTTGTGGCCATAGCACTGGTGTTTATGATGGTCGCCCTGGCGTTGTGGATAGGTCAAAGGCTGGGCAATCCGTGGCTGGGGTTCCTGGTCGCGGGCGGAGGTTTCCTGGTGTTGGGCGTGATACTCTACTTTGTCGCCCGAGCCGTGGCGGCGGGCCCGCTGGTGCGCCACTTTGCCGATATGTTGTTCACCTCTAACGACGAGTACTATGGCACGCAGGATTAGGGTAAAAATGTTGGGCGACATAGGCTCGCGCAGGGAGTTGCGCGAAGCAATGGCCGAAGTGGAAATGCGCACCTGGTACGCCGAAAAGCGGCTGGCCGAGAGTGCCGACTCGATATTCTCGCTGGACAACCTCGTCTCGCTGATTATGCCTTCTGGCGGAGTTGTGGACCGGCTGGCCGGCGGAGCAATGAACGGAATCGCCACCGTCAAGGGAGTGATGTGCGCGTTGCGGAAAATGAGAAGACAATGATTACGCGGTAAGCTCGTCGCCGAGCAAGGGCTGATTTCAGCCCGCCGCCGCTGGGGGCGGCGACGGGCTGACGACTCCTGCGGAGTCAATTCTCAACTCTCCACTCAAAAGTCCGCAGGCGGCTTCGATGTCCTCGCCGCGGGAAGCGCGAATGGTCGTGCGCAAACCTTTCCGGACCAGCGCGTCGCGAAACCGCTCGACCTCGGCCAGCGGCGGACTGAAAAACGGTGAGCCTGGAATGCGATGAAAACGTATCAAATTGATGCGACAACTCAAACCATTCAGCAATCTGGCCAGCCCCGCGACATGGCGCGGCGAGTCGTTCAGCCCCGAAAGCACAATGTACTCGAAGCTCACCCGACGCTGGTGTGAAAAGTCGTGGCGACGAATCATCTCCACGATTTTTTCGATGGGATAAGCCCGCTCTATCGGCATAATCTCGGCCCGCTCGGCCGGAAAAGGATTGTGGAGACTGACCGCCAAATGGACGCGCGACCCTGCCAAAAACCGCTCCAAAGCGGGCACAACACCCGCCGTCGAGACCGTGATGCGGGTCGGACTCCAGCCATAACCCCAAGGCGCAGTGAGGATCTCGAGCGAGCGCAACACCTCGTCCAGATTGTCCAACGGCTCGCCCATACCCATATAAACGATGTTGGTGAGGCTCTCGAACTCGGGCAGAGAAGCGAACTGGTTGAGAATTTCGCCCGCCGACAAATTCACAAAAAGCCCCATCCGTCCCGTGGCGCAAAACGCGCACCCCATTCGGCAACCCGACTGGGACGACAAACACAATGTGCCTCGGTCGGCGTCAGGAATATAAACCGCCTCGACAGAGGGGTTAAACAGGTATTTCACGGTTCCGTCGGCTGAGACGCGCTGGTGAATCGGTGCACTGCGGCCGACAGAGTAGCGTTCCGCCAAAGCACTGCGTCCCGCGGCAGAGATATTGGTCATCTCACTGACATCGTTGACCCCCTTCCGATAGAGCCAATCGGCCATCTGTCGCCCCACGAAACGGGGCAAGCCCGCCTCCGACGCGACGAGGGTGAGCTCGTCCAAAGTTTTGCCGAATAAATTTTCCATCGAGTGTGCGAAAATAATAAAAAATCGCTACCTTTGCAATTAAGAACTAATCAAAAAACTTATAAAACCCAAGTTATGGAAGCTAAAAAGACACCGAGAGCCGATCTTCAGAGTCGCAGGGTGTTGTTTATTGAGATCGGGCTGTTAATAGCTTTGCTGGTCGTGGTGGGCGCGTTCTCGTGGAGCCAGCGGGAAAAGAAAGTGGCCGCTATGACCGATGTAACGGCAGTGGTGGAACAGGAAGTGGTGATCAACACCGAGCAACCCGAAAGGCCGCCCGAAATCAAACCGCAACAAAACCAGGTCATCTCCGACTTTCTCGAAGTGGTGACAGACGACACAGTGATCGACAGCACCATAGACTTCAGCGACTTCAGCGAAGATATTACCGTCGAACCTCCAACGGTCGTGGAGGAAGTCGTGGACGACATGCCCCTTATGAACGTGGAAGAGATGCCGCAGTTTCAGGGTGGCGACATTATGAAATTCCGCGACTGGGTGCACGGCCAGATAGTCTATCCGCGAATGGCGGTGGAAAACAATATTCAAGGCAAAGTGACGATCAAATTTGTCATCGAAAGGGACGGCAGTCTGAGCAACATCGAAGTGCTCGCCTCGCCCGACAAATCGTTGGAACAGGAGGCAGTGAGGGTGTTGAAAACCTCGCCCAAATGGACCCCGGGTCGCCACAACGGTCGCGCGGCGAGGGTGTTCTACATCCTGCCGGTGGACTTTGTGCTTCGCAATTAGTCTATGGAAAAGGCTGTTTTAGCGGCTGTAATAACCGATAGGCAGACGGAAACGCAGGCTCGTGAATATCTCGACGAGCTTGCGTTTTTGGCTCACACGGCGGGAATCGAAGCCGTCAAAAGGTTCACACAACGACTCTCCACGCCCAACTCACGCATATATATGGGGCCCGGAAAGCTGGAAGAGATAGCTGACTATTGCAGAGCGGGCGAAGTGGATGTGGTGATCTTCGACGACGAACTGTCGCCCTCGCAAACCCGCAACGTGGAGAAAATATTGCCGTGCAAAGTGCTCGACAGAACGCGGCTCATACTCGACATATTTATGTCGCGCGCCCAAACGGCATACGCCAAAACGCAGGTACAACTGGCGCAGTATGAATATATGTTGCCGCGGTTGACCGGAATGTGGACCCACCTCGAAAGGCAACGCGGAGGTACGGGCACCCGAGGCGGAGCAGGCGAAAGGGAGATCGAAACCGACCGGCGGGTCGTGAGAAGCAGAATAACGCTGCTCAAAGAGGAGCTGAAAAAGATAGACCGGCAGATGGCCACGCAAAGGAGCAATCGGGGCCAGCTGGTGAGGGTGGCTCTGGTGGGGTACACCAACGTGGGGAAGAGCACGCTGATGAACCTGCTTTCGAAGAGCGAAGTGTTTGCCGAGGATAAACTTTTTGCAACGCTGGACACCACCGTGCGAAAGGTCGTGCTGGAGAATTTGCCCTTCCTGCTCTCCGACACCGTGGGGTTCATTCGCAAATTGCCGACGCAGTTGGTGGAGAGTTTCAAGTCGACGCTGGACGAGGTGCGCGAGGCAGATTTGTTGCTACACGTGGTGGATGTGTCGCATCCCGGGTTCGAGGACCAGATAGAGGTTGTGAAGCGCACGTTGGCGGAGATCGGGGCGGGGGAGAAGCCGGTGTTTATGGTTTTCAACAAGGTGGACGCGTTTAGTTACACGCCGAAAGGGGAGGACGATCTGGGGCCGTTTTTGCCGGAGCACAGGTCGTTGGAGTATATTCGCAATATGTGGTCGGGGGTTCCGTCGATATTTATTTCGGCTATGAAGCGACAGGGTGTGGGCGAGCTGAGGGACCGGCTCTATTCGATGGTGCGGGAGATACACGAGGGGCGGTATCCGTTTAATAACTTTTTGTATTGATTTCGTGAAAATGGAGCATATTTCACACCTCCTCATTCCGCGACCGCGGCTGTACGTTATGTACTATCCGCGTCCGACGGAATTTCGGTCGGCGCAAAATCTGCTCCATTTTGCAAAAAATTAAGTAATTATGAATGTTTTTATTCTTAATGAACAGCCGACTGTTCTGAACCGATTTATCTCCGAGCTACGCAATGTCGAGGTGCAGGGCGACAGCATGCGGTTTCGTAGAAACCTGGAACGAGCGGGCGGAACGATGGCCTATGAGGTTTCGAAAACCCTGAACTATGAGCCGATGGTTGTCGAAACGCCGCTGGGCGAGGCCGAAATGATGCTGCCGACCGACCGGATCGTCGTGGCCACCATTCTGCGCGCCGGCATACCCTATCACCAGGGCTTTATGAACGTCTTCGATATGGCCGAGGGAGCGTTCGTGTCGGCGTACAGAAAGTACAGCAAGGACGGGACATTCAAGGTGAAGGTGGAGTATATTTCGTGCGGCGATCTGGAAGGGAAAACCCTGATTCTGGTCGACCCGATGTTGGCGACGGGAACGTCCACCGTGCTGACGTACAAGGCGTTGCTGGAGAAAGGTGGCACGCCCGCGCACACCCATATTTGCTCGATAATAGCTTCGGACGAGGGGGTTTCGTATGTCAAGGAGCACCTGCCGGACGACGAGGTGACGATTTGGTGCGGGGCGGTGGACGAGGAGCTGACCGTGAAATCGTACATTGTGCCGGGCCTGGGCGATGCGGGAGACCTGGCTTATGGGGACAAATTATGAAAGATATTTGGAAACTGTGTTTTAGTTGCATCGACCTGACCTCGTTGGGGGTGACGGACAGCGAGAGGTCGATAGCCGAATTTGCCGGAAAAGTGGCGCGGTTCGGGATCGAATTTCCCGATCTGCCCAATGTCGCAAGCGTGTGTGTATATCCCAATTTTGTCGACACGGTGGGCGTTGCGCTGGGCAACTCGCCCGTGCGCATCACAAGCGTGGCAGGCGGTTTCCCGAGTTCGCAAACCTTCCTCGAAGTGAAAATGCTGGAGACGGCAATGGCGGTCGAAAGCGGTGCGGACGAGGTGGATGTGGTCATCGAAGTGGGCGAGGCTATGGACGGAAGGTGGGACCTGGTGGGCGGAACCATCGAGTTGCTGCGTCGGGAAGTGGGCGAGGAGACGGTGTTGAAGGTGATCTTGGAGACGGGGGCGTTGAAGAGCGAGGAGTTGATCTACGACGCTTCCGTGGTCGCTATGAGGGCAGGGGCCGACTTTGTGAAGACATCGACGGGCAAGATCGATGTTGCGGCGACGCCCGAGGCTGTCAGGACGATGTGTCGCGCGGTGAAGGATTTTTACGGCGAAACGGGGCGGCAGGTGGGCGTGAAGGTTGCGGGCGGCGTGAGGACGGCGGAGGATGTGGGGGTGTATTATGATATTGTCGGGGAGACGCTGGGGTCGGAGTGGTTGACGCCGCAGCTGTTTCGCTTCGGGGCGAGCGGGCTGGCGAACAATCTGCTGAGTGCGATCGAGGGGCGGGAGGTTAGGTATTTTTGATTTATCGTGTGGCTTGAGCGGTCCATCTATGTTGTTTACGTGCTGACGGTGATCCTGATCATCGTTGGCATTGTCCGTGAGCGCAGAGACCCGACCAAATCGCTGGCGTGGATAGCCGTCATTGCCCTCGTTCCGGTTGCGGGAGTGGTGGTGTATGTGCTTTTCGGGCGCAATTGGCGCAAGCGCAAGATGTTCAGTCGCAAAGGGATTCTGGACGAAGGCTACATCGAGGCCCTGAGCCAAAGGCAGTTTTCGAGGCTGTCGCGTCCGGCATTGACCGCCACCCCCGAGATCGACAACAACGTGGAGACCATTCGGCTGATGCTGAAAAACTCGCGGGCGTTGCTTGCGGTGCACAATCGGGTGGAGGTTTTGCAGAACGGCAAAGCCACCTTCGCCTCGCTGCTCGACGCGCTGAAGGGGGCGAAAAAGTCTATCCATCTCGAATATTACATCTTCGACAACGACCGCATCGGGCGGCGGGTTGCGCGCATTTTGATGAAGAAAGCGGCCGAAGGGGTCGAAGTGCGGCTGATCTACGACGGGGTGGGGACGCTGTGGACCGAAGGGGGCATTTTCCGGCGATTGCGCCATGCGGGGGTGCAGGTGGAGTGCTTTATGCCGGTGGTTTTTCCGTGGCTGACCAGCCGGTTGAACTATCGTAATCATCGCAAAATCGCCGTTATAGATGGCTCTGTGGCGTACACGGGCGGGATAAACATTGCCGACAGGTACCTGGTCGGGCTGCGAAAACTCGGCAAGTGGCGCGACATCCACCTGCGGCTGGAGGGCGAGGCGGTGAACCTGTTGCAGGCGGTGTTCATCACCGATTGGTACTTTGTGCGGCGGGGTGAGATACTGCGTGCCGAAAACTATTTTACCGAAAACACAGTCAGCGAGATTTGTCCGGTTCAGATCGCGGCGAGCGGGCCCGACAGCGATTGGAGCGCGATTATGCAGGCGTTCTTCTCGGCAATCACGCGGGCCAAGAAAAAAATCTATATCTCCACACCATATTTCACGCCCGATGCGGCGATACTGACTGCGATGAAGGTTGCGGCGTTGAGCGGGGTGGATGTGCGGCTGCTGATCCCTGCCCGGAGCGACTCCCACATCGTCTATTGGGCGACGCGCAGCTATGTCGAGGAGCTGTTGGAGGCGGGCATCAAGGTCTATCTGTACAGGCGGGGCTTTAACCACTCGAAGCTGGTGATCATCGACGGCGAGTTTTGTTCGGTGGGGTCGGCCAATATGGATGTGCGCAGTTTCGAGGACAATTTCGAGGTTTCGGCGTTGATCTACGACAGGAAAATAGCGGCGGAGTTGGAGGAGTCGTTTGTCCACGATCTGGGGCATTCGCGGCTGGTGACGCTGGCGGAATGGGAGACGCGCTCGCGCTGGGCGGCCGCCCGCGAAGCTATGGCCCGACTGCTGAGCCCGCTGCTGTAATTAACGCGTTTTGCGCAAATTCGTAATTGTTTTTGTATCTTTGTCCTCGTTATGGGCTTTATCGACATAGGGTTTGTGGATGTTATCGACATCGTCGCGGTGGCGTTGCTGATGTACTATCTATACAAAATGGCCAAGGGGACCAACGCCCCCAGCATCATCACCGGAATAATCATCATCTACATCCTCTGGGTGCTCACCCAAGCCCTCAATATGGAGCTGCTGTCGAGCATCCTGGGCGACGTGATAGGCGTCGGGGTGATCGCGCTGATCGTCGTCTTTCAGCCCGAAATACGCCAATTCCTGCAAAACATCGGGCTCAAACAGCGAAACAGTCGCGGAAATGCCCTGTGGCGCAAAATTTTCGGCGGAAACGGAGTGGGCCAAACAATGGACCTGGAACCCATCGTGCGCGCCGCCACAGTTATGTCGGGCTGCAAAACGGGTGCGCTGATAGTGATCTGGCAAGAAACCGACCTCGACTTCATCGTCGAAACCGGCATCTCGATAGACGCGCAGACCTCGGCGGCCCTGTTGGAGAATATTTTCTTTAAAAACGCGCCTCTGCACGACGGGGCGGTGATAATTCGGCGCGACAGAGTGGTTGCGGCCAAGTGCATTCTGCCGTCGACGCGGGCGCGGGTGCCGAAAAACTATGGGATGCGCCATCGTGCCGCGCTGGGTATGAGCGAAATTTCGGACGCCGTGGTTGTGGTGGTGAGCGAGGAGACGGGCGGCATCTCCATCGCTCACGAAGGCTCGATAGAACGCAACATCGCACCCGACAAGCTGGCCGACAAGCTGACCGAAAAGTTGTCGAAAAACTGAAAATTGCACGGAATTTGCCCGAATTACCAATTATTGGTATATTTGCGAAAAATAACAGCAACGATATGAGGGCCAATACATCGGTTTCGCTCGGGAACCATTTCGAGCACTTTGTAGAGCAAAAAATCTCCGACGGACGTTACAAAAACGCGAGTGAGGTTATTCGCGCAGGGTTGCGCCTGCTCGAAGACGAAGAAAAGTTCAAACTAAACAGGGCCAAGGCCATTGTTTCCGCTCTTCGAGCTGGCGAAGCAAGCGGCCCGGCGGAAGAGGTCGATTTCGATCGACTGCTGGCAAAATTCAAAGACGACAAAGCAACAAATGGCAAGGCTTGATTTTTTGCCAAAGGCCTTAGAGGACCTGCAATCCATTTGGAACTACACACTCGAAACGTGGTCGGAGACGCAGGCTGACAAATATCATCGTATGTTGGAAGCTGCGTGTAAAGACATAGCCGACAACCCTGTCATAGGTCGAAATTATGAGCTCGTGCCCCAAAAATATTTTGGCTATAAGGTTGGCCGACACATTATCTTCTACAAATTCGCTTCACCCGAACACATAACTGTTGTGAGAATATTGCACGGCAGTATGGATCTGAAAAGCAGAATCGGTTAGCCTTTTCGCCTCTCTATCTGTTTTTTGAGGGCTTCGATGGTTTCGTCGACCGCCTCTTCGAACGAGTGGGCACGGCTCTCGGCGACCATATCCTCGCCCGGAACATACAGCGTGATGGTCGAAACCTTATTCCCCTTGTCGTGGTCCTTATCCACCTTCAAAATCACGTCGGCCGAAACTATCTTTTCGAAAAACCTGCCCAATTTGTCCATCTTCGTCTCGACAAAATCGACCAATTTACTGTCGGCGTCGAACTTTACTGATTGAATTTGTGTTTTCATAACTGTGTCTCTATTTCTTGGCCCTCGGATGGGCCTGGTTATAAACTTTCTTCAACGCCGCGACACTATTGTGCGTATAAACCTGAGTGGCGGCGAGCGACGAATGCCCCAACAGCTCCTGGATCTGGCGCATATCGGCTCCCGAATCCAGCAGATGGGTGGCAAAAGTGTGCCTGAGCACGTGCGGCGACTTCTTGCCCGTCACTCCCATCATCTCCAACCCACTATGAACCGCGTGATAAGCCCGCGCCCGCGAAGTCAAAGGTACGAAATTTTTCTGTAATATCGCGCCGGTTTTTTCGGGTAAAGGCACAATCCGCTCCTTGCCCCCCTTGCCAACCACACGTAAAGTGCGAAAATCGTCGGAAAAACTCTCACGCGTCAACCCGACCAACTCCGCAAGACGTATGCCGGAAGAGTAGAAAAGCAACAAAATCGTGGCGTCGGTGCGCTCATCCTCGTCCGCAGAGTCGCAAAGCTCCAACACGCGATCGACCACGCCCTCCATCTGCCGCTCGGGTATCCACACCGGAAGCCGCTTAGGGGTACGCAGGCTACGGATTTTGAGGAACGGATCGCGCTCTATCGCCCCTGTCGAGCGCAACCAGCGAAACAGAGAGCGCACGGCCGAAATCTTGCGGTTGATGGTCTTCGGGGCCAGCTTTTCGGTCTCGCCCATAGAGACTATCCAGCTGCGAATGTCGTCGGCGGCGACCAGAGCAGGCCGAAAATCGTCGGGCGCGATACCCAGATGGGCAAGAAACCGCTCGATGTCGCGCGCATAACCGCTCACCGTGAGGGGCGAATAACGCCGCTCGGCGGCCAGATATGCTAAGAACAAAGATATGTTCGGGTTTGCTTGCAAACCCGTGTCGCCCGCCCCGAGGAGGGGCGGGGCGGCGACAGATATTTTTTCGTTTTTCATTCCTTCATTTCCCCGATCAACCCGCGGATGACCACCGAAGCGCAGGCACAACCGAACACGGCGGGCATATAGGAGATGGTGCCGACGTTCGATTTTTTGTTGGTGCTCTCCTCTATCGTCATCGCCCCGGCGCGGATGGGTTCGGGCGAAAACACCGCCCAAAAGCCAGTCCGGACGTCCCACTTGTGCAATCGTTTGCGCAACATATGTGCCAGCGGGCAGTGGTGGGAGTGCGAAATGTCGGCAATTTCGATCTGCGTGGGGTCGGTTTTGGCACCCGCGCCCATCGAGCTGACGAGCCTCAGGCCGCGATCCATCGCCCCCTTGATCAACGCTGCCTTGGGCGAAAGGGTGTCGATGGCGTCGACCACAAAGTCGTATGCGGCGGCGTCCAACAGCTCCCACGTGGCGTCGTCGCAAATATATTTTTCGACCACGGTGAGCTCGATCTCGGGGTTAATATCCCGCAGTCGCGCCGCCAGAACCTCGGCTTTGGGCCGGCCGAGAGTGCTGTGCAGGGCGACCAGCTGACGGTTGATGTTGGTGAGGTTCACCGTGTCGGCATCGGCTATGGTTAGCCGCCCGACACCCGCACGGACAACCATCTCGGCCGCATAAGCACCCACTCCGCCCAGACCCACAATGAGCACGTGGGCGGCTCGGAGGCGGGAAAGCTTCTCGCCGCCCAGCAAAAGTTCAGTTCGCGACAGCCACTCCATAGTTTTTTCTTGTTTGTTCGGCCAGTTGCGGCACCGAAATCCCGAGCACCTCCGCCGCCATTTCGTAAACCTGTTCGATGGGAGTGGGATCGTCGTCGGTTTCGAGAAAAATGTGGTCTGTGGGCACCTGCCGCAACGATTCGACGGTGCGTGGCGAGGCGAAACTGCGCACCCCAAACGATAGGAAATAGCCCCTCTTCACGGCACGAATGGCCTGCTCTGGCGAGCCGATGAAACCGTGGAAGACCACCGCCCGAAGCGAAAATCCGGCCAGCATCGCCATAACATCCTCGAACGCCCTGACGCAGTGCAAAACCACTGGCAAACCGCGTTCGGAAGCGATTTTGAGCTCCGTTTCGAACACCTTTTTCTGCAACCCGCGATCGACATCGCGCGCATAGTCGAGCCCGATCTCGCCGATGACATCGACCGGAGCGGTGCGAAGACGATCCAAAACGGTGGCCAATTCGCTTTCGGTCAACTCGGCGACCTGCCACGGATGCACCCCCGACGCGGTGGGCGAAATGGCGTGGCACGGCGTTTGATGGGTATGGATGTCGACAAAAACTTCGTTCATAGTGCAAATATAGTACATGGCGGGAGTAAAAATGGAGAAAAAACACACTTTTTCGCTGAAAATTTTATTTTCACGTAAAATATTTTTACATTTGTGAAATTTTTGTCCGTATGAAATTGACCTATCGTCTGTTGTTATTGGCTTTTTTGGTTCTGCCGGGTATCGCTTCGGCCCAATATTACGACTACCTTGGCAATCCAGAACCCACGTATGACCGCCCTTCGACGGCGAATATAAAGACCAACCTGCTCTACGACATAACCTCCACCATCAACCTGGGGATGGAGTTCAGGCTGGGAAATCGCACTTCGCTCGATATTCCGATCAACTATAATCCCTGGACGTTCCAAAATAATCGTAAATGGAAACACGTGTTGCTCCAGCCCGAACTCAGATGGTGGCTCAGGAGGACTTTCGAGGGACATTTCTTCGGTCTGCACGCCCATTGGGGATACTATAACATCGCCAAATTGCCCGAACCCTTCGCCCCTCACATGCAGAAATACAGGTTCGAAGGACAGCTCTACGGCGGCGGTGTGAGCTACGGTTATCGGTGGAATTTCAGCGATCGGGTGGCTATGGAGGCGACGCTGGGTGCAGGCGTGGCCGTGCTGGACTATAAAAGATACGGGTGCGACAACTGCGGAACCTACATCGAGGACACTTCGCGACTGTGGATCGGCCCGACCAAGATCGGCATCAACCTGATAATCAGTCTGGGTGGCGATAACCCCGCGCGGAAAAAGAAGGAGAAAGCGGGCTATTACGACCCCATCTACGCTCCTGTGACCGCTCCCATTCTGGAACAACCCTATTCAACGCCGCCCTACGTTCTTAACGAACCTGTCAGGGAGACCTATCAGCCCAAACTGTCGGCGAGCTACATCGTGCCCGATGTCGAAGAGATCAAGGAGAGGTCGCTCACCTGCACCGCATTCATCGACTTCGTGCAGGGCGATTGGAGGGTGAACCGCAATCTGGAAAACAATGAGCACGAGCTGAGGAAAATTCACGATATGTTCCGCTCGGTGGTGAACGACCCCAACGCGGCCATCACAGGCATCGCTGTGGTGGGCTACGCCTCGCCCGAGGGACAATATGGCTACAACAAAACCCTGAGCGAAAAGCGAACTCAGGCGGTTATGTCCCACGTCAACCTGGATTACAACTTCCCCAGGCACATCTTCACCGTTCGCGGCGCGGGCGAGGACTGGATAGGGCTCGACTCGCTGGTGAGCAACGATGCAATAGTGGAAAAAGAGCGTGTATTGCAAATCATCCGGTCGAAAGATTCATACGACAAAAGAGAACAACGGCTCAAAACACTGGCCGGCGGCGCAGTATATGACTATATATATAAGGAACTCTACCCGTTGCTCCGGCGCACCGACTATCGGATCGACTACACCGTCATTCCGTTCACCGTCGAACAAGGCAAGCAGGTGATCCGCCAAAGGCCGCACCACCTGTCGCTCAACGAGTTGTTCCTGATAGCCAACACCTACGCCCCCGGAACAAGGGAGTTCAACGAAGTGTTCGAAATAGCCGCCCAAAACCACCCCGAGAGCGATGTGGCCAACATCAACGCGGCCGCAAGCGCGCTCGACCGAAGAGACACATCGACCGCGGCATACTATCTGGCACACGTGAAAACCTACACCCCGGCCTACTGGAACAATCTGGGCGTGCTGGCGTGGTTGCAAGGCGACACAGAGCGGGCGAGCAAATGTTTCAACGAAGCAGGCATCCAAGCGGCAGGAAACATCGCCGAAATGGAGCAATATTATAAATCACTGAGCGGGATGTAATTAAAGTTACATTGAAGCTGAATTTATGAAGTTAAAGTCGCTGGTCATAACCTTGTTTGCTTTATGTCTGTTCACAAAAGCACAGGCACAAACCACCAGCGACCTGCAACAACAAATAGAGCAACTCCAACAACAACTGGACGCGCTCAAAAGAGAAGGGGCGAACCAGGAGGGGGCGGCAGTGTTCAACGAAGGCGCGGCAGTCTACCAAAACGAGCGAACAGGCGAAACCGTCAGGCAACAACCCGTAGTCTCGCTTCGTCCCGTAGAAACAGGACGAAGCAAATCGCTAAAAATTGGTGCCACCAAAAAGAGCAGGGGTGCCAAAAGTGAGAGAGGTGTGGGGGGCGCAGGGACGACAGGAGCAGGGGGGGCTGCGGGGAGTGTGGGAGCTCAGATAAGTGCCGACCAACAACGGATCCGCCAACTGGAAGAAGAGATCATCCGACTCCAAAACAGCACAACAGGGGGTGCCACAGCAGGGGGGAGCACAACAGGGGGGGGCGCGATGAGGGGTGGAACGGGGGGAGTAACAGGGAGCGGAGCAATGGGCGGAACGGGAAGGAACAACCACGTGCAGAGAGACTACTACGCGCCCGGACAACAATATGAAAGCGAGAGAGGAAGCACCAGGTCGTCATACGGCAAAAGCTTCAACTCCATAGCAATAAAAACCAACCTGGCGTATCTCGTGGCCGCAACGCCAAGCCTCGGGATCGAGTTCGGGTTGGGGGGCAAAACGTCACTCGACCTGGCATTCGCCTACAACGGATGGGGCAGAGCCCCCGCCGTGCTGGACAGAGAAGCAGGATCGGGCAGACTATACGACCCGCTGACAGGAACGGTGTACAAAGAGCGACAACTGGACCACCTGTTAGGCAAAGCGGAACTGCGGCTATGGCTGGTGGAACGGTTGAGGAACAGCTACTTCGGGTTCCACGTACTGTACACCAAATATGACATATACGGGGTGAAAATACCCCTGCTGTTCGACAAAAACCTGCGCTACGACGGAACAGGGTTAGGATTCGGATTCAGCTATGGCTATCGCTGGGAATGGCACCAGCGGTGGGGATTGGAGGCGAGCTTCGGCCTGGGGATGATGAGTATGGACTACCACAAAAGCAAGTGGGACCCAGCCGACACGTCGGACGTGGACAGCGGCGACTTTAAAAAAACCTACTTCGGACCCACAAGCATCGGGGTAAGGGTCTACTTTATGATTAAATGAGTGGGCCATTTCAGGGGGGAGAGTGTTTTATGGGAGGAGGGGGCTTTGCTGGGGGGTGGAGTGTTTTGTTTGACGTTTTTTTTGACTGACTAAATAAGAAGAAAAATTTATAGAAATGAAGAAGTTTGTACAGATTGCCTGCTTGTTGGCTTTGGTGCTGGTTGTGTTTGTTTCGAGGGCGTTTGCCTATGAAAATGAGGACGACAAAGGCGTTAGCGTAACCGACATCAGTGTCGTTCGTGCCGGAGATGCGGCAAAAGTCACCTTTGCCCTGCACGTCGGAGACAAGGTAACGGCGGAGAACAAAAGTTTGATCATCGACCCCGTATTGCAGAACGAGAACGGCAAAGTGTCGCTCTACCCGATTGTCGTTCGCGGGTCGAGGGCGCGTGCCGAGAACGAAGAACGGGCTATGGAGATGGCTCAACTGTCGACAGAGATGCCCTATCACACCTCTAACGGACGCACTGTGGAGTACGTTGCCACCATTCCGTGGGAGAGCTGGATGAGGGGCTCGGAGCTTGTTTTCAACGGCATCAGTGCTGGGGCCGGTAAGGCCAACGAAGTGGCCATAGGGCTGGTTGCGGACGGATTGTTGACTGACGCTTCGGATATGGCTGTTCCTGCGAACGACCCCGATCAGGCAAGGAACGAGGTTGCGGCGGCTATTTTGGGCGATGCGTTGGAGCGCGGCACGTTGGAGAGCAATGTTGTTCAGCGTCCCATCGGGTCGGTCGATGCAGCTCCGACGGGCGTGAAAGATTCGGGCACCGTGGTTCAGCGTCCCGTCGGACAGAGCGCGGGCAGGAGCCTCTATGCTTCGGCGGCTCCGCGCGGAATGGAAGACTATTACATCCCGTCGGCTCCTCCGGTGGAAACCCGCCGTCCGACATACATTTCGGTCGGAGACGAGTTGGCATCGCGGTTTATGTTCGTCGAGCCGGTCAATAAATATTATGAGGCGTTGAAGGCGTCGTCGGAAACGGTATTCGATTATACTATGCCCCTTATCCTGGGCACGGGTGTCCAGCAGACCCAAAGCGAGGTGGACAGGTTTATCGAGATGACGCGTAAGGGCTCGGTGTTCATTCAGTTCAATTTGGGCAGCCAGATCGTGGGTCGTGATTTTGCCAACAACAACACTATGCTGGTCGATCTTATCTCGTCCATCCGGTTGTTGGAGGGCAATCCCGACGTCAGGGTGGCGCACGTGGTTATTGCCGGTTTCTCGGCTCCGGAAGGCACTTTTGCCGAGAACGAAAAATTGGCTCTGGACCGTGCGGCGGTTGCACGCGACTTCCTGACCGCCAACTCGGGCATCGATCCGAAGGTGATCAGCGTCTATAACGGCTCCATCGACTGGACCACGCTGAGGGCCCTGATCGCCGAGTCGAATATGCCCGAAAAGTACACAATTCTGAATATCATCGACAACACTCCGGCGTGGGATACGTTCCGCGATCGCGGTCGGTTGGAGCGTCTAATGGCTGTCAACAACGGGATGGCATACCGCTACATCAGCGAGCACTTCTTCCCGCAGCTGCGCCAAACGGGGGCATACATCAAAGTCTATTACGAAAACATCCGATAAAGGGTGCCAGAAAGGGGGGCGAGATAGTGGGGAGTGAGAGCAGGGGGAGAGAGATAGTGGGAGGTGAGATAGGATATTCATAAAAAACCACCCGTTATGGGTGGTTTTTTATGCGTCCTAACATAGGTTCAACACACTTTCAAAAGCATTGTTCCGACGGAATAGCCACCGCCGAAGGTCGAGACGACCACTGTGTCGCCGCTTCGGAGCTTGCCACGATGCTGAGCCAGCGAGATGAGCGAACTGCCACAACCGGTGTTGCCAAGCTCCTCGATGTTGTTCAGCGTGCGCTCGATCGGAAGACCCAACTCCTTGCACACGTGCGAAACGATGCGCAGATTGGCCTGATGACTGACGAACCAGGTTAAGTCGTTGACGGTCAGGTTGTTGCGTTCGAGAATTTCGCGCGAGAATCGCTCGATGTAGACGCAGGCCTGATTGAATACGTCGCGACCGTTGGGCATCCCGATGCCGACGGTTCGCGGGCGCAGATAGACCCCGTCGGGGCCCGCTCCGATGTTGCCCAAACCGCGGGTTTCGATGTCGAGAAGCTCGATGTCGAGGTCGGAAAATTGCTCGGTAGAGAGAATATATGCCGTCACGCCGTCGCCCCAGAGGTGTCCGTGGGCGGGGTCGTTGTCGTCGGAGTAGGTGGAATTACGGTCACCCGCAATGAGCAGAGCTTTGGTCGCGATGCCGCTTCGGAAGAACGAATGGACGATCTCCATAGCGTTTATCGCGCTCGAACACGCGCTGGAGACGTACATCACCTTCGCACCTGCAATGTCGAAGTGGCGTTGGATGCGGTGGGCGGTGGTGCCGACGGTGTCGTCGGGACTGTATGACGCCTGGACGATGAGGTCGACCTCGCCGATGGCGAATGGTGCGGTTCGCAGGGCATCTTCGACGGCTTTGATGGACATTGCGTCGAGGGTCTCTTTTTCGGTTGCGCGGGCTCGGGTTTGGATGCCGGAACGCTGGACGAACCACTCTTCGGGCTTGTCGTGGAGACGGGTGAAATAGCTGTTTGGGATGCGTTGGGTGGGGATGTAGACCCCGGTTGCGTTTATGTAGGTGTTCATAATTAACAATTTCTTAACTTCGCAAAAGTGGGTCAAAATTAACAATTTCTTTACATTTAGCAAAATAATTTTGACGAGAGGCAGGGGATTTTTCTAATTACGAATTACGAGAGACGACTTTGCGACGAGGCGAGTTACGAGTTTTTTCAGTCTCGCTTATTTAGTTGAGAATTGAGAGTTGAGAATTGTTTCGACCTTGCTTATCTTTCCCCTCCTTGCTAAGGAGGGGTGCCTCGAAGAGACGGGGTGGTAGATTCTGCGTCGCGTAGCTTGCGTCGCGTAGCTTGGGCGTTAGCCTGTTCCGTGTAGCGGAGAGCTCTTCTGGATTACTCGTGTCTTGCGACACTCGTGATCCCCAGTGCTGCCGCAGGCAGCCCTGCCAAGACAAAAACAAAACACCCGCCTTCGAGCAAGCTCGGGCGGGCATCTTGGTTTCATCTTTGCGGAGAGAGAGGGATTCGAACCCCCGGAAGCTCTCACTTCAACGGTTTTCAAGACCGCCGCAATCGACCACTCTGCCATCTCTCCGCCGCAAAAGTACAAAAAATTCCTTAATTATTTCCTGTTTTCGTGGATGTTCATCGCAACAACCCCCGCGCCAATCAAGCCGATAAGTTCGGGATCGAGTCTGGTCAGCATCACCCCGTTCCTGACAAAGCGCATCGTCGTCGGATTAAGCTTCTCCACTATCCGGCCGTGCATAAAACCGTCCGCAACGATGCCGCCGCCCAGCACAACAGTGTCGGGGTCGGTGATGCGAACCATATTCATCACCATATTAGCCAGCGAACCCGCCGCATTTTCGACCAACACCTCGCACAGTTCGTCGCCCGCCTGGGCGAGGCGGAATATCTCCTGAACATCCACCTTGACCTCCTCGGGCGGAATTTGCAACGAGCTGTTGTATTTGTGGCTTAGGAAGCGGGCGCATTTGTCGAAGCCCACTCCGGCGGCTATTTGTTCGATGCAGTCGCGGCGGCCGCAGGAGCACATCACGTCTATGTTGACGCCGACAGAGTTGTGGCCCACCTCGCCGGCGTTGAAGTGGCTACCGCGTAAGAGCTGGCCGCCGACCACCATTCCGGCCGCGATGGTTGCGCCGACGTTGATGTACACAAAATCTTCGGAACTGAGCTCATAGTGGCGTACGGCGCGGGTTGCGGCCTTCACGTCGTTGTCGATGTAGCCCTGAAAGCCGAGATGGCGGGTGAGTTCGGCGGCGACGGGAATGGTTTCGGTGCGTTCGGGGTCGATTTGCAACCACATTCCTTCGCGCGGGTTGACGCGGCCGGTGAGACCGACACCGAAGGCCGACGGGCGAAAGTCGGAACCCTTCCATCCGATGGTTTTGATGTAGTCGTCGATGGAGCGTTTGATCAGTTCGACGCCGTCGCGTTGGGACAGAAATGTGGCCGGATAGCGTTTTTGGGCCAGCACGGTGCCGTTTCGGTCAATTTCGCCGATGAGCAGTTTTGCCACGCCAAGGTCGATTGCCAGATAGCTTTCCATAGTCAAAATGAGGTTTGGTCACCACAAGTATAGCGATTTTTTACTATATTTGCAACATTAATACGAGAGTTGTCAACTCTTTTGTTCGTTTCGAAATTAGGGGAAATTTTATTCTGAACGAAAGATTGCCTGCTCAAAGTGCGTTATAGTCGTGGACCGACTGTAATGGCTTTGGGCGTGGTGCAGTCTGTTCAGAATGGGTCTCCCTAATACCTGAGACGAGCGGGCTGTTGCCACGCTCTTTTTGTTTATAGGAAGATATAACTATGGCTTATATAGGTATAAATTATAATGATGAAAACAGTATAGAATATTTCAATAGATTTGCGCGTTTGCTTTCTGAAAGGAGACACAAAACTATGCAAATCAAGCAATCCAAGCTTCTCGAAAATCTCATCGCAATATCGGCATTCGACGCCGAAAAGCGAAAACTCACCACCAACCTGCTCGACAGACTCTTCCTGATGCTGCTCGGACAGGAAAACTGCCACGCAATGCGAATGCTGCGCGCGCGCCTCAAAGACTGGGAAATCTACCAAATAAAACTGCGCATCGAGCGCGAAATCGAAAAAGAAACAACCCCGCCCCAGCACCAAAACCGCGACTCGTTCTACGCCCAGCTCCTCACCGACCTGGCCGAAACCGCCAGCGCGTGGGCAGGCGTCAACTCCGACGGCTCGTTCAAAGTGAAAGCCAGCACCGGACACCTGCTCCTAATCGTCCTGGCAACCAAAGAGAGCATCGCCGGAAAAGCCCTGTCGATGTACAACATCATCGGCGGCGACATCGCGCGCGAACTCGCCAAACTGCCCGCCGAAGAGAGCTACGTGAGCGAAATACGCATCATCTCGCGCCGCCGTCTCACCCCCGAGAACGACGACTGGGAACCCACGCCCGACGAAAGCGCAATGAGCCCCCGACGTGCCGAAGCCGCCCGAGCCAACGAAAAATCGCTCGAAAAGTTCGGTGTCGACCTCACTCTCGCCGCCACCCAAGGCAAAATCGACCCCGTCATCGGCCGCGCCCGCGAGATCGAACGTCTCGTCCACATCCTCGGCCGCCGCAAAAAGAACAACCCCGTGCTGGTGGGCGAAGCCGGCGTGGGCAAAAGTGCCATAGTCGAAGGTCTCGCACTGAAAATCGCAAGCGGCCAAGTGCCCGCCTCATTGCAGGGCAAGCGCGTCTTCTCGCTCGACGTCGCCTCGCTGGTGGCCGGAACCAAATTTCGCGGCGAGTTCGAAGAGCGCATCAAAGCCCTCGTCGACTCGCTGACCCAAAGCGGCGACACCATCGTGTTCATCGACGAACTCCACACCATAGTTGGCGCAGGCTCGTCGAATGGCAGTCTCGACACGGCCAACATTCTCAAACCCGCCCTCGCACGGGGAGAATTGCAGTGCGTCGGCGCGACAACCCTCGACGAATATCGCGAAAGCATCGAAAAAGATGCCGCCCTCGAACGGCGGTTCCAAAAGATAATCGTCGAACCGACCACCGCCGAAGAAACGCTCGAAATCCTGCGCAACATCCGGCCGCAGTACGAAAAATACCACTCGGTAACCTACACCGACGAGGCTCTGCGTGCATGCGTCGACCTCACCGGCCGATACATCACCGAGCGCAACTTCCCCGACAAAGCCATCGACGCGATGGACGAAGCGGGCTCGAAAGGTCACTCGGCCGGCATCGAGGAGATAGGCACGGCGCAGATAGAAGAGATCATCGGCACGATGACGGGCATTCCGGTCGAAAAAGTTTCGGCAGGTGAAAAAGGTCGTCTGGCCGCCCTCGAAAGCCACCTTTCGCGCCTCGTCGTGGGGCAACAGGAGGCCGTGGGCAAAGTCACGCGCTCCATCATCCGCAGTCGCTCCGGCCTGAAAGACCCGGGCAAACCCATCGGCGTATTTATGTTCGTGGGACCGACCGGCGTGGGTAAAACACTGCTGGCCAAAGAGTTATCGCGCTGGATGTTCGACCGGCCCGAAGCCCTCATCCGAATAGATATGTCAGAATATGCCGAAAAACACAACGTCAGCCGCCTCATCGGGTCGCCCCCGGGATATGTCGGCTACGGCGAAGGCGGACAACTCACCGAAGCGGTTCGGCGGCAACCCTATTCGGTCGTGCTGCTCGACGAGATCGAAAAAGCCCACCCCGACATCTTCAACGTGATGCTCCAAATGTTCGACGACGGCCACCTGACCGACGGACTCGGCCGCACGGTGGACTTCCGCAACACGATAATCATTATGACCTCCAACGTCGGCTCGCGCGCACTCTCCGGCTCGACCCAAATGGTGGGCTACAACACCTCGGCCTCGCCCCGAATGGAGATCGAGAACCGCGAAGCCAAATATCGAACCGCGCTGGCGCAAAACTTCGCGCCCGAGTTCATCAACCGGATCGACGACATAGTGGTCTTCAACACTCTCACCGAGGATGACATCGTGAGCGTCGTGGAGCTCGAACTCGCCTCGTTGATCGAGCGCGCCCACGATCTGGGACACACGCTCACCGTCACCGAAGCCGCGAAACAACAGCTGGCAAAGGATGGTTACGATCCCGAATATGGCGTCCGCTCATTGAAGCGCGAAATCCTCGACCGCATCGAGGAGCCGCTGGCGGGGCTTATCGTCGAAGGAAAAGCCTCGGAGGCCATAATAGTGGATGTTGAAAAAGAGGAGATTGTGGTGAATTGAAAACGAAAGGCCGGAAGAAATTCCGGCCTTTTTTTAAAGTTGAACTGTCATCGGTTCGCTGCCGATCTGCACCCTCTTCTCGCCATCGGCCCAACGCAGAACCACCTCGGCATCGCGCGGCAACCAAAAGGTCAAAAACCGCTGCTCATCATCGCGCGGACCACTCGTCCGCCCACCCGCAAGCTGAACATCGCCCGCAAAAACATCGACATTGACCGCCTGGCGACGATCGCCCTCGCCAGCCACCACCCGCACCTCGACATACTCGCCCGACGAGGCCCGCCCGATCACAAACGACCGATAAACATCCATATACCTCCGGCTGACATCCACCCCGTGAACATCACGCGACTGGGGCGACCACACCATCGGGAACGCCCCACCGGTGGGCTTAAACGACGTTGCCCAAACCTTGCTCCGACCAGCGTCAGGCACAAACCACGAATGGTTCAAACCCGCCGGATCGGGATAAAACTCGGTAAAAAACCACTCTCCATCCACCCAAACCTCGACCCACGAATGGTTGCCACGGTCATCCCACCACGCCGGAGTGCCCGCAAAACGCGCCGGAATGCCCACCGAACGCAACGCATCGACCAAAATTATCGACAATCCCGTGCACGAAGCCATCCCCTGGGCCATACTCTCGCTGGGCGACTGATTAGTCCGCGCCCGACGCGTATCATACTCCACCCCGACGGCCTCATTGATGTTCCGATTGACCGCCGCAATAGCCTCCCGAACAGACCTGGCACCCCTCACCTTCGGTGCGAAAAGTTCATAAAACGCCGGCCGCCAATTCTCCCTCGGCTCATCGACCACGGCATAAGGCAAAACCTCGTTGAGAAAGATGGAGTCGGGCAACGCCGCCGTCCACGCAAACTCCTGCCTTGCCTTCAATGCAAAACGGACATTGTCCTGCAACAGCTTAGCCGGCAACGTGTCCCTGTCCCCTGCGGGCATCCAGGTCCGTAAAAACTCCATCGCCTCGCGCCTGTCGGAACTGCACGAAACGGCAAAAATAGCGAGTAAAAAAGCAAAAAACAGTCTCATAACAGAGCACATATTTCGGAAATAAACTCCTCGTCGGCAAACTCTCCGGCGCGATTCTTAGCACTGAAATGGAGCGCATCGACCCCCGTTGCCATCAAAACGCGGGCATTGTCGGGATTGACCCGCGCACCCGCCATAATCTCGATGCGCCTACCGGCCTGCCGCACAATCTCGCGCAAAGTCTCCCTGCCCTCGAACGCGCTCGGAGCCTGACCGCTCGTGAGAATCCGCACACACCCGCACCCGATGACATCCTCCAACGCCGCCCTCCAATCGCGCGCCACATCGAACGCCCGATGGAACGTCGCAACCATAGGTCTCGAAAATTCGACCAACTCCCTCGTCCGAACGACATCCACATCTCCGTCGACCGTCAACAACCCGAAAACCACCCCGTCGGCACCCAACTCGCGGGCACGAACGATCTGAGACTTCATCGTCTCGAACTCATCGTCCGAGTAAACGAAATCGCCCCCTCGCGGTCGTATCATCACGTGAATCCCGATATTTTTACACCGTCGAGCCTCCCTGAGAACATCGTCAGGTGGCGTTATCCCATCCAGCTCGGGCGCGGCACACAGCTCCACCCGTGTCAAAGAAAACCGTTCGGCCGTCGCAACCGCGGCCGCCGAATAGGCACAAAGTTCCAGTTTTTTTTCGTGATCGGACATCATCTTTCGCGCCTCCTTGTTGTTCGCTCGGGTCCGTACGCTCTGTACTGTCCCCTCGCTCTCGCCGGCGATCGGCGCACAATCTGACGCCCGCTGACGAAAAAAAGTTTAAGGAAAGAAAACCTATCTGGTGCCGCGAACGCGCATCTCGATGGCATACAGTCCGTCGATGGCGGTGATATAGAGTGTGCGCCTGTCCCAACCGCCGAAAACCACATTGCTCGTCCACCCACGCGGAACGGAAATGTGGGCAAAATACTCTCCTGCGGGACTGTAAACCCTAACGCCCCGCCCTGTCAAATAGACATTGCCACGATTATCCACCGTCATTCCGTCCGACCCGATGGGGGCAAACAACCGCTTATTCTTCAACTCGCCGTCGGCCGCAATATCGTACGCCCAGGTCTTACCCGCACCGATGTCCGAAACATAAAGCGTTCTGCCGTCCGGCGTCCCCACGATCCCGTTGGGTTTAACAAAATCGTCGATAACCATCACCACATCGCCCGTGACGGCATCTATTCTGTAAACATTTTCGCCATCCACCGTACCCTCGGCCCCGCGATGGTGCCACTGCTCGTGAGGATAATAGGGGTCGGTAAAGAATATGTCGCCGCTGTGCGGATTGACCCAAACGTCGTTCGGCCCATTGAACTCACTGCCCTCGAACCCGCGCGCCAACACCGCCGAAGTACCGTCCGGGGCAATAACACGGATCTCGCCCTCTTCCTCCGCGGCCGCAACCAGATTGCCATGCTTGTCAAAATACAACCCATTCGCCCTGCCCGACTCGTGAGTGAACTCACGCAAAACCCCGCGGCGGGTATCCAACCTCCATATTCTGTTCTCCGGCTGGTCGGTAAACCAAACATCTCCCCTGCGATCCACCGCCGGGCCCTCGGCAAAAGTGAAACCGTCCGCCACCTTGCGAACGACCTCCTTACGGGCGACCACATCGTTCGACCCAGCCGAAACCATCTGCGGCGCAATAACCGCAATAGCCGCCACTCCGACGACCATCCAAACAGAAAAAACCTGCCAATTCATATCTTAATAAAAAGTATTAACGCGGTACAAAGCTATATAAAAAAAATCATACAATCAAGTTTCCCACCGCATAAACCGCCCAAGCACACACCCAGGCCACAACAGTGTTATACCCCAACGCCAACAAAGCCCATCGCCAACCCCCCGCCTCCTTGCGAATAGCCGCCAAAGCCGCCAAACACGGAAAATACAGCAACGCAAAAACCATAAAGCTCAACGCCGAAACCGCCGTCCACTCACCCGACGAACGAAGCCGACCCGTCAACGCCGCAACCTCCTCCCCCGTATCCTCACCCCCCGTCGAGTACAAAACCCCCAACGTGCTCACCGTGCTCTCCTTAGCCGCCAAACCAGCCATCAACGCCACATTGCCCCGCCACGGAATGCCCAACGGACGCATCGCCGGCTCGACAAACCGACCCATCCGACCCAAATAGCTCTGCTCCCTGTCCACCGCATTCATCCGACCGCCATCCTCCGGCCGCGGATAATAGCTCAGCACCCACACAGCAATCGAAGCCACAAGAATTATCCCCCCCATCTTTTTGAGATACTGCCGCCCATTGTGCCACATATCGCGCAAAATAGTGCGCATAGTCGGCATCTGATAGGTAGGCAGTTTCATCACAAAAGGCGAATCGTCCCTCTTAAAAACAAATTTTCGCAACACAACAGCCGTCAAAGCCGCCACAATGATGCCCACAACGTAAATGGCCGCAATGACCAGCGTCCGATGGCTCGGAAAAAACGCCCCGACCAGCAAAATGTAGATGGGCAAGCGCGCACTGCACGAAATGAACGGGCTGATAAGAACGGTGATAATGCGCGACGAGCGCGACGAAATGCCACTGGCAGCCATAATCCCGGGCACATTGCACCCGAACCCCATCACCAACGGAATGAAGCTCCGACCGTGCAACCCCACCCGCCGCATAACGCTGTCCATCAACATAGCCGCCCGAGCCATATAGCCCGAATCCTCCATAAAGGAGATGCAAAAGAACAAAATGAGAATGTTGGGCAGAAAAACCGCCACGCTCCCGACTCCCCCGATGATCCCGTCGACAAGCAGGTCGCGGAACGGCCCGGGAGCGAGAATATCGCCGATGAATGAGCCTAAACCGGCCACTCCCTGCTCGATCCAGTACATCGGCCAGCCGCCCACGGTGAAGGTGAGCCAAAACATCAGCCACATCGCGGCGAGGAATATCGGATAGCCCCACACCTTGTGGATGAGGACTTTATCTAACGAGTTGGTGATGGCCACCCTCTCCCTTTTGCTTAGTGGCATAGTTGTTGTGGTTTAGCGGGAGTGCAAAAATACGATTTTTTTTGCACAATAATTTGGAAAATTCAAATATTTGAAGGAACTTTGCGCCAAGGACGCGGATTATTCTTTTTACTTAATTTATTATAAAATCTTTTCTGTTATGAAAAACTTGGTACCGAAGATCAACGCCGAAATCGAAAACCTGCAGCAGAACTGTGCTTTGCAGCTTGAAAAGGGCAACAAGGCTGCCGGAACGAGGGCTCGTAAATCTGCTTTGGAGCTGTCGAAATTGCTGAAAGAGTTCCGCAAAGTTTCGGTTGAAGCGGCAAAGAAGTAATTGATTGTTGTGGTTGTTTTTAGCTCCACTCTCACGCTGGTGAGGGTGGAGCTTCTTTTTTTGTATCTTTGCGGCTGATTTTCGGGAAGGTCCCGAGACATTTATCAAAAGTTCAAAACAAGATGAACAAAAATTTCAAACGGGAAGCTCTTTGGTGCTTCAAGCGGTGGAGTCGCAAGCCCTGGGCGGCTTTTGCGGGTCAATGCCGCTTCAAGATCGGGGTGCTGAGCGTTCGAATGTCGATCATCTTGCTTGCAACACCCGTTCTGGGTGCACAACTCGAAGGCCAACTGCCCACGGCAGACAGCCTCGCGACGGTGCATCTGGACAATTTGGTGGTGACAGGCTCCGCAACCATCGGGGCCCAACTCGTCCGCCAATCGGTGTCGCAAACCCGAACAATCGTCGAGCGAAAGGCTATCTTTCCGACGCAAAACGCCGAGAGCGTGCTGCGTCTGTTGCCTGCCCTCGACATTCGGGAGCGTGCAGGCAAGGCTTCACAGGCCGACATTTCGATTCGCGGAGGTGCCTTCGACGGAACAATGGTGATGCTTAACGGCGTCGATTTCTCCGATGCCCGAACGGGACATCAATCCCACTCGGTGCCGGTCGATTTGGACATCATTTCGGCTATCGGCATCGTCGACTGGGTGCCGCAACCGGGTGCTCTGGCGGGCGGGGTGAACTTCGTGACGGCCCTGCCGGCGGACGACTATCTGCGCGTGCGGCTCGAAGGGGGTGCCCACGGTTACGGCTACGGCAACCTCTCGGGCGGTTTCACGAAGGGCAAATTTTCGCTTCTCGCCGCTGCGTCGCACAAGCGCAGCGACGGCTATCGCTACAACACCGACTTCAAGAACACCAACGCCTACCTGCGCACCCGATGGGGCGACTTCGACTTCCAGGCAGGGTTCCAGCGCAGGGATTGGGGTAGCAATGGCTCCTATTCGTTGCGCTATTCCGACCAGTTCGAGCACACGGTGACCGCTCTGGCGTCGTTGAAGTGGGAGAGAGAGGTGTTGCGCGACTTCATTGTGGACGCGACCATCCATTGGCGGCAAAACAACGACCGATTCGAGATGGTGCGCGACGATCCGTCCGTGATCCCCTTCAATCGTCACACGACCCACAATCTGGGTGCCGATCTGACGCTGAAAAAGCATTGGCGCAGGTTCGGAACGCTCTCGGGCGGTGCCGGTTTCAAACGCAACATCATGCGATCGACGCCGATGGGCAACCACAACCGCAACATCACCACCGTGTGGCTGGGGTACGAAAAGGCGGTGCAGCTGCGCGCTCCGGGCAATGCCATCTTCTTCGAGGGTTTCGGCAGCGTGACCGACACCCCCACTGTCCAAGACGGAATGTTCCTCGGGCGAGTGGCTCTTCGGCTCAAAAACCGGTGGTGGATCCACTTCGACGCAATGCGCTCGATGAGGATGCCCACCTTCACCGACCTGTACTACAACGTGGTCACCTATCATCCCAACCCCAACCTGAAGCCCGAACAGGCGACGACATTCAGGCTACGGGCGGAGTATCGCTCCGAGAACGGATTCGGTGTCGAGGCGGCGACGTGGTATCGCCGGACCCGCAACGTGATAGATTGGGAGCAGTGGGACGACGGCGACTGGTACTCCACCCAGCTCAATCGGTTGGGCACTTTCGGGGCGGAGTTTTCGGCTTCGTGGCGGGGCGAGGGTTTTGTCCGCACGGCGATGGCGAGCTATGGTTATATGGATTCGGAGATGACGGTTGCGGCGAACTATGTTTCGAAGTACGCGCTCGACTTTTTGCGCCACAAGGCTTCGGCCGTCGTGGGCTTCGGGTTGGGCGAGTTCACGTTGTCGTTCACGGGCTCTTATTACGACCGGATGGGGAGTTGGATCGGTGCGGACGGGGTTGTGGAGCACTACAAGCCCTATTTTTTGCTGGATGGTCGGCTTTCGTGGCAGCGTCGCGGATTGCAGATATATGCCGACGGGACCAATCTTTTGGGAACGCGGTATTGGGACTTCGGGGGCCTGACTATGCCCCGACAGTGGTTTTCCGCGGGGGTCGTCGTGACCCTGAAATAGCGAAAAGCGGGCTTCGGCCCGCTTTTTTAATCGACATAATTTTGTACCTTTGTTCCAAGTTATGAAGTTATGGAAACCACGAAATGTTTGATAGTCGGCAGTGGGCCGGCAGGGTTCACGGCGGCAATTTACGCCGGCAGGGCGGGTCTGAGCCCGATTCTGTATGAAGGTCTGGTACCCGGAGGTCAGCTGACGACAACCTCCGAGGTCGAAAATTTTCCGGGCTATCCCGACGGCGTTTCGGGCACGGTGATGATGGACGATCTGAGGCGGCAGGCAGGGCGGTTCGGGGCCGAGGTGAGGAGTGGCGAGGTGACGGCGGTCGATTTTTCCCGCACTCCGTTTGTCATCACCGTTGACGGTTCGCAAACGATTGAGGCACAGAGTGTTATAATCGCCACGGGGGCTACGGCGCGTTATCTGGGATTGCCCTCGGAGCGGAAATTTATGGGTATGGGGGTGAGTGCGTGTGCGGTGTGCGACGGCTTTTTCTATCGCGATCGCGACGTTGCGGTGGTCGGCGGGGGCGACAGTGCGTGCGAGGAGGCGTTGTACCTGGCTGGGATATGTCGGAAGGTCTATTTGATCGTGCGCAAGGATTTTTTGCGGGCTTCCGACACTATGCAGCGGCGGGTTTTCGACAATCCGAAGATAGAGGTGCTGTTCGGCCACGTGACGGAAGAGATTCTGGGAGACGAGAACGGTGTGACAGGCGTCAGGCTCGCTTCGGGCAGGGTTTTGGAGGTCGAGGGCTTCTTTTTGGGCATTGGTCACGAGCCGCGGACGGAGGTTTTTCGCGGGCAGGTGGAGCTGGATGATCAGGGGTATGTTGTTGTCGGGGCTGGCTCTACGCAGACGAGTGTGCGGGGAGTTTTTGCGGCTGGCGATGTTGCCGACAAGGTTTATCAGCAGGCGATAACGGCGGCGGCGGCGGGTTGCAAGGCCGCCTTCGACTGCGAAAGGTTTCTGAACGGTGAAGATTGACGAAAAGAGCCTGGGAAATGCCAAGCAGCTTTTCCAGAGCGGCGATGTCGACCGGATAGAGGTTGGCACCGTGAGGGGTCTGTGCGAAATTCACAGGCATTTGTTCGGCGGGTTGTACGATTTTGCGGGGCAAATTCGGACTAAGAATATTTCGAAGGGCGGCTTTCGGTTTGCAAATTCGATGTACCTGAACGAAATTTTGGTCAAGATCGAGCAGATGCCCGAAAGCGATTTCGAGCAAATAATTGCAAAATATGTCGAGATGAACATCGCCCATCCATTTATGGAAGGCAATGGTCGTGCGATGAGAATCTGGCTCGATATGATGCTCCGGCGTGCACTGGGGATGGTTGTGGACTGGCAAAGGGTCGACAAAAGTCGCTATCTTCAAGCTATGGAACGCAGTCCGGTGAACGATCTGGAACTGCTGGTGCTACTGGCCGATAATTTGACGAACCGGATCGACGATCGCGAAGTGACGATGAAGGGGATCGAGCAGTCGTATTATTATGAATATTGACGACATAGTGCACATCGCTTCGCGGGGGGATTTCGAGCGCGCGGCGGAGGAGCTGTTTCGGCGGCAAAGGGTCGAATGCGAACCATACGCCGAGTATGTGGACAGGGTGGGGGGCGACGGTCTCGTCTTCTTGCCTATCCAGATTTTTAAAACCCATCGCGTCTATTGCGGCGCAAAGGAGCCCGAGGCGGTGTTCACCAGCAGCGGGGAGGTGTCGTCGAGGCACTATGTTGCGTCGCTGGGGGATTATGAGAAGGTCTTCACGGCCTGTTTCGAGCTCTTCTATGGCCCGGTGAAGGATTGGCAAATCCGCTCGCTGTTGCCCTGTTATGAGGAGCGCACGGGGTCGTCGCTGATATATATGGTCGATCGTCTCAAAGCTATGGGCGGCGGCGAAAAGGAGCTGTTGATAGGGGTTTCGTACGCGCTTCTGGACCTGGCCGAGAGGGGCGAAAAGCTGCCCGAGGGTACCGTGGTGATGGAGACGGGCGGGATGAAAGGGCGGCGCGAGGAGATTTCGCGTCAGGAGCTCCATCGTGTTCTGTGTGCTGCGTTCGGGGTCGATACGATCCATTCGGAATATGGGATGTGCGAGCTGATGAGCCAGGCGTACTCTTGTGGCGGGGGCATTTTCCGTGCGCCGCCGTGGATGCGGGTGATGGTCAGGGATTTGGCCGATCCGTTCGATGTGAGGCCGCAGGGTAGGGGAGGGTTGAACATCGTCGACCTTGCCAATCTCGACAGCTGTGCTTTCATCGAGACCCAGGATGTCGGGCGGGTGTTCGCGGATGGCAGTTTCACGGTCGAGGGGCGGGTGACGGGTGCGGATGTGAGGGGGTGTAATTTGTTGGTGGAATGAATGTTGATGTCGACATAGTTATTCCGTGGGTGGATGGTTCCGACCCCGAGTGGCAGGCGGAGTTTTCGCGCTTTCGGGGCGTCGAGGGCGACGATTTCAGCGTTCCGCGCTATCGCGATTGGGGAATGTTGAGGTACCTGCTGCGGGGCATCGAGCGGTTTGCGCCGTGGGTTCGCACGGTGCATCTGGTCACCTGGGGGCACGTGCCGACCTGGTTGAACTCTGCGCGGGTCAATGTTGTGAGGCACACGGATTATATTCCTCCGCACTATTTGCCCACCTTTGCGTCGCGCCCTATCGAGCTCAACTTCCACCATATCGAGGGGTTGGCCGAGCGGTTCGTTCTTTTCAACGACGATATGCTGTTGTTGCGGCCGGTCGCGCGGGAGCGGTTTTTTGCGGACAACGGTTTGCCGCGTGATATGGCTCGGCTGTCGCTCATCGCACGCTCGTCTATCAGTCATACCGTTCTCAATATGGTCGAGATTCTCAATCGGCGGTACGACAGGCGGAGCGTTATGCGGAGCAATTGGCGGAAGTGGCATTCGCCTAAATACGGGTTGGCTAATTTGCTGAAAACCGTCGACCTGGCTGTGTGGCGCGACTTTGCCGGACTGGCCGACACCCATCAGCCGCAGCCCTATTTGAGGGAGACCTTCGAGCTGTTGTGGCGAGAGGAGTTCGATGTCTTGGATGCCACGTGCCGGCAGCGTTTCCGGTCGCCGCTGGGGGTGAGCCACTGGTTGATGCGATATGAGCAGCTGGCCCGTGGCGATTTCGAGCCTGTTTCGATGCGCGATGCGCTGTTGGATACCCTTGGTGATGAGTGGACGGGGGAGTATATTTGCCGGCAAAAGTATGCTATGGTGTGCCTGAACGACAGCGCGCAAATCACTGATTACCAGGGCGTTAGGTCGCGACTCGAAGCTGCGTTGGCGACCATTTTGCCCGAAAAATCGAGTTATGAGATTTAGCGTCGTCATACCTCTTTATAATAAGGCGGCGGAGGTGGAGCGCGCTTTGCGGAGTGTGTTGGCGCAAACCCTGCCGCCCGCCGAGATAATCGTTGTCGATGATGGGTCTACTGACGATGGGGCAGGAATTATTTCGACTTTCTGCGAAAGTCGTGTCGCCCCCGAGTGGGGTGGGGGCGACAAAAAATCTTTTTCCGTTTCCCAAATCAAACTTATCAGGCAGCCGAATGCTGGGGTTTCGGCGGCGAGAAACCGAGCGATGAGCGAGGCAAAAGGCGATTTTTTTGCCCTGCTCGATGCCGATGACGAATGGAAACCCACCTTCTTAGAGGAGATGGCCGCTCTGATCGCCGAGTTTCCCGATTGCGGATTGTACTGTTCGGCGTACGATGTCGTCGGCAAAAAAACCATCCATACCCCTTCTAATATGCCTGAGAGGGGTGTGGTGGACGATTTTTTTCGCGCTTCGATGACGCGCAACATTGCCATCCCGTCCGCTTGCGTCATTCCGCGGCGTGTGGTGGAGGCTGTGGGAGGCTTTCCGGAGGGGATGAGGCTTGGGGAGGATCAGTATATGTGGATAAAAATAGCGCGCCGATATGGTGTCTGTTTCTCGCCCGAACCCCTTGTGCGCTATCACAAAGCGGCTTCTAACCGTTCGGCGGCGATGTATGAGCCCGAAAAGACGGCGTTTTCGTTCGAATATTTTCTTGCAGGCGACCCGCAGTTCGACTTCTGGCTCAGGGAGTTCGTTGCCCGCGCCGCGCTGGGCAAAGCGTTAACCGTCGCCGCACGAGGGGGAGATGCGCGGCGCGAAGAGAAGATTTTTGGCTACAACAAACACAGTCGCCGCCTGCTGTGGCGACTGCGGATACTAAACCGCCTGCCTCGCAGTTTTCGGCCGATGGCACACCGGCTCTACGACACTCTGGCGTGGCGACTGGCCCGAAAAGGGCTATGAAGCGATATAACCGCCCGCTTTCAACAATTCGACAGCCCTTGCCGCGTCATTTTCGCGCACCATAAGTTTCGCCCCGCCGACGGCGTTGGAATAGGTGACCTGAGCCGTCAGCTCGTCTTTGAGGAGGGTTTCGATGCCCTCGCTCTCCAACAAACTCTGCGGCAAATATATCTGCTGAGGCAGCGTCGAGGTGTAAACTATCGTCCAGCCGTTCATGCTCCGTGACAGTTTTTGTATTTTTTGCCTGAGCCGCAGGGGCAGGGATCGTTTCGACCCACCTTCTTTTCGGTCTGGACGGGCATAGGTTTTCCCTTGTCGCCCGCGCCCGCAGCCCTTGCCGCCTCCATTCGCGAGGCGTGCAACTTATTGACATCCACGCGGTTACGCTCGCGCTGTTCCTCCTGCCGCATCGGAATATAGCCCTTGTCGACCACCGACAGAACCTGACCGTTGATCTTCACCAGCATCTTGGCAAACAGCCCGAACGACTCGAACTTGTAGATAAGCAATGGGTCTTTCTGCTCATAAGTGGCGTTCTGGACACTCTGGCGCAGATCGTCCATCTCGCGCAGGTGTTCGCGCCAATTGTCGTCGATGGTGGTGAGCATCACCAGCTTGGAGAACGCTTTGTATATCTCGGCGCAATCGCTTTCGTAGGCCTTTTTGAGGTCGACCGAAACATTGTAACCCAGATTGCCGTTGGTGATCGGGATGCGGATAATCCCCCCGCGGTCGCCCTGTTCTTTGTACACCTTGGTGACGATGGGCCTCGCAACGTCGCTCACGGCCTTCACCCGACGCTCATAAGCCTCGCGCAGGTCGACCACGATGGCTTCGGCCAGCTCCTTCTTCGAGAATTTTTCGAAAGTGTCCCCATCGAACGAGGGTTGTACGCCCGCCGAGCGCAACAGCTCGAAGGTGACCTCACCGTAATCGCCCCCCTCCCAATTTTCGGCAAAATCTTCGGCAAAGTCCCACATTATATTGTTCAGGTCCAACTCTATCCGCTCGCCGAACAGCGCGTGGCGGCGACGGGTGTAGATAACCGTCCTTTGCGAGTTCATCACGTCGTCGTATTGCAAAAGGCGTTTACGGATACCATAATTGTTCTCCTCCACCTTCTTCTGGGCGCGCTCGATGGCCTTGCTCATCATACCTGCCTGAATCGATTCGCCATCCTTCAACCCCATCCGGTCCATCATTCCGGCCAAACGTCCCGAGCCGAAAAGACGCATCAAATCGTCCTCCAACGAGACGAAAAACTGCGAAGAACCCGGATCGCCCTGACGACCCGCACGACCCCTCAACTGCCTGTCCACGCGCCTCGAATCGTGCCGCTCGGTGCCGATAATGGCCAAACCGCCAGCCTGCTTAACCTCGGGCGAGAGCTTAATGTCGGTCCCGCGACCCGCCATATTGGTGGCGATGGTGACCTGCCCCGCGTGCCCCGCCTCGGCCACCACCTGCGCCTCCTGCTGGTGCTGCTTGGCGTTGAGCACATTGTGCTTGATGCCCCTCAGTTTGAGCATTCGGCTCAGCAACTCCGAGATCTCCACCGAAGTGGTACCCACCAGCACCGGACGCCCCTCTTCGACGAGCCTCACAATCTCCTCGATGACTGCATTGTACTTCTCGCGCTTGGTCTTATAGATAAGGTCGTCGCGGTCGTCCCTGATTATCGGTCGATTGGTCGGAATAACGATCACGTCCAGCTTGTAGATGTCCCAAAACTCAGCCGCCTCGGTCTCGGCCGTACCCGTCATACCGGCCAGCTTGTGGTACATTCGGAAATAGTTCTGCAACGTGATGGTGGCAAAAGTCTGAGTGGCCGCCTCCACCTTCACATTCTCCTTCGCCTCGATGGCCTGGTGCAAACCGTCCGAATAACGCCGCCCATCCAAGATACGCCCCGTTTGCTCGTCGACTATCTTCACCTTGTTGTCCATCACCACATACTCCACATCCTTCTCGAACATCGAATAGGCTTTCAACAACTGGTTGACGGTGTGAACCCTCTCCGTCTTAACCGAATAATCGTTGATCAGGGCACTCTTCTTCTCCGCCTTCTCCTCGGGCAACAGGGACGAATGCTCCAACGCCGCAACCTCGCTCCCTATGTCGGGCAAGACGAAAAATCCCTCTTCCTTGAATGTCTTCGACAAATTCTCGTGCCCCTTATCGGTCAACTCCACCGAGTGCCCCTTCTCGTCTATCACAAACCACAACTCGTCCGTGATCTCGGGCATCCGCTTGTTGTTCTCCTGCATATACACCGCTTCGGTCTTCTGCAAAAGGCTCTTAACTCCCGTCTCCGAGAGGAACTTGATCAACGGCTTATACTTCGGAAGCCCCTTATGGGCGCGCAACAAAAGAATCCCCGCCTGTTCCGTCTTACCCTCGCCAAACAGCCTCCGCGCCTCGCCCACCAACCTGGTCACCTCCGCCTTCTGTAAATTATAGAGGCTCTCGATGGGCCGCTGATACTGTTCGAACATCTGGTCGTCGCCCTTAGGCACCGGACCCGAAATGATCAAAGGCGTACGCGCATCGTCCACCAACACCGAGTCGACCTCGTCCACAATTGCAAAATGGTGCTTGCGCTGAACCAAATCGTCAGGCGAAATGGCCATATTGTCCCTCAAATAGTCGAACCCATACTCATTGTTAGTTCCGAAAGTGATGTCGGCCAAATAGGCCTTCCGCCGAGCAGGCGAATTGGGCTGATGCTTATCTATGCAATCCACGCTCAACCCGTGAAACTCATACATCGGGCCCATCCACTCGCTGTCCCGTCGGGCCAAATAGTCGTTCACCGTCACCATATGCACCCCCTTGCCCGCCAGCGCGTTGAGGAACACAGGTAGCGTCGCCACCAGCGTCTTACCCTCGCCCGTCGCCATCTCGGCAATATTGCCCTTATGCAACGCCACCCCGCCGAACAACTGCACGTCATAGTGCACCATATCCCACGTCACCATATTCCCTCCGGCCATCCAGCTGTTCTTATAAACAGCCCGATCACCCGCAATGCTCACAAAATCTTTACTCGCCGCCAAATCGCGGTCGAAATCATTAGCCGCAACCTCCACGGTGGTATTCTCCTTAAACCGCCGCGCCGTCTCCTTCATCACCGCAAACGCCTCGGGCAGCAACTCGTCGAGCTTGGTCTCGATCTTCTCGTCGATCTTTTTGGTCAGATCCTCGATCTCCTTGGCCATCGACTCCTTGTCCTCTATCGAAATCGTGGCTGAATCTATATCGGCCTTCAACGTAGCGACCCGACCCTCCTCCGGCGCGATAAACTCCGCAATATCGCTCCTCATCCGCGCACTCCTGGCACGCAACTCGTCGTTGGATATATCCTGTAAGGTGCCATAAACCTCCAAAGTCCGCACCACATAAGGCTCTATCGCCTTGCGGTCCCTGTCGACCTTCGACCCGCCGAAAAGCTTGATAACCGATGTTAAAACACTCATAGTCTATGAAAAATTAAACTGCGAATATAGGCAATTTTTTGTTAACCTGCACAATCTCGCCCCGTCCCAACCTGCACTCGGCGCACAATCCGTGAGCGCAAAACTCGTTGCCCAGCTCCAACAAAGCTTGACTTTCGAACGCACTCGCCGCCCGACAACCCCCATCATACCACCCCCGAAGCTTGCTGTTCTCCTCCGCGCCGATGCTACCCAACAAATCCAACGCCCGCTCACACAACTCGTCACGCCCCGTCCCCCGCCCATAAGCAAACATCAACGGCGCAACCAAATTGATCCCCACCAAACTCGCCTTCGACGCCCCCAACCGCCCGGCCGAGCGGCTCAAAGGCACACCCACCGGCGGACTCGGCAATGAAAAAAGCCGCTCCACATCCTCCCCATTCAAGCAATCGAGCACCCTGTCCAACAAAAAATCGTGCTTGCCGACCAACGCCGCAACCTGCCGCAACCGATTCTTCGGATGGTTCACCGGATACATCCGCGCCACATCCCAATCGCCAGTCCGCAACGGAACAACCGAATGCTTAGCCGCCAAATGGCGAAACAACCCGCCATCCACATCGTCCAAAAATCCCGCTCCACCAACCAGCAACGTCTCGACAGCCCCAGCCGTGCCCTTCTCCCGCGAAACCGTTATCATCCGCACCCGCCGAGCCAGCTCCGAGTAGACCTCGCGATTGCGATTGCCCCCCATCACCTCCAACAACAGCACCCAAAAAGTCTGGTTCCAATCCCTCTGCGAGTTCGCGAAAACCTCCTCCACCCTTGCCGTCTTGCGCTGTAACCGTCGAACCAAAAGTGCAGTCATCAGCTCGGTGCGGTACAACGGGTCTTTCGAAGCTATCCGTCCGGCACACCCCCTCTTCGCCGCCCCCGCCCTGAGCGCATCATAACGCTCGACCAACCCGGGATCGATAGAATAGGTCACCTGCGTAACAAGCTCATCATCCGGTCCCAACACCGGCGGCACGCAACTTTCGACGATGCGCAAAACCACGTTCTGAGGCAACTCCGTCGACCCGCCAATCACCACCGTACCCCGCCGCCGCTCGCCATCCACCACGATATCGACGCCCGACCACACATTCCCCGAAGCCTGTTCGCCCCGCGAAACAACCTCCACACGCTCGCCCGAAACACCGACAAAACCGCGCCCAACCAGCTCCCCCGTTCGCCAAAGTAAATTCAAAAGTGATCCGTAGCCCATTTGTGCCCAAAAAAGAAAAAAAGCCCCCGGCTACAGAAGTAATTTCAACCAAAAAACACCAATGTACGACGTTTTATGCGCCTAACCGGGGGCAACCCCCTGACACATAAAACGAAGTACTTGTAAAAGATGTTTTTTGGTGACGCAAATATAGTGAAATAATCGGGTTTCAGAGCAATCCAAGCTCTAATTTCGCCTCGTCGGAGAGTTTTTCGATGCTCCACGGTGGGTCGAAAACAATGTGCACCTCCACACTTTCGACCCCTTTGATTTTTGCCACCGCGCTCTTCACCTCATCCACCAACATATCCGCCATCGGACACGCCGGAGCAGTGAGCGTCATAGTGATGTCGACCGTGCCATCTGCCTGATAATCAACGTCATACACCAACCCCAGGTCGTAAATATTGACCGGAATTTCGGGATCGAAAACGCGTTTCAACGCCTCGACTATCCGGCTTTCGGTCGCTAAAATCTGTTCCGGTTCCATCATTTTTTCGGCGCATTTTGAAGATTTTGCGGCGTGTTCTGAAAAGCCAGGGCAAACATTCTCATCTGTTTGATCATCGCCCCGAGGCCGTTCGCACGCGTCGGCGAGAGATTTTCACGCAGTCCGATCCGGTCGATGAAGTAGAGTTCGGTGTCCAAAATTTGCTGCGGCGTGCGTCCGTTCAGCACGCGGATTAGCAACGAAACTATCCCCTTGGTGATGATCGCATCGCTGTCGGCGGAGTAGAAAACCCGCCCATCGCTGTCCATCGTTGCGTCGATCCAAACCCTTGACTGACAGCCGTTTATGACGTAATTGTCGGTCCGATGGGCAGGGTCGATCATCGGCAAACCATCCGCCAATTCGATCAGATATTCGTACCTGTCCATCCAATCGTCAAATACCGAAAACTCCTCGATGATCTGCTCCTGCACAGGGTCTGTCGCCATATTTCTAAAAGTTTAGTTTTTGCTACTATATTTTTAGTTTTCGCTACTAAAAGTTTAGTACTTCGATAAGTCCCGCCTCCGAGCCAGTCGGCCGCTCGATGCCCAAAATCCGCGCAACAGTCGGCGCAACCTGGGTCATATCCACCTCGCTGGGCAACTCCCGAGGCGGAATCTGCCACCCGTAAAACACCAACGGAACGTGCCGGTCATAATCGTACATCGACCCGCCAAGTGCCTCACTATCAGCACGTTCCTCGATCCACCCGGGCGCGAAATTCAACACCAAATCGCCACCCCGTCGCGGATAAAAACCGCGCTGCATCTTCGCCCCATACCCCTCCGAAAAGTACCCTCCGGCAAGCGCGGTACCCGTCAAAACGTGAGTCACGCCGCGAAACTGAAGCACAAAAGTCGCCGCCCGATTCTGCACCTCGGCCAAACTTAAAGTGCTCTTATACACCAGATTACGATTCAAAAACACCTGCCTGTCGATGTAATCCGCAACCCAATCACCCACCCCGAATTGCGAATTGAGAAAGCTGTTCAAAATGGTCTTGAACTGCGCCGCATTGAACCTCTCCGACCCATCGCCAAGCCCCCCGTCAGCGGTGATAACAAACAGAATATCAGCAATTTGGCCCACCTGGGCAACGATCCCGTCGACCATCCCCGCAAGGTCCATATCGAGGCGATAAATCATATCCTCGGTCTCGATCGCGCGCGTCCCATACCGCTCGCCGACCCATCGTGCAGAGTCGAAAACGACTGTCAAAATGTCAGCAGTGTCGTCCTTTCCGAGCCCCTCTTCGGCTACCGTTTTAACCGCAAATTCGGCCACCAAACTGTTGCCCAACGGACTGTGTATCAGTGCATTATAATCGTTTTCGCCACGACGGTCAAAGTGTTTGTTCCGCCAACTATCACCACTGACATATTGTCGCTTCGGCCGAGCCAGCGACCACCCCCCGTCGAGGTACGAATTGGCCGGCCGCGCCACATTGTACGCCGTCACCCAATCGGGCAATTTTTCCATATACGCGGTCGACGAAACCCACGTCGCGCGCTGTTCATCGAGCCAAAAAGCCCTTCCCTTCTGTCCCCCCGCAACCACCGCCGAAACAGCACTCGCCGCAACGCTAATCACCTTACTATCAGGCGATTGCGCAATCAATCCATCACCCAAAACAGGCATCAAAAGCTCCGTCGGCGAGTGCAATCCACGCCCGGGATCGGAGCCCAAACCGCGCACCGAAGCATCGCCCGTGAGCGTCACCCGCGCGCCCGAAATCGGCTCGATCCACGCCTCCGAAACCACCCCGTGCAACGATGGATCGGCCCCCGTCGCAAAGGTCGCAATGCCGGTCGGCGAAAGGGTCTGCATATAACCGTAACGCGCTGATACACAGTCGGTTCCGTTCGCAGCAAACCGCCGAAAACCACTCTCCGAAAAATTGTGCGAATAGCGATCCAAAAAGTCGCTTCCGACGCCGCTAACTATCACATTCACAACGAGTTTCGGCCTGGCGGCGTGCGCAAAAAACGGCAATATCGCGAAAAACAAAAAAACGGCTCTTTTCATAAGCGACAAAGTTACGAAAAATATTCGATTTCAGCCCCCAGATCGACCTGTGGATGGAGGGCCGAAAACTCCTCGATCCGAGCCAGCATTGACGCACGGAACTCATTGTGTTCCAGCGAGTTAGCATCGAACGGACGATGCTCGGCGGCACGCACAAAATCGTCGATAGAAGGCAACAACCCCAGCGTTTCCGGCGAAAGCGCAGCTGCCGAAAATTTCTCCCAAATATACTCCACCGCCTCGGCCGACGGATGGGCCAGATCGGGACCGTAAAAACGATAATCGCGAAGGTCGTCGTTCAAAATTTCGTAGGCCGCAAAGTACTGACAATCAGCGTGTTGCGCCACTATTTCGGCAATTGCAACACGCAAAATCGCCTTGCTGAGCGAGTTCTCCTCGAAGCCGTCGCGCAGGTGGCGAATGGGGCTCAGAGTGAGTATCACCTGCTTGCCGAAAAGCGGTCCGCCGGACGAAAAAAGTGCATCGAATCGCTGAGTTATCTCATTGATAGTCAGCCGTTTACGCGTAAAATCACAGGCCGGACGTTTGCCGCAATTCGCAACAATTTTGCCCTCGCGCTCATACACCCACGCCGTGCCGAAAGTCATCAGCACCCAATCGGCGTCGGGCGGGGCGGCGACAAGTGCGTCGGCGATCGACATCGGATTGTACAAAACCCCGCCAGAATAGCTTTCCACGGGGATTTTCGCTCTTTTCAGACGATCGGTAATTCGTTCGGCAAAGCACGATCCGATGGAAAAACCACGCCTGGTGTGGTCGATTTTTCGCGCCGGATCGAGGGGCGGAATTGTGATTTCTGTGCGAAATTTCATAATTTTGGGGCGCGCAGGCGAGTGGTTGCGCGTTGCAAATTTAGCGAAAATTATGGAACTCAGGGCGTGCCCGAAAATCAATCTGGGGTTGCACATTGTGCGCAAACGGACGGATGGTTTTCACGACATAGAAACGGCGATAATCGGTCTCAGAGAGCTGTATGACACGGTTTCGTTGACTCCTGCGGGCTCCGGAAGTTCGGTTTTGGAGACCTCCGGCGCACCGCTCGATTGCCCGCCGGAGAGCAACCTTTGTATGCGTGCGCTGCGGCTCTTACAGCGTGAATTCGGGGCGGGTGAGGCGGTCGTGAAGCTGCACAAAGCCGTTCCGTCGGGGGCCGGTCTGGGCGGCGGATCGAGCGATGCGGCGGCAGTGTTAAGGGCTGGTAATCAGGTGTTTACGCTCGGTCTGTCGGATGCGGAACTCGAAACTCTGGCGGCTCGGCTGGGTAGCGACGTTCCCTTTTTTATTAAAGGTACGCCGCAAATTTGCACGGGCAGGGGCGAAATTATGACTCCACTCGACCTCGATCTTGCGGGTAAATGGTTGGCTGTCGTGAAGCCCGTTTCGATAGAAATCTCGACTGCCGAGGCGTACGCCAGCGTCGTTCCGCGTGAGCCGCGCGAGCCGTTGCGCGAACTGCTGAAACGTCCCTTTGAAGATTGGAAAACGCTGATAATCAACGACTTCGAACGCTCGGTGTTTGAGAAATATCCGCAGCTGCAAGAACTGAAACAGTCGCTTTACCGCTCCGGCGCGGTGTATGCGTCGATGTCGGGCTCGGGTTCGGCTATTTTCGGGATATTCGACTCTCGGCCGACCCTCGAATTAGCCCGTAACAAGCTGATATTCAGCCATTTGGAGCAACTATAACCCCAGCAGGCCGCGAGTGATCCCGAGGCGCAGGACGAGCAGGTATTTTGCCTTTGCCGGACGCATCGTGATAGCAAAAAATACGGCCAGAACAAGCGTGACGAGCCATTTCAAGACCTCTCTAATGAAACCGCCGCCCAGACCCATCATTCGCTGACTGCGGCCGACACCCAGCGCGAGGCGGCGAAAATAGTCTGGTGTCAGTTTTTCGGGCGGAATGATGTGGTAAATTATGGCTTGCGGAGTGTACCACGCCACGATTCCGTGGGTCGAGATGCGATGGAAAAACTCCTTCTCCTCGCCGCCGATAAGAGCCGTGCCGGTGCGGCCGAGCGAGGTGTCGAAACCGCCGTAACTCTCTATCACCCAGCGTCTTACAGCTAAATTTCCGCCCGCCGGATAACCCCGCGTAAAGGGCCGTTCGCGCCGCCCCAGATCGAGCGTT
>QMCD01000136.1_pt1 | contig 105966 bp, 101 predicted proteins | sample 1821841 | NCBI WGS metagenome assembly QMCD01 (sample SAMN01991225, study PRJNA193472) | Termite gut metagenome, whole genome shotgun sequencing project. | isolation source: worker | host: Macrotermes natalensis
AGAAACGGCCCCATAGGCGATGTGCGGCTCGCTTTTATCGGGGCGCAGCACAGAGTCGAGAATCTGGCGCGGACGGAGCCGTTTTTTCCGGATGCCGAATAGCGTTGTTGCCGCCTTGGAGCCGGGCCAATTGATTTGTTCAAATGTTTAGGCTTTATGGAGCCGCTCCAGACTGTTGTTATGGATCGTTGTGCGGGGCCAGGGGGCAGCTATTCCAGCCCGCGAGAGGGTTCTGGGTGGTTTCCAAACCCTCTCGCAAAACTGGAAAGCAATGGAGGTATCCATTATGCAAGAAGCTATCGAAGCATAGCCGCAGTTTTCGACGTATTCGCCTCTGGCGTCATTCCCGGCCGCCCGGTGAGCTTTGCATAGGCGGCGATCTCGGCGGCGTCGGTGGATTTTTTCCAGGAGAAAGAGGATTTCTTTCACAAAATTTCCGGATCAACCCGCCGCACACAGGAAAATGCCCCCTTTCCCCCATACAGGCAATGCCTTCCCTATATGAATCGCGTTGAAAATCCCCAATTCCGGATTTGCAGCCTGGAGTCTTCCCATGTAGATTTCAGTAATGAGGTTGCAGGAATATGTCCGCCAATGAATTCAACACAAAGCAACGCAGATCGGTTGCGTTTCCGAAATTAATGAGCGGGAAGCGTCTTGACATTGATGCCGTGGAACTTAATAAATACAAACACAATAAATCAATGCTTGTTTTACAACTCTCTTTGGGGCCGTCAGGCACGCTCTCTAAAAAAACAAAGGAGGTGAAACCGAAAAAACCGTACCGGGGATTCCTTTGCCGCAGGACTATCAGACAAGACCTCATAGCCGCAGAGCGGAACGCATTCACGAGATTTTGTCTGATCGCCCTTCGTTCTTTTCCTTCCAGCGTTGTACAACGCTCTCGCTCCCCAATACCTCTGCGCTTCCAAAAACTTCACACGCGCCGGAAATGGGCGTGCGACTCAGTCTATTCTCCAATAAGAGGATGGGTCGCTCCCTCATCATCCAATCGCACACCGATACCGCCTTCGGGGGACGGCATGACAGCGGTATGACAAAGGGAGGCTATGAAACAATACAGCGCATCATACGGCGCATCTCTTGCGTTCATCCTGTCGCTCGCGTTCGCGTTCGCGGTCACGCCGTACGCACCGGCCGGGCAGACCATCATCATCAATGGAGACGTTGCCGATAGCGTGTACGGCAATGGTCATGGGCCGACAGGCTCCGGGACGCTCACGGACAGCAAAGATGATCTGAATGACCCGAACAACAACACAATCATTGTCAACAGCGGTACAATCGACAAGCCGGCGGGACCAGGGATTCCCGCCGGCGGGTGGGTTTCCGGCGGCTCCCGCCGCCCCCCCCTTCCCGGCAACGGCGTCATCGCCATCACGGGCAACAACGTGATTTTCAACGGCGGCGCCGTGCCGGACCAGGAGATATACGGCGCGTACGGAGTCGCCCGCAGCGCCGATCCGGCAAACAGCGTCGCGATCATGAACAACAGCGTGATCATCAGGGGCAGCTCGGAGGTGGGCGACGTCTTCGGCGGATACGGCTCTGTAGGCGATCACTCGCTCAAGCAGGGCGACGGCGTGATCCGGGTTACAGGCAACAGCGTGACCATCGGCGGCGATGCGCGGATTACGGAAAGCCCGACGCCGTGGATGTGGACAGACGGCATCTTCGGCGGGGGCGGCTATGCCGCGAGCAAAGGTTTCTCCCTGATTGCGGGCAACAGCGTGACTGTCGAGGGCCGGGCGGACATAGACAACAGCGTCTACGGCGGAGCCAGCCAGGTAGACGGCGCAGCCTCCTTTTCCGTCACAGGCAACAGCGTGACCATCACCGGCGGAACCATCCGCACCGAGGGCAGCCAACCCGTCGGGGTATACGGCGGGATCGGCGTGGCGACAAACCACTTCGGCGATTTCATCGCCGGCTCCGTCACAAACAACACCGTCGCCATCACCGGCAACACGGCGAAGGTCGAAGGCCACATATACGGCGGGTACGTCTATTTCTGGGCTGATGATTTTTGTGGAACAGCTTCCGTCACACAGAACGTCATGGTCGTTTCCGGCAATCCCGACATCAGCGAGTCCAGACTGTACGGCGGTTTGATCGAATACGGCTTCTTCAATATCGATCCGCCCATCCCTGTGCCGGGCATGGACGCCTTCACCGGCAACACCCTGCACTCCCATACTATCAACAGAGCCATTGCAGGCATGCAAAACTTCAATTACATGAACTTCTTCCTGCCCGAAACCACGGCGTCCGGAGACAGGGTGTTTATCGCCTCGGACACAGTCATGCTGAGCGAATTCGCCGGCTCGGGCAACGCCGGAACCGGCAGGATGACCACTGTCAACGTGGGCGTCCAGGGCAGCCGCTCTCCGCTGGTCGCGGGCGAGTACGTCATCCTCATCGATACGGACAGCAGCGCCGGCGGTGACAATCTTGTGGGAAATCCGGCAAGCAGCAAATCCTTCAGCGGCATGCACGGCGTGACCCTGCAATACGAGTTCGACATTTGGAAAGGCGACACTCTCCAGGGGCAAACCCCCGACACCGGAGGCAATAGACTCATGGGACACCAGCTTGTGGCGAGCCTGCCCAAAAACCCGAAAGCGGCTCCGGGAACCGAGGCTCTGTCAAAAGGCTCCCTGATCGATCTCTCCATGCTGCTCAATCAGGGCGCCGACCTCGCGGCTGAAAAAGGCGTGGAGCAGGCCATGTGCGCGCTGCGATGCAATCGGGGCGTCGGCGTGTTCGCCGCTCTTTCAGGAGGCTGGTCGCGGTACGACACAGGGTCGCATGCCGACATGTCCAGCATGTCGTTCCTGACAGGCGTCGCCAAAGGGCTGATCACGGAAAACGGCTGCCTGACTCTCGGCGCGTTTTTCGAATACGGCGCGGCCTCGTATGACACAGACGGTTCCTTTCCCTTTACGGATCCTGTTCGGGGCGGCGGGCACAACCGCTATTTCGGCGGCGGGGTTCTGGGGCGCATCAATCTTTCCGGCGGGGGAAACGGGTATTGGTACGCGGAGGGCAGTCTCCGCGCGGGGATGATACGCAACAGCTACGACACGGGCTTGCACGATCTGATGGGGCGTGTGGCGAGCTACCGTTCCTCCGCGGCCTATGTCGGCGCGCATCTGGGAGGCGGCCGCGTCTGGAGGCTGCCAAACGGCATCTGCGTCGATCTCCACGGCAAATATTTCTGGTCGCGGCGGAACGGCGATTCCGCCACGCTGACCATCACGATGAACGGCGGCGGCCCTATCGGCAATCTGATTGCAAGAGCAGACAGCCGTGGCAATGTGCGCGGGTATGTCTCAAACCCGCAGATAGATTTGCCTATCAGAGCCGACGGCAAGATAGACGTCGGCGGCGCGGTGGGAAGTGCCGGCAGGCTGAGTGTCATCAGGAACGAGGGGCGGGGGGAACCTTTTATCGGGCAGGTGGAGCTTGTAAGCGGCGAGATTGCCGAAGACCTCACGGCGTATCAGGCTTACAGCGAGCAAATCCCTTCAATCTGTGCGCTGGGTGTTCTGATTGACAAAAGCGACGGTAAGGTTCTGTTCGCCGGCGGAATGCTTGTTCAGCTCCTTCCGGGCGCAGATGAAAGCTGCATCACAATGCTTGAGGAGAACTTTGCGAAGCTTCCTTCAGTGACGACCATGCTCGCACAGGGCTTAACACCCAAGCAGATGTGCGAGAAGCTTCTCACCGGCATGGAAATGGAGGAGCTTGACGAATTTGAAGTCAATTATCTATGCAACTGCTCAAAAGAGAAATTCTCCGAAATGCTTCTTACACTTACGCCGGAGGAAATCGAGAGTCTGCCGCTCGTGAAAGACGGAATGGCGGAAATAAAATGCCCCTATTGCAGCAGAGCATACTACTTCACGCCTGAGGAGCTTGTGGAGCTTGCCGATGAGCTGAGAGCCTCTTTGGCACAGCGTGAAAATGAAAACAAAAATTAAGTTGCAACCTTAGCGCTTTCTTGATATAATAATTCAGAAACGGAGGATATATAATGAAAAAACTGATTGCTTTAATTCTTACCATATCTCTTGCTCTCGTGGCTTTCACGGGCTGTATGCCTACAGGTGAAGGCGGAGAGGCAAATAACGGCTCAATGTTCATTATGCTTGGAATCTATGCTGTGTTCTTTGTAATTCTTTACTTCGTCCTTTTCCGTCCGCAGAACAAAAAGAAGAAAAAGGAAGCCGCGATGAAGAAGAACGCGCAGGTGGGGGATGAAATCACCACTATCGGCGGGATTTCTGGCCGTATAATCGCGATAAAGGAAGAGGAAGACTCAATCGTCATCGAGACGGGCAGTGATAAATCCAAGCTCAAGGTGAAAAGATGGGCTATCGGAAGCGTTGACACAATCCATGAGGACGACGCGGCAAAATAATAGGCAAAGCTAATCCCCCGCATGTGTAAAATGCGGGGGATAATTATATGTATGGCAGGCTAAATATTCGCGTTTTTCAGCGAAGTGAGCACTGTGTCGTAATCCGCCTCGGTGATGAGCATTGAGATTTCAATCTCAGAGGTGGTGATAAGCCGAATATCCGCGTCAGAATCCGCTATGGCCTTGAAAACCTTTGCGGCAATGCCCGGGGTATTTTTCATGGCGTCGTCGTAGACAGAGATTTTATGATTCACGCTGCTCACGATGGCTTTAATGTCGGCTTTCTTTTTCAGCTCTGTGATAAACGAAAGCATTTTCATTAAGTCGTCATCGGAGATGGTAAACGAGAGCGCAGTGACGTCGCCGTGAGTTGGCGGCATGGAAATCATATCAATGTTGATGCCATAACCCGCTATCTCCTCAAATGCGCGCGCCAATGCCTCGGCGTTCGCCGGATAGCTTTGCAGGGTGACGAGAGTAATACTGTTTACGGTGTAAATGGTTGCCATTGTGTCCTCCTAAACCAAATCGCTCATGTCGTAAAGCCCGGCGGATTTGCCTTTCATAAAGATTGCAGCCTTCACCGCGCCGGCGGCAAAAAGCTCCTTTGACTGCGCCGAATGTGAGAGCGTGAAAGTTTCCGAATGCCCGGCGAAGATTACCTCATGCTCGCCTACGATTGTCCCGCCCCTCACGGCGTGCAGGCCGATTTCATTCTTTTTGCGCTTCTCTCTGACAGCATGGCGGTCATAGACATATTCATACTTATCTCCGCCAGCTGAATTGATTCCCTCGGCAATCATCAAGGCCGTTCCGCTGGGGGCGTCGATTTTCTGATTATGGTGCTTCTCAATTATCTCAATATCAAAGCCGTCGCCGAGAACAGTGGCGGCTTTTTTTGCGAGGTCGGCCATTTCCGAGCGACATATTGCGCGAGTAGAAAACCGGCGCGGTGTTTGAGGCCAGCTCAATCATCGCAACCTGCTCCTCGCTGTATCCGGTGGTGCAGAGTATTACAGGCACGCCGGATTTTCCTGAAAAGCGCAGAATCTCATCAAGATTCGACGGGTGAGAGAAGTCAATGATAACATCGGCTTTTTCATTCATCTCGTCCAAGCTATCATATATCGGGAAATCCGCGGCAGGCTTATTCATTGCATCTATGCCCGCCACAACGCGGCAATTCTCATTTTGCGAAGCAAGATTTGCCACCACTTGACCCATCTTGCCGCCCGCGCCGTAAATTACTATATCAATCATATCATCACCTAAATCAAGTTATAGCGCTCCAAAATGGCATCCATCGCACGTTCACGCGCGGCGTCCATCGTTGTGAGCGGCATTCGGCACGAGCCTACGTTCATGCCCATCTTGTTCATGGCATATTTCACCGGAATCGGGCTTATGTCCATGAAGAATCCGTCCTTACTCATGAGCTGAACAAACTCCAAATAAAGCACTCTCGCAGTTTCATAATCACCCTTGAGCATTAAAGAGGTTATTTGAGACATCGCATCCGGTAAAGCATTCGAGAAAACTGAAATAACACCCTTGCCGCCCATGGCCATGATGGGGAAGACCTGCTCATCCTCACCCGAATAGACAGCCAATCTGTCGCCGCAAAGCGCCATTGTTTTAGCAAGCGCGGAGATATTGCCGTTGGCCTCTTTAATCGCGACTATATATTCATTATCCGCCAAGGCCGCATATGTTTCGGGCAGAATATTCAGCGCCGTGCGTGAGGGAACATTATAGAGAATGCACGGCATTTTTATATTATCGGCAATGTAACTGAAGTGCTCGACAAGCCCCTTCTGCGAAGTTTTGTTATAATACGGCGTGACGATTAAAAGCCCGTCTGCGCCGAGCTCCTTAGCCTGAAGAGAAAGCTCAAGGCAAAATTTCGTATCATTGCTGCCGGTTCCCGCAATAACGGGAATCCTCTTATTCGCGCAGCTTATGATGAACCTGATTACGTCCAGATGCTCTTCGCCTGTCATCGCGGCGGCCTCGCTCGTCGTGCCGCATGCGATTATCGCGTTCACGCCGTTTACAATCTGATGTTCAACGAGCTCCGATAGCTTCTCATAATTGATGCTCATATCCGCGTTGAACGGCGTTACAAGAGCCGTGCCGGTTCCCTGAAAAATAACATCCTTCATAGTACTTCTCCCTTATATCTTACTGAATGGCTTACAGAATAGCCTATATTAATATCTTACAAAATCAATCCATATATCCCTTTTTGCACAGAAGCTCCGCCATCAATACACCACCGCCCGCTGCGCCCCTTATAGTGTTGTGTGACAAGCAGATGAAGTTATAGTCATACTGAGAATCCTCTCTCAGCCTGCCCATTGAAACCGCCATGCCATGCTCTAAATCTCTGTCAAGCTTTGTCTGAGGGCGATTTTCTTCTTCAAAATAATACAGGAAATTCTCCGGCGCAGAGGGGAGCTTGAGCTCCTGTGCGGGTCCTTTGAAATCTCTCCAGCGCTTGATGATTTCTTCCTTGCTTATCTTTTTCTCGGCAGAGAAGAAAACAGCGGCGAGATGCCCGTCGGACACCGGCACTCTGACGCACTGCGAGGTAATGTCTATGCCATCGGCGTTAACGATTTCACCATTTACCACCTTGCCCCAAAGCTTCAATGGCTCTAGGTTAGATTTTTCTTCCTCGCCGCCGATGAACGGAATGATATTATCGATTATTTCCGGCATAGTCTCAAAGGTTTTGCCGCCGCCGGAAATAGCCTGATAAGTGCAGGCAAGAATTTTTGTTATGCCTAAATCCAGAAGCGGGTGAATTGCCGGAACATAGCTTTGAATTGAGCAGTTTGATTTCACGGCGATGAAGCCCTTTTTTGTACCGAGCCTTTTTCGCTGAGTGGGGATAACCTCAATATGCTCCGCATTGAGCTCAGGCACAACCATCGGCACATCAGGTAGATTCCTGCATGCGCTGTTGTTTGAGATAACCGGGCATTCGGCCTTTGCATAGGCTTCTTCCAAAGCGCGGGTATCATCCTTTTTCATGTTTACGGCGCAGAAGACGAAATCAACCATCGAGACGATTTTATCCATATCCTTAGTTGCGTCGAGCACCGGCATATCCTTAATGTAAGAGGGCATATCCTCTTTCATGAGCCATCTGTTCTTTACTGCGGTCTCATATTTCTTTCCTGCCGAGCTCGCACTGGCCGCGACGACCTTCACATCAAACCACGGGTGATTATCAAGCAAAAGCGCAAAGCGCTGACCTACCATGCCCGTGGCACCTATAATTCCGACGTTATACTTTCTTTCCATAATACTGCCCCTTTCAGATATTTTTGCAGAAAAAATACCGGCTTGAAAACCGGCGGTCAATCACATATAATAGAAATACTGTTTACAAATATGTAATAGCACTCCATCAAAATGATGACAGTTATAAAGCTTTCGCCGTTATAACCAGGTAACACCCGCCAAGTATTCCCTTCGGCAGCCCGCCCTTTCAAAGAGAGTCAATGGCTTTGGCAGCCTTTTCCCTTATACTCTTGCAGTTCTGCGCCTCTATTATCTATACTGGTATCATACTATATTCATGTATACTTGTCAAATAAAACAGTTTCAAAAGAAAGACAACAAAATGAAAACAAGTGATTTTACTTTTTGTCTCCCCGAAGAGCTGATAGCTCAAACCCCTCTTAAAGAGCGTGACGCCTCGCGGCTTCTCACGCTTAATAGGGCTACAGGTGAGACTGCACACAGGCATTTCTATGACATTTTGGATATGCTAAATGAAAATGATTGCCTGGTTCTCAATGATTCACGCGTCATGCCGTCAAGGATATTCGGCACGCGCTCAACCGGTGCAACGGTTGAATTTCTGCTGCTTGAGAGCAAGGGCGATGACATCTGGGAGTGCCTCGCAAAGCCCGGCAGAAAAGCCGTAATCGGCGATGAATTCGATTTTTCCGGCAAAATGAAAGGCACGGTGGCAGACATTTTGCCGGAAGGGAGCAGGCTTGTAAAATTCTCATATGACGGCATGTTTTTTAATGTGCTGGACGATATAGGCAACATGCCGCTGCCTCCGTACATTAAAATAAAGCTTGCAGATAAAGAACGATATCAAACCGTATATTCAAGAGAACTTGGCTCGGCCGCCGCACCAACCGCAGGGCTTCATTTTACTCCTGAGTTGCTTGAGGCAATTCGAGCTAAAGGCGTGAGAACCGCGTTTGTGACGCTCCATGTGGGACTTGGTACATTTCGACCGGTCAGCGCGGAAAACATTCTTGAGCATAAAATGCATGCCGAGCACTATTATCTCTCCGCGGAGGCCGCAAATGTAATCAATGCGGCGAAGGCAAAGGGTGGGAGAATCATCTGTGTTGGCACAACAAGCTGCCGGACGGTTGAATCAGTAATGCAAAAAGAGGGCAAAATCACTGAAAGCGAAGGCTGGACGGATATTTTCATCTACCCGGGTTATGAATTCAAAATTATGGACGCACTGATAACCAACTTTCACCTGCCTGAAAGCACATTGATTATGCTTGTCTCGGCGCTTGCAGGAAAAGAAAGCGTAATGAAAGCATATAATGAAGCCGTCAAAGAAAAATACCGTTTTTTCAGCTTTGGCGACGCAATGTTCATATATTAAGAATCAGGAGAGCTAATGTTTAAGCTAATTAAAAAAGAGAATTCCGCGCGAAGAGGGGTATTCAAAACTGCGCACGGCGGTTTTCAGACGCCGGCGTTCATGAATGTGGCCACGGCTGGGGCAATAAAAGGGGCGGTTTCAGCTTATGACCTCAAAGACATAGACTGCCAGGTCCAGCTATGCAACACATATCATCTCCATTTAAGGCCCGGCGATGAGAATATCAAAGCGCTGGGCGGGCTGCATAAGTTCACGGGCTGGAGCGGGCCGATTCTCACAGACAGCGGCGGGTTTCAGGTCTTTTCACTTGCGAAGCTGCGCAATATCACAGAAGAAGGCGTAACCTTTGCCTCGCATATTGACGGCCACAAGATTTTCATGGGGCCTGAGGAAAGCATGAGAATTCAGTCGAACCTGGCCTCAACAATCGCGATGGCGTTTGACGAATGCGTAGAGAATCCTGCAGAATACGGTTATGCAAAAGAATCAATTGCTCGTACAACGAGGTGGCTGGAGCGCTCAAAGAGGGAGATGCAAAGGCTGAATTCACTTGATGATACGCTCAACAGGAATCAGCTTCTTTTCGGGATAAATCAGGGCAGTACCTTCAAGGACTTGCGCATAGAGCATATGAAGCAAATCGGCGATTTAGATTTAGCCGGCTATGCCATCGGCGGGCTTGCGGTGGGTGAGCCAAAGGAAGTGATGTATGAGACTATTGAGGCGGTTGAGCCACATATGCCGGGGGAGAAGATAAGATATTTGATGGGGGTTGGCACGCCGGAAAATATCATAGAGAGCGTGCGCAGGGGAGTTGACCTTTTCGATTGCGTAATGCCCAGCAGAAACGCGCGGCATGGGCATGCTTTCACAGGTGAGGGGTGCAGGAACCTGCTGAATGCCAAATATGAGCTTGACGAAGCTCCGATTGACGAGAACTGCACATGCCCCACATGCCAAAAGTTCAGTCGCGCCTATATCCATCATCTATTTAAGGCCAAGGAAATGCTCGCAATGCGTCTGACGGTCATGCACAATTTGTTCTTCTATAATAATCTGATGGCGGATATAAGAACAGCGCTTGATAACGGTTGCTTTGAGGATTTTTGCCGAGAGAATACAGGTAAGCTTGACAGGAGAATATAGAAAAGGAGAAGCTTTTGCTTCTCCTTTTGTTAGCAAGACATATCACGCGGTGCGTCTAAATCAAATTCTACAATTGCCCCATTGTCAGGATGAACTGAATTAACGATAGATTGTATAAGCATTCCGTGGCAAGCAACAATTACCTTATTGCAATGCCTATATTTCTTCAAAACAGCTATGGCTCGGTTTCTGAGTTTCTCACTGTCTTCCCAGTTTTTTTCAGAACTAGTGGGGTATACACCGGAAAAGTCAATATACTCCTTGTAACTCAATTCTGCTCTGTCATCCGGTTCATAAATATAGTTTTTATTTGCCATCCATTCATGCAAATCAGTTTCGACAATAATCTCCAACTGTAATTCTTTTGATAGTATTGCCGCTGTCTGCAAGGCTCTTGTATAGGGTGAGGATAGAATAATATCCGCGTCATGCAACCTAGTGTCTTTGGCCGTATCTTTTATCTCATTAACGCCGTCAATAGATAATGGCGCAAGATTAACTCCAAACCCTTGATATATTTTTGTGTTTCTTTCTGTGTAATCAGTCTTTCCGTGTCTCACGAGATAAAACATCTATATACCACCACACAATCAATTAAGGTTTAACGTACAACGAATGATATGAATTTTTCAAGCTTTTATAGAGCGATGTAGTGTTGAACATAAAAAAGCAATTGATATTGATAAATTGTCCACTGTCAATTATCCATTATCAATTGCCCCTTTTTGGTGCGCGAGATGGGACTTGAACCCATACGTCGTGAGACACACGCCCCTCAAACGTGCCTGTCTGCCAGTTCCAGCACTCGCGCTCAACCAACAGACAAAATTATATCATTCGAGAGGATTGATGTCAATACTAAACTTTATTTCTGATTCAGCCTATATCCCAGCGTCATCATGCTGTCATTGAGATGCACATTTTCTGAAATTACATCAGGGAAATCAACGGCTATATCGTAATGCGTGAAATTCCAGAAGGCTTTGATTCCCGCCTTATAAAGGGCAGAGACAATTTCTTCCGCGGGATAGCGCGGAACACAGAGGATAGCCATCTCCGGCGTATTCTTCTTGATGAAGGCTGAAACCGAATCAAAAGGCTCTACGGTATAATCGGCTAGCTTTGTTCCGATTACCGCGGGGCTGTCATCAAACACACCTATCAAATCAAACCCGAGCTCATTGAAGGGGATATGCATGGTTATGCTGCGCCCGAGGTTACCCGCGCCCACAAGAATGCACTTGTGGCGCTTGCTAAGCTCTAGTATGCCCGCAATTTCATCACGAAGCTGAGCCACGTTGTAGCCGTAGCCCTGCTGACCGAAACCGCCGAAGCAGTTGAAATCCTGGCGAATCTGCGATGCGGTGAAGCCCATCTTCTCGGAAAGCTCCTTTGAAGAAGTCTTTGCTACGCCGCTGTTTTTGAGTTCACTGAGAAAGCGGTAATAAATCGGGAGCCTTCGTATGACAGACATAGAAATGCCCTGTTTGCTTTTCATGTAATCCTCCTATAATTCGGCTCAAATCATCTTTTCTAAGCGTGCGTTCACTTCTGTAAGGAAATCCTCGGTAGTAACCTTTCTTATGTTCGGCAGGGTAGACATAGCCGCCAAATCACCCGTCATTACGCCTTCTTCGATTGTTTCAAGCGTGGCGCGTTCAAGTTTCCCCGCAAAATCAATCAAGCTTTGGTTGCCGTCCAGCTCGCCCCTCTTTCTGAGGGCGCCCGACCACGCAAATATCGTCGCAACTGAATTCGTGGAGGTTTCCTCTCCTTTAAGATGCTTGTAATAGTGGCGCTGAACCGTTCCGTGCGCCGCCTCGTATTCATACACTCCGTCGGGGGAGACGAGCACGGAGGTCATCATCGCAAGGCTGCCGAAAGCCGTGGCGACCATATCGCTCATGACGTCGCCGTCATAGTTCCTGCAAGCCCAGATATAACCGCCCTCGCTTCTGATTACGCGCGCGACTGTATCGTCAATCAGCGTGTAGAAATACTCAATCCCCGCGGCTTCAAACTTTGCCTTGTATTCGGCCTCATATATTTCCGCGAAGATGTCCTTGAAGCGATGGTCATAGGTCTTTGAAATAGTATCCTTTGCGCCGAACCATAAATCCTGCTTTGTGTCAAGCGCGTAATTAAAGCAGGCACGCGCAAAATCACTTATGCTTTCGTCTATGTTATGCAGCCCCTGAATCACACCGGCAGAACCTTCAAACTCATGAATGAGGCGGCGCTCGGTTGTGCCGTCTTTCTTCGTGAGAAGGAGCTCCGCCTTTGAGCCCTCCTCGGCTATCATCTCCACGTTTTTATACACATCGCCATATGCATGCCTCGCGATAGTAATAGGCTTAGTCCATGTGGGGATAAAGGGAACGATACCGTCTACGATAATCGGCGCGCGGAAAATCGTGCCGTTCAGAATTGAGCGAATCGTGCCGTTAGGCGATTTCCACATCTCGGTGAGATTATACTCCTTAACTCTGTCGGCATTGGCGGTAATCGTAGCGCATTTCACCGCAACGCCGTATTTCTTCGTGGCATTGGCAGAATCCGCGGTCACTTGGTCCTTCGTTTTCTCGCGATATTCAAGACCGAGGTCATAATACTCCGTGTTCAAGTCAATATAGGGCAAAAGGAGAATATCCTTAATCATTTTCCAGATGATTCTCGTCATCTCGTCGCCGTCCATCTCCACAAGCGGAATTTGCATTTTAATCTTTTCCATGTGTTCTCCTCAACCGTTTTCCTTAGTATAATTCAAAAGGCCGCCTGCTATAACCATTTTGCGTTCTCTGTCCGTAAGCACAGCCTCAAGCTTATATTTATCGCCTGTAGTCAGGTTTTTAAGTGTAACAGAAGTGCCGGCTTGAAGCTCTGCCTTTATGTATGGCAGCTCCAGTTCGTCCATAAGGCTGATTCCGTCATAATCAGCCTCATCAGTGAACTCAAGCGGGATTATCCCTGCATTCGCGAGGTTGGCGCAATGTATGCGTGCATACGATTTCGCAATAACCGCTTTCACGCCGAGATACAGCGGCACGAGCGCCGCGTGCTCTCTTGACGAGCCCTGTCCGTAATTACCTCCGCCGATTACGAAGCCGCCGCCTTCTGCTTTCGCCCTTTCAGGGAAGCTTTCATCGCATACTGCAAAGCTGAACTGCGAAAGATAGGGTATATTTGAGCGATAGGGAAGAAGCTTTGAACCCGCGGGCATGATATGGTCGGTCGTAATATTGTCGCCCACCTTCAGAATAGCTTTCTTCTTGATTGCTTCAGGAAGCTTCTCCGAAACAGGGAAGGGCTTGATATTCGGCCCGNNCGCTTTCCATGTCTGCCTCATCGGCGGGCGGGGTAATCATGTTGTCATTTATGAGGAACTTTTGCGGCATGTCAATTCTTTGTTCATCACCCAGCGTTCTCGGGTCTGTAAGATGTCCGGTCAGCGCCGAGGCCGCAGCAACTTCGGGGCTCACGAGATATATCTGCGCGTCCTTTGTGCCAGAGCGCCCTTCAAAATTGCGGTTGAATGTGCGCAGAGAGACGCCGCCGGAGTTAGGCGACTGCCCCATGCCGATGCACGGGCCGCAAGCGCATTCAAGTATACGCGCGCCGGCTTCAATCATGTCGGCCAGAGCTCCGTTTTCAGCAAGCATGCTGAAAACCTGCTTTGAGCCGCAGCCGATTGTGAGGTTAACCGAGGGCGCAATCGTTTTGCCTTTGAGAATGGAGGCCACTCTCATCATATCAAGATAAGAGGAATTCGTGCATGAACCAATGCAGCATTGGTCAATTACAAGCTCGCCTATTTCACTTACAGTTTTCACAGAGTCCGGGCTGTGCGGGCAGGCCGCCATCGGCTCTATTGAAGCAAGATTTATTTCAATGATTTCGTCATACTCGGCGTCTGCGTCAGATCCCAGCGCGAGCCAATCGCTTTCGCGTCCCTGCGCCGCTAAAAAGCTGCGGGTTATTTCGTCTGAAGGGAAGACAGAGGTGGTGGCGCCGAGCTCTGCGCCCATGTTCGTAATCGTCGCTCTTTCAGGCACAGAGAGGGTTTTTATCCCCTCGCCGCCGTATTCAATGATTTTACCCACGCCGCCCTTGACGCTCATCTTCCGCAAAACGAACAATATCACATCCTTGGCTGAAACCCACGGAGCAAGCTTACCGGTGAGCTCAATCTTCGTCATTTTCGGCATAGTAATGTGATATTCGCCGCCGCCCATAGCTACGGCGACGTCTAAGCCGCCGGCACCGAAGGCCAGCATTCCGATCCCGCCGCCTGTGGGGGTGTGGCTGTCAGAGCCAATCAATGTTTTCCCCGGAACACCATATCTCTCCAAATGCAGCTGATGGCAGATTCCGTTACCCGGGCGCGAAAAGAAAAGCCCGTGCTTTTTTGCGATGCTTTGTATATATCTGTGGTCGTCAGCGTTTTCAAAGCCGGATTGCAGCGTGTTGTGGTCAATGTACGCCACGCTTTTTTCCGTGCGAACCCTCGGCACACCCATAGCTTCAAATTCAAGATAGGCCATCGTGCCGGTTGCGTCCTGCGTGAGCGTTTGGTCAATTCGCAACCCTACGTCACTGCCAACCGCCATTTCGCCGCTAACCAAATGTGCCTTGATAATTTTCTGTGCCAGTGTCAATCCCATTTTTCTCTCCTCATTAGTTTGTTATTTAATTATCCAATAAAAAGCGATACGTGTCAAGCCGTTGCATTGCGGTTGTGCTATGCTTAAATTTTCCTATGCGAAATATCCGAAGTATCTGAAAAGAAAGATGAACAGAAAAATCGTGACGATGGAAAGCAGAGATGAAAAGAAGACGAGCTGACCAGCAAGCTGCTCATCGCCGCCCATCTCCTGCGCCATCGCGATTGAGCCCACTGCCACAGGTGAGGCAACAATCGCAAGCAAAATGGCGAGGTTCTCATCTCTGAAGCCGAAGAGAATCGCCGCGCCGAGGAAAACGGCAGGGAAGATAAGTAGCTTAAAAAGCGTGGTAATTACTGTGGGTTTGATGTATCGCCCGACGTCCTTAAAGCTGATAAGCGCGCCCAAGGATATAAATGCCAAGGGCGTTGTGATTGACGCTACCGTGCCGACAGTGTTGTTTATAATAACCGGCAGGCGGATATTGAAGACAGACAGCAGAATCGCTGCGGCGGAAGCTATGATGAGCGGATTTTTGATTATGCCTATGAAGGCCTTGAAAAAGTTCGGCTTTCCGCCATTGAACATCTCAAGTGCAATTGTTGCAAGCACATTAAACAGCGGGATAATTATCGCAATCATCAGAGAGGCTCTGGCGGAGGCCTCCGCACCGTAAATATATGAAGCCAGCGGAATACCGTAGAGAACGAAATTGCTTCTGAACATTCCCTGAAGCATCACACCGCGTCTGCTGTTGTCCTTTTCGGAGAGAAGAACGATGCTTAACGAGACGAAGAACTGAATAAGAACCACGATGACAGAGAATATAATCAAGTCAGAGCGAAAATTCAGGGCAATATCGGTATTACATATATTATGGAAAATCATGAGCGGAAGCAGAACGTAAAAAATCAGCTTATTCAGATGCTTAACGGAATCTCCCGTCAGCACCTTTGTGAGCCTTACAATGAAGCCTATCGCAATCATGATAAAAATGGGCGCCACTATTTCAAGCGAAAACAAGAAATTTTCCACAATTCTCCTCCTCAAACCTCCGGCGAATAAAAAAATTATACCACTAAATATAGACACAGGCAAATAGAAATCAAAATAAAATACAATATAATGATTAAATTCCTTGCCGAAATATCCTTAAAGTGCTATAATAACAGAAATTATGAAGCCACACAGATTAGGAGGAAACCATGTCAATTATTGACGCAATAATTCAAGGTATAATTCAGGGCGCAACTGAATTCCTGCCTGTTTCGAGCAGCGGGCATCTTTCAATATCTCAGCATATATTCGGCATTGAGCTGCCGGGCATTCTCTTCGACATAATGCTTCATCTCGGCACGCTTTTAGCTGTGGTTTTTGTATATCGCGCGACAATCTGGAAGCTCATAAAGGAATTCATTTTACTTGTGCAGGATATTTTCCACCGCAAATTCAAGTGGAGCGAAATGAGCAAGGACAGGCGCCTGCTCATGATGGTGATAATTTCGCTTGTACCATTATTTTTGTTGTTTCTTCCAATTCCCGGCACGGGTATGCAGATTAAAGATTATTCAGAGTTCTTCGCAACGGACACAAGCATTCTCCTTGAGGGCATCTCATTGCTTCTGACTAGCGGACTTTTATTCCTTGCTATAAGAGCCGGCATGAAGGTGCTCAGCGGCAAGATTGTAACCAGCCCCGACGGCCAGCTTGTGCAGAGCAGCGGCAGAAAAAAGATTCACACAATTGACGCTATTCTGATTGGCTTCATGCAGTTTCTGGCGGCAATTTTTCCGGGGCTTTCCCGTTCAGGCTCAACGCTTTCAATCGGTCTGCTCAGAGGAATCAATAAGCAGGCGGCTCTGGACTTCTCCTTTGTGATGGGAATTCCTGCCATAATTGCGGCTACCATTCTTTCGCTGAAAGATGCCGGCAGCCAAGATATCGCCGAGGTCGGCGTGCTTCCGCTTATCATCGGCTTATTAGTCGCTGCAATTGTCGGCTTCCTCGCGATAAAGCTTCTTAAGTGGATGGTCACGTCAGGCAGGCTTGAAATCTTCGCGTATTATACTCTGATTGTCGGCGGCGTTATTACGCTGCTCGGTATAATCGAGCATATCACGGGCAATAATCTCTTCACAGGGAAACCGCTGTAAATATTCAAAAAAATCCGCTGAAAGGAGAAATTTATGGCAGCGCAAAAGAAACCGGTTAAAAAAACTGCTCCGAAATCAAAAAGCACGGTTTCGGGCGGCGCAAAGAAAAATGCCGCGCCTAAAAGCCAGACGGCCACAAGGCAGAGCAAAACTTCCGGCACAGGCGGCAAGCAGAGCAGCCAGACCAGTGCTGTGGTTTTGTTCGCGCTTGCAATTTTTCTCGGCTGCCTGATTCTCATCAGAGGTGATAATTTATGGAGCTCAGCGCATGACGCTGTGCTGGGTGTCTTCGGCAACTGGGCGATTCTCTGCCCGATACTCATGATTTATATCGCGGTTATAACCGCGCTTGATAAGCCGCAGGCTTCGTTCGGCGCAAAGATTTGGATGATGATTCTTGTAATCGTCCTCTTCTGCGGGGCGGGCTTCATCTTTGCGAGCGCGCCGCTGCCAAATGATTTGACGTTCATTGAATTCACGCAGTATGTATATGAAAATAACGCGGGCGCAGGAGGCGGCGTGGTCGGCGCATATGTCGGCAACCCGATTTTGCTCGCTGCCGGAGAAGTCGGCTCGAAAATAATCATTGTGCTTCTGATTTTCGTTGCGCTCATGGTTTTAACCGGCACAACGCTTATTCATCTCTTCAAGGCCTTCAAGAAGCCGGTCGACGTGGTCTCCGACGGCATTCAGCAGGCGAGGCAGCGCAGAGAAGAGCGCCAAGCGCCGAGCATTGACATTCCTCTGGACGGCGGACTGCCTGAACACCCTGTTCATTCAGATACGGCACAGCTTTTCCCGATTAAACCGCCTGAAAAGGTAAAGAGGAAGAAAAGCGATAAGCTCAAGAATCTGCAAACTGTCTTCGGGATTGATGAGCCGCCGGAGGAGATTCTTCCGGATGTTGAAGAGGAAACCTTCACTAAGCCCACGTTGATTGAAGATATCGAGCCTGTTACGGCGGCAGACACAGCCCCTACGGATAAGGATGAGGCCGCGCTGGACGCCGAAAAAGCAACGGCAGATTTCCTTAGAGAACATGCGGAAAGTGAGAAAAAGGAAGCTCAAGTCGGTAAAGCAACTGCCGAAGTCAAGAATTACATCTTTCCGCCGGTTACATTGCTTGAGGCGGGGCATAGAATTGACCCGGCCACAGAGATGGAGGAGCTTCAGAATAACGGCAGAACTCTTGTCGAGACGCTGAAAAGCTTCGGCGTTCAAACGAAGATTATGGACATCTCCCGCGGCCCGTCCGTAACGAGATATGAGCTTCAGCCTGCGGCGGGGGTGAAAATCAGCCGCATAACAGGGCTTTCTGATGACATAGCGATGAATTTGGCTGCCGAAGGTGTGAGGATTGAAGCCCCCATACCCGGAAAAGCCGCGGTGGGCATAGAAGTGCCGAATAAGGCGAAGAATATCGTGCGCCTCAGAGAAATAGTCGAATCAAACAGCTTTCTCACGGCCAAAAGCAAGTTGACGGTCGCTCTCGGGCGCGATATTGCCGGAAAGGTTGCGATTGCCGATTTAACCAAAATGCCGCATATCCTTATCGCCGGCACGACGGGCTCGGGTAAATCCGTCTGCGTCAATTCGTTTATAACGAGCATTCTCTATAAATCCTCGCCCGACGACGTGCGCTTTTTAATGATTGACCCGAAGGTGGTTGAGCTGGGCGTATATAACGGTATCCCGCATTTGCTTGTGCCGGTTGTGACAGACCCGCGCAAGGCGACGGGCGCCTTGAACTGGGCAGTAACCGAAATGCTGAACAGGTACAGAGTCTTTGCAGATAATAACGTTCGGGATTTAGCAGGCTACAATGACCTTGTCAAACGAAACAAATATAAAGACGAAAACGGCGAGCCGATGCTCAAGATGCCGCAGATAATCATAATCATTGACGAGCTTTCAGACCTCATGATGGCCGCACCGAACGAGGTGGAGGATTCCATCTGCCGTCTCGCCCAGATGGCGCGTGCGGCGGGAATGCACCTTGTCGTTGCGACGCAGCGCCCGTCGGTAGATGTAGTGACAGGGCTTATCAAGGCGAATATTCCAAGCAGGATAGCCTTCGCGGTTTCGTCTCAGGTGGATTCGCGCACAATACTTGATGGTGCCGGCGCGGAGAAGCTTTTGGGCAGAGGAGATATGCTCTTCGCGCCTGTCGGCGCAAGTAAACCCGTGAGAATTCAAGGCTGCTTCCTCACCGACAAGGAGATTGAAAAGGTCGCAGATTTCGTGAAGAAGTCAGGCGAATTGGATTACGACGAAAGCGTAATAAATGAGATTGAGAAAAATGCGGTTGCCGAGCCCAAGAAGGGTGATGACGCTTCCGGTGGCAGCACGGACCCGATGATTGAAGACGCGATTAAATGCGTTGTTGAGGCGGGGCATGCATCCACATCGCTTCTGCAAAGGCGACTGCGCTTAGGCTATGCACGTGCAGGCAGGCTTATAGATGAGATGGAGCAGCTCGGTATAGTCGGGCCACATGAGGGCTCAAAGCCGCGGCAGGTTTTGATGTCATATAACCAGTGGCTCGAGAAGAACATGCAAAAGCCGGATGAATAAGCAAAGCAAGTTGAAAGAGCTTAAGGTATTCTGGAAAAGGCATAGACTTTTGGTCGTTCTCGCTTTTGTGCTTATTATCTTCCTTCTCTCACTGTTGCCGTTTTCTCGGCAGTTCATGAGTTTTACCGAAGATAAGCTGAACTTGCGCGGAGTTCCTGGAATCACGAAGGATTACCCGCTTAACGTTTATTTTCTTGATGTAGGCAAGGCGGATTCAATAATCATTCAACTTGGTGATGAATTTGCAATGATAGATACTGGCACGGTTGATAGGAAAGACGATATTGAAGTCATGATGAGGAAGCTCGGTGTTGAGCGGCTTGAGTATCTTTTTCTGTCTCATCCGGACAGCGACCATACCGGCAGTGCTTCACATATTATTTCCGAGTTCGAGATAGGCGAAATCATACAGCCGGTAATCAGAGAAGAGTTGATTGATTATGAGGCAAATCGAGAGCTTGCTGCGGCGCTGGACGCAGCGAAAGACAAAGCGGTGCCGCTCACATATACCAATTCCGGCGCGTATAGCCTCGGAGAGGCGGAATTTGAAATCCTAGGCCCGATAAACGAGCATTTTGACGTCAATGATTATTCACTTGTTATAAAGCTTATATACAAAAACACCTCCATTCTCTTTTGCGGAGACATGGAGGAGAGGGCAGAACTTCAGATGATAGAAGCCGGTGTTGATTTGTCGGCAGATGTACTAAAAGCTGGGCACCACGGCAGCCGTACCTCCACAAGCGAGGATTTTTTACGCGCCGTGAATCCTGGTCACGCGGTACTTTGCACCGGTAAGGATAGTGATAATCTGCCGACGGCAGAGGTTTTGGAAAGGCTTGAGGATAGTGGCGTTATGATGTACCGCACCGATTTGGACGGCCTCGTCACTCTCTCCTCAAACGGAGAAGAAATAATCTTCACAACGGAGAAATGATATGAGAAAGCTGATAATTGACAGATTCGAGGGTACCTATGCGATATGCGAATCCCCTGAAAGGGAAAGCTTTGCGATTCCCGTGAAGGAACTCCCTGACGCAGCAAGGGCAGGAGCTGTTCTTACAATAACAGATGACGGAGAGCTGAGCATGAACGCAGAAGAAACTGATTTCCGCAGAGAAAAGCTTGCTGAAATGCAGAGAGATATTTTCAATAAATAGAAAAGCCCCTCACATATATGTGAGGGGTTCGCTGCGTCTACGTTATGCTCTCTTTCTCAACTTATTATATTGAAGCTTCAGCGGTGCTTTACGGCTCAGATGGAAGCCGCCGTTCTCCTTTCGCCGCGAATAAACCGACTGAACAAGCCCTATCCCGAAATAAAGGCACATGGCCGATGAACCTCCCGCGCTGAAGAAGGGTAAAGTAAGCCCCATGACTGGCAGAATAGTCAAACACATACCGATGTTTACAACCGTTTGAATAAAAATCAGACCGAAAAAGCCATAACACATATATCTGCCGAGATTATCTCTTGAGGAATGCGCCACATGCAAAACCTTGAGCATCAGAATTGCCAGCAGTGCGATTATCGCCACACAGCCGATAAAGCCCAATTCTTCACCTGCAACGGAGAAGATGAAATCACTCTGCTGAAAGGTGACGCTGTTGCTTGCCACTCTCGGCCCGTTTCCAAGCCCCGTGCCGTTCACCTCGCCGCTGCCGATGGAAATCATGCCTTGATATTGCTGATAGCCCTCGTTGATTTGCACTTCGGGGTCATCTAAGTTGAAGATGGCTGAAAAACGCAGCTTTTGATATGGCTTAAACCAGAATTGCCAGGCCAGTGGCACCAAGAGCGCCGCACCGGCAAAAAGAACGGCAAAAAACCTTATTCTCAAGCCGGCGATGAATGCCATAAACAGAGCCATAGCAACGAAGACGATTCCCGCACCGGTGTCGCCCTGCCAGGAGCAGAGGAGAAAGATTACGCCCAGATGGGCAGTAAGTGTAAGCGCCCCTGACGCTGAATTAAGCTTATCAGATTTCACAAGCATATCCAGATGCTTTGAAAAAGTGATGATAAAAGCGATTTTAATCAGCTCTGAGGTTTGAAAGGTTCTTCCGCCGATTAAAATCCACGAGGTGGCGTCCACCTCTCCACTGTTTTGGATATTCTCACCGAAGAGCTTTGTGTAAATCATAAGCAGAACCGAAATCACCGCGATTATCTTCCATTTTTCCGCCACAAGCTCGTAATCCATAATCGAGATGATAATAGCGCCCGCGATGCCCAAAGCGCTTGCGATCATTTGTGTGCGTGCATAATCGACCGTGGTCGCCCTCGATACGCTTTGCAGAAGCACAATGCTGAAAGCTGAAATCGCGAGGATGATGAGCCACAGGATAATATCGGTGGTTCTGATATAATTCCAAATTGCCTTAAATATGCGTTTAACTCTAGCCATAATATACCTTTTTCGAAAATTATGTAAATCAAGTATAGCACAACCGGGCTTTTTCTTCAACTTTTTCGTTTCCGCTTTACTCACAGCCTCTTTTGTACTATAATTCTTAATGGAATTTATAATAAAGCGAGGACAAGGCATGTTATCAGATATTGAGATTGCACAGGGCACAAAGCTGCTTCCGATTAACGAAATCGCGGAGAAAGTCGGGCTTTGTGAAGATGACTTGGAATTTTACGGCAAATATAAGGCTAAGATAAATAACGCAGCTTATGAAAAGGCGCAGAGCAATGAAGACGGTAAGCTTATTCTCGTGACAGCTATCAACCCCACCCCCGCCGGAGAGGGCAAAACGACCACCACCGCCGGGCTGGGTCAGGCGATGGCAAAAATAGGGAAGAATGCGATAATCGCATTGCGTGAGCCTTCGCTCGGCCCGGTTTTCGGCGTTAAAGGCGGCGCGGCAGGCGGCGGGTATGCACAGGTTCTGCCGATGGAGGACATAAACCTGCATTTCACCGGCGATATGCACGCTATCACCTCTGCTAATAATCTCTGCTGTGCGCTTCTGGATAACCATATTCAACAGGGCAATGTGCTCGGGATAGACCAACGAAGAATCCTCATTAAGCGCTGCCTTGATATGAATGACAGAGCCTTGCGCAATACAGTTATCGGGCTGGGCGGAAAGATTAACGGTGTGCCCAGGGAAGATGGCTTTATAATCACAGTTGCCTCTGAGGTAATGGCTATTCTCTGCCTCTCGAATGACCTCGCCGACCTCAAGGAGAGGCTCGGAAATATCCTCATTGCCTACAGTTTTGGCGGAGAGCCGATTTTTGCCAAAGATATAAAGGCTGAAGGCGCAATGGCGGCGCTTCTTAAGGACGCGATAAATCCGAACTTGGTTCAGACAATTGAAGGTACACCGGCGATAATGCACGGCGGCCCGTTTGCCAACATTGCTCACGGCTGCAACTCCGTGCGCGCGACGAAGCTTGCCCTCAAGCTTGCTGATTACTGCATAACAGAGGCCGGCTTCGGCTCTGATTTAGGCGCGGAGAAATTCCTTGACATCAAGTGCAGGAAAGCCGGCTTGAAGCCCGCTTGCGTCGTGATAGTCGCGACGGTTCGTGCGCTTAAATATAACGGCGGAGTTGCAAAGGCTGATTTATCCGCCGAGAACACGGAAGCGCTGAATAAGGGAATTATCAATTTGAAGGCGCACATTGAAAATATGCGGAAGTTTAAGCTTCCGGTGGTTGTGGCTATCAACCGTTTTCACACTGACACTGAAGCCGAGCTTGCTATCATCGACTCCTGCTGTAAGGAACTGAAAGTTGAATATGCTCTTTCAGAGGTCTTCATAAAGGGCGGCGACGGCGGAATTGAACTTGCGCAAAAGGTGTGTGATGTCATAGATGCCTCCACAGCGCAATACGAGCCAATTTACAGCCTCGAGCTGCCAATTGAAGAGAAAATCGAGGCTATAGCGAAAACGATTTACGGCGCCGACAGTATAACTCTCACAAACGCCGCGGTAAAATCACTCAAGGAAATAAAAAAGCTCGGGGGAGACGGCTTGCCCGTCTGCATTGCAAAAACGCAGTATTCGCTGTCAGATGACCCTGCGCTCTTAGGCAGGCCGCAGAATTTCACCGTTACAATCAGAGACTTGCGTCTTTCAAACGGCGCAGGCTTTGTCGTGGCATACGCCGGAGATATCATGACGATGCCGGGGCTGCCGAAAGTTCCCGCGGCAGAGAAAATTGATGTGGACAACTCTTCTGTCATTCACGGGTTATTCTGATGAAAGAGATAGTTTCGCATTCACTGACTGAAACGGAAAGCATAGCAGGGCTTGTTGCCGGGAAGCTGAGCGGCGGGGAAGTAATCGCTTTCACCGGCGGCATGGGCGCGGGGAAGACGACCTTCACAAACGGCATAATGAACGCCCTCGGTGCTGAAAATGCCGTTTCAAGCCCTACGTTTACTCTGATGAACGAATATGACGGCAGGCTGAAGGTATATCACTTTGATATGTACCGCATAACCTCATGGGAAGACTTATATTCCACTGGCTTCTTTGATTACATAAGCGGTGACGGTGTGCTTATCATCGAGTGGAGCGAAAATGTCGAGTCTGCCATTCCAAATGACGCCATACGGATTGATTTATCTCTGGGAGCGACCGAGAATGAGCGAATTATAAGGATATCGGGTATAGATTTATGAGAATTCTGGCGGTTGATTCCTCCGCAAAGCCAGCTTCGGCGACAATATATGAAGACGGCAAAATCCTCGGCGACTATTATATGAACACTGCGCAAACCCACAGTGAAACTCTTATGCCGATGATTGAAAGCTTGCTGTGCCTCACAAAGCTCACAGTATCTGATATTGATGCTTTTGCTGTCACAAACGGCCCTGGCTCTTTCACGGGCGTGCGCATAGGTGTTTCATGCGTAAAAGGCTTGGCGTTCACTAATAATGCGCCGTGCTGCCCAATTTCCACTTTGGAGGCTATCGCATATAATGCCACGGAGCTGGAGGGAAGGATAATCTGCGCTGTGATGGATGCGCGAAGAGAGCAGGTTTATAATGCTGTTTTTCGCATTGAAAAAGGCAAGCCTGTTCGCCTGTGTGAAGACAGAGCCGTGATGATAGAAGCTTTGCGGGTCGATGGCGAAAAATACGGCAGTGACATGCTCCTCATAGGTGACGGTGCGGAGCTTTGTTATGGTAAGCTGCATGACACCGGAGTTATTCTTGCAGGCGAGGGCATGAGATACCAGAAAGCGGCCTCGGTTGCAATGGCCGCTGCGGAAAAAATGAGCAGCGGAGAAAAGCTTATCAGCCCGAGGGACTTAGCGCCCTCATATTTACGCTTGCCGCAGGCTGAAAGAGAATTAAAAGAAAAACAAATAAGCGAGGAGAGAATATGATTGCAATTGGCTCCGACCACGGCGGGTATAAACTGAAAGAAGCCATAAAAGCTCATCTCAGCGAAAGCGGCAGAGAGTTTACCGATTTCGGCGCATTCGGTGAGGAATCGGTTGATTATGCGCTGATAGCCCGAAAGGCGGCGGAGATGGTTGCCGCGAAAGAGGCAGATTTAGGTATTCTCATTTGCACCACAGGCATCGGCGTCTGCATGGCGGCGAACAAGGTGCGCGGAATTCGCGCCGCAACCTGCACAAATGAATATACAGCTGAGATGACGAGAAAACATAACAATGCCAATATTCTTTGCATGGGGCAGAAAGTCGTCGATGAAAGCCTCGCGATAAAAATGGTAGATATTTTCCTCAAAACTGAATTTGAGGGCGGCAGGCATCAGCGAAGAGTAAATGAAATCATGGAAATTGAGAATAAAGACTAGAATGGAGGCTATTATGCAAAAAGTATTTGTTATGGACCATCCGCTTATCCAGCACAAGCTCACATTCCTGCGTGACATCTCCACAGGCACGAAGAGCTTTCGCGAGCTTGTCAGCGAGATTGCTACACTGATGTGCTATGAGGCCACACGCGATTTACCCCTTGTGAACGTGCAGACGGAAACCCCAATGCAAATCACGACGACAAAGGTAATTTCCGGCAGAAAGCTTGCGTTCGTGCCGATTCTCCGCGCGGGGCTCGGAATGGTTGACGGAATGCTCAATCTTGTGCCGTCAGCAAAGGTTGGGCATATCGGGCTTTACAGAGACCACGATACACTCAAGCCGATAGAATACTACAACAAGCTGCCGCCGGATATTGAGGAGCGCGAGGTAATAGTTCTCGACCCCATGCTTGCCACGGGAGGGTCGGCCATAGACGCCATTGACATTGTAAAGAAAAGCAATCCCAAGAATATCAAATTCCTGTGTATAATCGCAGCGCCCGAGGGGATTGAGGCCTTGCATAAGAAACACCCCGACATCCATATTTACTGTGCCGCCGTCGATGAAAAGCTCAATGAAAACGGCTATATAATGCCCGGGTTGGGAGATGCCGGAGACAGAATCTTCGGCACGAAATAATTTCGATTGAAAAGCCGTGCTCCGCGGCTTTTTTCTTTGCTTTCTTTTATGAATATAGTGTGGTATAATATTTGGGTTCTTAGTATATTTATTCAAGTTAAATTGTAATGCAGAGGTAAAAATGGCAGAAATAAAAACTTATATGATAACAGACGGAGTGAATATTCACAGCTTCATTAACGAGAACTTCAAAACGATGAGAATATCCGTAAATATGGTGGTTCCGCTCTCCCATGAAACAGCCGCAAAATACGGAATTCTTCCTTCACTTGTCACACGCGCGACGTCTGAATACCCGGATTACACCGCTTTCGGGCAGAGGCTTGCCGAGCTTTACGGCGCCTATGTGGATTCAAGTGTGTCAAAAATCGGCAGCTATCAGATTTTGACGCTTTCAGTCGGCGGCATCGCTGATAGATACGCGTTTGACGACGAAAACATGCAAAGCGAGCTTTTGGGTATTCTGCTAAGTATTCTTTTCAATCCGCTGAAGAAAAACGGTCTTTTTCCAAGCGAAGGCTTTGAGCAGGAAAAGCGCCAGATCCTCGAAATCTTTGACGCAGAATTCAATGATAAGATTAACTATGCAAGAACGCGCGCGAACGAAATTATATTTGACAGCGAGGCAGAGGGCATAGGTCGTTACGGTGAGAAAGCCGATGTTGAAAAGCTGACGCTTGAGGCTGTCTCGTCTGCTTGGGATGAGCTTCTTTCCTCGGCAAAGTTCGAGATATTTATCCTCGGCAACTGCACGCAGGATATTTCACTTTTTGAGTCTGCCTTCTCTAAGCTCGGGAAAGAATATTCATATAAGCCTAAAGCCTCATCAGCAGATACCAAGGAAATAACAGAAACCATGAAGCTTTCACAGTCTAAGCTTGTGATGGGCTACAGGATGCCCCCTCAAGCGGCTGATAGGATAACGATGCATCTCATGAGCGCTATTCTGGGCGGAACGCCCAGCTCAAAGCTGTTTCTGAATGTCCGCGAAGCAAAGCATCTGTGCTATTATTGCTCTTCAAGAATCGACACCCTCACGAATTCGATGACGATTGAAAGCGGTGTGGAGACTGAAAATCTTGAGGATGCGCGAAAAGAGATTTCCAAGCAGATTGAGGCCATGCAAAGAGGAGATATAACCGACGCGGAAATTGAGGCGGCAAAGCTGGCAATGATAAATTCATATAACGGAGTGAAGGATTCGCTTCATTCTACCGAGCTTTGGTGCTTATCGCAGATGTTCTATGATGAGATTGATTTACCGGAGGAGAGAGCCGAAAAGCTCAAGACTGTTACAAAGCAAAGTATAATCGACACGGCGAATTTCTTGAACCTTGACACAGTCTATATTTTGAAAGGGAATTCCCAATAGGTGATAAGAATGGAAAAAATCGCAAGCAGGCAGGTAGGAGACAGCTTTTATAAGCTCAAGCACGCCTCCGGTCTTGATATATTTATCTATCCGAAGCAAATCAGCACAACATATGCCATTTTCGGTACGAAATACGGCTCTGTGGATAATTGTTTCAAGCGCAGTGATGAGAGCTCGGCGGAGAGAGTGCCTGAGGGGATAGCTCATTTTTTAGAGCATAAGCTGTTTGAAAGCGAGGAAGGCGACGCTTTTCTGCGCTACGCCAAAACCGGCGCTAGCGCCAACGCGTACACCTCGTTTGATATGACATGTTATCTTTTCTCATGCACGGATAATTTCAGCGAATCGTTGGAGATTTTGCTTGATTTTGTGCAGTCACCATATTTTACGCAAGAGACGATTGACAAGGAACAGGGGATAATCGGGCAGGAAATCAAGATGTATGACGATGACCCGCAATGGCGCGTTATGTTCAATCATCTTCGAGCGCTTTATCACAGCCACCCAATAAGAGACGATATAGCCGGCACCGTCAGCAGCATAGCCAAGATAACGCCGCAGCACCTTTACAGGTGCTACAATACGTTCTACAATCTCAACAATATGGCACTTGTAATAGCAGGAAATGTCGATGAAGCCGAAATTCTCGCCATATGCGATAAGATGCTGAAAAAATCTGAGCCGGTTGAGGTCACGAGAGTTTTCCCGAAAGAACCGGATAGTGTCAAAGAGCGCTATATTGAAGAGAAGCTATCGGTCGCTGCGCCGCTGTTTCAGTTCGGCTTCAAAGAAAAAGTCAGGGCAAGCTATCGCACAGAGAAAGACATTGCGGCAATGGAGGTTCTGCTTGATGTTTTTTCGTCTGATTCAAGCAGGCTTTTCCGAGAGCTGCTGGACGAAGGGCTTGTTAATGAGGCTTCCTTCAGCCATGAGTACTTTGAGGGCGAGGGCTATGCCGCCGTCTTCTGGAACGGGGAATCCAAAGATCCAAAGCGCGTTGCTTCTCTGATTCTTAAGGAGGCTGAGCGCTTCAAAACTGAGGGCATTCCGCATGACGCTTTCGAGCGCTCTAAAAAAGCGCTTTACGGCAGCAACGTCAGTGCGCTCAACAGCCCGTCAAATATTGCAAACGCCATGATGGCGCTTAATTTCAAGGACAGAGAATTCTTTAAATATATCGATGCTTTTATTGAGCTGAAAATTGAAGATTTGCAAGATAAACTGGAGAGCATTTTTATAGAAGATATGAGCGCGCTCTCAGTCATTACGCCTATAGAGGAGGACTAAAATGGAACATATTGTTCAGTTTCCTAAGTTAGGATGGGAGTTCATATTAAACGAAACAGCTTTTACCATAGGCAGCTTCTCCATGAAATGGTACGGCTTGCTCATCACTGTGGGCTTCTTACTGTCGGTAGCATACGGGTTTTCACAGATTAAAAAGATGAACATCAATGGCGATAAGCTCGTTGACGTTGTAATCGTCGGCCTGATTTGTGCGGTTATCGGTCTCAGACTCTATTTCGTGATTTTCTATCCGGTGCCCGAGGGCGGAACGAACCCGTATTACGATGACCCGATGAAGATTCTGCGAATCTGGGAGGGCGGGCTCGGCTTCTTCGGCGGGCTTATCGGCGCGGTTATCGGTGGAATTGTGATGACGAGAATCAGAAAGATGAGCACCGCGGCTGTGCTTGACATAGTCGGAGTGAGCTTTCTTATAGGGCAGGCTATAGGCCGCTGGGGCAACTATTTCAATCAGGAGGCTTTCGGCAGCAACACAGACAGTATATTCGGCATGATTAGCGACGCAACCACCAGCTATCTTCAAAGCCATCAGGGTGCTCTGCTGGCTCAAGGCATAACGGTTGACCCGCTTATGCCGGTACACCCGACCTTCCTCTATGAATCTGTGCTGTGCGCTGTCGGTTTTATTTTGCTGCATTTCTTTAACACGAGGCTCAGAAGATATGACGGCCAGACCTTTTTGATGTATATTTTGTGGTATGGTGCGTGCAGATTTTTCATTGAATCCGTCAGGACAGACAGCCTGATGGTAGGTCCGTTCAAGGTTTCCATGGTGGTTGCGGCGGCGCTGGTTCTCTTCAGCGCAGTGATGCTGATTATTCTTCGCAAAAGAACGGTTCTTACAGGCTGCGGAAGCAAGAAAGCTATGGAGCTCAACGGAATAGGTGAAGACTATAAACTTCCGGAAGCCGATTCATCTAAACAGGAAGAGACAGCTATAAATACGGAAGAAAACAGCACGGAAAAGATTGACGACCAAAACTCTAATGATCCGGAGGCGGAGAATGGCAAGGATAATTGATGGCAAGGCTGTTTCGGCCGCTGTGAAGCAAAACGTGAGTGAAGAGGTAGCATCTCTCAAAGAGCGTGGCATAGCTCCCGGGCTTGCGGTGATAATCGTGGGAGAAGACTCGGCCTCAAAAATATATGTGCGTAATAAAAAGCGCGCGTGCGAAGAGGTCGGCATATATTCCGAGGAATATGCTTTGCCCGAGGAGACCACGCAGACCGAGCTTATTGAGCTTATAGGCAAGCTGAATGCGGATGAAAAAATCAGCGGTATACTCGTGCAGGCCCCGCTTCCAAAACATATTGATGAAATGGCCGTGATTGAGGCGATTTTGCCCGTAAAAGACGTCGATGCCTTTCATCCGTATAACGTCGGCAAAATCATGATAGGCGATTTTGATTTCCTTCCGTGTACGCCCGCAGGTGTTATGGAGCTTATAAGCTCCACCGGTGAAAGAGTCGATGGCAAAAACTGCGTTGTGATAGGCAGAAGCAATATAGTCGGCAAGCCTATGGCGATGCTGCTGCTTCACGCAAACGCAACGGTTACGATTTGCCACAGCAGAACGAAAAATCTCGCCGAAATATGCAAAACGGCGGATATTCTCGTCTCGGCGGTAGGCAGAGCAGGCTTCGTCACCGGAGACATGGTAAAACCAGACGCGATCGTCATAGATGTGGGCATGAACCGCGATGAAAAAGGAAAGCTGTGCGGAGACGTGAGCTTTATCGAAGCGGAGCCAAAGGCTTCTTTCATTACACCCGTGCCGGGCGGAGTAGGCCCCATGACGATTGCTATGCTCATGAAAAATACCGTAACCGCGGCAAAAATTCAAAACGCATAAGGATTGATACAATGTCTGATACATCACCAGCAATTCTTCCGAAAATATCTTTGCCGTCTGATGTGCGGAAATTGACATCTGACGAGCAAGCCAAGCTTTGCGAGGAGATAAGAAGCACGATAATTGAGACGGTTTCGGATAACGGCGGTCATCTCTCTTCAAACTTAGGTGTTGTCGAGCTTTCAGTTGCGTTAATGAGAGCCTTCAACCCGCCTGAAGACAACATCGTTTGGGACGTTGGGCATCAGGTGTATCCCTATAAATTGCTCACGGGCCGTTACAATGATTTCAAAAGCATAAGAACCGAAGGCGGCATTTCAGGCTTTCCCGATAAAAAAGAAAGTGTTTTCGATTCTTTTACCTCCGGCCATGCCAGTGCCTCAATTTCCTCTGCGCTTGGCGCCTCTGAGGCAGATTTTCATTTGGGGAAAGCTAACCACACAGTCGCTGTTATAGGCGACGGCGCTCTCACCGGCGGGCTTGCCTATGAAGGGCTCAATAACGCGGGCAGGCTGAAAAGAAATTTCATCGTTATCCTCAATGATAACAAGATGTCCATATCAAAGAATGTCGGCTCTATTTCCCGCCATTTGGCATATATGCGCTCTCGCCCGGGATATATCAACACGAAGAACCGCACTGAAGATTTTCTCGGAAAAACCCCGTTTATTGGCGCGGGAATTGCGAGATTCCTACGCTGGGGCAAGAGAACGATTAAGAAGCTGCTTTATCGCTCGAACGTTTTTGAAGACATGGGCTTTCGTTACTACGGTCCGTTTGACGGGCACAATATCGAGCAAGTTACTGAAATCCTTGAAGGCGCCAAGCTTATAGACCGCCCGGTTCTCATTCATGTGAGAACCTATAAGGGAAAAGGTTACAGATATGCGGAGAACGCACCCGGGGCTTTCCACGGTCTTTCAGGCTTCGATGTGGAAACCGGAGAGATGAACGGAAACATGGAAACCTTTTCTGATATTTTCGGCAAAAAATTGACTGAATTGGCCGGCAGAAATGAAAAAATTTGCGCTATCACCGCCGCAATGGATAGCGGCACGGGTCTTTCATATTTCAAGGCGAATTTTCCTGATAGATTCTATGACGTCGGCATCGCCGAGGAGCATGCGGTCACCTTTGCGGGCGGGCTTGCCACAAAAGGAATGCTGCCGGTTTTCGCGGTGTATTCCACTTTCCTTCAGCGTGCGTATGATGAGATGATTCACGATGTTTCACTGCAAAATGCCAAGATAATCCTGGGCATTGACCGCTGCGGCTTCGTCGGCGAAGACGGCAAAACTCATCAGGGCTTGCTGGATTCAGCCTATCTCCGAACTGTGCCGAATATAACCGTGTATTCTCCGGCATTTTATGACGAGCTTGAGCTTCAGCTTGAACACCTCATATCACACAGCGGTTTTTCGGCAATCAGATATCCCAGAGGCACAGAACTTTATAAGCCGGATTACTTCAAGGTGAGCGAGAGTGCTTTCAGTGTTTTCGGTGACAGCAGCGCGGATATTGTGATAGTATCATATGGGCGGCTGTTTTCGGTTGCGGCTCAGGTTTTTGAGAAGCTTAGGCTCAAGGGCTTGAAGGTCAGGCATATCAAGCTAAACCGTATAATTCCGCTTGATATCTGCGCTGCCGAGGAATGCTTATGCGCGAAGAGGGTGTTTTTTATTGAAGAAGGCACCAAGCAAGGCGGCATTGGAGAGGGTTTTTGCAGCTCTCTTTATCAAAGCGGTTTTAAGGGAGAGTTCACCTTAAAAGCTGTCGATAATATTTTCCAACCTCATGCACCGATGTACCGTCTGCTTGAAAAAAATGACTTAGATTTCAATGGGATTATGAGCTCTATTGAAGATAATTTGTAGCGGAGGAACAGTGAAAAAGCGTTTGGATATACTCCTCTTTGAGAAAGGCTTTTCTGAAAGCAGGGAGAGGGCAAAGGCCCTGATTATGGCGGGCTTGGTGTACATAGATAATCAGAAATGTGACAAGGCCGGAGCGTTTTTCGATGAGCAAGTGCAGTTTGAAGTGCGCGGCAATGCTTTGAAATACGTGAGCCGCGGCGGATTAAAGCTTGAAAAGGCCATTGAAGCCTTCTCGATAGATTTGAGCGGGAAAACATGTATGGACATAGGCGCTTCAACCGGCGGCTTCACCGATTGCATGCTACAAAACGGCGCAAAGAAGGTCTACTCGGTCGATGTGGGCTATGGGCAGCTTGCATGGAAGCTCAGAACAGATGAGCGCGTAGTAAATTTAGAGAGAACAAACGCCAGAAATCTCACGAGAGCTGAAATACCCGAGGGCATTGATTTTGCCTCGATTGATGTCTCTTTCATCTCACTCACGATTATTCTTAAAGCTGTTTATGATTTGCTCAAAGAAGATGCCGAGCTTGGATGCCTTATCAAACCGCAGTTTGAAGCAGGGCGTGAGAAAGTGGGAAAGAGGGGCGTCGTCAGAGATAAAGCCGTGCATGTCGAGGTAGTCAAAAAAATCGTGGGTTTTGCGCTTGCAAACGGCTATTCTCCTCTTGACTTGACCTATTCGCCTGTTAAAGGCCCGGAGGGGAATATCGAATATCTCATCCATCTGAAGAAAGAGAGTTCACCTGAGATAGATAAAGATTTTCCTGATATAGCTATACTGGTTGATGAATCGCATTCGACACTTAATGAGGCGTGATATGAAGGTTGCCGTAATTGCAAATTATGAAAAAGAAAAGGTTAAAGTCTATGCTGAGAGGCTCATTTCGCTTCTTCGCGAGCATGACTTTGCCTATATTCTCAAGGAATACAGGAGAGCCGAGGAGTATATCGTAAGCAGTGATGAAATACGAGGTGCTGATATTTTCATCGTGATAGGCGGTGATGGCACGATTATCCATACTTCAAAGGCCGCTGCCAAGCTGAATAAGCCGATAATCGGCGTCAATGCCGGGAACCTCGGCTTCACCGCGGCGCTTGAAGGGGAAGACATCGAAAGAATCACGGAGATACTTAAAGGCGATTATGAGCTTGAAAAACGCATGATGCTTGACGCCGAGGTCACTTCGCTTGGCGGTGAAAAAATCAAGTTCACCGCGCTGAACGATGCTGTTGTGAAAAGCGCATATTCCGCAATGCTTAACTACAGCATTGCGATAAATGAGCGCAGGCGTTATGAATACAGCGCCGACGGGCTTATTGTAGCTACGCCGACCGGCTCCACAGCATACTCACTTTCGGCGGGCGGGCCGGTGGTTGAGCCAACCGTCGATTGCATGATTTACACACCAATTTGCCCGCATTCACTTTTCAATCGAAGTATCATTTACGCGCCGGACACAAAAATCCACATTGCCTTGAGCAAGAATAAACAACCTGCTTTTCTTACGATAGACGGGGGAGAGCCATATGAAATCAAAGAGGGTGACTCAATTGTGTTCAGCAAATCAAAGCTTTTTGCTTCTTTTGTAAATGCGGAAAGCAAGAGCTTTTATGATACCTTGAATAAAAAAATCATCAATGATGGAAACGGAGGGTGAGATGAAAACCAGAAGACACGCAAAAATCCTTGAACTAATCAAGGAGAATGACATTGACACGCAGGAAGAACTGCTTATATTCCTACGTGAAGGCGGTTTCGATGTCACACAAGCAACTGTCTCGCGCGATATTAAGGAACTTCGCCTCGTTAAGGCTCTTTCGCGCAACGGTCAGTATAGATATTCCACCGGTGGCGAGAACACCGGCGATATTTCATCAAAGTTTTATTCATTGTTTTCAGATTCCGTAAAAACCGTGGAATCCTCAATGAACATGGTCGTGGTGAAAACGCAAACAGGCATGGCGCAAGCTGTGTGCGCCTCAATGGATTCCATCTACTGGCAGGGCTTTGTCGGCACGCTGGCGGGGGAAGACACCATCTTCATAGTGTGCACAGATGAGAGCACTGCAAAAGAAACAGAAGAAGGCTTCAGGAAGTTAATCGGCAGCAGGTGAAATATGTTAAGTCAGCTTTCAATCAATAATATAGCGGTCATAGAAAAGGCGTCAATTGACTTTTCCTCCGGGCTCACGGTTATGACTGGTGAGACGGGCGCGGGCAAGTCTATAATAATCGACGCCATAAACGCCGTTCTGGGAGAGCGTACCTCAAAGGAGCTTATCAGAACCGGTGCTTCTTCTGCCTCGGTTTTTGCTATGTTTACAGATGTGAGCCCCCTGATTTTGGATTCAATAAGAAATGAGGGTTATAACATTGAGGAAGACGGCTCTGTGCTGATTCAGCGGGAAATCAAAGCTGAGGGGAAATCTGTCTGCAAGCTCAACGGCGTGCCGATAATCCTCTCCACGCTCAAGCAGATAGGCGCAAGGCTTATAAGCATTCACGGTCAGCATGAGAGCTATGATTTGCTCTCTCCCGATGTGCATATCAATTACATTGACAGCTTCGCGGAAATAACCACACTTCTTGAGCAATATGGCGATACCTTCCGTAAATTGAGGGAAATCCGCAGAAAACTTGACAATTTCAACACAGATGAGGGCGAGAAAGCCAGGCGCATAGATTTGCTGCGCTATCAGATAAATGAGCTTGAAGAGGCGGATATCAAGCCAAATGAGCAAAGTGAGCTCGGCGCCGAGAGAGACGCCATTCGCAACAGTGAGAGAATTACCGAGGCTATAAATCTTGCCAGAATCCTTCTCGCCGGTGACGATGATAATCTGAACGGTGCGACTTCAAATATATCAGAGGCGGCTATATCACTTGAAGCAGTGGCAGAGTATCAAAGCAGCATCGAGGTTGCGGCAGGGAAACTCAGAGAAGCCGAATTTATCCTTGAAGACGCCGAAAGCCTTCTTCGCGAGGTTTCGACGGATTATAATCCCTCACGCCTGAATGAGATAGAAGAGCGCCTTGACTTGCTTTACCGCCTCGGCTTGAAATATGGAGACAGCGAGGAAAAAATGCTTGCCTTCCTGGAAAAGGCGAAAACAGAGCTTCACGATATAGAATTCTCCGATACCGAAAGGGCAGCGCTTGAGGGAGAATATGAGATAATAAAGCTAAAAGCAATAAATGAGGCCAAAGAGCTTTCGAGATTAAGAAAATCCGCCGCGTTGGAGTTTTCGCAGCGCGTAAAGGCTGAATTGCAATTTCTCAATATGCCCGGAATAGAGTTTCTCGTGGAAGCCGAGCGCGTCCCGCTTTATAATTTGGGTTGCGACAAAATACAGTTCATGGTGTCAGCCAATAAAGGCGAGCCGCCGAAGCCGATGTCTAAGATTGCTTCGGGCGGAGAGCTGTCCAGGATTATGCTGGCAATCAAAACGGTGTTGGCGGGCAAGGACGGTATCGAAACGCTCATCTTCGATGAGATAGACAACGGCATCAGCGGTGAGGCAGGGAATAAGGTGGGCGAGAAGCTCAGTGAGGTATCGAAAAACAGGCAGGTTATCTGCATAACTCATCTCGCACAGATCGCAGCCTATGCCGACAATCATCTGTATATCAGCAAGAGTGCCGATGACGCGCGAACCTACACTCATGTTGAAGAACTCACGTATGGTGAGAGAAAGCATGAGCTTGCGAGAATCATCGGCGGCGATGATGTTACTGACATGAGACTGCTTATGGCTGAGGAGATGCTTCGCAAAAGCCTTGACAATTAGCGTTCTCGCTTATATAATAAGGTTAATAGCTATGACGGAAATTAAGTAGGTTATGATTTTTCGTTCAGAGAGTCTGCGGTTGGTGAGAGCAGGCCGAGGTCATAATTGAAGTTACCTTCCCGAGCTGCCGCCTGAAATGAGTAGGGTTGAGCCGTATGCGCACGTTAACGCGCAAGGGCATGCACGTGCCCGTTGAGGTCACGGTTGCAAGGCCGTGATAAACTGAGGTGGTACCGCGATTATTCGCCCTCTGTGTTAAAAAGCACAGAGGGTTTTTCTGTGCCAGAAACAGAAAGGAGATAAAAATGGGAGTTTATGAAGAACTTCAGGCAAGAGGACTTCTTGCGCAGGTGACAAACGAGGAAGAAATAAGGGAGATGGTGAACGCGGGGAAGGCGACCTTCTACATCGGCTTTGACCCCACTGCTGACAGTCTCCACGCGGGGCATTTCATGGCACTAAGCCTAATGAAACGCCTCCAGATGGCAGGAAACAAGCCGATTGCGCTTGTAGGCGGCGGCACAGGTATGGTGGGCGACCCCACAGGCAGAAGCGACCTTAGAAACGTGCTGACCAAGGAGACGATTGATTATTACGTCGAATGCTTCAGAAAGCAAATGAGCCGTTTCATTGATTTCTCTGAAGGCAAAGCACTGCTCGTAAATAATGCTGACTGGTTATTGAATCTGAATTACATGGAATTCATCAGAGACATCGGCCCGCATTTCTCCGTGAACCGTATGCTTGCCGCAGAATGTTACAAGCAGAGAATGGAAAAGGGTCTCACTTTTCTGGAATTCAATTATATGATAATGCAGAGCTATGATTTTTATCAGCTTTTCCTCCAATATGGCTGCAATATGCAGTTCGGCGGCGACGACCAGTGGAGCAATATGCTCGGCGGCACTGAGCTTATCAGAAGAAAACTCGGAAAAGACGCCCACGCAATGACGATTAACCTGCTCCTCAACGCCGAGGGCAATAAGATGGGTAAGAGCGCCAACGGCGCAGTGTGGCTTGACCCGAATAAGACCTCTGTCTTCGATTTCTATCAATACTGGCGCAACGTCGATGACACCGAAGTAATCCGCTGCCTTAAGATGCTGACGTTCATTCCTGTGGAGGAAATTTCGAAAATGGAGAGCTGGCAGGGCAGTGAGCTCAACCGCGCCAAAGAAATTCTTGCCTTTGAGCTCACTTCTCTTGTGCATGGTGAGGATGAGGCCAGGAAAGCGGAAGAGGGAGCGAGAGCTTTATTCGTCTCCGGCGGCAACACGGAGAATATGCCGACTACAGCCCTCTCTGCCGCGGAGTTTGAGGGCGAAGGTGTGCCGCTGCTTGAGCTGCTGGTCACAGCAAAGCTTGCTCCGTCAAAGAAAGAGGCGCGGAGGTTAGTCGAGCAGGGAGGCATAAGTGTGAACGACGAGAAGGCGACAGATTTGCAGCAGATGATAAGCCTTTCAGATTTCGAGGAAAATGAGCTGATTATCAAGAAGGGTAAGAAAATCTTCCACAAGATTTCAATCTGATTTTAATTAAAGAGGCGGGCTGAAGTGACTTTCAGTCCGCTTTTTAATATCAATGTATAAATATGAATAGTAATTAACATAATATCCGACAACAATATACATAGGTTTACATAACGCATTATACATAAGTTTTGTGGTTTTGAAAGAAAGTGTATGTTTATGCTTGAAAAATGCAGAGATTTGTATTATAGTTTATAAAGCGCATCTTCTGTAAAGTAAAACAGCTTTTTGATGCTGTATATTGTATCTCATCATAATCTGTGCGCTTGATTTTGGTTTCAATAATTTCTAAGAAAACAGGAATCAGTCATTATAATGGAAAAGATATGCAGTTTATCATAAACTTGTGTAAAGCTGTGAAACATTACGCTCACTGCTTTTCGTGAAACAAAGCAGTTTATAGATGGCATTTTGAAAGGCGGACAAGTAATATGCGGAATTACTATGAGGAGTTCTCAAATTACCTTAAGGAGCAAAAGGCGAATTCGGCGAATACGCGTGAATCTTATCTGCGCGATACGCAGTATTACCTTAATTTTCTTGAGAAAAAGAATACTGAGCTTTCTGATACAACTGAGCTGGATGTGTCAGACTTCATTGCTTATCTCAAGGAGATAGGTCGTTCTCCTACGACTGTTTCAAGGACTCTAGCGTCCGTCAGGTGTCTCTATAAATTCTTAAATTACAGAGAAATAATGAACACAAACCCTGCCAAGGCCATTAAGCTTGAGAAGGTGGAGAAGAAATGGCCGCAGGTTCTCACAGGTGAGGAGATAGAGCTTCTGCTTTCCCAGCCGAATATAACCGAGGTCAGAGGCTGCCGTGACAAGGCCATGCTTGAATTGATGTATGCCACGGGTATTAGAGCCTCAGAGCTTATAAATCTTGACTTGAACGACATCAATTTGAGAACAGGCGTGCTTTTCTGCCGGGGCAGCAAGGGCGGGCGTTCAATTCCCGTTTATCCATCCGCCGTGGTTGCCGTATCAGACTACATCTACCGTATGCGTGGGCTTATCGCAGGCCCGGACAGCGGTACGGCACTGTTCGTCAATCTCAATGGCGGCAGGCTCACGCGGCAGGGTTTTTGGAAGATTGTTAAAGGCTATGCCACACAGGCCGGCATAATAAAGGAGATAACTCCGCACACGCTTCGTCATTCCTTTGCGATTCATCTGCTTGAAAACGGCGCCTCTGTCAAGGATATTCAAACGATTATGGGGCACGCCGATATATCCTCAACACAGGTTTATGTTCAGATTCTGGACGGTCGCCTCCAAAAAGTGTATAATGAAACGCATCCCAAGGCTAAGATGAGCTGAAAATACAGACATATTCGGAGGTGATTTTTTGGGATTATTCGGATTCGGAAACTATAACAAGCCGGGCCCCGGAGTGAGCAAGGACGAGCCTCAAAAACCGGCGCCGATTCGCTTTTTTGAGATACTATGGAGAAAGCTGAGCAAGCTTTCACTGGCAAATCTTCTTTTTTTAATACCGGTTGTGATAGTGGGAGGCATTATTTACCTGCTGATCCTAATGCCTTATCAGCCGGTATATGTTTTCACAATTTCCGGCAGTGAGTTTCTCTTCAATCTCTGGCAGATGTATGTGATGCCGCTGCCGCTTATTCTTCTTTCCCCGTTCTGGGGCGGTCTTACGTTTATCTCACGCAACTTCGTTAGGGAAGAGCATGCGTTTGTTGCGTCTGATTTCTGGAAGACCGTGAAATCCAATTGGAAAGCGCTTTTGATAAACGGCGTAATATGCTATCTTGCTTATGTCATTCTCAGCTTCTCTTTCATTTTTTATTTTTCTCTGCTGTCTTCTAGCGCATTTTTCTATGTTCCGCTTGCTATATCCCTGTTCATCACGATTCTTTTCATCTTTGCGCAGTATTATATACCCGTGATGATTATAACTTTCGACTTGAAGCTAAGGCAAATATACAAAAACGCATTTATTCTGGCTTTGTTAGGCGGGCTCAGAAATCTGCTGATGACAATCTTCTTTCTTGCCTTGCTGTTGGGAGCGTATCTTAGCCTGGCACTTGGCCCGGTGTTTTTCATTGCTCTGCTTCTTATGATTCTGATTCTCTTCGCCTTCTGCAATTACCTGATAAACTTTGCGGCATACCCATTGATTGATAAATACCTCATTCAGCCGCAAATCTCAAAAGACACGGCTCTCGAGAAGGCCGAATCGGATGGAGAAATTCTTGAAAATAAGCCTGCACAATCAGAGAAAAGTGAAGAAGACGAATATGTCTATATAAACGGGAGATTGATTAAAAAAAGCGATGCAGAAGATAAAAACCTATAAGAAAAATCCCTCATAATGAGGGATTTTTCCGATTAAACATGGTTTAATCTTTCTTGCCTCCGAAAAGGTGGCTTGCAAAGCCTTCAACAGCTTTCTTGCCATCCTCAAGCTTGTCACCGGCAGCATCCTTCAAATCGCCCAGCTTATCGGTGACCGCATCCTTCACATCCTCAAGCTTTTCCTCGCCGGCGTCCTTGATTCTTTCAAAGAAGCCTTCATCCTCTTGCTTTGCAGGTGTGTTTGCCGGAGTCTTGTTTTGATTGTCTGTCATAATATTACCTCCTTTATAAGATGGTGAATTTATTTTATCACATAAATTTCATTCTGTCGAGTAGTTTTACTATAATTTTTTGTGATGATTCAGCGAAACAATATAATGTGTCGTTCATTGTGAAGATATCCTGAATTCTTCTCGATTTGCTTGAATTCATCTGAAAAATGATATAAAATTAAATTGTTAAAAACTATGAAAAGAGGGAAGAGCATGAATAAAAAAAGAGCGATAGCGCTTGTGCTTTCCGCCATAATCTGCATTTCGTTGTTTGCGGCGTGCCAGAATACAGGCAGTGACGCCGCTGTCAGCGTTCTTTTGGAAGACTCGGCAACGGTGATTCCCGAGGCTGACTTTGTTCAAAAAGATAACGGCAAACCGCTGGGCTATCAGCTTGATAAGCCGGAGATCGGTGAAGAGATTGCTGTAGTCACGGTAAAAGACATGGGCGAATTCAAAATAAGATTCTTCCCGGACGAAGCACCCAAAACGGTGTATAATTTTAAGAAGCAAGCAAAGAACGGATATTATAACGGCTTGACTTTTCACCGTGTAGTTAAGAATTTCGTTATTCAGGCCGGAGATGACGGCACCGGCGGCAAAAGCATATGGTATAATGACAGCGCCTCCTCAGCCGCTTCATCCACCGAAGCAGCCGCGCCAACCAGAGGAGAATTCGGCGATGAATTCAACGCAAATCTTGTAAACATTGATTTCTCCGTCGCCATGGCAAATAGCGGCGCTAACACGAATGCAAGCCAGTTCTTCGTCAACAACACAGAAAAATCTGCGCCAAACTGGCAATATTACGAGCAGAGCTTCGAGCAATATAAGCAGGCGCCTCATAATTTTGACAAAACCTTAGACATGGATAAGGTCACGGAGGAATACCGCACGCTCTATGACCAAAACGGCGGAAACCCTCACCTTGACGGATTTTATTCAACCAATAGCACGGGCCACACCGTCTTCGGACAGGTGTTTGAGGGTATGGACGTCATCCAGAAAATCTCCGAAATTGAGGTTGACAGCAAGTATTATAAGCCCATACAGGATTGCATTATCGAAAAAATTGAAATAGTCAATTATTGATTGCTTATCATAAAAGAAAAGAGGTATTGAATGATAAATGTTGCGGTGGTAGGGTATGGAAATATCGGGAAGGCGTCAATTGAGGCGCTGTCTCAGTGCGAGGACATGAAGCTTGCGGGCGTGGTTTCGCGCTCAACTCCGTCAATCGATGGAGTGAAGGTCGTCAAGGACTTAAGCGAGCTTGAAAGTGTTGATGTCGCGATTCTTTGCGCGCCGAGCAGATTGGTGCCGGATATGGCGGAAATCTACCTCAAATCCGGAATCAGAACTGTGGATAGCTTTGATATTCACAGCATGATTCCTGAAGTACGCACCCGTCTTGATAAGATTGCCAAAGAAAATCACTCAGCGGCGATTGTTTCCGCGGGCTGGGATCCGGGCAGCGATTCCGTGATAAGGGCGCTTCTTGAGGCCATGATGCCCAAGGGCATTACATACACTAACTTTGGGCCTGGCATGAGTATGGGGCACACTGTCGCTGTCAAGGCCATTGAGGGTGTTAAAGACGCGCTTTCCATGACGATTCCCATCGGCACAGGCATTCATCGCCGCATGGTTTACATTGAGCTCAATGCCGGCGCAGATTTCGATACCGTCAGTCAAAAAATCAAGAACGACGCGTACTTCATTCATGATGATACGCATGTAATTGAAGTGCCGAGCGTTGACGCGCTTAAAGATGCCGGCCACGGCGTGAATCTCACAAGAAAAGGCGTGTCGGGCATAACGCAGAATCAAAACGCCGCGTTTAATATGAGCATCAATAATCCGGCGCTTACGGCGCAGATTCTTGTTTCTTCGGCGCGCGCTGTTATGAAGCAGCAAGCCGGCTGCTACACAATGATTGAAATTCCGCCGGTTGATTTCCTTACCGGGAGCATTGATGAGCTTGTGGCAAGATTGGTTTAACAAAAACTGATTTTCCTTCCATTATTCTCTTGACATTCGCCTGAAAACAAGGTATTATATTATTCGTCGCTGACGCTAGGCAGCAAGACGGGGGCATAGCTCAGCTGGTTAGAGCACCTGCCTTACAAGCAGGGGGTCATAGGTTCGAGTCCTATTGTCCCCACCAGTCCGAACGGAGTTCGGATAGCCTAAGGCGAGCGGTTCATAATATAGTCCGAGAAATTTGGCCCGGTAGTTCAGTTGGTTAGAACGCTAGCCTGTCACGCTAGAGGTCGACGGTTCGAGCCCGTTCCGGGTCGCCAAATTTGCCTCTGTAGCTCAGTTGGTAGAGCAGAGGACTGAAAATCCTCGTGTCGGTGGTTCGATTCCGCCCGGAGGCACCAAGCTTTTCACGTAGAGATTACCAACACATATGGGTTATTTGTCTATATGGCGCTTAATTCATATAAATGCGGGCATAGCTCATCTGGTAGAGCGCCACCTTGCCAAGGTGGAGGTAGCGAGTTCGAGCCTCGTTGCCCGCTCCAGCGTCATAAGACGCAAAGTCTGCGCCGCTTTCATTTGAGAGCGGCGCATGTCTTAAACAGAATATGGCGCTATAGCCAAGTGGTAAGGCAAGGGTCTGCAAAACCCTGATTCCCCGGTTCAAATCCGGGTGGCGCCTCCAAAGGGGCAATTGATAATGGATAATTGACAATGAACAGTTATTCGTTATCCATTGCTTTTTTTATTGAAACGATGAACTACTAGCTGTTCTTTTTTATGTAATAATCAATCAGTTTTGGCATGTATGCTTTAATATCTGTGAACCTGTAATCAATTGCGCCTTTAATCTTTGCGGTATTAAGAGAGAACTCGGGAAAACCGTTGAAAGGCATATCCATGCCTTGGGTATCATAGTTTTGTTTACACCCGCCTAATTTTTTCACTTCTTCAATAATATCATTTACAGAAAAAGTATTATCTGAAGCAATGTTAACACATCCATTTATCTTAACTTCCGAGAGCATGCTGAGGGCTTTTGCGGCATCTTCAACCGTCACAAATGCTATTTGGCTGTTGCCGTCAGTAATATTCATTGCGGTTTTATCAAGAATGTTTCTGACATATGCTTCAACTCGTTCGGTGTAATCATCCTTGCCTATTACTAACGGGAAACGCACTGCCACTGCAGAGAGTGTGCTGTATTCTTGGAAGAGGGCTGTTTCAGCTTGCCTTTTTGTTTCTCCATAATCAAAATCACCACTATTACACCATATGAGCTTGTGCCCCAGAGGGTTAAATTCGGCCTCACTGATTCTGCTATGCAGATTATCATACACAGATGCCGTTGATGTCATGATATATCGTTTGCATTCCAAGACATCAAGAAGCTTTTTAACGTCGTTTGATGAATAAGCAAGACTGTCATAGGTTAAATCAAATTGTTTACCTCGGAGATTGTTCTTCAGCTCACTTGCGGAATATCTGTCAAGCTTAATGCGCTCCACATCGTTTCCGAAATCATCGGGGGAGATGCCTCTTGTCGCGATTGTCACATCATGCTTTTTACTTAGAAGCTCGTTTACAAGATGCTTTCCGATGAATCTTGTTCCACCTAAAATAAGTATCTTCATATTTTTGTTCTCCCCGTTGGAATAGAAAAATGCACGAATAAATCATCGCTGCCTGTTACGGGAATCCAAAAGCGCATCCGCTTTCCGTCAACTGACAGCGCATGCTGCGCAATTTTGTCAATCAACGCTTTGTTTCCGAGGCAGCCTGCATGAGCCTCTTTGGGCGGCGTATCAATGCAGCGCAACCCAGTGATAAAGCCTTCGTTAATTGCCGCCGGGTTTGAGGCGACAACCGTTCTGTCTTTCTTAATCAGACGCACTCTCTCGGGGAATGCGTCCCATAAGAGATGAAAGCTTTCAATAATGTTGTCAAGATTTTCCATGTTTACCTCCAAAGTATTTGTTCAAATATTATACCACATATTTGACATGCCGGAAAAATCTTGTTATGCTCTTAATAAGAATTATTTGACAGAGAAAGTCAGGGACATAATGGATCATACAAGCGGCAAATGGGCAAAAGAAATAGTTGAGTTTCAAAACTGTGACGGTACGTGGGGATTGACGTTTCATTCAATGTCGCATAATCAAAAGTCTTCAAAAAAGCCGCTTACAACAGAACAGGCTTTGTTTCGTCTGAAGGCTCTCGGGTTTGATATAAACGATGAACCAATACGCAAAGCGGTTGAGTGCATGAAAGCATGCCTAAGAGAAGAACGGAGAATAGACGATTACTGGGAAAAGATCCATGATTGGCCGCTCTTTACAAAGCTCATGCTCTCGACATGGGTTAAAATATTTGATTCAAATGATGATTTATCACTTGGATTTGCAAAGAAGTGGGCGGACATTATTGAGCATTCATTTTCAAAGGGAAGCTATGACCACGATGCTTATGTAAACGCATATACAATGCAGTTTGGTAAGAAGCCTCGTGGCGGGCGTGAAATTGATTTCGTGGATTTCTACCACGTTTCACTTCTTCAAAAAATGCTGTCATCCGCAACAGAAAACCTCTTACTGGATTACATCATTTCTAAACCCGGCGGGATTTATTACATATATCAGAAACAAGTTCAGAATCCGCCTACGATATTTTCATCAAAAGAAGCAAGCCGCTATTTAGGCGCCCTGGAATTACTGGCCGGATATAGTTTAGCCAAGGATAAACTTGATTTTGCCATAAACTGGCTTTATGAGAACTGCGATGAAAATGGGCAATGGGATTTTGGCCCGAAGGCAAATGACGGCGCATATTTTCCTCTTTCAGATTCATGGCGAAAAATTGAAGACAGGAAAGCTGATTGCACTGAAAGAGTGACTGCATTTTTACAGGAAATCGGAGCTTGACTATGTACGGAAAACTTATCTTGCTTTGCAAATAACACAAAAGACGGAGATATATTCTATGTATGAACGTATGCTCAATAAGCATGAGGTGCCTGCATTTGAAGATTTAATCAATTACTGTGGCAGAAGCGGCAAATACTGGATTGATTTCGAGAATTATCTTGCATCAGAATTTGAAGCTGAACGCTTAATCCGCTTTCCGTATGGCAAAAAATATGGTTGGGGTGCAAAATACAGTCAGAAAAACAAGCATATCTGTGATGTTTTTGCTGAAGACGGTGCATTTACTGTTTTCTTTCAGATATCAAGCGATGCCGTGGATTCAGTCTTGGATGATTTAGATGAGTATGCAAAGGAAATCTGGGAGGACAAGTATCCCTGTTCAAGCGGAGGGTGGGTTCGCTTCAGGGTTCTCAATGAAAAGCATCTTGAAAATGTAAAGAAGCTTGTAAACGCTAAAATGACGGTGAAAAAGAAATAATTCCCGATTGGAGCATGCGATGTACAAAAAAACGGACTTACTGAATGATATAATGAAATTGAAGATAGACCCCAACGGAACTGTCATGATTCACGCGTCGATGAGGGCGATAGGGGAGATTGAGGGTGGCGCAGATACCGTTCTCGACGCCTGGATGGAGTATATGAAAGACGGCTTGCTTGTTTTCGTCACGCATACATGGGAGGAAATCCCATATGGCGGCATTACCATTTATGACGTTAAAGCTTCGCCGTCATGCGTCGGTATTTTGGGTGAGATTTTCAGAAAAAGGCCGGGCGTAATCCGTTCTCTTCACCCTACTCATTCAGTCGCGGCATTCGGCAAAGACGCAGTGGATTATCTCAGCGGTGAAGAGCATAGTAGCACGCCGTGCCCCAGAGCGGGCTGCTATGGCAAACTGCTTGACAGAGAGGCACAAATAGTTTTCATCGGCTGCGATTTGACTAAAAACACCTTTATTCACGGCGTGGAGGAGTGGAATGAAATCCCCGATAGAGTGAGCAGTGAAGCGACTTATCTGACAATCATTGACTACGACGGAAACGAGCTTCCGTACACGCGTTTCGGTCATAAATGCGTAGCCTGTGACGATGTTTCAGGGAATTACGGCAAGCTCGAGATGCCTTTTGAGACGCTTGGCGCGATTCATTACGGCAATTTCGGGGACGCAAAAACTATTGTCGGCGATGCTGTGAAAATGTGCGAAATCACAAGCGGCTTCCTAAAAAGAAACCAGAACATCTTCATAGATAAAAAGCCGATTCCGGCAGAATGGTACAGCTAAAATTAGTTAAAACGGGAGAAAAAATGGCAAAGAGCAAGGTAGTATATGTCTGCAATTCCTGTGGGTATGAATCCGCCAAATGGGCGGGAAAATGCCCGGAATGCGGAGAATGGAACACCATGGAGGAAACACTGCGCGAGAGCATGGCTAAATCAACCTCTCCGGAGCGCTCTGTGGGGAGCATCATCAGGCCGCAGAGAATAGGGGAGATTTCCACCACAGATGAGCACCGCTATAAAACCGGGCTTTCTGAGTTTGACAGAGTTCTGGGCGGGGGAATAGTCAAGGGTTCGCTTGTGCTTGTGGCCGGTGACCCGGGTATCGGCAAATCGACAATCCTTTTGCAAATCTGCGAGTATCTCGGGCAGAAGATCAGCATTCTTTATATCTCCGGCGAGGAATCTGCGCGGCAGCTCAAGCTTAGGGCAGAGAGGCTTCAGGTGAATACGCAGAACCTGCAAATCCTGACGGAAACAGATGTGCAGTATGCCATCGAGCAAATCAGGGAGACAAAGCCGGACATCGTAATGGTGGATTCCATTCAGACAATGAACTACACTGACTTAAACTCCTCACCAGGCAGCGTGACACAGGTGCGCGAATGCACAAATGCTATGATGAGGTGTGCCAAAACGCTGGATATTCCGATTATAATCGTGGGGCATGTCAATAAGGACGGCGCGATTGCCGGTCCGAAGGTGCTCGAGCATATAGTTGATGCCGTGCTTTATTTTGAGGGCGACAGGCAGATGACTTACAGAATCCTGCGTGCGGTAAAGAACAGATACGGCTCAACGAATGAAATAGGTGTTTTTGATATGGGCGAGCATGGGCTCATGGAAGTGGAGAACCCCTCACAGGCTATGCTTTCCGGACGGCCGGTGAATACATCCGGTACTTGTGTGACGGCAGTAATGGAGGGAACAAGGCCTTTGCTTGCGGAGATTCAGGGGCTTGCAACGACTTCCGGCTTCGGCACGCCTCGCAGAATGAGCACAGGTTTCGATTATAACCGCATGTCGCTGATTTTGGCCGTACTTGAAAAACGCGCAGGGTTTTATTTCTCGAATCTCGACGCCTATATAAATGTGGTAGGCGGGCTGCGCCTTGACGAACCGGCAGTGGATTTGGCCGTGGCAATGGCATTGGTTTCAAGCCTTAAGGATACGCCCGTAAGAGAGGATACTGTCATTTTCGGAGAGGTTGGGCTTGCAGGTGAGCTCAGAAACGTAAGTCAGGCAGCGCTGAGAATAAATGAGGCGGCACGACTGGGCTTCAAAAGATGTGTTTTGCCGAAGCACGGGCTTAAAAATCTCAGTGACAAGACCTTGGCAGGCATGGAAATAGTCGGCGCGAGGAATATCCGCGAGGCCTTTGAGGCGTCAATTTGATGAAGAGCGTAGTCATAACCGGGGAATTCCCGGAATACAGTGAGTTCCTTAAAAAACAGGGCTTCAACTGCATTCTCACAGAACCTGACAGCAGGCTGCAACCACCAGTTAGTTTCCACCCGGATATGCAGTTTTGTAAAATAGGCGGTACACTCTTAGCATCGCGCGGGAATCCGCTTATCCCGCGGATAAAGGCCTTGGGTGTTGATGTCAATGAAACAGAGGCTTCGCCGCAGAGTGAATACCCGAAAGACGTGATATGCAATGCCTTTGCAGTGGGCGAAAATTTGTTCGCACACATGAGAAGCATTGATGGAAATATAGTGAAAGCAGCTGAAAATAACCATTTGAAGCTAATTGACGTCAAGCAGGGTTATGCCGCCTGCTCGACGCTTATTTTGAATAGCAGCTCCATCATTTCTGCCGATGAGGGGATATGTGCCAAAGCAATTCAGAAGAACATAGAATGCCTTATGATAAGCGCTGGCGGAATAATCTTAGATGGTTATAATACAGGTTTCATCGGCGGGTGCGCAGCGCAGCTCGGCAAAACAGTATATTTTACGGGAAAGCTGAATTCGCATAGAGATGGCCGAGCCATAAGAGAATTCATTTCAAGGCGATGGTTAAATATAACAGAGATTACGGATAACGCGTTGCATGATATTGGCGGGATTATTCCGCTGAATTGATTTATATTGACTTATGAGCATGCGAGAGGCACTATTTGACAAGCCGAAGAAAAATTGATACAATTATACAAAATGAATATTTTGTATAATTGAAGGGAGGCTAAACAAAAATATGTCGTTTAGTTTAAGCTTAGAGATGCCTGATATTGTGTTGCAATACGCCATGTATCTCAGGAACATTCGCGGGCTGGCTGTGAATACTGTAAATGAATACTGCATGGACCTTCGCACTTTATTCAGATTTATGAAGCGCTTTCGCGGAGATTTCCCGCCTAATAAACCTCTTGATGAAATTCCTGTCAAGGATATCAGTCTGGTTTTTATCAAAAGCATAACGACTTACGATATTTTTGAATTCATGAATTTCGTTGCGGATTCTCGAAATAACATCAGCTCGACGCGCCAGAGAAAATCCTCCTCGCTTAAATCCTTCTTTGGTTATCTTAATAAGCATGAGCATTTGCTTGATGCTGACCCAACAGAAAACCTTCAGCCCCCCAAGGCAAGGAAGACGCTTCCCCATTTTTTAACTCTCGAACAAAGTATCGAACTACTGAATGCTGTCGATGGTGACGATAAGGAGCGTGATTATTGCATTCTGACGCTGTTTCTGAATTGCGGTATGCGCCTCTCCGAGCTCGTTGGAATCAATATGACGGATGTAATACGCAATAATAACACAATAAGAATCCTCGGAAAAGGCAATAAAGAGCGCATTGTCTATCTTAATCAGGCCTGTCTCGATGCAATTGAAGCATATCTGCGCGTTCGTCCGGTTGATGGTGTTGTAGATAAAAATGCCCTGTTTTTGAGTAGGCTTAAAAAACGAATCAGCCCCAAAACAGTGCAGTTTATTGTGAAAAAATATCTTGACAAAATAGGTCTCAACGGTCCGGGATATTCCGTCCATAAGCTAAGGCACACAGCCGCCACGCTTATGTATCAGCATGGCGACGTTGATATTCGCGTTCTGCAGGATATTCTCGGGCACGAAAACCTCGGCACCACTGAAATCTATACCCATACCTCAAGTGAGCAAATGGAAAAAGCCGCCGAGGCTAACCCGCTGTCCGGCGTAAAGCAGAAAAAATAAACCCTCCTGGCGGAGGGTTTATTCATGCTTCATCATCTGTGACATAATATGTATCAAGTTCCTTTGATACCACCGCCACATAGCTCTTGCCTGTGTTAACGGTAAGCCTCTCTCCGTTTTCATCGAAAAGCTCGATATCCGCATTCTCGTCTGCCTTATACCATGAAATCCTCTGCTGACCGCCCTTTGATACGTAGAAGCCGTTATATCTTGTGCCTCCGCGAAAATCGAGCCAGTTATTTCCGTCGGCATCAATCGTGTGAATCTCTGTTTCAAAAATGAAGATATTCGTAAAAGACAGCTGCACATTTGTATCCCCGTCAATATGCTCTTCATCCTTATAGAACTTATAATATATGCCTTCTTCGGGCACATATTTGAAATTTGCATATATTTCAGTGCCAAAGTCTATCTTCACTTCGCCTGCGTCTGTTGAAGCAGGCGAGTATGTACCATAGTAAAATGGAAATGCCCGCTTTGAAGTATTCAGCTCAAGCCTTATGCCTTTTTCGCGCGCCAGCTCAGGCAGAGCCTTCCCCGACGCCAGTGCTGAATCAAGACAAATGCCATCGATTTCAGCGTCGAAAACTGAGCTTCCGTATGCTCCGTTATAAAGATAAACCGAATCAAAGCCCGCAGCTATTTGCTTCAATGAATCTCTTTCGGCGCATACATTTGAAATGTCCGGCATATTATGAATGCTTTGATATATTGCCAGCAAGGCAGTGCTGTCTTGCTTCACAGGAATTTCGAAGATTATATCGGCGGCGGAAATCCCGCTCTGCGGTAAATCAGCTTCATTGTTGTCAATCACCACGCTGACAGGTCTGGACGCTCTGTATCCGTCGCCGGCCGAATCCATATTCGCGACAATTCTCTCACCAGTCAATATGTTTCGTTTTGAAATGTATTCGCTACTTGAAGTGGTATCTCCGTTCATATTATAAGAGCTCACATCCTCCGAAAACGACACAACAGGCCCACTGATTTCAGCGCAGCCGGAAAGTGTAAAAATAAAGAGGATGATTAGTGCAAAAGGTAAAAACTTCTTCATAATTGCCCCATAAAACATGATATACATCTACTATATAATAGTAGGTCGCGATATGTCAAGTCTTTCCATATAATATAGAACAGCCGCCCATATCGACAATAATCGACATTTGCGGCCGTTTACCTATATAACTTCACTCAAAGAATTCCTTATGCGCATTTAAGAAGCTCCTTCTCTTCTGATAATTTTTATCAGAGGTCATTTTATCAAGCTCTGAAAGTATCGCCTTTTGCTTTTTATCGAGGTTTTTAGGGATTTCTACTATTATCTTCACATATTGGTCTCCCCTACCTCCCCTTCCGCTCAGCGCAGGGATTCCCTTACCCCTAAGCTTGAAGGTGTCGCCGGGCTGTGTGCCGTCAGGCACGTGATAGCTCACCTTGCCGTCAAGCGTCGGAACGGTAACATCGGCGCCCAAAGCCGCCTGAGTGAATGTGATTGGCATTTCGCACCACACATCATTGCCTCTGCGCTCAAAGACCGGATGTGGGCGCACAGCGACCACCACATGCAGATCACCGCTTGGTCCGCCATTCACTCCGGCATTTCCCTGCCCGCTGATGTTCAGAACCTGATCATCGTCAATGCCTGCAGGTATCTTCACTTCATAATTCTTCTTTTTGCGCACCTTGCCTGTGCCATTACAGGTATGGCAAGGCTTCTCGATGATTTTACCCGTGCCGCGGCATCTGTCACAGCTCTGCGAGCTCTGAACAACACCAAACGGCGTTCGCTGATTCACCCTCACCTGACCCGTACCGTTACAGTTAGGGCAGGTTTTCGGCGATGAGCCGGCTTCAGCCCCGGTACCATGGCAATCCTCGCAGTTTTCAATACGCTGATAGCTCACGGTCTTTGAGACGCCCTTGGCGGCCTCTTCAAATGAGATAACAACACTCGTTTGAATATCACTGCCTCTTCTCGGGGCATTCGGATTTTGCCTTCTGCCGCCGAATCCTCCGCCAAAGAAGCTGTCGAAAATATCTGTGAAATCAAAGCCTGCACCGCCAAACGGATCTCCGCCCGCACCGCCGCCGAAGTTTGGGTCCACTCCGGCATGTCCGAACTGGTCATACTTCGCGCGCTTGTCCTTATCGGCAAGCACCTCATACGCCTCGTTGACCTGCTTAAAATTAGCCTCGGCAGTCTTATCATCCGGATGTAAATCCGGATGATATTCCTTTGCAAGCTTTCTGTATGCTTTTTTTATTTCGTCGTCAGAAGCCGTCTTGGACACGCCAAGTACTTCATAAAAATCCCTTTTATCCGCCAAACCCTATTCAGCCTTTCCGCAATGCACTCCGCAAAATTACGCCTCGCCGCTATTATCATCTGAATTTTCATCCACATCCTTGAAATCCGCGTCATAAACATTTCCGTCTGCCGGCGGGACATCCGCCGCACCCACGCCGTCAGGATTCTGTGACGCTGCCGCCTGATAGAGCTTCTCGCTGATAGAGTAAATCTCCTTCTGCAGCTCTTCGGTTTCATTTTTTATGGCTTCAATGTCATTGCCGTTCAGCTTTTCCTTAAGTGAGGCAATCTTTGCGTTCACCGAATTCTTAGCATCTTCATCTATCTTATCGCCGTTTTCGCTGATGAGCTTTTCCGCAGTGTAGACGAGATTCTCTGCACCGTTTTTCAAATCAACCTCCTCGCGGCGCTTCTTGTCCTCCTCGGCAAACTGTTCTGCGGCCTTTACAGCGTTATCAATGTCGTCCTTGCTCATGTTTGAGCTGGAGGTTATTGTGATGTGCTGCTCTTTTCCCGTGCCGAGGTCTTTCGCGGAAACATTTACGATGCCGTTGGCGTCGATGTCAAATGTGACCTCAATCTGCGGGATTCCCCTCGGCGCCGGAGCTATTCCGTCGAGCTTGAAAAGCCCGAGCTGCTTATTATCTCTTGCGAATTCTCTCTCTCCCTGAAGAACGTTGACCTCAACCTGAGTTTGCCCGTCAGCGGCGGTGGAGAAAATCTGGCTCTTTTTTGTCGGAATTGTCGTGTTTCTCTCGATAATCTTCGTCATGACCCCGCCCATTGTCTCAACTCCGAGCGAAAGTGGTGTTACGTCCAGCAAGAGCAAGCCCTGAACCTCGCCGCCGAGCACACCGGCCTGAATAGCCGCACCCATCGCGACGCACTCATCCGGGTTTATTCCCTTGAACGGCTCTTTACCTATAAAGCCCTTGACAGCATCCTGAACCGCGGGAATTCTCGTTGAGCCGCCTACAAGCAAAACCTTGCTTATATCGCCAATCTGAAGACCGGAATCCTGCAATGCCTGACGTACAGGACCCATTGTTTTTTCTACTAAGTCGGCCGTTAATTCATTGAACTTCGCACGCGTTACGCTCATTTCAAGATGCTTCGGGCCTGTGGCGTCAGCTGTGATGAACGGAAGATTGATGTCGGCATTCGTCATGCCGGAGAGGTCGATCTTCGCCTTCTCAGCGGCCTCCTTGACCCTCTGCATGGCCATCTTATCCTTTGAGAGATCGATACCCTCGCTGGTTCTAAATGTATTCACAATATAATCCATGATTCTCTTATCAAAATCATCACCGCCAAGGCGGTTATTACCCGCTGTGGCAAGCACCTCCTGCACACCGTCACCCATTTCGATAATGGAAACGTCGAATGTGCCGCCGCCGAGGTCATAAACCATTACCTTCTGCTCGCCGTCCTTGTCAACTCCGTATGAAAGTGCCGCGGCCGTAGGCTCATTTATGATTCTTTTAACGTCAAGCCCCGCAATTTTACCCGCGTCCTTTGTCGCCTGACGCTGTGCATCTGTAAAATATGCCGGCACTGTTATAACCGCGCTTGTCACGGCCTCGCCGAGATAAGCCTCGGCGTCTGATTTCAGCTTCTGAAGAATCATTGCGGAAATCTCCTGCGGCTGATAATCCTTTCCGTCTATCGTCACCTTAAAAGATGTGCCCATCTCTCTTTTAATTGAGGAAACGGTTCTGTCTGGGTTCGTGATGGCCTGCCTCTTAGCAATCTGCCCGACCATTCTCTCGCCGTTTTTACCGAAAGCCACCACTGAGGGCGTAGTTCTCGCACCCTCTGTATTCGTGATTACCACCGGCTCACCGCCCTCAATAACCGCTACACATGAATTCGTCGTACCTAAATCAATTCCAATTGTCTTTGCCATAGTATTCCTCCTAAAAAATAAATTGTTTAATTTGCAACCTGAACCATAGCATGCCTGATGACCTTGTCTCCAAGAACATAACCCTTTTGAAGAACTTCGGTTATCGTGTTTTCTTCAGCTTCTGCGTCTTCTATATGTGAAACAGCATTGTGAAGCGCGGGATCAAACTTCTCACCCTTCTCGCCAATCGCTTTCACGCCGAGATTTTCAAGCGAGGCCTTTATCTGGTCTTCTATCATTTTCAGCCCCTTGCGCACATCCTCGGGTGAGGCGTCGCTGTGTCCCGCGGCTCTGTCGATATTGTCAATTGCGGGCAAAATTGCCGTCACTGCATCAGATATAGCATTACCATAAATCTGTATTTTTTCAGTCATGGTGCGCTTACGGAAATTATCATACTCTGCGCGCAAGCGAAGAAACTGCTCGTTTAAGTCGTTAAACTTTACTTGTGCTTCTGTAAGCTCTTCACTGGCCTCCTTGACCTCAGCTTCCACCTTCTCAAGCTCAATATCCTCCTGCTCAAGACTTTCCTTTGTCACGTCGTCCATACTTCTTTCTCCCTTCATCCTCCGCCCAACAGTGAAGATAGTATATCCTCTGCTTTTTGTGAGGTGTATTTTATCAGTGAAAATACTTTTGGATAATCAATTCTCATAGGTCCTAAAATCGCGATTGCCCCGCAATCTTGCTCATCAATAGCATACCGCCTCACCACGAAAGCAGCGTTTTCAAGCTCTTTTTTTCCACTTTCATTTCCTACGAAAGCTGTGATTCGTCCTCGCCGCTGTTTCAGCAGCTCCGCCAACTCTTCCTTTCTCTCAAGAAATGAGAGGATTCTGCGGACGTCTGCACGTTCAAGCTCACTGCTTATAAGCAAATTGATTTGCCCGCTTATAAAAAGCTCGCTGTGCTCAGTTTCCTGTGCCGCCTGCAACAGCGCGTAGAGCGGCGCTCTCGCGAAAACAGACATCTCCCCCAGATTTTCAGCCAGATGGTGAATGAATGAAACGGTGATGTCGGAGACATGCTTTCCCACAACCTCATGATTGAAGGTTGTGAACAGCATGCGAATCATCTCATTTGTAATGTCAAACTCAACATGAAAAAGCTTATTCCTGATAAGGCCCGATGAGCTCAAAAGAATCAGCATAGCTGTTCTGCGGCTGGTTTGAACAAACTGAATTCCCTTTACAACTGATTCGCTTCCGTCCGGTGTGGACGCAATGGCCACCAGCCTTGTAATATCTGCAAGAACCTCGGCAATCCTTACAAGCAGCTTTTCAGGCTCATAAGAAACGGGCTCAATCAGCGAATCAATATGAAGCTTCTCTTCTCTTGGCAATTCCTGCGGCTCTAAAATTGACTTAATGTATTTCCTGTAGCCATTCTGCGTCGGAACTCTGCCGGAAGATGTATAAGGCTGCTCAAGATAGCCTTGCGTGATAAGCTCTGCCATCTCATTTCGCACGGTTGCTGAGGAAAGGCCGATTTTATCGGCAATTGCTTTAGAGCCTACAGGCTCACCGCTCCTGACATAAGCGGCGACAATCAAAGAAAGAACCTCTCTCTTTCTTTCGCTAAGCTCCACTTATATCACCTCTTTCAGCGATTCGTTAGCACTCAAATGGCTCGAGTGCTAATCACTGATAATAATTTACCATTTTGGTCAGAAAAAGTCAATATCATATTTGTAAATAGTTTGTTAATTGAGCAAACAAAAAACATCACTTATCATAAGATTAGTGATGAAAGCTACTTTCAACAAAGAAGCAATCAATAATGGAGAATTGTCAACTATCAATTATCCATTATCAATTGCCCTTATGGAGCTACTGGTCGGACTCGAACCGACGACCTGCGCATTACGAATGCGCTGCTCTACCAACTGAGCCACAGTAGCAAATCAAGCCTAAGAAAATCAATTTGCTTTGCCATTATACTAAAATAAACTCTTCCAGTCAAGGGCGGTTATGACAAAAATCCCTCTTTTTTATTCACGCCGTTCATGCTATACTATATGAATCATGTGAAGCATTAACGAGGGTGAAAAAATGGGGTATAAAATAGACGCCGGCGCATGGAACTCAATCTTTGCCGTTCCTTCAGAGGTGGTGGATAAGCATTTGAAGCTGCTTAGTAAAGAGCAGCTCAAGGTTCTGCTGTTTCTGCTCAGACACAGCGGAGAGAGCTACGCAGCTGAGGATATTGCGAATTCTGCCGGCGTGAAAAATGAAGACGTAGAAGAATCCATAGAATTCTTGCTTCAGATGAAGCTTCTGAAGGAAACGTCCAATGCACTTATCCCTGCTTCACTAACGGAGCCTGTAATTGAAGTGTCCGCTAATAATAAACCTTCGTCAAAGGATGTGCCGGAGAAAAAGCGCCTCGTGAAACCGGATAGCACCTATGTTGCCAGACGCGTGAAGGAATCCGCAGATATGAAATACCTCATGCAGGAGGCCGAGAACACGCTAGGCAAAACCGTCTCCCCCGCACTCTCTTCCGTGCTCGTCGCAATGAATGATGATTACGGCCTGCCGGTTGAGATAATCGTCATGATTATTCATTACACCAAATCCATCGGGAAAACCTCAACCGGATACATTGACAGCGTGGGTAAAAACTGGTCTGAAGAAGGCATTGACAACATCAAGGCCGCCGAACAAAAGCTACACGAGCTTGACGAACGGCAGCAGGCATGGAAAAAGCTTGAAAATATCCTCGGCATATTCCACCGCGCACCGTCGCCCAAGGAGGAAGAATTCTCCTTCCGATGGATAAAAGAGTGGCGAATGCATGATGAACTCATCACTGAAGCATATAATCGCTGCATCGATAAAACAGGCAAGCTCAGCATGAGCTATATCAATCGTATTCTCGAACGGTGGAGAGAAAAGAATTACACAAGCGTTGCGGAAATAGATAAGGCTGAGAAGAAAAAAAGTGAGAAGTCAAAAAGCTATGATATAGATGAGTTTGAGAACACGAGCTTCTTCATGCCGCTCGGAGATTGACGGAGGTAGAAATGGGTTTCGGGAAAAAAGTCTATGAAAAAGCGGTCATTGAACTTGAGAATCGCAGAACTGCCGCAGAGTCTGCGGCCGATCTGCGTCTGAGGCAGTTTTACATTCTCTGCCTCAGAGCGGAGGAAATCTCGCGTCAGAAGGCTTCTAACGCGGCAAAAATCGTGAAAGTTGTGCTTGACGGCGAAGACGTCAGAAGCGCGCTGGAGGATTTGAAAAGCAACGCATTGCACCTGCAAAAGGAATTTGAAGCGCTGCTTTCAAAGCATAACCTCAAAAAGCAAGACGTCGAGCCGCAGTACTTCTGCTCTGACTGCGCGGATACCGGCTTTATCGATGGTAAGATGTGCCATTGCCTTAAAAAGCTTCAGCGCGATATAGCCTATGAGGAACTGAGCAGCGGCCTGCCGCTTTCTGAATCAACCTTTGAGGGCTTCAAGCTCAATTATTATAAAGACACAAACCTTGAAAATATGGAGCGCATTTTGAGCTATTGCAAGAAATACTCCTATAATCTGAACACCCATTCACCGGGTCTGCTGTTTAAGGGCGCGACAGGCCTCGGAAAAACGCATCTCTCGCTGGCAATCGCGAACGCAGCGATAGATAAAGGTTTGGGCGTGATTTACGGCTCTGTTCAAAGCTTTGCCATAGCCATTGAACGTGAGCGTTTTGACCGCGAGATTGCGGAATATGAAGAAACGGCCAAGCAGCTCACAAATTGTGATTTACTCATTCTAGATGACCTCGGCACCGAGTTCAACTCTGACTACGTCAACGCCGTGATTTACGACATAATTAACACGCGCATGCTCGCGAAGAAGCCGACGATAATCAGCACCAATCTTTCGCGCAAGGAGCTGGAGCAAAGATACGGCGAGCGCTTTGTCTCGCGAATTACCGGCAATTTTGCAGAGCTCGATTTCTTCGGAGATGACGTCCGCTTTCAAAAGCGCCGCGAATCAATGTAGAAAATCTATTCATTTTCTACATCGTCGCTGTCACAGCCTTTCTTGCGCCTGTATGCTTTCAAGAACAGAAAGGCCACGCCGACGCCCGCCGTGAGCGCTATCAAAGCAATCAGCGCGCCGGACATAAACGCGGGGTAATCTCCTTGATGGAAGATTATTGTCGGCGAAATTCTTTCCTCTGTGGCAGATTCGGTCAATATCTCCGATACTTCACTCGACCCGCTTCTCTTAGCTTCCGTTCCGGCTTTAGTTTTGGGTGAGCTATTGGTTTTAGCCTTGCCGGACGTCGCCTTTGAGCTTGGCGTTTTGCTTACTTTTGTGCCTCCGGCAGCATTTGGAGAGCCGGAGCTCTCTTCTATTTTCTCCGGCTTTTCTTCACGATGCACGGTCACGGTATATTTACTCACGGTTTTGCCGTCCTCCGCGGTGATGGTGAAGACGAAATCCACATCACTTCCAATTGTGCCGAGGTTTTTCCGATTCACCCGACATACCGCATTCTCAGCGCATTCTGTGTCGAAGACAAGACTTTCCACCTCATATGGCACAATCATGTTATATGAAAAGATAACCGGTGAAAAGCTCGGGTCAAGCTCATGCTCATCTGCTGACAGCGAATACAAAAGCGAATCCTCCGATTTTGGCGGAAGAATCACAATTTTTATTGCTTCACTGTAATCTCCCTCTATCACGTTCCCGTCACCGCCGACAATCTGTGAGGTTTTTATGTTCACCTCGCTTGTTATCGCAGCTTCTGTTAATGCCTCAAAGACATAGGTGAACGCTTTGCCGGTTTTCAAATCGCTGCGTTTAGGCTCTTTTGACGTGAATACGGAAGATACCTTCCCTTGCGTCGCATTGGTGCTGTTGTGCCCGTTTTTGACGGCTTCTTCATTATTTGTTCTGATATACTGTAAAGCGGTGCTGTCATATTCTATATCCACAACAAAAGCGGCCACGCCTGTGCCGTTCTTGCCATCATATGAAACTGTTATCTCCAGTCTCTCCCCTGCTCTTAAGCTTTCACGGCTCACGTCATAATAGAACACGCTTGGCGTATTTTCGGCGGCGAGAGCGGTAAGAGGCAGAATCATCAAGACTGCCATAACTACGAGAATTATCTTTCTAATGCTCTTCACCCCCAGTGCTCTGATTATTTTATCACAGTTGCTTTATGAATTAAAGATATTGTGATATGATATTTATCCGGTCATCTATAATTTCTCACGAGGTTGCCAATAATGAATAAAATAAGTTCAATTGAGCTTTCATTTGAAATAGGAAAATCATTGCTCGAAAACGGCGCCGAGATTTCCCGCGTGCAAGAGACAATGGAGCGCGTGGCAAAGGCATATGATGTTGACAGCTTCAACGCATATGTGCTTACAAACGCCATATTTGTCAACGGGATTGAATCCGGCGAGGTTAAGAACACCGCACTGAAGCATATCAAGAGCACACGCGTTCATATAGGCAGAATCTCCGCGCTCAATCAGCTTTCACGCGAAATAACGGCCGGAGATATAAGCATTGAAGCGGGCTATGAGCGCCTTCGTAAGATAAATGAAATCCCTTATTCACGCCTGATTCTCACCATGCTTGCCTGTGCGGCGGGAAGCATGGCATTCGCTTTGCTTACAGGCGGAAGCTTTCTTGATTCCTCTGCTGCATTTGTGTGCGGCTTCCTTGTTGAAGGAATTCTGCATCTCCTGGAAAAACACAAGACCTCAAAATTCCTTGTCAACTTACTCGCCAGTGCGTTCGTCTCCGTTTTAGCCTCGCTCTTTGTTTTGATTGGCTTCGGTGATGATTCGGCAAAAATAATCATCGGCTCAATAATCAGGCTTGTGCCCGGTATGGCGCTGACGAATTCAATACGCGATTTCTTCAACGGCGACTATCTCAGCGGCTCAATCCGCATGATTGACGCGCTCATCGTCGGCGTGTGCATCGGCGTGGGCGTTGGCACGGTAATCCGCCTATTTTCCATGATAACAGGAGGTGCGCTATGAACGTCGAAGCCATTCTCATGCTTGCCGGCACCACCGCAATTGCCTTCATCGGCACAATAGCTTTCACGATTATCTTCCATGTGCCTAAAAAACAAATTCTTTTTGTGGGTCTTATCGGGGCTTTGGCATGGCTCACATATTCGATATGCACAAATCTTGGCATAGATATCGTTTTAGCGTCACTTATTTCATCTGTCTGCCTAACATGGCTTTCGCGAATTCTCTCTTTTGCGCGCCACGAGCCCGTTATTACCTTTCTGATGTGCGGTATTTTCCCTATCGTGCCGGGTTACGGTATTTACTATACGGGCTATTATTTCTTTATGGGAGACAATATGATGGGTGCTGAAAAGGGGATTGAAACCCTCAAAATTGCGGTCGCTATCGCCGTGGGCATCGGCATTGTACTATCTTTGCCCAGAGTCTTCTTCACCTTCAAAAAGAGAGCCGGTGAGGGCAAGCGCGTATGAAAGCCGTGATTATCAAAGAAAACGACAGCGGCCAGCGCCTGGATAAATTCCTTACTAAGGCTTTTCCGAATCTCCCGCAGTCAATGATGTATAAATGCATCAGGAAGAAAGACATCAAGCTAAACGGCAAGCGGTGTGAAATCTCGACAAAACTTAAAGCCGGCGATGAAATCACGCTGTATCTTAAAGATGAATTCTTTCAGCAAAACCCAGAGGAGTATGATTTTCTCAAAGCGCCGCTAAAGCTTGAAATCATCTATGAAGACGAAAACATTCTTCTGCTTGATAAAAAGCCCGGGCTGATAGTGCATCCCGATGAAAACTATCATTTCGATTCTTTAATCGCGAGGGTGCAGCACTATCTTTTTGACAAAGGCCAGTATAATCCTCAAAATGAAAACTCCTTCGCCCCGGCGCTCATCAACCGAATTGACCGCAATACCGGCGGTATAGTCATGGCCGCAAAGAACGCAGAAACCCTGCGCATTATGAATGATAAGGTCAAAAAGCGCGAGATTGATAAATTCTACCTTTGCGTTGTCTGCGGTGCTTTGAAAAAGGAAAGCGGCATCTTGACGGGTTACCTCGAGAAAAACGAGAGCAAAAACAAGGTCTTTATCTCTGATAAAATGCATGAGGGCGCGAAGACAATCAAGACTCAATACAGAGTTATTAAGGAGAAAATCGAATTCTCACTTGTTGAAGTAGAGCTTCTCACTGGCAGAACACATCAAATCAGGGCGCATTTTGCTTCAATTGGCCACCCACTGGCCGGAGACGGAAAATATGGAATAAACAAGATAAACAAGGAGATTGGCTTTCCGTATCAGGCGCTGTATTCATACAAGCTTCGCTTCTCTTTCAAAACAGACGCCGGAATTCTGGAATATTTGAACCAAAAAGAGTATGAAGCAAAGAAGATATGGTTTCTTGATGAATTTGAAAATAAACTGAGGTAATCGGAGGGAAAGATGAGAGTTATCCACTTGATTGGCGGAGGAGATACAGGCGGCGCAAAAACGCATGTACTGAACCTGCTGCGTGAGTTGAATCAGCATATCGACGCTGAAATCGTATGCTTTATGAAGGGAGATTTCTCAGAGGACGCCGAAAAAATGAATATCCCTATCCATATAATTGAATCCGGCAACATATATACCGGGCTGCACCGGCTTATGGAAATAGTGGGCGAAAAGCATGTCGATTTAATCCATTGCCACGGCGCCCGTGGAAATCTCATGGGCATGATGCTCAAAAAGCGAATTCACGCGCCAGTCGTTACTACCGTTCACAGCGATTACCGCCTCGACTACATGGGCCGCCCAGCCGCGAGAACCATCTACGGCACCACGTATAAAATCGCTTTGCGCAAGGTGGATTACTACATCGGCGTGTCTGACACGATGACGGAAATTCTTATCGACAGAAAGTTCCCCGCCGAAAAGATATATACAATATATAACGGCATTGACTTCAAAACACCCATTCAAACCTCAAGCCGCGAGGATTTCTTCTCCTCCATAGGCTTTGACGTGAAGCCCGGCGACGTGGTTGCGGGAATCGCCGCGCGGCTCACGCCCGTCAAGGATTGCCCCACCTTGCTGAGGGCCATGTCTATCGCGGTAAAAGAGGCGCCAAACCTCAAGCTGGCAATTGCCGGAGACGGTGAAGATAAGGAAAAGCTTGAGGCACTGGCCGAAAACCTCGGCATTGCTGATAAGGTTTGCTTCGCCGGCTGGGTAAAGGATATAAATTCCTTCTATAATGCAATTGACATGAACCTCTTGACCTCTATCTCCGAGACCTTCCCCTATGCCCTGACGGAGGGCACGCGTATGAAGAACCCCACGATTGCCTCAAATGTAGGCGGCGTGCCTGTGCTGATTGACGACGGCAAGAACGGCTTTATTTTCGAGCCGCAGAATCATGAGGAGCTCGCGAAGCACCTGGTCACATTGGCGAAGGATGATAAGCTGCGCAAAAAAATGGGCGAGGCAATTTACAAAAAGGCCTCACAGCTGTTCTCAATAGATAAAATGGTGGAGGTTCAGCTCTCAATTTATCAAAGCATACTCGTGCGGAATGCACGCGCTGCCGAAAGAAAGCGCGACGGCATAATCATCTGCGGCGCATATGGGCATGGCAACGCCGGTGACGACGCTATTCTCGAATCAATCATCTATTCGGTGAAGAACGCCGACGAATATATGCCGGTTACAGTTCTCGCAAAAAATACTCTGAATATCAAAAAGACGTTTAGAGTTAATTCCATATACACGTTCAACTTTTTTAAGATGGCAAGGGAGATGAAGAAATCTCTGTTATATATAAACGGCGGCGGAAGCCTGATTCAAAACGTGACGAGCAGGCGAAGCCTCTATTACTATCTCCTCACGCTGAAGCTCGCCAAAATGAAAAAAAACAAGGTGGATATGTATGGCTGCGGTATTGGCCCTGTGACCGGAGATTTCAACGTGAAGCGCGTCACAAAAATCCTGAACAGCTCGGTTGACAGCATAACCCTGCGCGAAAAGCACTCATATGATGAGCTGAAGAAATTCGGAGTCACCATGCCCACCATGGAGGTCACCTCTGATCCGGCTCTTATCCTAAAGCCCACAGATAAAGAGCAGACCGAGGAGTTCCTCAATAAAAACGGCATTTCACCGATGGGAAGCTATGCCTGCTTCCTGCTGAGAACCTGGCCCGGATACTCTGAAAAAGCGGCTGAGATTGCCAAAACTGCCGATTACATCTATGAAAAATATCATCTCACGCCTGTGTTCATTCCCATCAATTTCTTAAGTGACAATAAGGCCGCCGAGATGGTGATTGAGCACATGAAAGCGCCGCATATAACCGTCAATGCCAAAACCGAGCCGGAGCTGCTTATATCCGTGCTTTCATATATGAAGATTGTCATATCAATGAGACTTCACGGCTTGATTTTCTCTTCGATGAGCGGCGTGCCGATTGTCGGCATATCCTATGACCCGAAGGTGAATTCTTTTGTGGATTATCTCGGATACGGGCAATGCATGAACCTCGAAGACGCAAGCTTTGAAAAGCTCTCCCCCGCCATTGACGAAGCCGTTTCGCTTATTCCGGAAAGAGCAAGGCTAAAAGCGTGCGCAGACGAACTGGCTGTGAGAGAAAAAGGAAATATTGAAGCAGTAAAAAAGCTTCTTGAAAGGTAAAAGAGCGGGAAACCCCCGCTCTACTTTTTTGCTATGATGATGAATCTGTGTGCCTCTGTTTGAAAACAGCCATCACTTTCAATCCTCTCGTTCACCTTAATGAGACGCGAAAAATCGCGTTCAACGGAGAAGCCCGGAAATTCCCACGGCAGCACCTTTGCATAATAGACCACCGCGCCGATGTCATAGCAGCGCGTGACTGCAAAGCACTGGTTGCGATACATAATTCTGAAGCCCGCCTTTTCGAAGCGCGGCTTTTCGTTTTCAAGATTAAAGCCCAAGAGTGGTGGTTGATGATTTTCTATCAACGCTTTAATCAAAGATACATTATTCTCCTCGCCCACCTGCTGTGTGAGGAAGAACCCACCCTTTTTAAGCACGCGGTACACTTCGCTTAAATCATAGCTTTCGTGACGGTTCAGCACTAAATCAAAACTCTCATCGGGAAAATTGAGAGTATCGTCATCTTGCACCCTCTTAACCGTAACACCCAGAGGCTCAAGCTTTTCTTTGCAGAGAAGATAGTTCGGCTCATAACCCTCTGTAACGCTCGTCAGCTCATACGGATGCCGGAGAGACAATAAAAATTCGCATCCTCCTGTTCCCATATCAAGGATTTTTGAAGCGGGCTTCAAAAAAGCCTTTACTTTTTGGCGGTAGTCCCAAGGCAAGGCGCCTTCAATGATTCTGCCGTTGAGATAGGAAAAATCCCAGCCGGAGAAGCTTTTCGCCTCTTCGGATTTCAAGTATTCCAGCATTTCAGCTTCATTTCTCATGTGTTTTTATCTGCCTCGTGAAAGGTCTTCAGGTTGCCCTGCTTTGCGCTTCGCTTTTGAAGCTCGGCCTCAACGGCTTCAAGCGGAATGTTTTCATTCACCATCAGAACCATAAGATGATAAAGCAAATCACTTATTTCAAGCACGATTTCCTCTTTATCGCCATTCTTTGCCGCGATTATCACCTCACTGCATTCCTCGCCGCACTTCTTGAGTATTTTATCAGTGCCCTTCTCGAAAAGATAACATGTGTACGAACCTTCAACATTATCATTTTTTCGGCTCGAAACAACTTCATATAAGCCCTTGAGTGAATCCATATCTTCCTCCTACATTATCTGTTTATAAAAGCACGAGAATCTGCCGGTGTGGCAGGCAGCGCCCGTTTGCTCCACTTTTATCAGCAGCGTGTCGTCATCACAGTCAGCGTGAATGCTCACAATTCTCTGCACATGCCCCGATATCTCTCCCTTGTTCCAAAGGCTCTGCCTGCTTCTGCTGTAGAACCATGTGTATCCTGTCTCGATTGATTTCTTCAGAGATTCAAGGCTCATATAGGCCATCATCAGAACTTCATTGCCAGAAGCACTTTGGATAATCGCAGGAATCAGCTCACTTTTCCTGAAATATCTGGAGAGATTATCCTCAAGCTCAAGTATATCTGCGTCTGGATTGATTTTCTGCCCGGCTATCACTACCTAAATCTATTGCGCCTGTGTAAACAGCCTTGCCTGTGATTGCACCGTATATACCCATCTCACGCAGCTTGACAATATCCTCCAGTCTGCTCACGCCGCCGCTCGCGATTATATTGCAGCTCACTTTTTTATTCACAGCATTAAGCATTTGAAAATTCGGTCCGGCAAGTGTGCCGTCAGTGGATATATCCGTGACAATCAAATATTCGCACCCTATCTTCTCCATCTCAAAGGCTAAATCAATATAATCGACGTCGCTTTCCTCAAGCCAGCCGTTTGCCGCCACCTTACCTTCTCTGGCGTCAATTCCAACCGCTATGCGCTTTCCATGCTTTTTTATGGCCTCTTTAACAAGTAGAGGCTCTTTAAGCGCGGCCGAGCCGAGAATCACTCTGTCAATCCCGCTGTTTATATAGAAATCAATTGCCTTCATATCGCGTATTCCGCCGCCGACCTCAAGCTTCATGCCAGTGTTTTTGCGTACGTTAATGATTATAGCGGCGTTTTTCGGCTCGCCGTCCTTAGCTCCGTCGAGATCTACCATATGAAGCCATTCTGCACCCTGCTGCTCAAAGGCTTTTGCCGTCTCAATAACATCAGCCGCGACTACCTCTGCCGTGCCGAAGTCACCGCGCAGAAGCCGCACCGCTTTGCCGTCTTTTAAGTCTATAGCAGGCAGAATAATCATAGAATCCCCTTTGTGGAAAGAGTCTCGCCCGTTTCATTGCGCTTTGCGGCAGATGAAATCGCATGTGCCGCCGCCTTGAAAAGAGCTTCTATCATATGATGAGAATTATTTCCATACTCACAGCGCATATGCAGCGTCATGCCGGCGTTAAAAGCAAAGGCGCGAAAGAATTCCTCCGTCATGCAGGTGTCAAATTCACCCACGCGTTCCTGCGGAAAATCCGCGTTGAACGCAAGAAATGCGCGATTGCCGGCATCAACCGAGGCAAAGCCAAGCGCCTCGTCCATCGGGATAAATGCCGTGCCATAGCGCTTGATTCCGCTTTTATCGCCCAAAGCCTCGGAAAAAGCCAGCCCAAGCGCAATGCCTGTATCCTCCACTGTGTGGTGGCAATCCACATTCCAGTCGCCGACGGTATGCACCTCGAGCCCGAATCCGCCGTGAACCGCAAAAGCTGTGAGCATATGCTCAAAAAAGCCGACGCCCGTATCAACCTTCACCTCGCCGCCATCTAAATCTAAATTCAGCTCAATTTGGGTTTCCTTTGTGTTTCGCACAATCCTTGCTGTTCTGCTCATCTTTACCTCCAAAATCTCCTTGCTGTGTCTATGAAAACGCGGTTCTCTTCTTCGTTGCCGCAGGTAACGCGTATCAGCCCGCATGTATATCGAATTGAGATGCCGTTGCTGTTCATGAATTTGAGAAATTCATCTGCTTTGTCCATTTTAATCGCGATGAAGTTCGTCTTGCTCGGCAAGATTTTCCACTCTGCTCCGTCAATTCGCCTTAGCTCATTATACAACCGATCTTTTGAAGCAATTATCTCATCAATCCCCTGCCTCACTTCCACCTTGTGCGAGAGAATAATTCTCCCCATTGCCTGTGTAATCACGTTGACGTTATATGGCGACTTCACCGCCCATATTGCTCTTGTTATATCTTCTGAAGAAACTGCGAAACCAAGGCGGATTCCCGCCATACCGAAAGCCTTTGAGCATGTCTTTAAGATTATGAGATTACTGTATTTATCTATCTCCGGCAGCATGCTTTCACTCCAGAAATCCATATATGCCTCATCAAGCACAATCAAGACCTCGGGCAAAGCTTCAATAATCTTCCGAACTTCCCCTTTTGGCAGCCCGATTGAGGTCGGGTTACAGGGATTGCTGAAAATCAGCAGCTTGACATTCTTATTCTTGCAGACTTCAATCACATTGTCAACATCTATTGAGAAATCAACCTGCTTTTTAAGCCTCAAGTGCTCTGCCTCGCAAATATTGCCGTAAAATGAATACATTGAAAAATCCGGCTCAATCGTCGCATATGCCTCACCTTTCATTAGAAAAGCAGATACGATGATTGAAATCAATTCGTCTGAGCCGTTTCCTGCACTCACGTTTTCTGCGCGCAAAGAATAGAAATCCGCAAAAGCCGCGCAAAGCTGCGCCGCCGTAGAATCGGGATAACGGTTAAGCGGCAACCTTGCAAGCTCACTCTCTATCTCACGCTTTATGCCCTCCGGCAAAGTCAGAAAGGATTCGTTCGCATCTAAGCGAATTTGAAATTCTCCCGAAAGCGCCTCATATGGCTGCAAATCTTTAATTTTATCGTTGAGTGTATACATTTCAGTTTTCCTTGCGCACTATAATTGAATTTGCATGGGCCGTCAATCCCTCGGCATTTGCGAGAGTTATAATGTCATCTGCCGAACGCAACAGCTCATTTTGAGGGTAATACAGAAAGCTTGTCTTTTTCAGGAAGGTATCCACTGAAAGCGGGGAGAAAAACCGCGCTGTGCCGCCTGTGGGCAGAACATGGTTTGTTCCGGCGTAATAGTCTCCGAGCGGCTCGGGAGAGAAATTCCCAAGGAACAATGAACCCGCGTTATCAAGCTTCCCTATATATTCAAACGGATTTTCACAGCATATTTCCAAGTGCTCGGGAGCCAAGTCATTCGCGAACTCAATGCAGTCTCCCATATTATCACAGACAATCACAGCGCTGAAATCATCAAGTGACTTATTGATTATATCCTTTCTTTCAAGCCCCTCAAGCTGCCTGTAAAGCGCCTCAATTGAGGCATCTGCCAGCTTTTCAGATGCGGTGATGAGAATTGCGGACGCAAGCTCGTCATGCTCCGCCTGGCTCATTAAATCGGCGGCTATATATTCCGGCTTGGCGCCCTCGTCGGCAATGATAAGAATTTCACTTGGGCCGGCAATCATATCTATATCAACCGTGCCGTAGAGCTGTTTTTTTGCCGTGGCGACATAGATGTTCCCGGGCCCCACAATTTTATCCACTGACGGCACGCTTTCCGTCCCATAGGCCAGCGCCGCGACGGCCTGCGCGCCGCCGATGAGGAAGATTCTGTCCACGCCCGCCAGAACGGCGGCCGCCATAATTTCAGGGCTGACTTTACCGCCTCTTCCCGGCGGAGTTACCATGATAAGCTCTTCAACCTCCGCTACTTTCGCGGGAATGGCATTCATTAAAACAGATGATGGATATGCCGCAGTTCCGCCTGGCACATACAGCCCTGCTCGCTTTAAGCCACGCACACGTTGACCGGTGATTACCCCGGATGACGCGGTATCAATTCTGCTTTGCTGCTTCTGCCGCATATGAAAAGCCGTGATGTTCTCCGCCGCTTTTTCAAGTGCCGCGAGAAACCTAATATCGCAGGCCGAGGCAATTTCCCTAGCCTCTGCAAGGCTAAGCTCAAGTGAAGCCGGCACATAACCGTCAAACCTCAATGAATACTCTTTTATAGCTTCATCGCCCTTTTCCCGCACATTTTTGAGTATCTCCGCCACCGCGTTATCAACCCGCTCATTGCTTTCGGCATTTCTTGCCCTCTGCTCTGAAATAAACTTTTTATAGTTCTCTGCCGTACCCATAATTTTCCTTATCATATGCTTCCTCTCGCTTTTTCCAACTTTTCAGCCAAATTCTCAATTTCCTCTTTCCTCAATTTGAGGCTTGACGCGTTGACAATCATTCTGGCCGAAACTGCCGCTATGTCCACCTTTACTTCAAGCCCGTTCTCTTCAAGCGTGCGCCCTGTTTCCACTATATCGACGATGCCGTCGGAAAGCTCTAGCAGCGGTGCAAGCTCAACGGAGCCTTCTATCTTTATAGTCTGCACATCCATCTGCATATTTTCAAAGAATGCGCGCGCCACGTTTGGATATTTCGTCGCCACCCTCTTTTTGCTGTAGCCGGAGAAAAAGTCTTTTCCTTTCGGCGCGGCAAGCGCAAACTTGCATTTACCTATGTTCAAATCCAGAATCTCGAAGAAGCTGCCCTTGCATTCCATTATTGTATCTTTACCCACAATTCCAATATCACATACGCCGTGCTCAACATATGTTATCACGTCTGCCGCCTTGGCAAGGATAAGCTCGCAGCTCCCACCGTCTATCGGCACAATCAGCTTCCTGCTTTTTTCATTCAGCGCATCAGTGGCTATTCCGGCTTCCTGAAGCAATTCGCCGAATTTCTTCTCTAAACGCCCTTTTGTCAGAGCAATCCTGAGCGCACTCTTTACTGATGCTTGTTGTTTGACTGTATCCGTAAGGAGAATATCCCTGATTGCAGAGGTGTCAACGGAAAATCCGATTGCAGGCAAATCACGGCCGAATCGCCCGAGAAGATTATCATATCTGCCGCCGACGATAACCGCATCGCCGGATTCCTCCGCGTATATGCTGAAAATGATACCGGAATAATAATCGTGAAGCTGTACAAGCCCTAAATCAAGCATGATTTTATCTTCTAGCCCCAGCTCACAGAGAGAAGCATAAAGCTTTTTCATATAATCGAACATAGCGACTGTTTCGGCATCACCGCAGAGAGCCTCTGCCTCACTGAAGATTTCATAGCCCCCGAAAAGCCTCGGCAGCTTGCGAATCGCCTCAACCTCCTTACTGCTTTGAAGGCTATCCAGAAGCTCATCAAGACCCGCATAATTTTTCGCCTCAATGTATTCGCGCATGGCTTCAATCGTGTCAACCGAGGCGTTTAGCCTTGAAGATAGATGCGAAAACAGTAATGCATTACCGATTTCAACCCTGTAGCCGGATATAAAAGAATCCATTGCCTTGACGGCAAGTGAAATGGCCTCGATATCGGCATCCATTCCCGTGCAGCCAAGCAGCTCTATCCCCATCTGGAAAATCTCATTATTCCTGCCGGAAAGGTCAGGGTTATTCCTATAAACAGGCTGTGAATAAAACAGGCGGACAGGCAGCTTCGCGTCCTTGAGGCGCGAGGCCGCCATTCTGGCAATCGGAAGCGTTGAATCCGGCCGCATCACTATGAGCCGACCGGTATTGTCCGTGGCCTTGAACATTTCCTCCTGCGGAATTCCATATGAGGTTTTGCCCATTGCGTCAAAATATTCAACGCCCGGCGTCATCACCTCGCTGTAGCCTGCTTGCTCAAAGAGCCCGGCAAGCCTTCGCTCAATTAGGCGCTGCGTTTTGCTTTCCTGAAAAAGTATATCCTTTGTGCCCTCCGGCGTGATTTTTGTATAATCCATTGTGTTGCCTCTCATCTTTGCTTTAGTGCGCTAATTCATTAAAACAATATCATACTTTTTACATAATGTCAAGCTAAAGAAACCGCTCTCATGAGAAAGCGGTTCTGTCTCACATATCAAAAAGCGAAACCTGGCTGGTGTCCGGCATGCCCATGAAGGCCCCAGCACCTTTGAGCGCATCAATCACGGCGCTGGAGACGCTTGCCTTCATCTGGAATTCCTCCACGGAGATAAACTCCTCTCCTGCCACTTTGGCCTCCTGAAGCCCAAGTGCCGCGGATTCTCCTATACCTGAAAGCGCGCAGAACGGCAGGCGAATCTTCCCTTCTTCCACAACGAACTTCTTCGCTTCGGATTTATATATGTCCACGGGCAGAATCTCAATTCCCCTTGCGAGCATTTCATTGATGATTTGCAGCGTTGTATATTCACTTTCATCCTTAGCCGAAGCTGATTTATCACTCATCTTGGCTTCTATTGCCTTCATCTTGCTCCACACGGCTTCTCTTCCCTTTGAGGCGGTGGCGCCGTCGAAATCCTCGCTGCGCACCGTAAAATATGCCGCGTAGTATTCTATAGGCTTATAGATTTTATACCACCCAAGGCGAAGCGCGCCAATCATATAGGCTGCGGCATGGGCTTTTGGGAAAAGGTAATTTATTTTCTTGCATGAATTGATATACCATTCCGGCACGCCATGGCTTCTCATGATTTCGATGTCTTCGTTCGTCAGCTGAGAAGCTGCATGGCCTTTTCTCGTAATCTCCATAATCTTGAAGGCCAGCGTCGGCTCAAGCCCTTTATGCATGAGGTAAACCATGATGCTGTCTCTCGTGCCGATTACCTCTTTGATGGTGCAAATCTTTTTCTTAATCAGCTCCTGCGCGTTGCCAAGCCATACGTCCGTGCCGTGTGAAAGCCCTGAAATCTGAAGCAAATCTTCAAACGTGCGCGGTTCGGCGTCTTCTATCATCTGGCGCACAAAGCCCGTGCCGAGTTCCGGCAGAGAGAATGTGCCGGTTTTTGAGCCGATTTGCGTTTCCGTCACACCTAAAGCTTCAGGTGACGCAAACAATGACATCACCTTTCTGTCGCCCATCGGTACGTTGGCAACGGGAATGCCTGTGTATTCTTCAAGATAGCGGCAAATCGTAGGCACATCATGGCCAAGCTCATCAAGCTTACATATTGCATCGTGCATGGACTTAAACTCAAAATGAGTTGTGATATTTTCAGATTTCGCATCGTTGGCAGGGCGCTGCACAGGGCAAAAATCGTATATCTCCATATCCTTCGGGATAACAATCATTCCGCCAGGGTGCTGGCCGGTAGTCTTTTTTATACCCGTGCAGCCTTTAATAAGGCGTTTTTCCTCTGCACGGTGATAGCTGAATCCGTTATCCGCCGCATAGTTCTTTACATAGCCAAAGGCCGTTTTATCCTGCAGCCTTGAGATGGTTCCGGCCTTGAAGACATTGTCTCGCCCGAAAAGTGTTTCAGTGAAGCGATGCGCTTCATTCTGATATTCGCCGGAGAAATTGAGGTCGATGTCCGGCACCTTGTCTCCCTCAAAGCCGAGGAAGGTCTCAAACGGAATTGAGTGCCCGTCTCCCTTCATCGGCGTGCCGCAATGCGGGCAGTCACGCGGCTCTAAATCAAAGCCCGAGCCAACCTCGCCATTCGTGAAGAACTCACTGTGCCTGCACTTCGGGCAGAGATAGTGCGGGTCAAGCGGATTAACCTCCGATATTCCGGAGATATTCGCCACAAACGATGAGCCGACCGAGCCGCGCGAGCCAACCAAATATCCGTGATCCTCAGAATCAGCCACGATTCTCAGTGCCGCCATATACAACACCGAGAAGCCATACTTATTTATAGCACCAAGCTCTTTATTGATGCGCGCCTCGACGATTTCCGGCAAAACCTCGCCATATGCCTCATGTGCGCGCCGCCAAGTGATTTCATTGAGCTCCTCCTGCGCGCCTTCCATGGCGGGCGGGAAAAAGCCGCTCGGAATAGGCTCGAAATCCTCAATCATATCCGAGATTTTATTCGTGTTCTCAATGACGACCTCTTCCGCTTTCTCTTTATCAAGATACGCGAATTCCTTCAGCATTTCCTCCGTCGTCCTGAGATATAGCGGTGCCTGACTGTCGGCGTCGGAAAATCCGCTGCCCGCCTGAAGAATGCGGCGGAAGGCCTCGTCCTTAGGGTCCTTGAAATGCACATCACAGGTCGCGACGACGGGAATGCCCAGCCTCTCGCCGAGGCTGATTATCTTTTTGTTATGCTCCTGCAAATCCTTCACTGTGGCGCGTTCTTGCCGCACCATGAACATATTGTTCCCAATGGGTTGAATCTCAAGATAATCGTAATACCTTGCGATTTCTTCGAGCCTCTCATCAGCTTCGCCCTTCAAAACGGCTCTGTAAAGCTCTCCTGCCTCGCAAGCACTGCCGATTATCAAGCCTTCACGGTGTTCGTCAAGCACGCTTTTAGGCACGCGAGGTCTGCGGTAGAAATAGTGAAGATGGCTCAACGAAACAAGCTTATAGAGATTCTTCAATCCGGCTTTGTTCTTCGCCAGAATAATCATGTGGTACATCGGCTGCTTTGATAAATCAAGATTATACTTATCAAGCCCCGAATCATCAAAGAAATATGCCTCAATGCCGTATATAACCTTGAATTCACCGCCTGATTTCCTGATTTTCTCTACTTTGTTCATGGCTTCGGGAAATGCCTGCACCACGCCGTGGTCTGTGATGGCAATCGCCTTATGCCCCCATTTATAAGCCCTGTCGATGAGCTCGTCCACAGGCGAGACAGCGTCCATATCAGACATATTCGTGTGCAAATGAAGCTCCACACGTTTTTTTGCGCTGCCGTCGGTAATCTCTCTCATCTGCACCGTGGCAGCTTCCTTTAGTTCAATCACCAAATCGCCGACATACTTATTATACGTGACGTCGCCTTTTGCAATCAGCGCCTGCCCCTCTTTTAAGGCTTCCAGCTTCTTGCACTGCCCATGCGGAAGTCTGACTGTAAGCGTCATTGACGAGGTATAATCCGTTATATCTATGTTGAAGTTCTTGTGCCTTTTATCCCATGTTTCGCGTGAGGTGATTTCAAAGATTTCTCCCCATATGGTCACCGAGCCCGTATCCTGTGTAATATCCATTATGTCTGTCAGCTTGCCTTTTGGCACGCCTCCAATCAATGGCTTCGCTGTTTCGGGAAGTATAGAGGGGTAAATATCAGCACCCTCGCGCACAGTTATTCTTCTCTTGTTCGGCCCGGAATCAAGCTTCGCTTCATATACGGCCATCTCCTCGGCAACCTTTTCCCGCCGCTTTTTTTCTTCCTCATGCCTGAGAGCTTCGATAACAGACTCATCTGCGCTGTCTATACTGAGTTTTCCTGTGAACTCTACGCTTATCTCCAGCCCGAACCACAGCTTCACTATCTCGCTGATGCGCAAATCTACATTCCCTGCCTCCAGCAAATCCATGCCGCCGTGAGCCAGCTCAATTATCAGCTTGTTCCCAACCAGTTCGGCCTCGGCATCTTTGAAAGTGCCCCGCAAAGTAATATTTTCATCTGAGAGATGTGAGAAAATCTCTCGAAAGCAGTTTTTTGTAAAATCACTTTCCGCGAATGAGCGCTCAATGGCTATGGAATTCAGTTTCAAGTCTGAGGTCAAAAGCGCTGTTTCAAGCTGCTTAATATCACCGCATGGAACGAATTCGCCGAAGCTTATGTCCAGAAAAAGCGAACGCTTCGCTAAATCTACTTCAATATTCTTTATCTCGCCGTCAAGAACACTCTCGGGCAAGTTCTGCAAATTCACTTGTCTCTCAAAATAACTGCCTACTCTTTTCAATGCGCTGTCCTCGTCAGATTTTTTATTTCCTGCAGCAAGGAAGAAAGAAGCTCCTCTTCTCTCACCTTTCTCAATATCGCTCCCTTTTTGAAAATAACCCCAATGCCATTTCCTCCCGCGATGCCGATGTCCGCCTCGCGCGCCTCTCCGGGGCCGTTCACCTCACAACCCATTACTGCCACGGTTATATCTTTGCTTTCGCCTTCCAAAGCTTCTTCCACTCTTTTAGCCAGCGAAATTAAGTCAATTTTGGTTCTGCCGCATGTGGGGCAAGAGATAAATTTAACTCCGCCTCTTAAATCCAGCGCCTTCAATATATCAATTCCGGCGGTAATTTCCTTCTCCGGCTCATCGGTGAGCGAAACCCTGATTGTGTCCCCGATGCCACGCTGTAAGAGACTGCCAATGCCTATGGAAGACTTCACTAGCCCCATACGCTCTGTCCCCGCCTCCGTCACGCCGAGGTGAAGAGGATAATCCACCTTCTCGGAAATCAGCTCATACGCTTCGATAGTCATGTCAACCGATGAGGCCTTGAGTGAAATGACGATATCCTGAAAATCATTCTTTTCAAGCAATGAAACATGATACAGCGCGCTCTCGACCAAAGCCTCCGCAGTCGGCGAGCCATATTTGGCAAGAATATCCTTTTCAAGCGAGCCTATGTTCACGCCGATTCTTATCGGAATCTTCTTCTCGCGGCATATTTTTGCAACCTCTCTCACGCGGCTCTCGTCGCCGATGTTTCCCGGGTTTATGCGGATTTTATCAATCCCGGCATTCGCTGCCTCTATGGCAATGCGATAATCAAAATGAATATCGGCAACCAGTGGAATTGAAATTTTCTCTTTCAAGGCAGGTATGAGCCTTATATCGTCAAGCGTCGGAATAGCGGCGCGAAGAATCTCACAGCCTGCCTCTTCAAGGCGCACTGCCTGTGCCACGCTGCCATCTATGTCAGACGCACGTATGCTGAGCATGCTCTGCACCGTAATCGGGGAATCTCCTCCGATTGCCACGTTTCCGGCAAGCACCTGTCTCGTTTTCTTTCGTTTAATCATATTATCCTCCGAAGATGCGCCATATATCATTGAACGCTATTACTACCATGAGCCCGATTAAGATAACAAAGCCCACCGTGTGGACGACCGCCTCATATTTCTTTGGCACGGGCTTTCTGAAAATGAATTCAAAGAGCAGGAAAAGTATTCTGCCGCCGTCAAGAGCGGGCAAGGGTAATATATTTACAACGCCGAGATTCACCGTAATCAGGCAAATCATGTAGACGATGTTCATCACCGCCGCCCCGAAGCCGGTTTTCAGCCCCTCGCTTGCGGCCTCACTGATGATCTGTGCCGCGCCAATCGGCCCCGCCATATCATTAAAGCTGAACCTGCCGGTAATCATACCGACCAAGCTCTCTATGACCACACGAACCATTGAAAATGTATCAACAGCGCTCAACTTCATCAGATTCCCGAAATTTTTCTCCATTTGGTAAAATTTGAAATCAATTATAACCGTGTTCTTTCCGTCGTCCGCCTGCTGTGAAGAGAGCTTTGCGTTTTCAAAAAGAATTCTTTCTTCGCCGCGCTCTACTTCAATATCAACATCATTCGGATTAAGCATTGCAAGCTGAAACTGAATATCTCTGATAGAATAAATCGCGTAGCCGTCAATGCTTGTGATGGTATCGTTCACCTCTATGCCGGATTCCGCCAGAAGCGAGGCGCTGTCAACCTCGCCGAGCGTCGTCGAGATATATGCGGGCTGAGTGCCTGTGACTATCAGCATCAGCACAAAGCCGAAAAGCACATTCATCACAGCGCCCATCAGCAGCACCAGCAGCCTTTGCCAGACAGGCTTATTGCTGAACGCGCGCTTATCATCAGGGTTAGTTTCGTCGTCTTCACTTAAATCACAGAAGCCGCCTATCGGAAAAAGCCGCAGCGTGTATTTTGTCTCGCCTCTCTGACGGCTAATCAGCTTCGGCCCCATGCCTATGGCAAATTCGTTTACGCGCATCTTACAGAGCTTTGCTGTCAGGAAATGCCCCAGTTCATGAATGAAAATTGCGAAGCCGAAGAGCAGCACGCCGATAAGTATAAGCAATATGGTAAAAACTATATCCATCTTTTCTCCAATCTATATAAGGCTTCTCGCAAACCCTCTGGCCTCTTCGTCTGCCTCAAGCACGTCTTCCAAAGCATAGGTTTCTCGCTTATTTGCCCTCTTCACCATTTCCTCGGCTATGTCACCTATAGCGGCAAAGGAAATCCTTCCCTCAAGGAACAGTCTTACAGCCTCTTCATTGGCGCCGTTTACCATCGCGGGCGCAAGGCCGCCCATTCTGCCTGCCTCAATGCACGCCGGCAAGCACTTGAAATTATTGTAATCCGGCTTATAGAATGTGAGGTTTCCGATTTCCGTTAAATCCAGCTCCGCCGCGGGTGATGGGAACCTCTCGGGATAGGTCAGCGCATATTGAATCGGGATTCCCATATCGGGCACGCCCAACTGCGCTATCACCGAGTTATCGGCAAATTCCACCATGGAATGCACTATACTCTCCCTATGCACTAAAACCTCAACTTGCTCGACCGGCACGCCGAAAAGCCACGCGGCCTCAATGACCTCCAAACCCTTGTTCATCATTGTGGCGGAATCTATCGTAATCTTCGCGCCCATACTCCAGTTCGGGTGCTTCAGAGCGTCCTGTGGCTTGATTTCTTCAAGCTCCGCAGGTGTTTTGCCGAAAAACGGCCCACCTGAAGCGGTGAGAAGAATTTTCTTCAGCTTATTATCATGGCTGCCCTCAAGACACTGAAAAATCGCTGAATGTTCGCTGTCTACAGGCAGAAGCCTCACACTGTTTTCCTTAACCGCCGCCATGACGAGCGCCCCTGCCGCGACGAGCGTCTCTTTATTAGCCAGCGCAATATCTTTTTTCGCACTGATAGCCTCAAGAGTAGGGCGCAAACCAATCATGCCCGTCACTGAATTAAGCGTGGTGTCAGCGCTTTCCCATGCCGCGGCCTCGCATAACCCGGAAATGCCGCTCAGCACCTTTATATTCGTGTCCGCCAATTTGATTTTTACAGCCTTCGCGGCGCTTTCATCAAAAACTGAAACAACCTCCGGCTCAAACTCCCTCGCCTGCGCCTCTAAAAGCTCAATATTGGAGTGAGCCGAGAGTGCCACGATTTTAACCGCGGCGTCATTAACAGGAAAACCGCCGTCCCGAGATAATCTCCGAACGACGTTCAGTGTTTGTGTACCTATAGAGCCGGTTGAACCCAAAAGAGAAAGCTTTTTCATCGTTACCTCACGTCACGACGAGCGGGAAATATGAGACAAGAAGCAAGATGGCAGGCGCAGTGAAAATAACACTGTCAAATCTGTCGAGGATTCCGCCATGCCCCGGTATAATCTTGCTGAAATCTTTAATATGGCAGCTTCGTTTAATCAGTGAGAAGCTGAGGTCGCCTAAAATCGAGGTGAACCCCGACACAAGCCCCACAATGGCCATCATGAGGTAATTAACCTCCCTCGTGCCCTGATAGAAAACGCCGGAAAAAAGATAGCCGCACAGAAGCATTATTCCTATATTGATAATCACGCCGCCTATCGCACCCTCAACCGTCTTCTTGGCACTGATATTCGGGCAAAGCTTATGCTTGCCGAGGAAGGTACCTACGAAGAAAGCCCCGGCGTCGGCCGCCCATGCGGCAAGAATGGCAATCAAAACATAGAACATACCATGTGCACCGCCAAGCTTACGCAAATCCGTGAGGGTTCTCATCGCGACGGGGATAATCACGACCATACTGTAAATAACGGCGAGCTCGCTGAAGCTTACATCTTTATGATGAGCAAGCAGGCCGAGGAAGAAAACGCCGGTGTAAAGGCACAGCACCAAAAAGGTTATCTCAGAATGCACAACAAACGGCACTATCGCCGCCGTGGTAATTGCGGGAATTGAAATAAAGAGCCTCTTGACAAAACCAATGGCCCTCAAAAGCTCATATATGCAGAAAGCTGAAATAAGCGCAACCGCAATATTGAGCGCCAGCGGAAATGATTGATTGAAAAATACCACCGCCGCCAAAAGAAAAATCAATATTGCCCCAGAAAGCAATCTTTGCTTCATTCACATGTCTCCTCTTTATTTTTCATGCGCCGCCGAAACGTCTGCTGCGCCTGTTAAATTCAATTATCGCGCTGTCCAAATCCGCCGGTTTGAAATCCGGCCACAGAGTGCTTAAAAAGAGAAATTCCGAATATGCTCCCTGCCAAAGGAGAAAATTTGAAATCCTCATCTCGCCGCTCGGGCGGATAATCAAATCTGGATCAGGCATTCCGGCGGTATAGAGGTGCTTTGATATGTCTTCCTCTGTTATGCACCCATGATTATCTTTCAGCGCCTCGTTCACTGCATGAGCTATCTCCGCTCTTCCGCCGTAGTTCATCGCAAGATTCAAAACCATGCCGGTTCTATTCCTTGACACCTCTTTGACGTCTTCAATCAAAGCTTTAAGCTCGTCATTGAAGGCTTCTGTGTCTCCCAGGAAATTCACCTTGATGTTTTCTTCAAGGAAATCACGGAGTGCCTCTTCAAGGTATTGCTTGAAAAGCCGCATAAGCGCGCCGACCTCATCATCTGAGCGCCTCCAGTTCTCCGTAGAGAAAGTATATAGCGTGAGATACTTAACGCCTATCTTAGCGGCATACATCGTGATTTTCTTGAAATTGGCGGCTCCGGCAGTGTGCCCCGCGGTTCTCGGAAGCCCTCTTTTTTGCGCCCAGCGCCCGTTGCCGTCCATCACAATGGCGATATGCGCGGGAACATCAGCCTTCAGCTGCTGCCTTTTTTTGAAGATAGCCATCAAATCTCCATTATTTCTTTCTGCTTTTTTTCAAACGTCTCATCACATTTTTTGACGTATTTATCAGTGAGCGTTTGCGTATCTTTTTCGGAATCTTTCAGATCATCTTCGGTGAGTTCGCCGTCTTTTTTAAGCTTCTTCAGTTTTTCAATCGAATCTCTTCTGATTGAACGCACTGCAATCTTCGCATCTTCGCAAAGCTTGCTGATTTCCTTTACCAGCTCCTTGCGCCTCTCCTCGTTGAGCGGCGGAAAGTTCAGGCGAATCACTCTGCCGTCATTCTGCGGGTTCACTCCGATGTCTGCCTGCTGAATAGCCTTCTCAATCATGGGCAGCACGGTTTGGTCCCACGGCTGAATCGTCAGCACGCGTGCCTCGGGTACATTCACTGCCGCAAGCTGATTTATCGGCGTGGGCGCATCGAAATAATCCACCTTCACCTTGTCAAGCACCGCGGGGTTTGCTCTGCCCGCGCGAACAGAAGCATACTCTTCTTCCAGGTGAGTTATAGCTTTTTGCATTTTGCTTTCGGCTCTGTCAAGCACTTCCTTCATGAAAATAACCGCCTTTCAATATATAATAGGTATATTCAATAATTAAGCTTCGTTTGTAACCAACGTGCCGATTCTCTCTTTCTTCACCGCCTTGACGATATTCTCAGGGCTATCTATGCTGAAAACGAGAAACGGGATATTGCTGTCACGGCAGAATGATGCTGCAGTCATGTCCATTACATTTAAGTGATTGTTCAGCACATCAGCATAAGAGATGGTGTCATATTTCTTCGCGTCCGGGTTTGTTTTCGGGTCTTTGTCATACACGCCGTCAACCATTGTGGCCTTGAGGATAATATCAGCCTCTATCTCAGCGGCTCTCAACGCCGCGCCGGTATCGGTTGAGAAGAACGGATTCCCCGTTCCGCAGCCTAGCACAACTACTCTGCCTTTTTCAAGATGACGCACTGCTTTGTTTCTTATATATGGCTCGGCAACCGTGTGCATTTCAATGGCCGTCTGCACCCTCACGTCAAGGTCATACTGCTCCAAACCGTCCGCAACGCCCAAGGCGTTTATCACCGTTGCGAGCATTCCCATGTGGTCAGCACGGGTTCTGTCCATTTTACCGCTCGTCCTGCCGCGCCAGAAATTTCCGCCGCCGACGACGATTGCAACCTCCACGCCCATATCCACGCATTCCTTGATGGGTTTGCAGATTTTCAAAACGGTATCAAAATCTATGCCATGCTTCTGGTTTCCCGCCAAAGACTCTCCGCTCAACTTCAAAAGGATTCTCCTGTATACATCAGGATTTTTCTCGCAAGGCATAATATTCTCCAATCGTGTGTAATAATCGAACATATTATACTATCTATGGTGGTTTTTGTAAAGGAATAGCTAATAAAAAATCCCTGAATCTAAATTATAGAATCAAGGATTTTCGTTATTCGCTGATTATTTAATCATTCCCGCCACTTCGGCTGCGAAATCATCATTTCTCTTTTCTATGCCCTCGCCCTTTTCAAAGCGTGTGAACTCAAGGATTTTAATCGCTCCGCCAAGTGAATCGCCGACGGATTTCGTATATTCGCCCACAGACATGGCGCTGTCTTTCACGTATGGCTGCTCAATAAGGCAAATCTCCTTGAAGAACTTTGCGATACGTCCCATAACTATTTTTTCGGCTATCTCGGCCGGCTTGCCCTCGTCAACTATCTGCTGCTTGAGAACATTCTTCTCTTCCTCGACGATGTTCGCGGGAACGCTTGCCGAATCAAGATACTGCGGGTTTACAGCGGCAATCTGCATCGCCACATTCTTCGCATACTCCTTGAATTCATCCTTGTCAGCAAGCTCGGGAGCAGCGTCAAACCTGACAATAACGCCGATTCTTCCGCCGGAATGAATATAAGACGTCACCGCGCCCTCATATCTCTGGAATCTGCGGATTTTGATATTCTCGCCTATTGTGAGAATTTTATCCTTGAGAAGCTCGTCAACCGTGACGCTCTCGCCGCTCGCCTTTGTGCCGAGCAAAGCCTCAACATCTTCGGGGTTTGCCTCAGCCACTGTGTCCGCGCAGGTTTTGACGAATGCTTGGAACCCTGCGTTCTTCGCGACGAAATCCGTCTCTGCGTTAATTTCGATGACCACAGCCACGCCGTTTTTATCCTCAGCATAAGCCACGCCCTCGGCCGCGATTCTTCCTGCCTTCTTAACAGAAGCCGCAAGACCCTTCTCGCGGAGAATAAGAGAAGCCTGCTCCATGTCGCCGTCAGCCTCCTGAAGCGCCTTCTTGCAGTCCATCATTCCCACGCCTGTCTTCTCTCTAAGTGCCGCAACATCTTTAGCGGTAAATGCCATAATATATTTCCTCCGTTTAGGTTAGTTTCTTTTAGATTATTCTGCTGAAGCTTCCGCCGGTTCGCTTGCCGGAGCGTCCGCCGGAGCATCTACATTCGGCTTCTCATCAGCGTCGGCTTCTTCTGCTACTTCCGCAGTTTCAGCATCTCTTGCCGCCGCGCCCATCTGGCCTTCTCTGCCTTCGATGATTGCGTCTGCCATTGCGCCCGCAATAAGCTTAACGGCTCTGATAGCGTCGTCATTTCCGGGAATGATATAGTCAATTTCGTCGGGGTCGCAATTTGTGTCAACAATGGCAACTATCGGGATACCGAGATTTCTAGCCTCGGCCACGGCGATTCTCTCTTTTCTCGGGTCAACAATAAACAGCGCGCCCGGGAATCTCTTCATCTCTTCAATGCCGCCCAGGAATTTCTCAAGCTTTTCAATCTCATGCTGCAGCTTGATGACTTCCTTCTTCGGGAGAAGGTCAAACGTGCCGTCTTCGCTCATCTTGCGAAGCTGCTTGAGCCTGCCTATTCTCTTCTTGATTGTGTCAAAGTTCGTGAGCATTCCGCCAAGCCATCTCGCGTTGACGTAATAAGCGCCCGCGCGTTCTGCTTCTTCCTTTATGGAATCCTGTGCCTGCTTCTTAGTGCCGACGAAAAGCACGGTTTTGCCCTCAACGGAAACATCACGAACAAAATTATAAGCTTCTTCAAGCTTTTTGACCGTCTTCTGCAAATCGATGATGTAGATTCCGTTTCTCTCCGTGAAGATGTACGGCGCCATTTTAGGGTTCCATCTTCTCGTCTGGTGACCAAAGTGAACTCCGGCCTCCAAAAGCTGTTTCATTGATACTACTGCCATTTGAAATACCTCCAGGTTTTTCCTCCGCCGTATCATAATTTTTCCGGGAAAACCATATGAATATTCATATGGCACCATCCGAAAATACGGCGTGTGTTTTTAGCCAAATAATTATATCACGGCTCTTTGCGTAAAGCAAGCATTTTTATTGCTCAGTATTGATAAATAATTCATTTGTTTTCCGCATTGCCTCCATGTCTTTTTCGGAAATGAGATGAGCTATTGAAATCAAATCTGTTTTAGGCGAAAAATCACCGTTAGTCAGAGGATAATTCTCATCAAAATCATATCCGTTTCTATAGAGAGACTCAATATCTCTTGTTTTTCTCACCGGCCAATCAAAAAAATGTGTTACCCCGCCCTCGGCAAAAGTCACATCTGTCTCACCCGACTTTCCGAATTTAACGGTGAAGCCGCGTCCGCTTTGGAAGTCCTCTGTCAGAAAAAGCCGGATAAATCCATATGCCTCCTTGATATGAGATGATGAAGAGCTTATCGCGATGAAATCCGTTATCAGCGCATGATACTCACCGTCGGATGTGGGAACAGGAAAGTCAACCAGCTTCTCACCCATTGATTCTGCATGAGCAGCTTTCCCCAGCGTATCTGAGTCAAGCATACCTATGCTAACCGATGAATCACCAGGATTATAAGGTTTCGGTGATGGAATTTCCTCTCCCATTTCATAGATTTTTCCATAGTTCACATCGTGTGCTTTAACCCATTCTTCATACTCTTTCAACAAATTCACATTTTCGTCTGCCATAAAATCATATGAATCGGAGTTATCCGAAAAAAGAATGGGATTCATGTAGCTATGGTAATCAGAATTCAACGGCTTAGTTTGCCCGGTAATTTCTTCAATATATTCAGGGAAAGTTTTTGTTAAATTATTCTCATCTATGTCTTCTAATTGACTATCCGTTATCAGACCGGTGGCATAGGTCATTGTAATCGGTAATACATATCTTTTGCCGTCATAAATGCCTGCGTCCACAACGGCAGCATTAAAATCGCCGAGGCTCAATTCTTCATCTTCGCTCACATAGCCTTCAATATCCGCAAATACGCCTTCCTTCATTTGCTCATTTGCATTGGTAAAAAGAACATCCGCCAGTGAATGCATATAAACATCGCCGTCAATTAAGAATATATCCGGACCCTTGCCTTCAGAAATCTCTTGGCTAATTCCTTCGATAGCCGCCCGCCTTCCTTTAGCCTCATTAGGGATTTGCTGTACGTCTATATGAACATCGGGATTTATCATACTGCAATATTCCGCCGCCTCTTCAACTACCTGCTTGTACGCATTATCAAATGGAGTTCTCGGGCTGTCAATGCAAACAGTCAAGCTCATTATTCCACCGCTATCGTCAACTGTTGAGCATGCTTCGGCTTGAAGCCCCAAGGTGAATAAAATGCAGATAATAAGCAATCTTCTGACCATTATGTATTTCATTTGCGGCCTCCTGTTTGCTTAAAGGAATATTCTTATAACTAAAATTGCTCGGATAGCTCAAGACCCGCCGTCTAATTTGTTTTAGTATATCAAGAATATCAGTGGCCGTCAATATATGTTACGATAATTTGGAGCGCAGCTTAAATATAACTCATTTGCCAAACCACCCTGAAAATGCTATCATAAGATAAAAGGCATTTCAAAAGGAGAAAACTATGACAAATATATGGCATGATATGTCGCCAAAGAGGATAAACACTGACGATTTTATGGCTGTCATCGAAATCACAAAAGCCGGCAAGGCTAAATATGAGCTTGATAAAGACACCGGCCTGCTGCGCCTCGACAGGGTGCTGTATACCTCTACGCACTACCCCGCGAATTACGGCTTTATCCCGCGCACATATGCGAATGATAACGACCCATTAGACGTCCTCGTGCTGTGCTCTGAAAATATTATCCCGCTGTCGCTTGTGCGCTGCTATCCCATCGGCGTTATCATAATGGAAGACGGCGGCGCCGAGGATGAGAAGATAATCGCCATACCGTTTGAAGACCCAACATATAATAATTACAAGGACATTTCCGATTTGCCCAGGCACATCTTTGATGAAATGGAGCATTTCTTTGCGGTTTATAAAGAGCTTGAAAGCGGAAAATCAACAGAGATAAGCAAGGTGCAAAATGCCGAAGCCGCCAAGCGCATAATCGAAAGCTGCCTTGAGAGATATGTCGAAGAATTCTGCAAGGGATAGAAAAACACCCTAACGGGTGTTTTTGTTTACAACTCTTTCTTCACGCCTCTTCCTTGCCATGGCATTTCTTATACTTTTTACCGCTGCCGCAAGGGCAGGGGTCGTTTCTGCCAATCTTTTCTCCCTTGACCACGGTTTTGGAATTCTTCTGTTCTCTATAGAGCTCTTTTCTCCGCTCCTCCGTCAATAGCTCATTCCACTCAGGAAGATTATAGAGCCAGTCTGCTTTTGCCTCCACCATGTTCTTGTAAAGAAGCTCGGTATCGTAATCAAGGTTTACCTCGGTGCTTTCTGTCATGTTCTCAATGTCGTTTTGCTTTTTAAGGCTGTCATTTATTCCGTCAAGATATGCCGTCATCATAGTGAGATCCGTGCCGAAAAAATCAGCAAACCCCTTCACGGTGTTCTTAGCCGGCTTATTGACAAGGATTTTCTTATAGAATTCCTTCTCGCTGTTGAAGTAATCGCTCCAGAATTTTCGCCCCTCTGCCCCGTTTTGGTTTTCTTCGGCCTTTTTATGCCATTCACTCAGCAATGCCATTGCTTCACCTTCCTTCTTTAATGAAAACAGATTACCATTTGAGAGTTGATTTGTCAAATTCCCGGAGCTGCTTATTATGAAAAAAGATGTGAAAATCATTATTCCCGAATACGTTAAGTCTCTGCTTCAGAGGCTTTGCGCGGCGGGCTTCGAGGCTTTCTGCGTCGGCGGTTGTGTGCGGGATTCACTCCTTGGCCTTACGCCATCTGATTGGGATATTGCCACCTCGGCTCTTCCTGATGAAACCGCCAGCCTCTTTCACGATATGCGTGTAATCGAAACAGGTAAAAAGCACGGAACTCTGATGATTATCTCAAACCAAATGCCGGTGGAGATTACAACCTTCCGCGTAGACGGCGATTATCCTGACGCCAGACACCCTGCCTCGGTGAATTTTACCGAAAATCTCGATAACGACCTTTCGCGCCGCGATTTTACCATGAACGCCATAGCGTATAATATTGAGCGCGGGCTTGTGGATCTATTCGGCGGGCGCGAGGATATTGAGCGCGGAATAATCCGAGCTGTGGGGAACGCAGAAACCCGCTTTTCAGAAGACGCGCTGAGAACCCTTCGCTGCTGCAGGTTTGCCGCTCAGCTCGGCTTTGAGGTTGACGCAGATACACTTGCGGCGGCTGTAAGCAAAAAAGATTTGCTCGGAAAAATCTCAAAGGAGCGAATTTGCACCGAATTCTCAAAGTTGCTTCAAGGGCATCATGCCGAGAGCGCCCTGCGCAGCACTGCGGAGATTATCTTCACGGTGCTGCCCGAGCTTGCGCCGATGGAGGGCTGCACGCAGGAAAACCCATATCACATCTATGATGTCTGGGAGCATACGCTGCATGCTATATCTCATGCACCGAATGATTTGATTGCACGCTATGCGGTTTTTCTGCACGATTGCGGCAAGCCTTCTGTAAAGACTTATGATGAAGGCACGGCGCATTTTTACGGGCATGCTGTTGCAAGCGCGGCTATCGCAAATGATTTACTTAACAAGCTGAGACTTCCGACTAAAACAAAGAATAGAATCGTTAAACTAGTCAGGCTGCATGACCAGCCCCTGCCTATGAGTGACAGGCGAATCAAAAAACTGCTCGTCGAGCTTCAGCCGGAGGATTTCACAAGGCTGCTGGATATAATCAAAGCTGACATTTCAGCCCAAGCGCCCACTGTCATCTCCGAGAGGCTGGAGATGCTTGAGGCCGTGAGAACAAGAGCGGCGGAGATAATCCAAAGCAAGATGCCGCTTTCTCTAAAAGATTTAGCAATTGACGGCGAAGATTTGCTCTCGCTTGGATATATCGGAGAGGAAATCGGTGTTGAGCTCAAAAAGCTGTTTGAAACTGCAGTGAACGATATATCCCTCAACACAAAAGAGCGCCTTATAAAGATTGCGGCGCGGCACAAAAAATGAGCGACCTGTTTTAATGCAGGCCGCTTTTTCTATAATTTAAGGTTGATCCATTTTCCGGTTCTGAACCGCCAGAACGAGAGCACAAAACGAATCAGCTGGTCGCAGGCAGTGCCGAGCCATGCGCCTAAAAGACCCAGGCCCAGCGGATACGCAAGCAAAAAGCTTGCGCCGGGTCTGATAAGCGTAACGCAAATAAGAGACACCATCGCCGTGAAACGCGTGTCTCCTGCGCCCCTCAAACAACCCAAGTGAACCACCTGCTCGATTTGCAGGAACAGCGTGAAACTCTGAATGCCCATAATCATCGCGGCATAGCTCAAAACACCGGGGTCATCGGTGAAGAGCATGAAAATCTGCCTGCCGAAAACCACATAGACAAATGATATGCAGAATGCCGCGATAAGCCCTGTCCGCTGACACACGCTGCCGTATATCTTTGCTAAATCGGGCCGCTTCCGCCCCAAGCTCTGCCCTATAAGAGTGACAGAGGCCACGGAAAACCCGTCTCCAAAGGAAAAAGACATTCCCATCATGTTCATGCCGATTGTCTGAGCGGCAAGCTCCGTCGTACCAAGCCTCGCTACTGTCATCGAGAACAGCACAAAGCCCACTCTCATGCTCATCTGCTCGACGAGCGAGCTCGACCAAACCTTCGTCATGGATTTCCTTGTGAGCTCTGTGATTTTGAAGCCCTTGACGGCTCTGATATAAATAAAACCGTCTTTCCTGAACAGAGAGATGATACTCAGCGTGCAGGCCACAACCGTGCCGAGAACCGTGGCAATCGCCGCGCCCTTAACGCCCATTGCAGGAAAGCCTAAATTTCCGCCAATGAGAAGGTAGTTGAAGATGACATTCACGGTGTTTGATACAAGATTTGTTACCATTGAGATTCTTGTGTTGCCGGCACCGCGCTGTGCCGCGTTGATTACCATCTGAACCGAGCTGAAAACCGTTCCTGCCACCACTATCTGGAAATATTCAACCGCAATCGCGTGTGTTTCGGGCTGAGAGCCTATAAGCGAGATTGTGGCGTCAGCAAGAAAAAGGAAAGCCACGGTTATAATGGCGGTGAGACCCAAGGTTATGGCAAGAACTACTTTGAGGAAGCGGTTTGCCTCGTCTTTGTTGTCCTCACCCTTTCTGCGCGCCACAATCGCGGATACCGCAACGTTGAGCGCAAAAAAAACAGCCAAAGTCACAATTTTCGGCTGCTGGCACAACCCCACTGCCGCAATTGCCGCCGGCCCGAGCGCGCCAACCATAACTGAATCAAGAAAACCGGCAAAACTGGCTGAAAAGGATTCCAGAACTGACGGCCAGGCAACGTTCAGAGTGTTTTTAATCAGAACCTTGTTTGGCGGAATAGGCCCGTAATCGTCCATTCCCTTCGTCAGCTTCTTCGTGTTGATGAATTGCAAGATGTTCGCCCTCTTTCTCCTTAGAAGCGCACTTCTGCGCGCCCCCACATCCGCTCATGCAAATGCTTAATCAAATAATTACGTTTTATTATAGCACTTTGAATATATAATTCAACTTTTATGAACACCCGAATATAGAAAATCTCTTGAAGCTTCAAGAGATTTTCTATCAACGCTATGCTTTTTTAATCAGACTCGCCGAAGAATTTGTCATGTATCGCCTTGACTGCGCGGTCAGAATCCTGCTTGTCAATCAAAACAGAGATTTTAATTTCACTTGTGGAAATCATTTGAATATTTATGCTCTTCTCAAACAGCGCCTCAAACATCTCCGCAGCTACACCCGGATGGGATTCCATGCCCGCGCCGACTATCGAAACCTTTGAGACGTTATCGTCCGCCACAATTGACGTTGCGCCGATATTCTCAAGGCTTTCTTCTATTATGAGGATCGCGTCGTCCATCTTTGCTTTCTCGACCGTGAAGGTTATGTCCTTCGTGCCGTTTCGCCCGATACTCTGCAGGATTATATCGACGTTGATTGATTTCTGCGAAAGCTTTGAGAATATTTTGAACGCGAGGCCCGGCTTATCTGGAACACCCACAATTGAAATTCTCGCAATATTATCATCCTTTGCCACTCCGCTTATTATCATCTGCTCCACGTTTTTATCCTCCTTAACGATTGTTCCTCTCTCACCTGTGAGGCTTGAGAGAACCTCTATCTCCAAGTTATATTTCTTCGCCATTTCAACCGAGCGGTTATGAAGCACCTGCGCACCCAACGTGGCTAGCTCCAGCATTTCGTCATATGAGATGGAAGAGAGCTTCTGCGCTTTTGGAATCTTCCTCGGGTCAGCAGTGAAAACGCCCTCTACGTCAGTGAATATCTGACATAAATCCGCGTGCATGGCGCATGCAATCGCCACCGCGCTCGTGTCCGAGCCGCCTCTGCCGAGCGTGGTCATATCGCCGTATCTGTTCACACCCTGAAAGCCCGTGACGATTATGATATTCTTCTTGTCCAGCTCTTTTTTCATTCTGTCAGTATCAATTTTCTTTATTCTCGCGTCGCCGTAATTCGATGACGTCGTAAACCCCGCCTGCCAGCCCAGCAGTGAAACAACGGGAAAGCCCATGCTTTCAATCGCCATTGCAAGAAGCGATGCCGAAATCTGCTCGCCGGCGGAAAGCAGCATATCCATCTCGCGCTTTGAGGGCTTCGGGTTGACCTCACTGGCCTTAGCAATGAAATCATCTGTGGTATCCCCCTGTGCGGAAACGACCGCGATAACGTTGCTGCCGTCTTTGTATGCCGCGGTGATTATCTCGGCCACGTTCTTTATTCTTTCGGCATCGCGAACAGACGACCCGCCGAACTTTTGAACAACAAGCGACATTCCTCTACCTCTCTACCATGAATTTGCGAACAATTAGTATAATATCATACTCGAGCTCAAATGTCATTCGAAATAATTTTCGCGCCCTCCGCCGCCGCCGAGAGGATTTTGACATCCCAGCCGTCTATGCCCTTTTCCTGAAGCATTTTTATGCAGCTTATTTCATATTCATCGGCCTTCTTTTCATCTATAAGCGAGATAATCGTCGGCCCGGCACCGCTTACATATGTGCCGAGCGAGCCGAGCTCATAGCTCATCTCAAAAATATCCTCACCATTTTCAATTAGATTCAGCCTGTAAGGCTGATGGATTTTATCCTGCACGGCGACGCGCAAATTTTCAAGCTTGCCCGAAAAAAGCGAGGCCGTCATAAGACCTGAGCGCGACAGATTGTACACCGCGTCTTCACGGGAATATTCTTTCGGCAGAACGCCGCGCGCCTTTTCTGTTTTCAGCTCAAACGGCGGAATCAGCAATGCGAAGCGTATATTCTCGGATACGGGCACGCTCACGCTGTAGACCTTGTCGCCCTCCATCGCTGAGGCCACAAGCCCGCCGGAAATCGCGGGCGAGGTGTTATCCGGGTGACCTTCAATCCGCGCGGCGAGGTTGATTATCTCCGTCTCGGAAAAAGGATTGCCGAGAAAATGATTCGCACCCAGAATCCCCGCCACAATACATGCTGAGCTGCTCCCCAGCCCCCTTGCAAGCGGGATATTGTTCTCCTGGATTATCTCAAGCCCCAAAAGCTTCTTTCCGCATTTTTCATATAGATAATTCGCCGCCCAAAAGATAAGGTTAGTCTCATCCTTCGGCACATCTGCATCATCCTTGCAGGTTATGCTCAGCGTATCAGAAAGCTCCATCCACACCCTGTTCTTCATTGTAAGGGCTATTCCCAGCGAATCAAAGCCCGAGCCGAGATTTGCACTTGTTGCCGGCACGTCTATCCTTATCATTGCTCTTCCACCATTCGTTAAAATTCAGAAATGACTATTCTGCCCAGTAACCTTGCGCCGTCTTTTTCGATATGCGCTTTCTTTTCATCAAGCTCCGCAAAGCTAACATCACTTATCACAACGCCCAGCTCGTTTTCATTCTCGTTATCACGGATTACCCTGCGTACCTTTTCAAATGCGTCTTCAAGGCTTCGCATGGTTTTTTCTTTGTCAGGCGTATTGATATGCAGGAAGAAATTCATTTTTGCCAGCTTGTAATCCTCAATGTAATCCGGCTTCGCGTCCTCCCAGAAGAGATACTTCCTCGCCTTGAAATGCTTTATGCAGTCTATTATATCGGCAACCACCGCACTGGCAGTCGGCAGCTTACCTGCGCCCTTGCCGTAGAAAACAACGTCTCCCGTTGCATCGCCTCTGACCATTATGCCGTTGAAAACATCGTCAACATGCGCAAGCTGGCTCTCCTCACTGATGAACATCGGCGCCACAATAATATGCAGCTTCCTATTTCCCAGCATCTTCACCTGCCCTATGAGCTTAATCACGCCGCCCCACGCCTTGGCATACCCCACATCTTCAAGCGTGATTTCAGTTATCCCCTGCGTGTAGACCTCATCGGGATACACATGATGACCGAATGCGAGCGACGCCAGAATACAGATTTTCCTGCATGAATCCTCTCCGCCCACATCGGCCGAAGGGTCTCTCTCGGCATAGCCGTTTTCCTGTGCAAGCTTCAGTGCCTCGGCGAAATCCATCTTGTCGCGAATCATCTTCGTCAGAATGAAATTCGTGGTGCCGTTGAGAATTCCCGCAATCTCGGCGACGTCGTTCGCCGCAAGGCACTGGCTTATCGGTCGGATTATCGGAATCCCGCCGCCCACGCTTGCCTCAAACAGGAAATTGAGGTTATTCTCTCGCGCAATGCGAAGAAGCTCAGCCCCCTTTGTTGCCACAAGCTCTTTATTCGAGGTCACCACGCTCTTGCCGCTCTCAAGGCATGCCTTGACGTAGTCATATGCCGGATGAAGCCCGCCCATCACCTCAACAACTATCCTCACGCTGTCATCACCTATTATATCATCAAAGCTCTTTGTGAATTTATCGCTGTAAGGCAAGTCCGGGAAATCACGCAAATCAAGGATATGCTTAACATTTATCTCCTCTTTTGCTCTCTCGAAAAGGCTTTCTCTATGCCCCTCGATAACCTCCATCACGCCGGAGCCAACCACGCCGTGCCCTAAAATTGCTATATCTGCCATAATTTTCTCCTTATGTTATGCTGTCAATTTTGATTACGCCTTCCACGTCCCTCAGCCCCTCAAGAAACTCTTCCTCTGAGATGCACATTCGGTTGGATTTCGCCGAGATTGATACCATTGCCCTGCCCCTGACGGGAATATTCTGGTTCACTGTCAGGATATTCGCGTTGGCCTTATAGAAGAAAGACAGCAAATTCATCAGAACGCCGGGTCTGTCCATCAAAATGAGCTGAACGGTTATCATTTCATTATTCTCGCGCCGCACATATGGAAACACCGCGTCACGGTATTTATAATAGACGCTCCGCGAGATTCCGGCCATCTTCGTGGCTTCTGAAGCGCTTTTCGCTTCCCCGTTTTCCAGAAGACTATTCGCGTGAATAACCTTTTGAAAAACCTCCGGCAAAACGCGTTCATCAATTACGAGATAGCTTTCATAGTATTTTTCCATTTTATCACCAAGCTTTTATATTTGTCCGTCTGCCAAACACTATTGTATGGCGGTAAAACACAGTTTAACACAGGCAGGATAAAAATGCAAGGAAAAAGAAGCACCTCGCTATAAACAAGATGCTTCTCAATAAATTTACACGGTTTCTTATTTTTCCGGGCGTCAAGACTTCGCATTATTCTCTTAAATCCAAAGGGTTACCTGTACTTCACTGTCAGCGCCTATTTTCTCTTTTTTCCTTATTTCTCCTTTAACCGGCAGCAAATAGGTCTGGTGTTTCGTATCAAACCAAATTGCTGTTTTCCACTCGCTGCCGCCGATTCTTGCCGTCGCTTTCAGCCTGCCCCATCCCTCTTCATATGATTTTAGGCTCTCGCGTATCTCCAGCGCCATTTCTTCGGGAAGCGAAATGAAGTGCCACTCTGAAAACCAAATCTTCGCTGTGAATTTATATTCAATTCCGAGGTTATCCATTTCTTTTGTGTTTCCTCCATCATTTTTATTGTGTAAGCATATTCTATCACAATTTGCGGTCAAAAGAAAGATTGGATATTTCAAGCTTGTTTGTAGACTTGCCTTTCTGCAAAGCTGCGTTTTCCCGCTCACCTCTGAAAATGCCGATGAGGGCAAAAAGCATGCCGATTGTGTATAGCCCCTGCATCAGCATATTTTGCTTCAGGACTATATCCTTTGCCGCGGGCTTCAGCGCGAACCACTCCAAAGCATAACCCCATAGCGTCTCTAATAATCCGGACCAAAATCCCAAATCGCTCCATCTGCTTGGAATCAACCACAAGGGCAGCTGTGAGAGCAACGAGGGCAGCAAGAGTCCCATTGCAAAAAGCGCAAGCAGCACTGCCACTCTTTTAATGATTCTGCCGTAACTTACGCACCGCATAGCGAGCAGTTTTATAATCACAAACACACCTGCTGCAAAAATAGGTATGTATTGCAATACGTACAATAGCCCGGTAATTCCGCTTCCGTCAACCATTGCGTCAGCCACGCCAAGCGGCGAGGCTGTGAGAAGCTGAATCAGCTCCTCCCGCGTGACTGGCTCTGATGAGCTCACCTCCGCACCCTGCCACACTATATCGTTGCCGCCTTTCATAATTGCGGCAGGTTTTTCACCTTCGTATACGCCGCAGACTGTTTTTGGCTCACCGTCTACGCGGATATCCTTGCCTACAGTATCAAGGCTGCCCCATAATTGCCATGAAAGCTCCGATGACACTGCAACGCCTGTTTTCTCCAGCTCTCCGGGGTAATCTCCGGCAAGAAACTGTTCGGGCTTCACTCTTGCGCCGCTGTCGAAATATGTGCAATCCGCCTGCGCCTTCATGAATTCAGACGCAAACTCAGCTTTGCATTCTGCCCAGAAGCTCAGCCAAAGCCCTTTGCTTTCATCGCTTCGCTCAATTAAATCTGCTTTGGCTTGTAATCGCGAGGTATCATCAATGCCTCCATAATATCTCAGTGACCAGCCTGTATATAGAATCTCCGTGTTCTGCATATTCTGAATGCCCCATACAAACAGCAGCAGAAATGCCGTGAGAAATATCATCTTGCCGCATGCTTTCATCGCTCTGCTCATAATTCCACCCGTACGCGGTCGCCTTCCGCCACCGGCTTTGTGCTGTTCAGCAGCACCCTGTCATCATATGAGAATGCGCCCTCAACCGCCGCCGAGCCGTCTCCCGAGCTGACAACCGTTACGGGAATCTTCCGCAGCACCTCTTCATCGCCCAAAACCGTTTGGTGCTTATCCAGCACCAGAATAAAATGACCGGCGGAATCCGAGTGAATAGCGGCAAGAGGCAGGCAGCTGTTATATACTTTGCTGCCGCTGATTAGGCGAATATCCAAGCTTTCGCCCTGCTTGAAATCACCTTCAGGCAGCCCCACCCTCACCCTTGCCATGGCATTTTCATCAGGACCGGAGATTGACAGAATCTTGCCCTCATACTGCTCGCCTCCATACATATATCCCGTCTGCTTCACTATATCCGCTCTGCCGCCCACTGAAAGTCTCTCTGCTTCGTCGCGGCTGACGGAGAGTTCCGCTTCGAACCCTCCGGAGGTATCCGCCAAGGTTACCAGTGCAGCGCCGATTTCAGCCTTATCATTCGCAGCCGGCAGTTTTTCGGCAATTCCCTCCTTCTCAGTTTTCAGGATTCCCCCATTGACCTTCAGTGCCTCAAGCCACGCAATCGTTTCCTTCAGCTTTTCGGCATCAAGACGCATGGTTTCAGCCTCAATTAAATTCTGCTTCTGCCGGTTTTCTTTCTCCTGCGACTGAACTGTTGCCGCTATTCGTGCGCTTTCAAGACTTTGCTCAGCGTTCTCTATAGCACGCGCGGCGGCTTTCAGTTTTTCTGCCGCGGCGTTTTCTGCATCCGCAAGCATGGCCTGCGCATTTTTTACTTTTTCCTCCGCCGCAATCACAGCTGCTTCTGCCTGCTCAATTAAGCCGGTGCTCTCAGATTCAGTTTCCGACTCAGAAATATCACTGTCCTCCTGCATCAGAAGGGACGCTGAAGCGTTGTTCTTCAGTTCTTCCAAGCGCATTCGCGCTACTTCCAATTCATCCTTTGCCCCAGCAAGCACCTGTTTCGCCGCGGCAATCAGCTGATTTCCCTCTTTCTTTGCGTCTGCGTAATCCTGCTCGGCCCAAGAGAGCGCACGTTCGGCCCCGGCAAGCGTGGTGTTATCCGTTGGCGAATCTTGCATTAGCGTATCAAGCTGATGCTGCTTTTCCTTCAGCTCAATATTCTTCATCTCAATGCTCTGTGCTATCTCCTCGGCGTCAAACCTGATTAGCCCGTCCCCTGCTTTCAGTGCTGCGCCCGGCGTAGTAAGAACCTCTCTAACGGACAGCTCTGCAGGCACATCAACGTAGATGAATCCGTCCGCGCTGACTTTACCTGTCCCGCGGAAGCTTTCCATGATCTCCCCCGCGGATAAATCTATGGTGGTAACCCTTGCCAGCGAGGCGTCTGCCGTGCCGAGGGCAATCAGCGTTAGAAGCAGCATGAGGAGAAGAAACATCGCAAGATTGCGGAGAGCCTTTTTCTGAGTAATATCCTTCGGTTTCGGCAGACGACGCAGCCTGCCGATGAAATAATGCTTTTCCATGGTTTTCTCAATCGGTTTTCCGTCTATATGTGTAATTTGAACGCTCTTTTTCTCCTGTTTGAAGCGTCCGGCCCGGTAACGCTGGGTTTTATCTCTGTTTGATTCGTGCATATTTTACTCCTTCACCCCGGCCGATTGTATACCGAGGACCAAATATTTCTGTCCGAAGAGGAAAATCAAGGCCGCCGGCAGCAGCATCAAAAGCGAAGCCGCCATCGCTATGCCCATCTTATCCGTCACAATCTGCGGCAAATACAGTGAAAGCGGCCAAAGAGACGGATCTTTCAGAAACAGCATAGGCTGTTCAATAGCGTTCCAGCATTCCAGAAAACCAAGAATCAGCGCGGAGAGAATCCCCGGCATCCCAAGCGGCAGACCGATGAAAATAAAACTCCGCAAATATCCTGCACCGTCCACCTTTGCGGCCTCCAGCATAGAGCGATGCACAGCGTCGAAGCCCAGTGTCATGATGAAAACCGGAAAAGCCGAGAAAGCAAACGGCAGAATCACCGCCCATGGGGTGTCCATAAGCTTAAGTGAATCCATGATGAGATAGTTCGGCACCATCGTCACCTGAAAAGGCATGAGCATAAGCGCGATGTATATGCCCATCAGCGCACGCCTGCCGCGAAAGCGAAAACGGCTCAATGCCCACGCGGCGGGTGCGCCGAAAATGAATTGCCCCAGAATACTTGGCAGCACAAGCGAGAAGCTATTCCAGAACATCATGAAGAACTGCGGAGTATCCAAAAGCAATTCCAGAAGCGGTTCAGGCGTTGGGGATTTAGGCAGGATATGCCAAGAGGCCATCTCACTGCCCTCTTCCAGCACCGGCCCGATTGTCTGCCGCACCTCAGAAATGTTCATCAGCGCACCCGTCAGCATCGTCCATATAGCCCAGCAAACAGGAAACACCGCCACCAGCAGCACAATATATACAGGCGCGCGGCGCATATGTGCCGTAAACCCTTTTATCATCTGTTTTCCCAGCCTTTCACGTATTTATCAATCAGTCTTTGCTCCGCAGAAATTTTTGAATCAAGATGATTATTCCGAGCAAAGCAAGGCAGAGAACCACCGCCGCGGCACATAGTCTTGATATATCCATATTCAGGAACCAGTTATTAAACAGGTGCTGCAGCATATAAATGCTGTCGTGCGGATAAGCCCCCGAAACCAGATAAGCCTCTCTGAAAACCTTGAAACCGTTGAGCAGTGAGATGATGGACACCAAGCCGAAGGTGGGCAGCAGCGAGGGCAGCGTGATGTGTATGAAGCAGCGTATCACCCCCGCGCCGTCCACTCTTGCGGCCTCATATAGGCTGTCGGAAATTCCGTCAAGCCCTGAAAGCCACAGTATCATATCATATCCACAGTTTTTCCAGACATATGTACCCACGAGAACCCAGAAAGCGGCGTTCGTCCCCATAAAATCGACCTGCTCCGCGCCCAGTGAAAGCAGCATCGCGTTCAAAAGCCCCTTTTCTTCAAACAACAGCTTCCATACCAATACCATACTTGCCACAGGCACTGCCATGGGCAGCAGAAACAGTGTTTTTATCCTTCTGCCGCGCGGGCTTATCATGTGCATCATCAGCGCAAACACCAGACTCAGCACCATCAGAACAGGCAGGCAGATACACAGGAACTTCGCCGTGTTAATTGCCGCCAGCTGAAACGAGCTGTTTTGCAGCACATCGCCGTAATTCTCAAAGCCGCGGAACTGCTTGCCCAATGCGTCAAAGAAGCTGCGGCGAATTGTGTCTGCAAACGGCAGCAGAAAGAAAATCATTATCCCCGCCATACTCGGCAGCAAAAAGCAAATGGCCGCCTTTGTGTCCGGATAGCGCTTTTCTTTTTTGCGTCGGGGATGTCGCTTTTTTGCAGTTGAAGTTATCATTGCTGCTCTGCAAGGTACAGCTTCGTGGCCTCTTCAATCATACTGACAGTTTCGTCAATAACAACCTTGCCACCGCAATACGCTTCAGCTGCTGCTTTAACGGCGTCAAGAGCAACCTGGTCTGTGATAACAGGCATTTTCAAAAGAGAGATGAAGCTCTGCATATCAAAGGTAACATCGCTTAATTCTACGCCAGCCGAATTTGCCTTAGAAATCTCTTCTTTCTGCGCATCAAATCCCTTTTGTGTGATGGGAAACCCGCCGCCGAGCGTTCCCTGCACATCATCGGCAAGCATATTTTGCAGAAATGCAGCAGCAATCTCTTCTTTATCAGTTCCCGCGCAGATACCCATCATAGTACACGGAATATATGCGCCCTCGGTAAGCCCCGGCATTATTGCGTATTCCGTGTCTTCGCTTTCAAATATGGAAAGGTATGTAAGATTGCCGAGTAAAAAGCTTCCAGCCACGCTTCTGCCGTTCATATAACTTACCACGTTGCCTGAAACAGTTTCGTTGTCAGCCGCACCGCTTGAGGATATCACAACATACGAACTTCCGCCTGAACCACCGGCAGAATCCACTAATTTATACTTATCACTAATACGTTTGAGCGCGTCTAAGAATTCCTTTGCCGCGCCCTTATTAAGGCTGCCGTTTTCAAAAATCTTCCCCTCGCTTGTGGGATACATGGCGTCAAACATCTCGTTAAAATCCGTGAATTCAAAAACAGGGCGTTCATCCTCACTGAGAGAACTGAACGGGTCATTTCCCTCCGCAGATATCACCGGTTTGTCATTTCCGCTTTCAATAGCCTTCACCATGCTTTCCAAATCGCTGAATAAGCCAAGCTGCTCGGTTTTGGTCAGAAGCAAAGAGGTTTTGAATCTCGCGGGGAAATAATTGAGTTCGCCGTTTCTTTCAAGCGGCGCAAGCAGCTGCTCATACGCATCGCTGAAATCAACTATCTGCTTCAAATCCGTTAGCATACCCTTTTCGGCATAGCTGTCGGCAGGCAGACCGTCAAGCAGGATAATATCCGGGCCGTCGCCCGCAAGAATTCTTGTGTTGAGGTTCCTGATAATATCCGCCGTCTCCTGCGCGCCCTGCTCTTCTTTGCCGATAGTAAGATTCACCGCCGCGTCGGAATTCTTGCTCAAAAAGTCGGAAATCGCCGTACGCAGCGTGCCATTGTCTTCAAGCGACCAAATCTCTAAAGTTTTGGCGGGGTCGGTGACGGCATTTTCATCATATTCATAACGATAAACCTTTGTGGCATCATTCTCCTGGACCAGCATCACAAACGTATTTTCTGGCGCCACATAAAACTGCATAGCCATATTTGTCGAGCGGCCAAAGCTATATGAAGCGCCTTCAAACAGCCTGCTCTTCTCGCCGGTATCTTTATCCTGACTATATACGCCTGTGCTGTCCTGCGTGAACAATCGACCATCTGTTGAAAACGCGAAATTATTGCTCATAGAAAAAGAAAAACCCGTTCCTTCCTCACTCTGCTGAGCTTCTTCAATCTTCGCGATCTCTTCTCCCGTTTCAATACTCCTAACACTGATTGCACCGTCATAACCATACAGATAAAAATTCTCTCCATATACGGACGCAGACAGGAAACCCATTGTACCCAGTAAGTCGTAATACTTAGTTCCGGTGTTCGGATCAAACGCGCCCAAAATTCCTCCGCCGCCCACAGTAAATGTGCTTCCTCTGTCGTCTTCCTCGCCGGAATCGCTATTTTCCTCGCTCTCTGAAGCATCTTCGCTCACATTTTCCCGCACCATGCCTGTGGCGTCCATGAACCCGAGAAGAATTTTATCCGCTGACAGCGCCTGAAGAGCGTGTATGTAGGGCATTTTCCCCTCTGCTTTCATGGTTGCGAGTTCTTCAATGGGTACGCTTTCCACAACGCCCTCAGCGGTCACCCGAAATAAATCCTCAGCGCCGCTTTCAAGGTCCATCTTCACGCCGTAAAGAGTTCCGTCTTCCGCCATGGAAAGACTGCGAATATTCTGAAGGCTGCCGTCCGTTACGCCGGGCCAGTCAGTCTTCGTGAAAGTCTTACCGCCGTCTTTGCTGTCATAGCGCGCCGTTAAGCCCTCGGTGAACAGCACAAGTGTGCCGTCTGCCATCTGCAGCATGTCGAGAATTTCTTCTCCCTCCGGTGTGACGTCGGCTTCAACATATTTGCCTTCACCGCCGGCGCCTACATTCGCCGCATTCGGCACGGACTCCACTTCTCTCGAAGCGGGGTTGCTCCCATCGCCGCCTGAAGAGGTGTTATCCGCCCCCTCACATGCCGTAAACAGCACCATCATACATACAAGCAGTACGGCTAAAATTGATTTAGATTTCTTCATTATGTTTTGCTCCTCTCATTTTCGGCAGTTTTCTGCCCTGCTGTTAGGATAACGAAAAGAACCTTAAAAAATCCTTTACGCGTTTTTTAAGGTTTCTTCAAGGTAAGGCGTGTTACAATAAGTAAAACACTGTTACAAGCTGATTATCGATTCGGCGCGAAGTGAAAAATCATGCCTTTGTCACAAAAAGTTCAGATGAACATCAGAAAAGGATAATAATGCAGTGCCAAACTGTATTTAATGAATGGATACAACTTGACTTACTGTATTTAGGAGGAAATATATGCGATTATTGATGGTGGAGGACGACAAGGATTTGTGCAGCGCCACAAAGCTGCAGCTCTGCAAGGAGGGTTATGAGGTAGACGCAGCGTATGACGGCGACGAGGGCCTCTATTATATGCTTGAAGGCAGCTATGACCTCATTTTGCTTGACAGGCTTCTGCCAAAGATAGACGGAATCAGCCTTTTGAATCATGCGCGGAAAAAGGGGCTTTTAACCCCGGTGCTCATGCTCACAGCGCTGGGAGATATAGGTAATCGCGTGGAGGGGCTTGATTCCGGCGCAGACGATTACCTCACAAAACCCTTTGATATGCGCGAACTGCTTGCGCGTGTCCGTGCCTTAACGCGCCGCCCTGCGCAGATTACCAAGCGCAGTGAACTACGTTACTGCGATCTTCTCCTGGATTTTTCGGCGCTTTATCTTGAGGGAAATAAGGGTCGCTGCACTCTGTCTAAAAAAGAGGCCGACATACTTAATTTACTGATTAAGAATGAAGGCGGCACTGTCTCGCGAAGCCAGCTGTTCTCACACGCATGGGGAATTGACACCGAAGTGGAGGAATCTATACTAGACACCTACGTGCATTTTATCCGTCGGCGTCTTGACGCGGTGAGCTCGACCATGCGCATTCGCACCGTGCGCGGCGTAGGCTACCGATTGGAGGAAGAAACATGATTAACCGCCTTCGCAGAAGACTTACCATAATTCTTACGGCTATAACCGGCTGTATTCTCATAGCTGTTTTACTCATTTCGCTGCTTTATTCAATAAATCAGCTTCGTTTAAGCTCATTGGAACGTTTTGAGGCTGACAGCGGCTACATGATTGTCAGCCTCTATACTTCTGATGACGAAACTCAGAGCATGAAAATCTCGGAAGCCTTGAGAAAAGAAAAAAAATATATAATCTCATTGAAAAAAGACGGCAAAACGCAGGAAGCCTCTCCACCTCTAACTGCGGAGAGTGAAGCCATTATCAGTCTTGCAGAGAAAGCCGTTACTGAACGCGGCGTATCTTACAGCGTTGCTTCTTACTCATCGGCACTGTCAGGCTTTTTTCCAAGCACCTCACCTGATGAGAAACGCATAGTCCTTGAAGTTGACGCTACGGAATCTTCTCAAAAAGATAAATATGATTATATAGAAAGCAATGTGAAAATCAGCGAAGTTAATCCCGACAGCAGCGCTGAAAAAGCTCCTGATGGCGTGAGCACAATATATCATTATTCCGACGAGGGACAGAGTTATCCCGCCTTTCAATATGACGGTATCGATTACCGCGTAAATTCGATAGAAATAATGAACACTCAGACAGAACCGGCTGTTAGCTATCAATTGATGGTTATTGAGGAGCTGACATCTGAATCGTATAATATCTTTCTGATTCTCCTTGGTTACATCGCTTTGGCACTTTTGGGCATTGCTCTGCTGACCGTCGGTAACTGGTTTCTGACTAAGCTCGTAGTGAAGCCAACAGAGGAAGGTCTTCGGCGCCAGACGGAATTCGTCGCCGCCGCCAGCCATGAACTGCGCAGCCCGCTGACCACTCTCCGCGCCAGCCTTTGCGCGGCGGGTATTTCAGACACAAAAGCGCAGGCGGAGAAATATACCGACTGCGCCTTACGTGAAGCAGACCGCATGGGGCGGCTCATCAGTGACCTCCTCATTCTCGCCGGCAGTGATTCAAAAAAATGGGGCATTGAGAAAAACGGCTTTGATGTTGACACATTACTCATCGAAACTCATGAGCAATATGAATCCATTGCCAAGGAGAAAAAGCGAAAGCTGAAACTTGAGTTGCCTGAAACTGCGCTGGGAGAGTTCATCGGTGACCGCGACCGTATCCTTCAGATACTCTCCGTGCTTCTTGACAATGCGATGGAGTATTCTCCCGAAGGCAGCACGGTATATCTCGAAGCGAAGCGGAAAAATAAGAAGCTTCATTTGTCAGTTATCGACGAGGGAAATGGTATCTCTGAGAAGGAGAAAACGCGGATTTTCGACCGTTTTTATCGCACCGACAAAAGCCGCTCCGATAAAAACCACTTCGGGCTTGGATTATCAGTGGCAAAAGAGCTGGCACAGCTGCACGGCGGCATTATCACTGTTCACGATGAACTCTCCGGCGGCACACGCTTTACGCTTACATTATGAGAAACCCCGCATTCTTATGCCATCAGGCCTTTGAATGCGGGGTTCGCTTCATGCGAATTATTCTATTCATTCAAGAACATATATACCCTCTCCTGCACCTTCTTCGCACATTCTTCCGCGGAGATTAAGTCAGTGTAGTATTCTTCGCAAATATGATAAATAGCATAGCTTAAATCGCTATTCTCAGTCATCATGGCGTGGCGGTTCATCTGTGAGGTCCAATCTTCAATTGCTTTGATTTCCTCTTCATGCCCGTCGCCATATGTCATCTCCATCAGCTTTCTGGAATTATTTTTGTTCACGGGTATGCCTCCGTGGAAGAAATCCTGCTCCATACCGTCGAATTCATAATCGCTTAACTCGAATTCCTCAATTTGCATTTTGATGAATTCCCATGCCAATTCTTTATTCTGCGAGGTTTCTATTATTGCCATAGGGCCGTAATCTGAGCTTTGAAATAGCCTTTCTCCGTTTGAAGAGGTAATAGGTATGGCTTTGGTAGCTCTCTTATTGCTTCTTGAATAGACATTCGCCTCGCTCCTTCCCCAGAATGACCCATATAGGAAGAATACGTCATCTCCCCATGTTCGCCTCATTGAAATCTGCTATCCAACCCACACCCGGCGACTCGCTCTCAGGGAATTTTGAGTTTTTCACCTGTTCAAGATAACGGATAAACTCGGGAGAATCAAAGCTTACTTTGTCTATTCTTTCATCCAGGAAAGCCGAAAATTCAAATAGATCAAAAAAGTGATTGACATCATGTTTTGAAATCATCATATCCGGGGAAGCAAACCCACGCTCAATTCCCAAGCTATACCATTCATATATCTGATTAAAATCAACGCTCTCAATCTCATTTGCGTCCACCCCAAGTGCTTGCAAAACTTTATTATTCAAACGGCAAGCGGGATAATAGAAATAGAACGGCATTGAATAAAGGCTGCCGTTATACTCAAATGCTTCAAATATATTTGTGTAATATTCTTCCATTATAATTTTGGGGTCATTCTTCATATACTGATACAAATCTGCAAACATACCGTTTTTTGCATACTTAAAATTCGGAAGCAATAATAAGTCAACTAAATCTATTTTCTCACCGCTCATCAGCGTCACCGCAGTGAGAAGCTCGTAATTATCATCACTCTCGAGAGTAGGGCCGACAAGATTCACCTTCACATCAGGAAATTTCTCATTGAAGCGCTCAATAATCCCAGGATATATGCTCATGGGGTCGTCCGGGTTCATGGTATACAGATTCAACTCGCTTTTCATATCTGCTATGTCGGAAGAGGCTTCATCGGTACTTTTGCTTGCATTGACCTTTGAAATATCCTCCATGAACTTATCGTAAATTTCAGCCTGCTCTTCATTAGTACAGCCGAAAAGAAAGAGCACAGCCATGATAATTAAGGATAATGATATTACTCTTTTCATTTATTACCTCCGCTTTCGCTCTACTGCTCTATATACTGTTTATTCAAGTATAACTCTTTGCGTCAAATTTGTAAACATACTTCAATGAGATTTCCGGCTATCAGCATAATACCCTATTGATGCAATCCCACGCTTTCTCCAAGGGGAGTGGATTTTGATGCACCCCCCTACGATACTTTTTATTTGACCAAGCTGTACATATACGAGTCGAAAAGTTGTCCGTTCTTAAACACGGACTTTCGCAGCACGCCCTCCAATAAAAAATTGCACTTTTCTAAAACTCTGCAGGAACCTTTGTTATACGAAAAAACAGTTGCATAAACCCTTGCCATATCAAATTGTTCAAACGCAATATGACACATTTCTCTGACAGCATCGGCGGCAATTCCTCTACCCCAATACTCTTCTGCTAACCAATAACCGATTTCTGCGCTCTTTGCATAAACATCCTCGCCAAATGTGAGGCTGATACTACCAACAACTTTATCATTATAGAAGATTGCACGGTTTACTGCTTTCTCCTCCGGTGTATTCATGCAAAACTCAATGAACTGACGAGCATTTTCATCAGTATAGGGGTACGGAAAAATGTTCCGCAGGTTATCTGCAATTTTTTTGTTGTTGGCAAATCGGACTATTTCGCCCGCATATTCATATGACCATTCTCTGAGCTCCATCATTTTTCTCCTTTCATTTGCCAAACAGCAGTAATCTATCTAAACCAATGCCGCTGATTAAGCAACGTTCTTTTCTGCTGCCGAGCATTTGCTGAATCCAATCAACAAAACCTCCGTCGCCAATTTCAATCTTTTCGTCTGCGGTTTCCATATAAATCTTGAAGTTGACACCTTGGTAATACTTGTTATCTATATCGTCATGGTCAAAAGAAAGCGGTGTGTCGGGAAACATTGCGTATACCGCCTCGGACATTTTCTGGAAGAATCCATCGCCGTCCTTGTATCCGTTTCTCTTGCGAAGAACGATTGACAGCTTTGCCTTAAACTGTTCCTGTAGCAATGTCTTGTAGAATTGTAAGTGTTTTCGGAGCATTTCCTTCTCAGAGTCATAAGATCCTGTATCCTTGCCCGAAGACACCATGCAGAAAAGACCGAAATGAGCGAAAGAACCTCTGCCTGAAAATGCTTGCGCCCGAACAGCTCTTGCTGTTGTCGCATAGTGCACTGGAGGAATGTTGCCCTCCACACGGCGCCTTAGCTTGTCTGCAATAATGACAGCCAGCATATTTGATGGGTCTGACAACGTTTCCGTGCCACGCAATGCACTGACCACATTGTACTGATTTACGCAACCAAAGGCACTGCAACTGCCAAGGGGGGCAGATGGTGAAAGCAGAATCGTTTGTACATCCATCTCCTGTGCAGCTATCAATAGCTGAGTTTCCAAATAATGAAATTGTGCAGGATCAAAATCACTGTGAGCAGAAAACCTATTGGATTGATATGCCTTTAGGATATCCGCAGGGGTAAATCTATCTGTTTGCCTTTCAAAAAGGTCTAAAAGCAGTGAGTTCAAATCTGCCTTTGACAGAGAAAGCAGCTTTTCCATTATTTGTTGATCGCCTATTTGCTTCAAAATCCTATCTACTATTTCACTCATGGGTAACACCTCGCTTATAGGTTCTTATTGTAATGCTCCGCTTGAAATATGTATAGGTCACTTGACCAAAATGAAATAGCACGGATACCTGTTGGTGTCCGTGCAAACCGCGCTTGTAATGCTTTTAATCTTTCATATAATGCGGCAAATGTACATTTACCGCCCTTGTATCCGAAATAGTGAGTTTTTTGTTCTTGTAAGATATAATGCCCTGCTCAGAACATTCTGCTATAGCCCTATTAATACTTCTCATAGGTGCATTTGCCTCCTTCGTCATTTGTTCTTTTGACAGCTTATCCAAATTGCCTCTGTAATGATGTGCTGCAATGCATCTGAGTAAACGTTCTTTTACTGATAATTGCAGTACCTCTTCAATAAGTTCCGCATTGGTAACCAGCTTATATGCGATTTCACTCATAAGGAATTTCACGGCTTCAAAATCGCTGCGTAACCAGTCTAAAAAATCATCTTTATATAAAACATCTACGGCACAATCCGTTAGAGCAGTGATTTCCACTGGCTTTCTGCCCTCGTAAAATTGCTCTATCTCCCCAAAAAAACTGCCTGCTTTATATATATGTATGAAAGAAAACGAACCTTGTGGTGTTAATACATATGCTTCTGCAAGTCCTTCTACCAGAAAATAGACGCAACCATTCTCTTCTTCTGCGTACAAGATTGTGTTATTTTTCTTAAAGGTTTTTCTAATTAGTTTTTCCTTTACACTATCATTCATCAGGTCTATATAATGCACTGTAACCACTTCCAATCGCGATTTTGGGTCAGTTGACCTTTATACTATAGCAGAACTTAAAAATAAAGTAAAGTAATCAATTCTGCGCTTAAGTCGAATTGTGCATGGAGTTGAGATAGGGATACTTTATTGGCAAAATATCGTTCACGGCACGGTCGCAGACGCCGCACTGCGGCATCTATACGCTCCCTCTTTCAAATCCTGTCCTTTAACGAAACAAACTGCCCGGCCAAAAGGCCGAGCAGTTTGTTTTGGTCGAGGTGACAGGATTTGAACCTGCGACTTCTACGTCCCGAACGTAGCGCTCTACCAAGCTGAG